>Ga0099826_10000053_pt1 | contig 72398 bp, 67 predicted proteins | sample Mtrugardesep15_FD_76830 | JGI IMG/M metagenome (GOLD analysis project Ga0099826, IMG submission 76830) | Root nodule microbial communities of legume samples collected from California, USA - M. trunc garden sep15 | ecosystem: Host-associated > Plants > Roots > Nodule | place: USA: California... | reverse complement strand
CACTCGCTTCAACTCCCTCTCCATCTGTCACCAAAAGACAGATGGTCAGACGAAACAGGTGGGGGGTCAAAATTGGACGCCGATCACCCCGCCAGAGGGGTCAATATTCCACGCCGAAACACACATTGCTTCCGCTCCTGTTCCCAGCTGGGAACCTAACGCGAAAAAACTCCTATCAAAAACGATCCAATTTTCGGGGATTGGAGCAGTTGCTTACTTATTCGCTCATTGCGGTCTATGATCATAGAGATGTCGCCTGACGGATACGCAGCGGATCAAATCTTCGACTTTGCTGGGGGAGGTGTACTCGGTATACGTCATTTTGAAGAGATCGTAGACGTCAGCATCTATGCTCTTTAAGATTGTCATAACATCAGTTAAGAGGCTCTCATCACGATATAGATCGAAGATATCGTGTCTCAGGTTGAAGAAAATTTCGGTCGGCCCGGCATCTGTAAGCAATGATAGCTGTACCCTGACAATTATATGCTCTGCGTAGCTCTGGGCAATCTTGGTCTGTGCGCGTGCCGTCTGCGGGTGCTGCCGAAAGTGATTTAGGTTTTCGGCTAGATACGCGATCGATCCATATTGCATAGCCCTACCAACAAAGAGCCAGTCTCCGGCGAGGCCATACTTTTTAATATCCTGATCGAACGCCTTCTGGAATGTATCGGCCTTCACCAAAAGGCTGCTCATATTTGGAACGACCATGCCGCTCGCCTGGAACTCTTTCAATTCGTGTTTGCCGTTCACGGCAAAGCTTCGGCGCCATCTCGTGGGATGGAACACGGAGGGGAAATATCCGTCTGCAGTTGTATCGATAATATTGTTGTGCGCGTCGATGATTAAAGAACCACAATAGGCCATGTTGATATCTGATCGCGTCCTCATGGTCTTTACCAGCTTCGGTACCATTGTGGGGTCGCAGGAATCATCGCTTTCGCAGATCCAGATCAGATCCTCGGTCGTATTTTTTGCCGCATATTCCCACGCACTGAAAGGGGTTCCGCTATTCTTGTCATTGCGGATGTATTCAAACTTAAACTCTTCCTGCAGTTTCCGGATAACAGCGTCTGAATTGTCGTCGGAGCAGTCGTCAATCACCGTGATCCGAATCTTGTCATATTCCTGGTCAGCAATACTTCGAATACGCTGTTCTATATAGTTGCCATGCTGGTATGATGGCACGACGGCATGAACACTCGGCAGTCCCTTTGCTGAAACCGACGCCGGGATCGCATAGGTTCGCTTAATTTCAGGCCACTTTGACTCCCAGCCGTAGTATTGCTTGCAGACGTCATAAGCAGCCTGTCCCATTTGATCCCGACGTTTGCTATCTTTAAGCAATTCCACAACATAAGCGGCGAACTGGCGGGGATCCTCGCTGACTAGGATTGATTGGCCGTGCTCGTACTTGAGACCATTGGCAGAAATCGGAGTCGCAACCGTGGGTAGGCCAAGATACGCATATTGATTGATCTTCCCGCGAAAGCCGGCTCCGGATAGGGCCGGAGCTATTCCAACGGCAGCATGACCGATCTCGGCCCCAACCCGATCCACCTCACCAACATAAGTAACGCACGGTCGTGGTTTTGCGAGGATTTCAGAGACGTTCCCCCGACCAACGATGCGGAAATCATAATCTCCGAACTCTTCGATTATGTGAGGATGCACTTCGTCTAGATACCACTGCAGGGCGTCGCGGTTGGTGAGTGAGCCGAAGTACGCGATGAAGCATACCGCGTTACGGGACCGAACTACCGTGTCAGATTCGAGAAACTCGATTGATGAAACGCCCGTTTCGATCGAAGTGATCGTGTTGATCCCAACCGAGTCGGCAATACAGTCGGCGTCGATCTGCGACACGCAGACGACCTCGTCAACCAGTTTGCAGATCTGCGCCTCAAGCTTGGCATCGGCTTCGGCAAGTTCCGCTTCGGGAATGCTTAATACACCGCGCTTCAGGCACTCAGTGCGAATGAGGCTCTCCATCGGCGTGAAAATCAGTCGCCCCCCGATCTCGCGATACGCCTTGATGGTTTCTATCGGCTGGGGGAATTGGAAATCGACAACATCAAAATAGCGAACAATTCCCGACTTCTCACGATACTGAGCAAGGGAAAAGTTATAGTTTTCGGCATAAACGACCTTGTCAACGAGCGCATAGACCTCTCCTGCCGCGCCCAGCAGGGACTTGTTGGAGCTCACAAAAAGCTCAATATAAACCTTGCTGTTGCGGCTCTTGATGACTTCGATCATATCCAGAATGCGAAGCCCGCCCGCGTGCCGGGTGGTCGGCATGTGGGTACTTACGATCAGAATCGAATGGCACTCGCGATCTAGCTCACGGTCCACCGCGATATGGTTCTCCTCGACAACGACCCCAAGCCTGAGCATGGCCTCTTTTTCGAAAAATGTTGCGGGTGCGGGCTTTGGGTTACCTTCGGACCCCATGACCATTCCTGCAGCCAGAAGAAGCTGAATATTGCTTGTTCGTTTGGCCAGAGAGCGGTTGAATCGGTGCTTCGCGCGTTCACTCAGCCACGGAAACATCAAGGCCAACCTAAGTGCCCCGATCTGAGCATGCTGTTTGAAGGTTCGTCGGGCGACCATGGGGTTGATTCTTCGAGCCTCCAGTTCCGCCTTACGCCTCGATATCGAGATCAGGAAGCGCTCCTTTCTGCGCTTTGACAGAAATGGAAGAAAATGCGCTGCTCTGAGAGACGCGATCAGGATTCTTAACTTCAAAGCTGAGTCGTTGGCGTATTTATTCATCTATTTGGGTCGTTCCGATTGAAAAAGGACGCTCGTTTCGGAATTGATCCGTTAAAGGTCTCCAAGTACTGTCGATATTTTTTAACTGTTGCAAACACTGGTATCTGCCCTCCAGATTTCCTTGAGCTTCGGACTGCTTTCGGTAAACGTGACCAGTTCGCAATAATTGTTAACAATGTGATAAAATGAGGTGGCCGGAGCATTTTCCTACTCGAATGCCTGATCATAAAGATTTTCTCTGGAATCTGCGACAGAACATCAGGCATCTAAAATTCATCTTTAGTCGTGATTTTCGCGATACCAGTCCCAAGTTTCTTTGAGGCCTTGTTCGATGGTATATTGGCAGCTGAAGCCAGCCGAAGTGATCTTGGTCAGGTCGTAAGCGCGATAATCCTGCCCGTTTGGCTTGGACGAATCCCACCGAATCCTGTCGGAGAGACCGGTAATCTCGCCAAGGGTCTCGACGATCTCGCGGATCGCGAACACTCGACCACTTCCAATATTGGTTGGGCCTTCGATATCGTTCATAATGAGACTAGCGACCCGCGCCGCATCCTTCACATACATGAAGTCACGCTGGGCGGATCCATCCCCCCAGACCACGACCGGACCACCACTAACCTTTGCCTGATGGAACTTCTTGATGAGCGATGGGACCACATGCCCGAACTCGGTGTCGAATTTATCGCGTGCACCGAAAAGATTGCACGAAACGACATAGGCCCACTTCAGCTGATAACTATCTTCATAGGCCTCTAGCATGGCAAGCATAGCACGTTTCGCGTGCGCGTAAGCACTTTCGGAACCGTGCGGCCGTCCCATGAAGATCATGTCTTCTTTCAAAAGCGGGCCTGGTGACGGGAAGGGGTAAACGGCGCCGGTTCCCATAACAGTAATTTTATCAACAGACGAAAGATGCGACGCCTCAACGACGTTGGTGTTGATGACCACGTTATCGCGGAACGAAAGCGCCTGATTTTTCATATTTCCCAAAATACCGTAGACTCGAGCCGCGGCATGGAAGACATATTTCGGTTTGTGAGCTTCAAATGTCGACACAGTGGCTTGACGATCCAACAGGTCGCAGTCTTCCCGTCCCAGCGCAACGACGTTCTCGTAACCTTCAGAACGAAGGTGTTCAACCAGTGCGGAACCGACAAGCCCACGCGCGCCGGTAACCAGAATAGTTTCGTCTTTTTTCATAACTTATCCAGACTAGAATATGCCTATTGATCAGCGGGAAAGGAAGGAATTGTTCGTACCAACGCGCTCACGCCAATAATCGAGAAGATCTACCATGGTCTGGTCAAAGGAAATTTCAGGTTGCCAACCGGTGTGGCTCTGGAATTTCTTAGTATTAGGCACCTGCAGGTCTGCGTCGATCGGTCTCAGCCGATCCGGATCGATTTCGACCTTGATATCCTTGCAGGTCGACTTCGAAAGAAGCGTATCGAGCATTTCCCGAACCGAGCAAGTGTACGTTCCGCCGATATTATAATAGGCGCCAGATGTCGGGTTGACCGTAACAAGCAAATAGTATGCACGCACAGCATCACGAACATCAGCCCAAGTCCGAAGAGAATCAAGATTGCCCACGTTGACCACAGGTGGCAATTTGTTGTGCTCGATCATGGCGATCTGTTTTGCAAACGTCGACTCAGCGAAAACGTCGCCGCGTCTCGGGCCCGTATGCGTGAACATGCGGGTAGTCATGACGGTCATGCCGTAGGCTTCGGCATAATAACGACCGACCAAATCGGTTCCGACCTTCGAAATCGCATAGGGTGACGCGGGGTGGAAGCTGCATTCCTCATCGATCGGAAGCTTTTCCTTCGGCACTCTGCCGAAAACTTCCGAAGAGGCGCAAACGTGAATCACCGCTTCAGGCGCATACTTCCGCAGTGCGCCGAGAACGCGCTCAGTCCCCTGAATATTCGTGTCCATGGTATCCAAAGGAGCAGTAAATGATGTTTTGGGATAACTCTGCGCGGCCAGATGAAACACGTAGTCGGGATTTGCTTCCTTGATCGCATTGTCGATCGACATCGTGTCGCGCAAATCGGCGTAATGCAATCGGAAACGATCTTTCTGGTTTATGCGATCAATATGGGTGGTCAGGTTATCGAGTGGGCTACGCCAACGCAGCATGCCGTGAATCTCCCAATCCGTGTTCTCGAAGAGATAGTCGGCAAGATGGGAACCGACCATGCCTGTGATTCCCGTAATAAAGGCTCGCTTCACCATGAATTAGCTTTCTTTTTTGGACTATTGTTGCAGTAACACGTCGCCTTGGAAGACGTCGGTTGACGTTTGGTTGTCACGCAAAACTATGTACGATGCTGGCGCCGTTGTCTTCGGTCGATATCTTCACAAAATTCTTGTCGCCGAAGCGCTCACGCAACTTTGCCTGGACATGGTCCGACGCGAGGAAGAGCATAAATCCACCACCACCTGCCCCACAGAGTTTTCCACCGTAACTACCCAGTGACATAGCGGTCTGGTAAATATCATCAATGCGCGCCGAGGAGACCGCGGGCGAAAGGCTTCTCTTCGTCATCCAGCCCTCACTGATCAGCTTGCCCAGGTCTTTCAACGCTCTTTGATAATCGTTGCCCTCAAGAATACGCACACCCTCCTCGCAAAGCTCATAGAGATGTCTCAGTTCTTTGACAATCTTGCGCTCACGAGTGTTGCTGATCTGGGTTTCCAAAGTCTCCGACGCCGAGCGCTGCACGCCCGTGTAGATAAGACACATCGACGCATTGACCGCATCTCTGCAATCGGTTGTCATGCGCACAGGCTGAAGCGAGAAATCATTTCCATGGAACCGATAGTGATTGAGCCCGCCAAACGAAGCATGCGACTGATCCTGGATTCCACAGTTTTCGTGCAGAAGCTCGGTTTCAACCCGGACAGCCTCGCGCATGAGGTCCAGCTTCGTGATCGAACGCCCCTGGAGGTGAGAGATCAGCTTTACGAAACCGACAGTGAATGACGAAGAAGACCCCAGTCCCGACCCCCCCGGCAAATCCGAAATGATAGCAATGTTCATCGGTGCGTCATACTGCTTATCCTGCAGGACGGCACGGATAACATTGTGCTTTATCTCACAAATCTTATCGACCGTTTCAACATTACGATACGTAATTCGGTACTTCGTCTCCGCCACTCCCGCCATCGGCAAGGTGACGGTATAAATGAACTTGTCGATCGCTGTCCCAAGTACGGCTCCGGGAAATTCCTGGAAGTAATCCGGGTAATCCGTTCCTCCGCCGAAGAAGCTCACGCGCAAGGGTGATTTCGCAATGGTCAGCATTCCAGAAAGCCTTTGGTAGGGTTCAGTAACCGGTTGTTGCGCTGCGCACAACGGCAGCAAGATCACATGAATTCGATTCGACCAGAGTGCCCGGAATGCCAACATTTCGGGCCGCGTCTACGTCAGATTCTCTGTCGCCAATCAGGAAACTGCCAGCTCGAGTTATCGGCCACTCATTGAACGCGTCCTCTATCATGCCGGGGTTGGGCTTTCTGTGCGAATGATCGGCTTTATAGCGTTCAATGACGGCATCTGGATGGTAGGGACAAAAATAGAAGGCATCGATATGAGCGCCATGTCTGATAAGTTCAGCGTTCATTGCCGCATGAAAGCGGTGCACGGCTGCCTCATCGTAGTATCCATGAGCCACACCTGCTTGATTGGAGACAACGACGACGTAATATCCACCTCTGTTCAGCGCTCGAATCCCGTCGATTGCGGTTGGCGTAAAAACGAGATCTTCTACGTCGTGTGTATAGCCGTTATCGACATTGATAACGCCATCACGGTCGAGAAATGCTGCAGGCCGGGAAATTGCGTCAATCAGCTCGACACTCGCCCGACCATAGCTTTCAGGAAGCCCAATATCTATGAAATAACCTTCGTCGACGCATGCCTCTAGACTGCCAGAAGCACCCCACAATGGAAAAACATCCGCTTCCATTGAAGCAGGAAATGCTATATTAGCGCCGAGGACAGCCTCTCGTCGAAGCAAACAAACGCCGCTGTTGATCATCTGTCGACCGCTGTTGGGCCGTTTCTCAAGAAATGCTTGGACAATACCGTCCTGATCGACATGCACCGTTCCATAGCGCGATGCATCTTCTACCTCACATAAAAGTAGGCGACCGTTGGAGCCAGATTTCATCGCCTGCCCAAGCAGTGTGCTCAGATCCGCATCAAAAAGCGAATCTCCGTTAGACATAACGAAAAATTCATCTAAGTGTTCAACTGCAAACGCCAAAGCTCCAGCCGTGCCAAGAGGACGGGGCTCGACCATTACGGTCAGTTCGACATCATAAAGGCTCTTGCCGTGATAACGATCCACGACCATCTCACCCTTGTATCCCGCAACCAGAACGATCCTGCGTACGCCGTAACGGGAAAGATGACGAATAACGTGTTCGAGAAAAGGACGCCCACCGATCTCGACCATAGGCTTTGGACAGTCGAAACCCATTGATCGCAATCGCGTACCCTGTCCACCGACAAGGAGGACCGCCTGCTCAACCACCATAGACAACTCAAACCTATTTTATCAACGCGATCTGACAGTAAAACCAAGGCCTAACATGATGAATGTATAATAAAACATCAATTTTTCCTTGATCCCTAGGTGCTTTAAAGCAATCGGTTTGAGGTTGTCAACCTTGGAAGAAGATTGTCTTCTGAAGCGACAACGGCCCATTCGATACTGCATAATTGGCGATCTTCAACGATGCCAAAGACAGGTCCGAAATGCCTCGTTTATAATGACGGACCTTTATCTCTCGCCCGTGACCGTCACTATAAGGTTTGCCGTGGGAGTTGCTGAGGCTCCCGACCCACTGCAGAGGATCAGTGGTTTGGCTGGCATAGCTCAGACTCTACGAACGCACAAATCATATGGCCAATCGCGATATGCACTTCCTGGATATGATTGGTCTTGGCATGCGGGACAGCGATCAGGACGTCAGAAAGCGGCTTCATCTTACCGCCGCCTTGGCCAGTCAATCCGATCGTGCCAAGGCCAAGCGAACGCGCAGCCTCGAATGCCTCAACGACATTCGCGCTGTTGCCGCTTGTCGACAGTCCGAAGACGACGTCACCCTTCTGCGCGATACCGCGAAGCTGGCGCGAAAACACTTTGTCAAAGCCGTAATCGTTGCCAATTGCGGTCAATGCCGACGTATCGACAGTGAGAGATAATGCCGGAAGTGGATTTCGGTCGATCAGAAAGCGCCCCATAAGTTCGGCGGCCAAATGCTGAGCATCTGCCGCTGAACCACCATTCCCACAAAAAATGATTTTGCCGCCATTGCGTAAAGCCGAAATGCAGAGATTTGCGGCGCGGTCAATGTCGGCGGCAAGCACTCGGGAAGCCTGCATGGCTTTTTCCGTTTCGGAAAAATAATCCATCACATCATCTTGGCGACTTGACTGCTTAACTGGCTGATCCATATCTATCTTCCCTGATTTCGATTATTTTAGCTTAACCGTACCGCTTTATTGATGAAGCTTGTAAATCGTCCGCGCAATCACTGCAATCCGTAAGCCTGAACAAAAGTCGCACCGTCGCAGAAATCAAAAATCACGGAACACCTTTCGAGATTAAAATTACGGGCTTACGACCTCCGAAAATCTGTTCCGAAATGCGGATATGATTATGCGTATGCTTGGGTTTCGACAGCAAGAGCCCAATACGTACGCTCCGGCGGGTTGCATCAAAATCACTTGCTCCGGAAAGCAATTTATGTGATGTAAACTCTTCAAACTGGACCGTTTTTGGTTAGAGTTTTCCGGTGCATTTTCCTGGCTGGGAAAGGAACGGAAGACGATAAAGGCATCGCAGTTTTCGGACGCCCAGAAGGCGTTCATTTTGAAGCAGGGTGACGAGGGCGTGTCAGTGGCGGAGATCTGCCGTAAGGCGGGGATCAGCCAGGCGACCTACTTCAACTGGAAGAAAAAATATGCCGATATGCTACCGCCAGAGATGAAGAAGCTGAAACAGCTCAAGGACGAGATGCTCGACTGAAGAGGATCGTTGCGGACCTGACGTTGGACCGTGAGATTCGTGAGACCCGTGTGCGTTATGGCTATCGTCGCGCGCACGTATTGTTGGAACGCAAAGGTTGGAGCACCAACATCAAGCGAACCTGCAACATTTACAGAGACTTGGGTCTGCAGTTAAGCAACAAGACAACCATGCCGCGATTGAAGGCAGATCTTCAGGAAGATCGGCGAACGGCTGTCAGCCCGAATGATGTCTGGGCGATGGACTTCGTTCACGACCAGCTCGCATCCGGTAAGAAGCTACCTATCCTAACGGTGGTCGACACCTTCTCGAGATATGTGCCGGTGCGTGATTTGCGTGACAGCTATCGCGGCGAAGACGTGATGCAGCGCTCGAATGGATATGCCGCCAGATTGACTATCAGAAGACGATTCGTGTCGATCAGGGGACTGAATTTGTGTCCCGCGATCTTGATCTATGAGCCTACGCTAAGGGCGTTATCCCGGACTTCTCACGGCCGGGAAAACCTACCGACAATGCTTTTATCGAAGCATTCAATGGCCGCTTCCGAGCGGAGCGCCTGAACCAGCACTGGTTCCCGACCCCTGTGGATGCCCGCAAAAAGATGGAGTATTGGCGCAGAGACTATAATGAGTTTCTGCCACATGGTGAGATCGGCAACAAGGTGCCGATCTCACTAATGAATCCGGGAAGCGCCGCCAGCCCGCTTCCCTGAGACAGGCCGGAAAACTCTACCATCCGCTGATCCGGAAACTTGGGGCGGTTCCTTTTTACGTTGAGCCGTATGTGAAGCGGCAGAAAAACGATGCGGCCGATGCGGAAGCGACAATGCGTTTCATCCCCGCAAAGAGCGAAGAGCAGCAGAGCGTATTGCGACCAATAATCTTAATCGCGCGTCGGCTGCGAGCCAACCCAGCACGACGATATTGACAGACAGAATGAGGGAGACTATCTGCTACCGACCAATGTGGGTCACATATAGCTCCGAATTGGAGCTTTTAGTCCTCGCAAGCGTAGGTCTTTGCCGGACTATCTTTATCCGCATTATGCACATACCCGTGCAGTGCGAATTGATGGTGTAACAAGGTGAATACAAGTGACATGCTAGGTGATACGACAATTACCTTTGCCATGCGATGGTGAGCAGGTATTGCTTCGGAACATTATTGTCTTGAATTCGCAAGGATATTGCAGTGATCGGATCATTTTTGTCGCCAAACGACAAAAGGCTGCTAACGCGGCTATTTAAGGAAAACTTCAAGAAACACGTTGGCTGGTATTCTGCAGCAATCGCAGCAATGCTCGTCGTCGCGGTCACGACATCACTTAGCGCTTGGATAATGCGTGATATCGTTAACAGTGTCTATCTGAAGCAAGGTTTCGACGTAGTACTTGAGATTGCGATTGCAGTTGCAGCCATTTTCATCGTTAAGGGTCTCGCTACCTTCGTGCAGAGCTACTATCTGAGCAAAGCGGGCAATAGCATTGTTGCCGAACAGCAACGTAAAATCTATGATCGACTTCTGAAGCAGGGCGTGTCCTTCTTTCAAAACCTACCATCTTCCGAACTGCTTGTCCGCGTCACCTACAACGCCCAGTCTGCTCGTAGCGTCATCGACACGATCGTCACATCCTTCGTCCGCGACCTCTTCTCCCTCCTCGGCTTGATCATCGTTATGTTCGCCCAGAACTTCCTTCTGAGCGCAATTTCCATGATTATCGGCCCTTTGGCAATCTTGAGCGTTCGTCTCGTACTCCGGCGCGTTCGGAAGATCATGGAAGCGGAACTTGCTTCGTTAGGCGAAATTGTCAACGTCGTACAAGAGACCAGCATTGGTGTTCGCGTCATCAAGGCTTTTTCCCTAGAAAAGCTCATGCGCCAACGCATGAATAAAGCAGTCTCGGATGTTGAGCAACGTGCCAACGGTATTGCAAAACTCGAAGCAGCAACCAGCCCTATTATGGAGACCTTGTCGGGACTGGCGATCGCGGTTGTTATTGCCGTGTCGGGCTATACAGTTCTCGAAAAAGGCGGATCGCCGGGTGACTTGATGGCGTTCATCACAGCACTTCTACTCGCCTACGAGCCTGCAAAACGACTCGCACGTATGCGCGTGCAAATTGAGAGCGGTATGATTGGTGTGCGGATGATGTTCGAGGTCCTCGATGCTCCGCTGACGCTAACAGAGAAGAAAGATGCTGTGGCACTTCCCAAGGCGAGTGGCGATGTTGAGCTCAAAAACGTCAGTTTCGAGTATGTGTCCGGTCAGCCTGTTCTTAAAGATGTCTGCGTTCTGTTCGAGGGCGGCAAGATGACGGCCTTGGTAGGGCCCTCGGGCAGCGGCAAATCAACCATCATCAACCTCATGATGCGCCTCTATGACCCTCAGAACGGCTCCGTCGAAATCAACGGCATGGATCTGCGTGATATTTCTTTTGCCAGCCTTCGCGAACACGTTTCTTACGTCGGCCAGGAAACCTTCCTCTTCTCGGGTACGGTGAGACACAATATTTCCGTCGGCCGTGACAATGCGACAGAGGAAGAGATCATCGCTGCAGCCCAGGCCGCGAATGCGCATGATTTCATCATCAAGATGCCAAACGGTTACGATACCAGGCTCGGTGAGAATGGCTCTGGCCTTTCTGGCGGTCAGCGACAGCGCGTGGCCATTGCGCGCGCAATGCTTCGAGACGCAGATATTCTAATCCTCGATGAAGCGACTAGTGCACTTGATTCCGAATCCGAGTCACTCGTTCGTGACGCGCTGGAGCGTCTAACGCTCAACAAGACTTCCATCGTCATTGCCCATCGCCTTTCTACTATTAATCGCGCCGACAAAATCGTCGTTATGGACAACGGAGAAGTGGTCGAGCAGGGAAGCCGGCGTGAATTGCTGGCGAATGATGGTCTCTACAAGCGGCTTCATACCATCCAGTTCGACGCAGACGTCGCTTAGCACACCAACGAAACTCGGATGATGGCCTTGCCGCGCGAACTTGCTTCAGTGAGTTGACGGAAGCTAGAAGTCTTACACTACCACGTGTTTTCCATGTCGCGCGTAACTCTCGCCAGAAGCGGGAACATCCCCGCCACGCGTGCATCCACGAGACGGTCAACGCCGCCGCGCCGCTCATGGTTCCTACAATCTCTTTCCCGGCAGATGGCGATGGCGATTTCCCCTACTCTCTTCTCGGCTTCGCCAATTGCGTAAGCCAACTGTGAAGGCCGCCTTGTGAGGTCGCGCTGAACATTGGATGTCCTAGCGTTAACACTAGGGGTAGTCGTACGACGAAGCATCCGATTTAAGATAAGCGACCAGTAGTCCCCATCTGGCAGGACTGAAGTTCATAGGGTTAAGGCATGAGGCATAGATTTTTTTGACTGCGAGGATCTATGTCTACGCCTACGGCTAACCCTAGAATGATCCATATGATTGCACCGGTGATAGATCGACTGGAGGTTCTTCCAGTTGCGTCAGTTTTGGTCCGACGAATTCAGGCTCAATCCTGTTGAGGAGGTTTGCCGGTTGAACTGCCCGACTTTCGACCGGACGCCAACGCAGGAATATCCGGCTCGGACATTCGACACATGATGTCGGGCGACGGCCCCTTAACCGCGAGGTTTGACAACGTGCATTTCTGCTATGAAACCGGTCCGACCGGTTATAGCGGCAAACTGGCGATATAGAGGTTCGATGGATTGAATATCGATGCTGTTTTCTGCAGCTTTCCGATCAGATATTGCAGCGCCAGGCAGCCCGCCTATCAGTTGGATAGCAGCTCTGCACTTTTTGAACATCTCTGACGAATTTTGGATGCAGCACAGCATTTAAAAATCTGCGGTGTAGCGATCTGTTTAACGCGGCCCTGCCACCTCTCGTCGAAGTGCCTGACCTAGTGTTATGTACGGCCTTCGCTCCCGGCACCGATGTGCCAAGATGTTGGGTGTCGAGCTCACATCGGGTCACTCCAAAACAATCCTGACGATTGCAACCGTACGACGCATCACGCCGCCACGGGGCAACGTATGTCTTTCCCCAATCTCCGAATGTGCACTCCGGATCTGCATTCTGAATTCGCAGCTTGCCGTCGTGCTGGATGACGATGCCGCAGCCATGTTCATCGAAGCGGTTAATCTCGACGAAGACGTGTTTGCCATACTTCACTATGGCCAGGAAGTTTCGCGCCTGCGGCAAGGCAGAAGATAGAAGGAGATAAAAAGCCGCAGGAGCAGATTACACGCAGACGCGCCGTATAGACCAGACTGACGGCTTACTTGATTGCCACCAACATAGGTTGAGCCACGCCCCAGTATCCTAGTTCGATGTTGGCGTACAGCTCTGCATAGCAGTCGGAGAAACCGCATTGACGCATGTCGTCGATGAGGTCAAAACCGAAGCTCGTAAAGCATAGCGACGGCGGACCTAGGGGGTTACCATGGTACTCTTCCGGGAGAAGGTGAACAAGCTCACCTTCTTCGTCGATCTTTGCTCTGACGTGGCTAACACGCGATGTCAAGGTAATCGGAACAGTGAAAAACAAGACGCCGCCAGGCTTTAGAGTGCGATATATCTCGCGCAGAGCCTTTCGATAATCGGGAACGTGTTCAATAACATCGAAACTCAAAACGAAGTCGAAGACGTTATCGTCAAAGGTCAAATTCATGATATCCTGGCACAGGACACCGTCTTTCTTTTGACCAAGCGGCGTATCTAAGAGATATTCACTACCGATAAGATTGGGAAAATCACGAGAGAGTTCCCGGAACATCGGAGTCACCTGCTCCGTTATATAAATAGATTGATCAGGCCGCGGATTAAACATCTCGAACAAGTATTGAAGCGACGCCCTCATACGTGCATTCAGGCTGGTCTTGTTACAGCTCAAAGCCTCTCGGTACAGGAACCCATGACCTTCCAGCCACAATTCGAGCCCGAGACGAAAGGTTGTCTCGAAGCCCGTCAGGCCATTGAAGCCGTCGAGTACGATGTCGTGCGTTGGCTTTATTTTGAAAGGATCGATCCAACGAGGTAACCGCAGTTGCTGGTATTCTTCATATGTCCTGATCTTGCCGAGCCAAGGGGACTGCCCCATGCTGTCTGTCCAGGGTGGCCCAGATTTGCTTAATGTATTTACAGTTGACATGCTGCCTCGACAACTAACTACTTTCGGGATTTCGCTACATAATTTCAGACGTTTTGGCATTAAAAGTGGTGGTTGGCAATTCGATCGTCTGATGGTTCATAAATTAATGTGGAAGCAAAAAGAACTAAGAAGCCCGGTAATCTGCCGCCTTCTCGATCTCCGTAAACGATGGCCGAGGTAATATACTGAACTGATGGAGTGGATGCCGGTTAAGGTTGAGCTGTTGGGTAAGTTAACGGTGAAGGCCTCCCTCGGCGTCGATGGCGGGGAGTGCTCAGCTCCACGACAGCGTTGTTCCAGCGTGGTAGTCGGCGTCGCAATGCGTGTAAGAACGTCGGCAAGCCGTACCTGCGAAAAGATGTCGTTGAGCTTGGCACTCATGATCAGCGTTGCCATGAGTGCAGCACGGTCCGCGCTGCGATCTGATCCAGCGAAGAGCCAAGATTTCCTGCCGAGTGCGAAGCCCCGCAGCGCTCTCTCGGCTCCCGTCGTCGTCGAGGAATGATGTGAAGCCGTCTCAACGCTTGCACATGGAGTAGATTGGCGCGAAGAAGGTATACCGTGTGGAGCAAGCGCCACCGAAAGTGCGAGAGATAGCATGGAAGCTCAGAGCCAGTAGACGGCTCGTTATCGGACGAGGAAAGCGAACGACGGTGGTTTGCACCGCCATTGCCCGCGAGCTGAGTGGCTTCATGTGGGCGGTTGCAAGGGAGGCGCAGTCGATCAGATCGTAGGTCTCCGCATCGAACTTGCACCTCGCACATGGGTGGGGGCAGAACAACAGCAGGGGAAGACCCGTCCGACGCTTTGTGCCGGACGCTTACGCAAAGTCGGAACCCAACTCGGCATTGATGGCCTTGGCAGACAGCGGCAAATCGTGACAGCATTTGGCGCATGAGATCATCAGGGGACATGAGCGGAATGACGGCGATCGAAAAACTGGCGGAGCGTTTTGCAAAGGCAAGTCGGGAAGGTGCGAGAATTCCTCTGGCGAAGCTGGAATCGGAAGGCCTCATTCCCGGCACGCTGGCGGAGGCGATGGCGGCACAGCGGGACTTTGCCGGATATTGGGGAAAATCGGTTGCCGGCTGGAAGCTGGCGATCCGCCCGGATGGCGAGGCCGTTGGGGCGCCCATGTTTGATTGCTGCGAGGTCAATGAAGCCAACGTCGCTTCTTTTTCCCTTCATGGCACGGAAGGCATCGAAGTCGAAATCTGCTTTACGCTCTCCGCCGATATCCCCGCGGCAACCCAAGGGCCGCTGACCAGAGCCGATCTGATGGACTATATCGATGAGGTTCATCTGGGCGTCGAACTTCTCCGCTACAGGCTGGAGGAGAAAAATCAGGTGCCGTTTCCGCTTTTTCTCGCGGATCGACTTGCTAACCACGGCTTTGCCATCGGTCCGCAGGTGGATGAGAGCATAGTGGAGGTTTTTGCCGGTAATGGCGATGCCCTGCCGCAGCTCGTTGTCACAGAGGGATCAGTGGAACTCTTTAATGCCACGGTGAAACACCCGAATGTCGACCCGCTTGCGCCGCTATTGGCCTTTGCCAATGGGGCACTCAACACGGGTGGCATGCTGAAGACAGGGAATGTGGTGACGACAGGCAGCCTCTGCGGGGCGCTTCCGGGCACACTTTCCGTCGATACCCACATCAGGCTGGGATCGGTCGGTGCTTTCACCCTGTCGGGTCCGAAAGAATAAGCCTCCCGCCTATCGGGTAAACGATCCAGTTTGCCGAACGACCGGTCATGACACGCAAAACAGGCACCGTCTTTAACCGGCGCCTGTTTTGCGGCGCGTCATTTCACCCGCCCATATTCACCGAGAAAATCGAGTAATGCCCGGATGCGTGAGGGCAGCGGTCCCCGCTGGCCGACATAGACGGCATGAAAGGTCTCCGTTTCGCCCGTATCGAGATGATCGAGAATGGAAACCAGCCGGCCGGCGGCGATATCCTCCCGAACGGTGAAAGCCGCCAGGCGCACTAACCCGACACCGGCAAGCGCCAGACGACGAAGGCCCTCGCCATCGCTGACCTGCACACGTCTCGTCGCGGGAATGACGACGGTCTTGCCGCCGTCCCGCAAAGGCCAGCCATCGATCGACCGGGCATAACCCAATGCAAGGCAATTATGCCCTTCGAGATCGGCGATGGTTTGCGGCACGCCGCAGCGCTCCAGATAATCCGGGGCGGCGGCGATGACCATGCGTGTCTCACCGAGTTTTCGGGCGACCAGACTTGAACTTTTTAACGGCCCGGCGCGAACCGCCACATCCATGCGCTCTGCGAGAAGGTCAACCACCAGATCCGTCTGAACGATATCAAGCGTGATTTCAGGATGAAGCGCCAGAAACCGTGGCAGGATGGGTGCAAGGATATGCGTTGCGTAAGAGGCGCTGGTGTTGATCCGCACGCGACCGATGGGCTTTTCGCCCTCTCCGGCGGCGCGTTCGGCCTCTTCGAGATCGGCGAGGACACGGGTGGCCCTTTCGTAGAAGGCACAGCCCTCCGGCGTTATCTGAAGCTGTCGGGTGGACCGGTTGAGCAGACGCGCCCCCAGCCGGATTTCCAGCCGGGCGATGAGCTTGCTCACCGCTGAAGGCGTCATGTTCGCCGCCGTCGCCGCGCGTGAAAAGCCGCCGAGTTCGACAACCCGCACGAAAATTTCCATCTCTCCTGCCCGGTTGATTTCCAGTCGCGCCATGATGACTTCATCTCACAAGTGATAGTATTTTCGGCATTCTATTTCATGCAAGCGCGAGCGTCTATCTTCAGGGCCATCGCAACCACCACGGGATCGACAGGCACGACGCGGCCACACGCCCGACGAGGCACCATCCCGAAGCAGGAAGGCAATGCCCCATGGAATACCGCTATCTCGGCAAATCCGGCCTCAAAGTGCCGGCCTTAAGTTTCGGCACGGGAACCTTTGGCGGTTCCGGCCCACTGTTCAGCAACTGGGGCACCTCGGATGCTACGGAGGCCCGTCGCCTTGTCGATATCTGCCTCGAAGCCGGTGTCAACCTGTTCGATACGGCCGATGTTTACTCCAGCGGCGCGTCAGAAGAGGTGCTGGGCGAAGCCGTCAGGGGACGGCGCGACAGCGTTCTGATCTCGACCAAGACCAGCCTGCCGATGGGTGATGGGCCAAACGAGGCCGGCTCATCCCGTTTCCGGCTGGTGCGCGCGGTGGAAGATGCGCTGCGGCGGCTGCAGACCGATTACATCGATATTCTCCAGCTCCATGCCTTCGACGCCTTCACGCCGGTGGAGGAGGTGCTGTCGACACTCGATATGCTCGTCCGGTCCGGCAAGGTGCGCTACACCGGCGTGTCGAATTTTTCCGGCTGGCAGGTCATGAAATCACTTGGTGTCGCGGATCGATATGGCTGGCCGCGTTATGTGGTCAATCAGGTCTATTATTCGCTTATCGGCCGCGACTACGAATGGGATCTGATGCCGCTCGGCGCCGATCAGGGTCTGGGCGCCATGGTCTGGAGCCCGCTTGGCTGGGGGCGCCTGACCGGGAAAATCCGCCGCGGCGCGCCGTTGCCCGAGGGCAGCCGCCTGCATGAGACCGCAAGCTTCGGCCCGCCGGTGGATGAAGAGTATCTCTACCGCGTGATCGATACACTGGACGACGTGGCGGAAGAAACCGGCAGGACCGTGCCGCAGGTTGCGCTCAACTGGCTACTCAGACGCCCTACGGTTTCCACAGTCATTATCGGCGCGCGCAACGAGGAACAGCTTCGCCAGAACCTCGGTGCCGTGGGATGGGAACTGACACCCGCGCAGGTGGCAAGGCTGGACGAAGCAAGCGAGACGACGGCGCCCTATCCGCATTTCCCATATCAGCGACAAGCGGGCTTTGCCCGACTTAATCCACCGGCCGTAACTATGCCGTTCTAAGGTAGGGTCGGGCCGCCTGAATTGCAGGCGGCCTGACAGCTATGAGCTTCAGGCGACTTTGTTTCCGGGGCCTTTTTCTACCCGGCCCGAAAACCAGTTCGCCAGAATGGCACCGGAAACATTGTGCCAGATGCTGAAAATGGCGCTGGGAACGGCAGCGAGCGGCGAGAAATAGGCGGTGGCAAGTGCCGCTCCGAGCCCTGAATTCTGCATGCCCACCTCAATGGCGATGGCCTTACGTTTGGCCAGAGACAAGCCCGTTGCTTTTGCCGCGAGATAACCCAGCAGGTAACCAAGGCCGTTATGCAGCACTACCACGGCAAAAATCATCAGGCCCGATTGTGCGATTGCCGCCTTTGACCCGCCCACAACGGCTGAGACAATCAGAACGATGCCGATAACACTAACCAGGGGCAGAGCGGGGACAGCCGCTTTGACGATACCGGGCACGAGCTTCTGTAAGGCAGCACCAAGTGCAAGGGGAAGCAAAACAACCTTGACGATGCTCAGGAACATGGCCCAGCCATCAACGGGCAGGAACTGGCTTGCGAAGAGCCAGACGAGGAAAGGCGTCACGAGCGGCGCAGCCAGCGTCGTAACGGAAGTGCAGGCAACGGACAAAGCCACATCGCCCTTGGAGAGGTATGTCATGACATTAGACGACGTTCCTCCCGGGCAGCAGCCGACAAGAATGACGCCGGCGGCGACCTCCGGTGGCATCGGAATAATGCGGGTGAGGAGGACCGCCAGGAGCGGCATGATCAGAAATTGTCCAAGCACGCCGATCGTTACGTCGAAAGGTCGTTTAACGACTTCTCGGAAATCAGCCACCGAAAGTGTCAGCCCCATGCCGAACATGATGATCGATAGAAGCGTAACAATCCAGGGCGCAATCTGCTTGAAGGTCTCTGGAAAGAAAAAACCGAGCACGGCAAACAGGATGACCCAAATGGAAAAGGTCTTGCCTACGAATGCCGAGAGACTCGCCAGCGTTTTCATATTCTACTCCCACAATGAACACGAAACCCCGTCTAGACTTCAAGTGTGCCGTGTCAAGGTCACTCCGGCGACAAAGGGTCAGAACCGGTACGTCAAGCCAAGGACCGGTCCACTGAGCCGGGAGTCAAAAACATAACCATCGCGTGAATAATCGACGTCGAGCACCTTGTAGCCCGCGGAGACCGACAATGTGTCCGTGAAGATGTAGTTCACCGTCGCGAGCGCCGACCAGGTGAGATCAGATCCCGCTCCGAAACCACCAATATCGACCTGCCCCTGAACGGACAGCTTGTCCGTCAGGCTGAAAAAGGCCCGCGCGCCGATGACGGGATCTACCCAGCCGAAACTCTCCCTATGGGTGGCGGAAACGCTGCCGATCAAGGGATGGCTGGCAGTGACTGCGACGTCGTTGGAAATGTGCCAGAAGCGCGCGCCAGCAAGCGCGTCGAGAGAAAACCCGTCTGCATCGATGATACGGTACCCCGCCTGCAGCGTCGCCATGAATTCCTGCGTATCGACATTCGCATCGATAGCAGCACCGGCCGGCAAGGTTGGCAAACCCGGAATTTGCAGCGCGGGCAGCGGACCGGCTGCCTTGCTGTCGGTGGTATCGACATACATCATATCGCCGGAAAGGACGAAGCGGTCGTAACGGCCCCAGATATTCAGAAACCCACCGAAATTGAGATCGTCCATGACGTCGGAAAAGGATTTTTCCACATGAAGGGTCGGTGCACGCTGGAACGGCGATACGTTGCCGTTCAAACCCGTCGCCCACAAATATCCCGTGGCCTGGAATGCCCAGTCGGGACCATCAACTCCTGCGGGCGTGGCAGCAACTTGATCTGCGCCTGTGGCCGAGGTTGCGGAAAAAGCCATAACGGCCGCAAAAGCTGAGAATTTTAGCAATAGCTTCTCTCCGGTGGATCGTTGAAGCTAAACCTATTTGACTCCCCTCAACAAGTCCGATTTTCTATCATACGCTGTATCTTACGCCGCGAGCACCGGAGGCTTTCCATGCGCCCGAAGACCCTGCCGTTTTATTCCGCCTGCACTGCTGCGATCTTTTCCATCGCGACGCTCACCACATCGGCTGCCGAGGCCTGCACGCGTTTCGTTTATATGGGTGAGAATAACCAGATCATGACGGCAAGGTCCATGGACTGGAAGACGGATGTGGGAACCAATCTCTGGGTCTTTCCCCGGGGCATGGAAAGGTCCGGCGAAGCCGGGCCCAACTCCGTCAAATGGACATCGAAATATGGCAGCGTCATCGCATCGGGTTATGATGTTTCCACGACTGATGGCATGAACGAGGCGGGCCTTGCGGCCAATGTCCTCTGGCTGGTCGAGTCGAGCTATCCCGATTATGACGGAAAGTCGCCCGGTCTATCCATCGCCGCGTGGGCGCAATATGTGCTCGACAATTTCGCGACGGTGGAAGAGGCCGTCCGCGTCCTTGAGAAAAACCCGTTCACCATCGTGACCGACAGCGTGCCGGGCGAAGAGCGCCTGGCAACCTTGCATCTCTCGCTTTCCGATGCGAGTGGCGATAGCGCGATCGTCGAATATATCGATGGCAAGCAGGTCATCCATCATGGGCGTCAGTACCAGGTCATGACCAATTCACCGACCTTCGACGAGCAGCTGGCGCTGAACGCCTATTGGACCCAGATTGGCGGCACCGTGATGCTGCCAGGGACGAACCGCGCCTCCGATCGTTTCGTGCGTGCATCCTTTTACGCAAACGCCATTCCCAAAAGCGAAAATCCGGTCGAAGCCATCGCCAGCGTCTTCAGCGTCATCCGCAATGTTTCGGTTCCCTACGGCATCACCACGCCGGACCAGCCGAATATTTCCTCTACCCGATGGCGCACGGTCATAGACCACAAACGCAAGCTCTATTTCTTTGAATCCGCACTGACGCCGAATGTCTTCTGGATCGACATGACAAAACTCGACCTTTCGAAAGAGACCGGTACGGTGAAGAAACTCGACCTGGGCGCCAATCAGATCCACATCTATTCAGGCATGGCGAATGAGAGCCTGAAGGACACCAAGCCTTTCAAGTTTCTCGGGCTTTGAGGGCGCAAATCGTGCAGTAAGGCAGGGAGCAGTTGGCGAGGTCCACCATTCCTTGCCTTCCCTCGAACATCATGAACCTGAAGAGCATCACGAGAAGCGGTAGTGCAATCGAACACAGCCCTTTTCCATTGCCGTTGCGCTGACGAGAGAGGGACTGGCTCGATGCCCGGTGAGAGGAAAAAGAGGTTCGCCTGAACCGAGGATTTCCGGGATGACGTAAATCTCGATTTCATCCAATGCACCGCGCTCCAGAAAGGCCATTTGCAGCTTTCCACCGCCCAGCATCCAGACATCGCCGTCATCGAGAGCGCGCAATTCCCTGATCAACGAGCCCACATCGCTGCGCACCTCCAGAGCTCCCTTGGGCGCCTCGATCGGCCGCGACGTGACGACGATGACGCGCTGATCTCCATAAGCCCAGGGCGACGGTTCACTGGCGATGAAATCATAGGTCGCCCGCCCCATGACGACGGTTCGAATTCCCTTCAGGAAAAGCCGGTAATCGTGTTCGCCGAGGTCCATGTCATCATATTTGAAGAGCCAGTCGAGAGAGCCGTCTCCAGAAACGATTCGCCCGTCCAGGCTCGCCGCGATATATCCGCGAATGGCCGCCATATTATCCTCCTTGATTTATAAATGAATATACGTTTATATATAAGTCATGCCAAGACACAAGTCGATTTCAGATGATCAGGTGCTGGATGCCCTGCTGCCCCTCATGTTGCAGACAGGCCCCGACGGGCTGACTTTTGCCGCAGCCGCAAAGGCCTGCGGCCTATCTGCGGCAACCCTGGTGCAGCGTTACGGCAAGCGCGAAGACCTTGTCGAAACCGTGCTTCTGCGCGCCTGGGACAGGCTGCAGGCGGAAACGGAAACGGCGGACGAGGAGGAGCCATTGACGCCGCAGGGCGCCATATCCCTCCTCATGCGCCTCATGCCGCCCCAATCCGCAGAGCAGAACGCCAGTGACGGGCTGCTGCTGCTCAGGGAAGATATTCGCAATGCGAAGCTGCGGGCGAGAGGAGCCCTCTGGGGACAAACACTCGCCGAGGCGCTTGGCCGCCGCCTTACCCACGACAAGGTTAGCGACGAGCGGCTCGGCTGGCAGATGGCCGCCGTGTGGCAAGGCGCACATACGTGGTGGGCATTCGTCCGCGGGGAAGATGCGGAGTCTGCAATTCGCAGGGCACTCGAAGAATGGGTCGCCGCGGTGAACGTCGACGAGCGATAATCTGCGCCATCGTGGTGCATATTTCATAAGCCCGCCAGCTCGTGGATTTATCCCCCAAAAACCGCTTGACCTCAACCGTGATTGAGGTCCTAGAAGTAATGTCACCTTGTTTTCGCAAGGCTTTTTCCATGCTCTTGAGCGAACAGTGACAAAGGAATACCCCATGGCTTTCCAGCTTCCCGACCTCCCCTATGCCCATGATGCGCTCGCCCCTTCGGGCATGTCTGAGGAGACGCTGAAGTTCCATCACGATTTCCACCACAAGGCCTATGTCGATAATCTCAACAAGGCGATCACGGGTACCGAATGGGAAAAAAGCAGCCTCGAGGATATCGTCCGCGGCACCTATGAAGAAGGTGCGGTCGCGCAGTCCGGCATATTCAACAATGCCTCCCAGCACTGGAACCACAATCTCTTCTGGGAGATCATGGGGCCACAAAACCACGCGATCCCTAGCCCGCTGGAAGATGCGTTGACGCAGTCTTTCGGCTCGGTTGCGTTGTTCAAGCAGAATTTCGCCCTCGCCGGCGCCTCACAGTTCGGCTCGGGTTGGGCGTGGCTGGTGGTGGATACCGATGGGACGCTGAAGATCACCCGCACGGAAAACGGCGTCAACCCGCTGTGTTTCGGACAGAAGGCGCTTCTCGGCTGCGATGTGTGGGAACACAGCTATTACATCGATTTCCGCAACAAGCGTCCGGCCTATGTCGAGAACTTCCTCGACAATCTGGTGAACTGGCAGGCAGTCGCCGCCCGCCTCTGATCTGAGCCCCACCGACCCGACCTCTGCCGCTGCCCCGTGAGGCTGGCCGGGCCAGGCGCAGCCGGACAGCCGCCGTCCGGCTGCAACTCCATTCGAGCATTCCCATGCCCTATGTCGTCACTGAAAACTGCATCGCCTGCAAATACATGGACTGCGTGGAAGTCTGCCCGGTCGAGTGTTTTTATGAAGGCGAGAACATGCTCGTCATTCATCCTGATCAATGCATCGACTGCGGCATCTGCGAGCGCGAATGTCCGGCCGCGGCGATCAGGCCGGATACCGAAGCTGGGCTGCGTGTCTGGCTCGACCTCAACCGCCACTATTCAGGCATCTGGCCGCGCGTGCACCAGAAAAGAACGCGGCCTGACAATGCCGATACCATGAACGGTGCTGCGGCCAAGTTTTCCATTTTTTCGAAGAACCCGGGAGCGGGCGGTTAGCCTGGCACTGCATGTCTCATAATCTCAGGCTGATCGATGGCGGTGTGGTCAATCACGCGCATATTCCGCTGAAAACCTCCACCTCTCCGACGATCTCGCCGCGTGAATTCAAGGACGCCATGGCGGGCCTCGCCTTCACCGTGGCCGTGGCCACGGCCTCCCATGCCGGAGAACGGATCGGACGTACGATCACATCCTTCATGCCGCTCAGCGCCGAGCCGCCGCTTCTGATGATCTCCATCGACGCCAGCAGCCGCATGGTCGATCTCATCGCCGCAAGCCGGCGCTTTTCCGTCGCGGCGCTTTCCAGAGGGCAGGAGGAGATCGCCGATGTGTTCGCCGGAAAAGGAAACCTCCCGGACCGGTTTGCCGTCGGCAGCTGGGATGTGTGGCCCTCGGGAAGCCCAAGGCTTGCCGCGGCACTGCTCTCCATGGATTGCGAACTCGTCGGCTCCATCGATGCCGCCGACCATATCCTCTTCGTCGGCGCCATCATCGAAGCGACGTGCGATCCGTTGCGCGAAGTCCTGCTCTGGAGTGAACGCAACTATAAAGGCGCGGAGGCAAGTCGTTAGCTCAACTAGAGATTTCTCTACGACGATCTCAGATCCGCAGCGTCTTTTTTTCGCGTTCAAAGGGCGGGGCCGGACATTTAGAAAGGCGGCAATAACTGACTACCCGCACAGGCAGTCAGCTAAGATATTTTAGCGGCAGTCGCTTCGGAAGACCAGCAGCGCTAAATACCTGTCTGCACGGATATCTCCTCACCGCGCCTTCATGCACACCACGGTCCTGTCATCGCTGAATTCGCTTGATGTTGACCCCTTCACCGAAGGGTACTCGTTGAGCTTGTGAAAATCTGCCGTTTCGACGCGGGCGAACTCGGCTTCCCAGTCAACGACGTCGATCCCGGTGGGCAGTGAGAGATAGCCGTCAGTGAAGATTTCCAGGCTGTTGACCGTGTCCTTGGCGAGCGACAGGTCAACCGTCCCTTCCTCCATCACCATCCCGCCATTGATCGAGGCGTATCCCAATACATGGCCTTGTCTGTTCGCATAATGTGGCTGAACGCGAATGCCGCCCATCAGAAACTCTTCGACGGCTTCGATCTCGTTTTGAAGCCCGCTTGCGGCAGCAGCTGTTATGATCACTTTTTCAGCGTCCACCCCTTTCATGATCCCGGCTTTGACCGCGGCTCGAAGTCCGGAAAATATTGTGGCGCGGGTTTTCGCCTCCGCTGCATCACCGTCTCCAAATGACGCGAAAAGCTGTTTGAAGACGTGGATGCGCGCCGACGTGCTGACCCGGTCGATGAGCTTGGAATGTTGGAGGAGCCTGTCTCCATTGATCCGAATACCTGAATCGCCAGCCAGAAGCAGCCGCAAGCTGTCACCCATATCGGCAACGATGGCGAGCGTGGTCGATGGTGGATGGCTGGCATTGATGCGCTCAGCTTCCTTTTTCAGGATATCGCTGATGGTCTGGAACAGCGTGGTTGACTCGCAATTTTGCAAAGTACCTTTGATGCTCATCTCCGCCACTGCATTTGCGGCAGCAAGGGCTGCGATCCGGCCGGAACTAAGCCCGTCGTAGTTTGCCCCGGTCGGGTCGGTCGCACCGTCGAAAACGGCGAAAACCCGTCCCGGAAGAAGAATTGCCACATCGTCCCCCGGCGTTGCGGCATTCTTGTATTTCGATTGCGAAAAACTCGCGATATTCATCGTATTGTTTCCTTGCAGAGGGGAGCAGGCGGCGACACGCCGGTCGCCGCTGCTTTAGTCTTTCATGAGGGTTTCAAGTGGTCAGACGAACGAGGCTTCCTTATCTTCCGAAAGGCGGAAGACCACGAAGACACAGACCCCGGTACTGACCAGAAGCAGGGTGGACAGCGCCGCCGCCGTGCCGAATTCTCCGTCAATCACCTGGATATAAATCAGGACCGGCATGGTGATCGTTCGTGCCGTGTAAAGGATCAGCGTCGAGGACAGTTCATTGATGGCGGTGATGAAGCTCATCAGCGAACCGATGATGAGGCCGGGCAGCATCAGCGGCACCGTCACCGACAGAAAGGTCTTTGCCGGCGAAGCTCCGAGATTGACCGCGGCCTCCTCAATAGACGGCTTGATCTGCCTGAGGATCGATGTCGTCGAGCGAACGCCATAGGGCAGCCGGCGAATAAACACCAGAAGGACGATGATGAGCGCCGTCCCGGTGATATCAAAGGGCGGATAACGGAACGTCGTGACATAACCGATCGCCATGACGACGCCGGGAATGAGATAGGGCACCATCAATAGCAGATCCAGCGAACCGGAGACCGCATTGTCGCGTCGAACGACGATGAAGGACAGCAGGCCGGAGACGATGGCAATAAGCACGACGGCGGCAAGCGCAAACATGAAACTGTTGGCAATCGCTTGCGGTGAATCCCGAAGGATGCGGGAATAACTGTCCAACCCGAAGCCCCCGGTGAAAACCGGGCCACTGGTCGCAAGAAACGAGGTGTAGATCACCGTGAGCGACGGCAGCATGGCGATGAACACCACCAGATAGCAGAAGCCGTGGACGATGAACGATTTCAGCGGGCGCATGGACTGCTTGACCGGCCGGTTGGTCAGCGAACTGGCGTAACGGCGCTTGGCAAGAATGTGCCGCTGCAACAGAAGTGCCGCCATGGAAATAGCAATCATCACCATCGAGATCGTCACGGCCATGGTCGGCGTACCGGCCATTTCGGAGGTGTATTGCGCATAGGCGATGGTCGAAAGCGTTCGGATGCCCTTGCCGAGGATTGCCGGCGTTCCGAAGTCGGCGATGGACAACACGAAGCAGATGATCGCGCCGGTACTGACGGCCGGAAAGACCAGCGGCAGCGTGATCTTGCGGAAACGCTGGAACGCTGTGCAGCCGAGATTTTCCGCCGCATCCTCATAGGACTTGTTGATGGTGTTCAGCGCATTTTCCGTCATCAGATAGATGTAGGGGAAAAACTTCAGGCTGAAGACCATCACGATGCCCGGAATCCCGTAGATCGTCGGCAAGGAAATGCCGGCGAAGGACAGCAGATTGGTGACAGCACCATTGGCACCGAACAGCATGATCCAGGCATAGGCACCGATGAACGGTGGCGCACAGAGCACCAGCACCGCAAATGTAGCGATGAACGTTCGCCCCTTGATGCGATAGCGGGAGGTACAAAAGGCAAGCGGAATGCCGAGAAGGCAGGCGCCCAGCATGCCCAGCACACCGATGACAAGCGTATTCCAGAGTGCGACCGTATAAAAACGCCGTGTGAACACTTCTGCATAGTTGCTGAAACCGAATGCACCGGTTTTGGCGTCGAAGAAACTGATAAAGAACACGCTGAAAATCGGCAGGATCAGAAAGATCGCCAGCAGGATGACGGCGAACACCGTCACGCTCGTCCAGAAACCCGGCAGTCGCAGGCGGAAACCGCCCGTCGTTGCAGTCGCAGCCATATCCGTCATGACAGGCGCTCCCCGGTTACACCGTCACCGAACAATTGCGTATCGCCCGCAAACCAGGAGAACGTCGTTTTCTGGTTTGGCTGAAGCGCGATGATCTCCGGCGATGGCTTGGTGATCGCCTCGATTTCCTCACCCGACGAGAGCACGGCGGCGACGTTCATCTCACGACCAGTGAAGCTGACCTGCCGTATGGTCACGGGCAGTTCGATGCGCTCATCACAATTGCCTATGGAAGGACCAATAGAAATCGCCTCCGGGCGGATCGCAGCGACGATCTTCCGGTCCTTGGAAATCGCATCCGCCTGCGGCAGCGTCACCTTGAGGCTGGATATGGATGTTTGCCCACCCGTGCGGTCGAGCGTCAGGAAATTATTGGCTCCCACGAAGGACGCAACAAAGCGGTTGGCGGGATTGTTATAGACTTCCCACGGCGGTGCAGCCTGCTGAATGACGCCGCCATACATGACGCAAACCAGATCGGACATGGCAAGCGCCTCTTCCTGATCATGCGTGACATAGACGGTGGTGATGTTCATGGCCTGCTGGATTTCACGCAGTTCCCGCCGCAAATCCACGCGAAGTTTGGCGTCAAGGTTGGACAGCGGTTCGTCCATCAACAGGACTTTGGGGTTGATGACGAGTGCGCGCGCTAGACCAACACGCTGCTGCTGGCCGCCGGAGAGTTCGTGCGGCATACGCTTGGCATAGGGAGCAAGCTGCACGACATCAAGAATCTTGCCGACCCGTTCGCGGATCTCGGCTGAAGATGACTTGCGCTGTTTCAGACCGAAAGCAATGTTGTCGAATACGGAAATATGCGGAAAGACTGCATAATCTTGAAACACCATGCCGACATCGCGCTTGTGGGCAGGCACGTGCTCTATCGCCTGTCTTTCGATGCTGATGCTGCCGCTGTCCTGCTGGTGAAAACCGGCAATCGTGCGCAGAAGCGTGGTCTTGCCACAACCGCTGGGTCCAAGAAGCGTGAAAAACGATCCTGATGGAATGGAGATATTGATGTCGGAGAGAGCAACGACATCCCGGTAACTTTTCTTGATGCTGGTAATTTCTACGGCGGCCATGTGCTGCTCCATGACATATCCTGCGCGGCACGCGACCACGGTGGACGAGACAAAAATGCGATTATGAATGCGACCGTGGGGACGGCGGCCTTCGCCGCCGCCCTCAACGTCTTACTGGACGTCGAGCAGGATGTCGTTCCACTTTTCCATCAGGCGGGAGCGGTTGTCCGCAGCCCACTTGAAGTCATATTTCGCATCCGGAACATCGGAGAGCGGCACAAGGGCCACGTTGGCCGGAACGTCGGTTCTGACGGAACGACGACCGGCTTTCACTACGACTTCCTGCGCTTCCTTGGAGACGATGAAATCGATGAAGGCCTTGCCGTTTTCAGAATTGGGCCCGCCCTTGACGAGCGCCATGCCGTCAGGCGCGATTGCCGTGCCTTCTTTCGGATAAACGATCTCTACCGGGGCGCTGCCCAGCTTGTAGCGCAGCGCAGCGTCTTCGAGCGTAATGCCGACCGCCTGCTCGCCATCATTGACGAAACGTGGAACCGCGCCTGACGATGTGGACAGAACGGAGTTGCCGAGAATGCCGGTATAGATCTCCCAGCCCTTTTCCTCACTGTCGAAGTCCTGCAAAACCGTCGCCATTTGGATATAGGCGGAGCCGGACTGATCGGCACGGGCCGAGGAAATCAGGCCCTTATATTCAGGCTTGGCAAGATCGGCCCAGGATGTCGGAACCGGCGCGCCTTTCAGCGCTTCCTTGTTGACGATGAAGGCCGTAACGACTGCGGTAAAGGGAACCCAGTTGGTGCTCGGCGAAAAGGCGGGGTTGATCGATGCTGCCTCGACAGGCTTGTAAGGTTCGAAGAGGTCGGCGGAAAAGTCGATGACGGTGCCATCAACGCTCCAGATCACGTCGCCCGCCGCTTTGCCGGTTTCCGCCTTGATGCGGTTCATCAGCTCGCCGGACCCGGCTTTGACAAGCTCGACTTTGGTGCCGGTCTTCTTTTCAAACAGCGGCAACAACTCGTCCATGAGTTGCTGCGGCGCTGCAGAATAGACCACGACCGTGCCTTCCGCGTGGGCGAAAGCCGCACTGGCAAGGAAGGTTGCGCCGGCAACAAGGCGCGCGAAAATAGTGCATGATTGACGCATAAAGGGTGCTCCGTTTTTTTGTTCCCTGACACACGATGTCCCGCGACTTAATTTTTCACTGTTTTTTGTCGTCACAGCTCGTTGTCTGCTATTTATTTTCTTTACGTAAATTAATAAGTCAAGCGCGAATTCGTTACAAAAATTAAAATGAACTATTGCTCTGATAAACAAAGGTATTTTGATAAAGTTACAATATCGCCCCTCAACCCAGACCGGGAAATTTGCTGTACAATCGCGTCGTTTGCGTTATTCAATCCAACGTTACGTCTCTCGGGAGAATGGCTTGATCGACCTCGGCTACAATGAACGGCGTCTGCTCGAGATTTTGCGCGGCAAGGGAGGCATGTCCCGTATAGAGCTGGCGCGCGAGATGGACGTGTCGGCACCGACGCTCACGCGTCTGACATCCAGCCTTCTTGAATCCGGCCTCATCGTTGAGGCTGAGGAAGCACGCAACGACGGCAAGCGCGGTAAACCGTCTACCGCCATCGAGATCAATCCGAACGGCCTTTTCACACTCGGAGTCTACTTCAATCCAGATGACTTGCGGGTCTGCATCGCAGATCTCAATGGCACGATACGGCACGAAGTCAGATCTGACTTGGAAGACTACAGCTTCGAGCACATCATGGAGACGGCGAAGGCCGCCGCACGCCAGGTGCTTGAAAAAGCAAAGGTCAAAAAAAAAGATGTGCTTGGCTGCGGCATCAGCTTTCCGGGCCACTTCAAACGAGACCGTGGCCATGTCTTCCGCATCAGGCAATTCGAGAGCTGGCATGACATCGATGTCGACAAGGACTTCCAGCCCTATTTCGACTTTCCAGTCTTTCACGAAAACGACGGCAATACCGTTATTCTCTCGGAGCTGTATTACGGCGCAGGCCGAAGCATCCGCAATTTTGCGATGATCTGGCTGACGTACGGCATAGGCGGTGCGGTGGTGGTGCAGCGCCATCTCTATCGCGGGACGAACGGCAATGCCGGTGAGTTTGGCGGTCTGTTTCCAAAATCCCATCCGCGTCCTTCGGGACAGGACCTTTGCGACACGCTGGCCGTTCACGGCATGGATATCAGGCGTTTGAAGGATATCGATGAAAGCTATTCGGATCATCCGGCCGTGGTTGCCTGGCTTGAAAGGGCAACGGATCAGCTTCGCTTGCTCGCGCTGACCGTTGCCCGAACGATCGACCCCGGTGCCATCATTTTTGGCGGATCGCTACCCGACTGGATTCTTGAACATATCGTGCAGCGCATCGGTTCGTTGGAAATGCTGGGCGAGGATTTTTTCGTCGAGCCCCCGGAAATACGCAAATCGATGATGAGCGACCTACCCCATCTCGGCGCCGCCAGCATACCGATCTACCGCGCCACAACGCCGAGCTATTATTCCGGCCGCGCGCTTAAGGGATGGGCTTAGTCGCTGTTAGACGGCAGCCTTCCTACCCAGTAACGATTAAGTTGCCGGCTGTCTGCACCTGTGGAGCGAACGCGCCTGTTCCGCCCTCCCTTACGATAATCCTGGTGACCTCATCGCCATGACAGGCAACAGCTAGAGAAAACTTACCTGCTGCCCGCGTCTGTCATTCGCCCGGGCAAAGCTTCCCGGCGCAATCCCCATTCTCCTACGGAAAGCGGTGCTGAATGCGCTGGCGGATTCATAACCGATTTCATCGGCGATATGATCGAGCGATTTTACGCCACGAATGAGGGAATCTCTGGCAAGCGCCATCCGCCACCGGGCCAGATATTCGATGGGCGCGCAGCCCACCATTTCAAGGAAGCGCGCCGAAAATGCCGAGCGCGACATACCGGCGATGCCCGCCAATTCCGCAACCGTCCAGCTTGCACGGACATCCGCATGCATGGCCGATAAGGCGCGCGCAAGCCCCGGCAAACGCATTCCCTTCACCAGTCCTGCAGGAATTGCCACATTGCCAGCGTCTGGCCGGCGCAGCGCTTCAACCAGAAGAACCTCCAGCATGCGCCGGATGATCAGTTCCTTGCCCGGATCTTCGCCTGCGCATTCCTCAGACAGCAGCTCGATCAGCCGCGCCAGCCGGGATGCCCTCTTCTCCGCTGCCGGCACGTAGATGAGACCGGGCATAAGCGACAGGAGAAGCGAAGCGTTGATACGTTCAAACGCGAAGCTTCCGCCCAGCGCGAGAAAATCGGGCATCCCCTCCTGTTCGCCATGGCGGACGGCCCGATCTTGCGGTTCAACCGGAACACAATCGACACCGGTCTCACTGCAAAGCGAAAAAGCGGGCGTTGTGGGCAAAAGCAGGAAATCGCCACGTCCCAACCGGAGAGGATCCCGCCCTTCGATCATCACCCAAGCTGCACCGGCCAGAACAAGCGCAAAACCCGGCGCATCATGGGCGCGATAGCGCACTCCCCATCTGCCCTTGCCGGAAATCGGCTTGGAGACGGCGGCGCTGGGTCGCAAAAGGTCGACGATATCGCTGAGAGGATCCATGATTGGACGATCAATAACAAATAATAGCCGTTTGAGCATATATCATCCAATCCCGACCGTCTATCTCCTGCGCATCAACAACGGAGATTTAAGATGACCAACACCATCCTCATTACCGGCACGTCGTCGGGTTATGGCAAAGCAATTGCCGAACTGTTCCTCGCACGTGGCTGGAACGTTATTGCGACCATGCGGCGCCCGAGTGCTGCTCGCTTCGCCGGTGATAACGGCCGGCTGCGCGTGCTGCCGCTGGATGTGACGGAAGAGGCGAGCATTGCAGCAGCGATCGAGGCCGCCGGCCCGATCGACGTGTTGGTGAACAATGCCGGCATCGGTATGGTCGGCGCTTTCGAGGCAACGCCGATGTCGGCAATCCGCACGATCTTCGACACCAACAGCTTTGGTGTGATGGCCATGACGCAGGCTGTCATTCCGCAGATGAGAAAGCGCCAGTCCGGCACGATCATCAACGTCACGTCCACTGTTACGCTTGCTTCCTTCCCGCTTGCCGCCGCTTATACCGCCAGCAAGCAGGCAATCGAGGGTTTTACCGGTTCCCTCGCGCATGAACTGGCTCATTTCAACATCGGCGTGAAGCTGGTAGAGCCAGGTTATGCCCCGACAACCGGTTTCACGAACAACGCCATCCTGCCGCTGGAGCAGCTGCTTCACGATGATTACGCGGCCTTCGCAAGGCCAGTTCTCGAGGCTTTTGCCACACCGGCTTTGACGACCCGCGAAACCGATGTTGCAGAAGCGGTCTGGAGCGCGGTGCATGACACGTCGGGGCAGCTCCACTTTCCAGCAGGCGCGGACGCCGTTGCTCTGGCCCAGAAAAACTGAGGTTCAGAGAACCAGCAAGATGCTGAGTGGCTCGGAGCACCCAGCACCTGCTTTCAAAAAGTTCACGCAGGTTCCGCCGGCGCCTTTTCAACGACTTCCGGCCAGAGCCCTTCCGTCACCGTCATCAGCGCAGACGTTCCCGCAGCAACCCAGGGAATGCCGCTGCCGGAGCGGGTTCCGATGCGGACATCAAGACCCGCTTCCCGCGCGAGAACGACGCCACCGGCGATGTCCCACATGGTCGTCAGCTTCTGCAGATGGCCGTCAAAAATGCCGCGCGCGGCAAAGGCAAGGCCGATCGATGTCGAGCGGATGGATTCCACCACCCAGCCGGCGTGTCTGAGCCCGACGCTGAGAGCCGCCACTTCTTCCGCATCGGCGGCGGCACTGTCGCCCAGCGACATGACCTGCACATCCTCGAAGGGTACATGGCGGGCAAGCGGTTTGCCGTTCAGCATCAGCCCGGTTCCATCTGCCGCCGCGTAGATATCCTTAAAGATCGGCATGGCGACGACGCCGAGTTCCGGCCGGCCATTGCGCACGAAGCCGAGTGAGATGCCCCAGAGCGGCGAGCCGCGCAGAAAATTGGCTGTGCCGTCGATCGGATCGATGATCCAGTAGGCGTCATCGGCCACACCGCCCATTTCTTCACCCAGCACGGTTTCGCCGGGAAACGCCGCCGCCAGCCGGTCGCGGACCAGCTTTTCGACTGTGGTATCGGCTTCCGAGACGAAATCCTGAAAGCCCTTCGTCCGGGTGGCAATGGCGTCGCGCGCCTCGAAAAAGCGAAGGGCAAGGCCCATCGCTTCTTCGATGATGGCAACGGCGCTTTCGAGGCGCTCGCTCATCGTGTCCATGCCCTGCCCGTCTCGCCGGCACCCGCCTTCAGCCAAGCGGTGAAGGCTTCGACTTCATCCGTCTGGATCGCACCCGTGCCAGCCTCGGCAAGAGCGCCCCACACGGCCTCCGGGTTTGAAAGCGCGCGGGTATCATTAAAGTCAAGGCAATGGGAAACATCGAGCGAGTTGATCCAGAGGCGGATATTCTGGCGCTCCATCTCGGCACGGCCCTCGGCCAGATCAGCGATATCGGTGAATTTCACCTCGATCATCGGCGCCTTCAAGGCTTCGATCCGACGCAGATCCTCGGCAAACTTGCCCTTCCTCACCGGAAACATCGGCATATGCGGGATCCTGCCGAACCAGTGGGAACCCAGCACCTCGAAACGTTCGGCCTCAGGATCAACATCGGTCTTGACCAGTACCTGATCTTCGACGCCGAGCCGCAGCACGGTCTCCATGACCTGCGGCAGATCGCGGGTGAATTTGGTATCGATATTGACCGTGATCCTGCCACGCGCCTCTTCCAGCACTTCTTCCAGCGTCGGCACGCATTCATCGGTCACGTCAGCACCGTCACCGCCCGCACCGGCCTTCAGCTTCGCTGCTCGAACAACCTCGAAGGGCAGCGCGCTCACGGTTCCCTTGCCCGTCGTGGTGCGGTCCAGCGTTTCGTCGTGAATGACGACCAGTCGGCCGTCGGCCGTCGCCTGCGTATCGATCTCGATCATCTCGACACCGGCCGCGACCGCGGCGCGGACGGAGGCGAGCGAGTTTTCGGCGGTGGCCGTCCAGAAACCGCGATGGGCGATGGTCAGGATGGCCGGATTGTCGCGCGTGCAGAGCGCGAGAACATTGCAGGCATTGGAGGTCTTTCGGGAGGTAGCAAGTGTCTGGTGCATGGTTTTCACTTTCGGACGTTGCAATTACCGGGTTTGGCTGCCCGGATCAGATTTTCCCCATGCCCGCCGCCATCAGGTCATCGCGCAGGATGCGGCCGGCGATGATGAAGACGATGAGTGCGGGAAGAAGCAGGATGAAGGAGACGATCGAGGCGAGCGGCAGCTGCATCGAATAGGGGTCGAGATACATGTAAAGCTTGATCGGCAGGGTCTCGACAACAGGCGCACCGACGATGAAGGACTTGTCGAATTCCTCAAAGCTGCCGATGAAAGACATCAAACCGCCGGCGAGAAGGCCGGGCACCGCCAGCGGCAATATGATGTGGAGGACGATGCCGACAGTTCCGGCACCGAGCGAACGCGCGGCGTGGATGAGGTCGTCCGGAATGGTCTCCAGCGCTGCCGTCATCAGCCGGATCATCAGCGGTAGCGTGCCAACGATCTGCACGAGGATGACCCCCGTCACCGAATAGGCAAGGCCAAAAAGAAGAAACACCTGCCCGATGCCGACGGCGACGACCAGCCCCGGAATGATGATCGGCGCCAGAATGAAAATCTCCACCAGCCGTTTCAGCCGGAAGGGAAACCGCGCCATCGCCCAGGCGGTGGGTAGCGCGATGGCGGCCGTCAGGAAGGTGACGACGATGGCGATGACAATGCTGTTGATGGCGGCGCGGATGAGGCTTGCATCGCCCAAAATGCCTGCCCAGCGCGCCGTGGTGTAATCCTTCGGCACGACTAGCGGCGGCGACCAGCCATCGGCGATGCTCCAGAGAAACATCAACGCCAGCGGCAGGGCAATGGCAAGCGTCAGCGTGCCATAGAGACCGATCGAAACGAAAATCCGGTCCTCCGGCGTGAAGGCGCGGCGGCGGGGAGTGATGGCAGGTTCAATGGTGATAACACTCATCATGCGTCTCCTCGGTTTTGGCCGGGGCCGATGCGGGATGTCAGGGAATAATAAAGAATAAGCACGGTGACGGCGAAGAGGCTCAAAATCATGCCCATGGCATAGACCTGATTAAAACGCCCCTGATTAAACTCCTGGATCATCAGCACCGAAAGCGGCCGGGCAGTCGGCGGGCCGACGATGTCAGGAATGGCGTAAGAACCCATGGAGCCGATGAAGGTCAGAAGAATGGCGGCGGTGATACCCGGCATGGCGAGCGGCACCTCCACGAAAAAGAAGGTCTTCAGTCGCGAAGCGCCAAGCGTGCGCGAAGCGTAACGGATATCCTCGGGTATAGCGGCAAAGGCGCTGGTGATGATCAGCGTCATAAAGGGTATCTGTTTCCAGACGCTGGCGAGAATGACGCCGATGCCCCAGTCGTCGCGCACGAGCTTGGGCAGTTCCAGCCCGAGCGGCGCGACCAGCCGGTCGAGAAAACCGCCTCTTTCGAAAACGACGATCACCATCAGACCGACGATGATGCCCGGCACCGCCATCGGCAGTTTGTAAAGGCCGCTGAACAACTTGCGCCCGAGAAAGCTCCTGCGGATCAAAAGCGCCAGCGGCACCGACGCCGCAAGCGAGACGATGACAGGCATGACGCCGTAATAGATCGAGGTTGTGAGACCCCGGATCATCGACGCGCGGGTGAAAATCCGCTGATAGAACATCAGCGTGAAGCTGCCATCTTCCTGCCTGAAGCTGCCGATCAGCGCCGACAGCAGCGGCCCGCCGAAGAAGACCAGAAGATAGCCAACACCCGGCAAAAGCAGGAGGAGAAGCTGGGCGCGCCTGTCGCGGAGAAGCCCGGCCATCATGCCGCCTCCCCCGCCACACTGTCATCAAGAAGATGGACTGAGCCGGGAAACTGCAGCGCGACCCTCTGTCCGGCATCGATCAGCGTTTCCGCGCCGGACTGGCTGACCCGGATCTGGCGACCGCCGATCTCGACGGTGTAAAGCGCATTCGCACCCATGAAGGAAACGGCGGAAACCGTGCCGTCACCGGCCTGATCGGCGCAGATGTGGATGTTTTCCGGGCGAGCGGAAATCTGCACATTGCCGGCAGCAGCCTGATCCAATGTCACGGACTGGCCCCAGGGCAATTGCGCCTGCTGGCCCTCAGCGGAGACCGGCAGAAGATTGGTCTGGCCGAGAAAGCCGGCGGTAAAGGCGTGTTTCGGTGCGCGGTAAAGCTCAAGCGGCGTGCCGATCTCGACCACCCGGCCGGCATTCATGACGACGATCCGGTCCGACATCGCCATCGCCTCGGCCTGATCATGCGTCACATAAAGGCTGGTGGCGCCGATACGGCGGTGCAGTTCGGTCAACTCATGGCGCAGTGTGTCGCGGAGCTTGGCGTCGAGGTTGGAGAGCGGCTCGTCGAAGAGAAGCAGGCTCGGCTGCATGACGATGGCGCGCGCCAGCGCCACACGCTGCTGCTGCCCACCGGACAATTGCCGAGGCATGCGATCCACTAGCCCGGTGAGATTGCAAATTTCCAGCGCATGGGCGATGCGGCGGGCACGCTCGTCCTTCGCGACCTTCTTCATCTTCAGACCGAAGCCAAGGTTTTTCGCGACCGACATATGCGGGAAAAGCGCATAGGACTGGAATACCATGGCGATATCGCGCGCTTCCGGCTGCGCCTGATCAATACGCTTGCCGCCCAGCCGGATTTCGCCGCCCGAAGGCTGGCTGATGCCGGTGAGGATGCGCAAAAGCGTCGACTTGCCGCAACCGGAGGGACCAAGAATGGTGACGAACTCGCCCCGCTCCACGGTGATCGATACCGGATGAAGCGCCCGGCTCGCCCCGTAATCCTTGCTGATATTGCTGATCTCGAGTTCACTCATGACGAGCCTCCCTCATATTTTTTTGACCAAGGGTATCCGGACCGTGCTGGCACTTGCGGCCGCACGGTCCGGTGATCCCGACGGCGTTACTGGTTGAGGACTTTTTCATCGAGCGCTTCGGCAAGCGCTGTCGACATGTCCCAGAAAGCCGGCAGCGACAGGCGTGGATAGACGCTTTGCGGCAGAACATGCTCCTGCACAGCCTTCGGCATCAGATCGTTGGTGACATCGGTGCGCGGAGAACGCGAGGCCTTGTTTTCCAGCTTCCAGAGCTGGAATTCCTTGCTCATCGCCATATCGATCAGAAGCAGCGCCGAGGCGACATTCTTCGCATTGGCCGGCACGAACATCGCGTCACCGGAGCCGACCTGGCCCTTTTCAAGAAGCGTGACGCGGAAACTATCAGGCAATTGTTTGGTGCCGAGGAAGCTCATGACCTGATCTTCCCAGACGGTGCCCATATAAAGCTGCTGGTTGTTGATGAGGTTGAGCGTATCGGCATTGCCGTTGGTGAGTTCGGCCACGGCCAGAAGACGACGATAATAATCCCAGACGGGCGTGAGGCACTCGGACTCCATGGCCCAGTCTTCGGCCTGCTGCAGCGTCTGGTTATAGTCGGTCAGCTGCTTGCGGCAGTCGCCGGTAAGATAATTAAGCGCCACCGAATAGATGAAGCCGCCGCCCGAACCACCCTTGGCCGGCAGGGTGACGCCAAGCCGCTTGGGGTTCTTTTCGGCCCAGACAAGAAGGTCCTCGAAGCTCTTCGGCACATCTTCGGCCTTCACGAAAGCAGAGTCATAACCGATCGCCGTCTGGTTGAGATGCACCAGCGGGAAGCTGCCGCCATGCGGCTTGCCGAACACGGTTTCGGCCAGTTCCGGATTGTAATTGGCCATGTTCGGCAGGATTTTCGTCAGCGCGATATTGCCGACAACGCCCTTGGAAGACAGCAGCGGATAGCTGCCGCCACCGGCGAAATAGGCGTCGACGGGCGAATCCTGCCCTGCCGCCTGTACCGCGATCAGCTGCTGGTTGGCCTGATCGCCCTTCACGTCGCTATAGGCGACCTTGATGCCGTATTTGGCTTCAAAACGGGTGATCAGCTCCTTCCACGTATCGGCGAAACTGCCGGCGAAATTATACATCGTCACCTTACCTTCGGCTTTGGCGGCGGGAACGACGATGTCGTAGAAATTGTCGCGCGTGACCTTGGAGAGGTCGAAGTCGAGATTTTTCATATTGCTGTCAGCCGAAAGGCAGGGCGCTGCCGTCGTCGCCAGCGCAAGCGCGGCGATCGCAAAAAATTTCAGGCGCATTGAATGGTTCCTCCTGGGGAGCCGTTGTTGACCGGCCCCTCATTAATACACTTTAAGTGTAATATTTGTGACAGTCCAGTGAAAAATGCTGTCGCAAAGCGGTAGCCCTTGTTGCCGCCGCCCCCCGCAGCCGTTATCCAAGGCCATGACGACAGATCAGACGCCCCACCAGACCTTCGACCGACAGCCGCTTGCCAGCGAAAACGAGCGTCTCATTCTGGATATCGTGCGCCGCCATGGCCCCATTGCCCGGTCCTCGATCACCGGCCGCACCAACCTCACGCAGCAATCCGTGCACCGGCTGATCGAAGCCCTGCAGGAGCGCGGGCTTCTGCAAACCGGCGCGCCGCTCAAGGGCACACGCGGCCAGCCAAGCCCCACCATCGAGCTGGTGCCGGAAGCGGCCTATTCGCTCGGCATTTCCATCAACACCGACTCCGTGGTGATCTGCATCGCCGATTTCCGCTGCAACGTGATTGTCGAAGAGAAACTTAAGATGCTTCCGGAAGACCGGGAGGAGACGCTTGCGGCCTTGTCGCAGGCGCTTGATCGGCTGTTGGCAGAACACGGGATCCCGCGCGAGCGACTGCTTGGTCTTGGTTTTTCCATGTCCGGTTTCTTTGTGTCGGAAGACCGCGCCTTCAATGCGCCGGAGCCCTTGCGCGACTGGTCGCTGATGGATCTGAAACCAATCCTTGAGAAACGCTTCCGCCTGCCGGTCTGGCTGGAGAACAACGCCACCACGGGCGCGATCGGTGAAAGCCTTCGTGGTGTTGGCTCCTGGTGCCAGACCTTCGCCTATCTCTCTTTCAATTACGGTTTTGGCGGAGGCTTGATCCTCGGCGGGCAACCGTTCCACGGCTTCCATGGCAATGCCGGCGAATTCAGCGGCATATACAGCCCGGATGAATCGTCCAAACGGCCGGCCCTGCAATATCTGATCGCCGCCCTGCAGAAAAACGGCGTCGATATTCATTCGATCGAACCGCTCTATCAGCAGTTCGACCCCGCATGGCCGGGCGTCGAAGAATGGCTGAACGAGACCATGCCGCAGGTGGACAGGCTGGTGGCGAGCCTGATCGCAGTCATCGACCCGCAGGCCATCGTCTTTGGCGGACAATTGCCGCGCGCACTTGGCCAGATGATGATCGAACGCACGCACATGCCTTCCCAGCGCGAACATCGTTATGGAGTCGGCCCGAAGGAGGCGAAACTGGTTCTCAGCGAAACGGTTGGTGATCCCTCGGCAATCGGCGCGGCACTATTGCCGCTCAGGGTCCGTTATTTCCTGTAGGGCGGCCGGATCGGTCCATTGCATCGCGGCAAGCCGAATGGCGGCCAGAGGGCGCGGCCTCTTGGGCCGCACCCTGCAATATTTTGTATCGGCTTATTCAACAACCACCGACAGTGCAGAGCCGGTATAGACCGGTCGCACCTTCACATTGCCCGCATCAATCGTGGCGAATGTGCCGGTCAGGCCGTTGGCGGCGATCACATCGAACCGCGTACCGGCAGCCGGAGCGCCGCCATCGAAGGTGAGCTTCAGCGTCGCGCCGTCCAGCACCGCATTGCGTTTGATCCGCAGAGCAACTTTTTGCGGATCAAGCACCAGCGTGCCGCCAGACTGCGTATAATCACCACCGATGGCGACATCCCTGCCCGCCGCAAGCGAGAGCGTGCCGCCCGCGACCAGCACGCCACCGGTTCCAAGCGCATCGGCGGAAGACGCAACCAACGTTCCGTCCCTGACAATCGTGCCGCCGCCATAAGTATTGTTGCCGCTGAGCGTCAGCGCCCCGCTGCCCGATTTGACGAGACGCCCTGCCCCAGCAATATCATTCGTCCAGCGGTCTGCCGCATTGAACCCGCCAGAGGCGGCGTCCATCGTCACTTCGACATCGCCGTCAAAGGCGCCATAACCACCGGCAGCAGCGACCAGATTGATCCGGCCCCAGCCATTGCTGTCATCGAGCAGCGGATAACCAGCCTCGATGCCGGTGGAGAACAGCACCGCGCGGCGCTCTGCGGCATTGAGATAGGGAAGTCGTGTTTCCAGCAGAACCTCGGCCCCCTTCGGCACCACCATCGCCGCGTCACCCGCGGCCTTGTCGCGGCTGAAGGAGAAGGTCATGCGCCGGCGATACTCCGCACCGTTCTTCGCCGCATCGGCAAAACGGTCGACGTCAGGCTTTGCACCATGGGCAAAATCGATGAGGGACTGGCCCTGCGGCAGGCGTTTGGCGAAATAGGCCTCTACGGCGTCATGCGCAGCCTTCTTCACCTCGGCATTTTTCGGGTCCTGCAACATGGCGGCGGCCATGGCGGTGGCGGTGATGCGGCCGCCGATCACATCGAGCGGTGAATGCATACCGGCGACGATGCGGCTTTCACCGAGTTCGGAAGCCGCCGTCAGCAATTCGGAAAAACGCTCCGGCACGGCATAGGCATAAGCGATGGCGGCGAGATAGGCGGCATTGGTGTGCCCGCTCGGAAAACCGCCATCCTTGGCGCGGCCGCGATTTTCGCGGGCATATTTCAGCGCCGGCACAATGACACCAGGGTCGCTGTCGTAGCTTTCGAATGAGCGGTCGCCAATCATTTCCTTGCCGGTCTCGATCACCTCACCCTTGTCATTCATGCGCCAGGGTCGCGGTGTGGAATAGAAATATTTCGCCGGCGATGTCGTACCCTCAGGGCCGCGGATTACCTTCATGAAGGCGACGAAATCCTTCAGCTCGCTATCCGCCGCACCGGCCTCGGTGCCCTTGTCGTCTTCCTTGCGGATGATGACGTCGTTCGGGTCGAAATCGGCAAGCGTATGATTGATCGTCGTCGTCGCACCCGCCCCTTCGCGATACCAGTCGGCAAGCGGGCCCATGCCGTCGATGACGCTGTAACCCTGCGAACGGCGGTCATTCATATAGGCTTCGAAGGCAGCGGCGCGTGTGCGGTTGTCGCCGGTTACGGACAACACATAACGCATGTTTTCCTGCCAGACGGCGGGATCGACGATCCTCACATGGCTGAAATCCGGCGGACCATCGCTGTTCGCGCCGCCATCGACCCATTTTTCATCGCCGAGTGTCCAGATGCGGTTGAAACCGGAGAGGATTTCGATAATCGGATTGTCCCGGTCGTCATAGGCGCGAACGTCCTCGCCTTTGGCATTTTTGCCCGTCTGATTGCGATAATTATCGGCAAGCGGCAGCGGATAGGACGCGACAGGCTCCGGCACCGCGATGGCATAACCCTGGCCCGCCGGTCCGTTGCTATCGAATGCCGCAGCGCCTTGAACGAAAACCAGCAATGCGGCGGAGGCAAGCAGGGTCGAGCGTGCGGACGGAAAAGACGACATATTCAGTTTGGCCATGACGAATCCTATGATTTTAAGCGAATGACGCGTGACGAAAACAGGCGACGCGGTTTTCCGCGCGCCTCGTCATCAGGTTTAAACGGCGCTTATTTCAGTTTTTCGATGGGGCTGATCGAGGCAGCATATGCGGCGATATCCGCTCGCAAGGAGGGGATGGATATGCCCGAAGAGAGCCTCCGGGCATGGTCTTCGATGGCCGAATTCTTCCGGCAAGGCCGATGAGTGCCGATTATTTCTTGACCGCAACCGCCTCGTTGATCTTGGCGACATCGTCTTCCAGAACCTTGTAGGTCTGGTCGAGCGTCAGCTCGCCGACGATCAGCTGGCTCATGCGCTGGACGATCTGCTGATACATGGCGCTGCCGCCCTTGGCGCGCTCGAATTCGCGGGCGGCCTGCGGCACGTTCTTCTTGTTGTCGAGGAAGACCTGCATCGCCGCCTTGGCGTTTTCGCTCTTCAGCTTGTATTGCGGATCGGCGATCTCGGCGCCCGTCAGAACGACGTAGTTTTCGGCGATTTCCCGCTGTACCTTCTCGGAGCCGAGGAATTCGATGAAATGGGCCACATCCTCGGGGTATTTGGTACGCTTGAAACCGACGATCGCGGTGCCGCCAGGCATGGCGTAGCAGCCGGCATCGCCGCAGGGCGCATTGATCGCGGTCCACTCGAAGGTATCGCCGATCTTGTTCTGGAACGGATTGACCATCCAGTTGCCGGCCAGATACGTCACGACATTGCCGTTGACGAACTCGTCTCCCATGTTCTTGTACTGCGAACCGCCGGCGGCACCCCACATTTCCTTGGGGAAGCTGCCATTCTGCGTCCATGAAAAGAGATCGGCGATATATTTCTTCGCCGCATCATCAGGGAAGCTGAACTTGCCGTCCTTCACATAGGTCGAACCATACGAAAAGGCGCCGCCGGAGAAACGGTGGCCGGAACGGTCCATGGTGAAGGGAATCTGCACGCCCGTCGCCTTGGCGACACGGGCGGATGCCTCAACGATCTCGCCAAATTTCGCGGTCGGGCCAGGCAAGGGTTCACCGGCCTGCTCGAACAGCGTCTTGTTGACGAAGGGCAGGTTCAGCGTCTGCGACGCCATATAGCCATTGATCGACTTCGGATCGTTGACATTGGGCAGGCGCAGCTGGTCGAGGCTTGCACCGTGCAGCTTCGCGAAGGCTTCCGCATCCTTCATATAAGGCCGCATGTCGAGATAATAGGGCGCCAGCTGCCAGTCGGTGATCTTGGCGATGTCAGGGCCCTCGCCCACCGCCAGCTGCACCGGCAGCTGCTTGGAAACCGCATCATAACCCGACGATACAAAATTGATCTTCACATCAGGATTGGCTGCCTCGAACTCCTTGCTGAGCGCGGCCATGCGCTGCACGTAACCCTGGTCGTCATCCGTAAAAAGAAACGTGATCGTGCGGGTCTCAGCCTGGGCAGCCGCCAGACCGGCGACGGAGGCTAATACAAGGGCGCTGACCCCCGAAAACAATTTCATCATGCTCATCCTCCCAATGAAAACATTTTCACAAATCGAATGAAAGCTCCTCTGCCGAATTCGATTTATAATGTTTTGCGGCTTGACAGAATAAACGTCAAGCTGTTTGTTTTGCGTAAATTGCACGGATCGACGCAGATAAGCGAAATTCTGTTCGTGCAAATAATTTCATTATCGATCGACGGGAGGCGATCCATATGACGGATGCAGCATTAGCGGCGAGCGCCTCGCAGCCGACCTATAGCGTCGGCAACGGTGAGACGGTAACGGCATGGATCGTCTCGGATCTGGTGGAGACATCGTTTCCGGGCACGCCGGCACCGGCAGAAGACCGGGTCAATTACCGCTTCATCAACGGTTTCGTTGATGTGGGTGACCTGCCCTGCCGCAAGGCTTTCCAGCAGACCATGATCGGCCGTGACATCAAGCCTGATACGGACTGGCCGGTATCGCATCTCAACCTGCCGGGTTCCAACCGCCGCGTTGAATTCACCGGCTTCTGGCATGTTCCCACCCATGTGCAGCGCTGGCTGAAAGGCACCTTCCGCAGCGATGCGGCAAGGCAGGCGCATTTGCGGCTTCGCACCTGCGGCGGCGTGCGCATCTGGGTGAACGGCGTCGAACAGCTGCGCTTCGAACCCTTCATCCGTAATGTCGAAAGCAGCCGCGATATCACACTTGATCTGGCGGCCGGCGACAATGAGGTGCTGCTGCTCTGCGAAGATCTTGCGGAGCGCGACATCATCTGGTTCTTCGAGCTTGAGGTCATCGATGCCGTGCCGCTGACCGTGGTGCTGCCGGTCCCTCTCAATCGCGAGGAGACGAAACGTCTGGCCGCACTGGTGCGTGACGTGCACCCCGCCCGCGACGTATTTTCCGGCAGCGCCCTCGAGCTTGTCTTCGGCGCAGCACCCACGAGCGACTTGCCGGTGCATATCGCAGTCAAAAGCCATGGCCATGAGCGCGCCGCACTTGCGGATGTCGAGACCGTGCTGAAGGCCGGCCAATCCTCGTTGACGATCCCCGAGACGATTGGCATTGCCGACGGGTATCACGGCGTCAGGATCACCCTCGGATCGGGAGCCGGCACTGTCACCCGCGTCATCGACGCCGCCTTCATGCGCGATATCGCGCCGGAAGCGTCCGCTGGCGACATAAGCGCGCGAAAAAAGGCGGCCCTCTCCTTCAGCGCCCGTTTCGGCGCCTGGCGCATCGGACGCGCGCTCGCCATGGTCGCGACCGGCAGCGATGACATCAAGACGATCGGTGGCATCGTTGACGCGACGCTGCACTCCATCGACCGGCGCGAAGACTGCTCCGACTTCATCATGATCCCGCTGCTCTGGCTGGTGCGCGCCTATGGTGACCGGCTGCCGGCGGATATGCGGGCGCGCATCGATGCCTCGATCCTCGGCTATCGCTACTGGGTGGACGAGCCGGGCAATGACGTCATGTGGTTCTGGAGCGAAAACCACGTCCTCTGCTTCCATACCAGCCAGTTGCTCGCCGGCGACTATCTGCCGGACGCCACCTTCACCGCCTCTGGCCGTACTGGACGCGAACAGGCGGCGCTGGCGGCGGACCGGCTGGGGCGCTGGTTCGACAGCGTCGAGGCGCATGGCCTCGCGGAGTGGAATTCGGCCGCCTATTACCCCGTGGATTTCATCGGCCTGCTGGCCATCGAACATTGGGCAGGGCCGGAACTTGCCGCCCGCGCGCGCCACCAGCTTGATCTCATTTTCGAAATGATCGCGCTGCATACACTCGGCGGCGTTCCCTCGGGTTCTCAAGGGCGAGCCTATGACAAGGAGTTGCGCGCCGGGCCGCTGACGGAGCTGGCGCCCTTTGCCGAGGTCGCCTTCGGCAAGGGCTGGCTCAACAACGGCGTCGCCTCGCTACCGATGTTCTGTTGCGGTGATTACCTGCCGCCGGTGCATCTCGCCGCCCTTTCCCAGCTGACAAGCGGCCGCATGGTGGAGGCGCGGTATGCGCAGGGGCTGGAGCCCGGCAAGCTCGTGCTGTTCAAGAACGAAGCCGCCCAGCTTTCCACCGTTGTCGATCACAAAACCGGTCGCGGGGGGCACCAGCAGCATGTCATGGACATCAAGCTTGCCGGCCACCCGATGGCTCGGCTCTGGGTCAATCATCCCGGTGAAGACGAACCATGGGGTACACAGCGCCCTTCCTATTGGGCCGGCAGCGGCATCCTGCCACGCGTGGCGCAGCACCGCGATATCGCAATGCTGATTTTCGATACCGGGGATCACCGCAATGACTGGACCCATGCCTATCTCGGCCGCGACGGGCTGGACGAGGTGGTGATGCAGGGCAACTGGCTCATCACCCGTTCGGGCCGCGGTTTCGCGGCGCTTTACGCCACGAACGGACTTGAACCCGTCACCTCTGGCGCCACTGCCAACCGCGAGATCAGATCGCCCGGACGCCGGGCCGGCTGGATCGGCGTCATTGGCTGCGGCGACGGGCAGGCCTTCGGCGGTTTCCGCGAGAAAATCCTCGCCACGCAGGTGGCCTTCGATGCCGAAAGCCGGCTGCTCAAAGTCACGCCGCCCGGCGGGCCGGAACTCACTCTCAACTGGGACGGCAGCTTCACCATCGGCGGACAGGCCATGGCCTTTGACCATGACCAACCGCAACCGAAAATCACCTTCGACAGCGCCGATCCCACCTCGGACAGCACGTCACGCTCCTTTTACTCCTAAGCGGAATTCACAGATGACCCAGCCAAGCATGGAAAAAGACACTCTCAGAACGACCATCGACAATGTCGCCGCCGCCTTCAGCCGCCTCAAGGGCATTCAGGAAGGTCTGGTCAGCGACGGTTCCGATGGCAAGATCCAGTTCGACGAATGGGACTGGGAAGTGGGCGTGGGCCTTTACGGCTTCCTGCGCCGGGCGCTCGCCGCCAATGACCAGAAGGCATTGGACGACCTCGTGACATGGTACGGCTGGCAGATCGACCGTGGCCTGCCGCCGCGCCAGATCAACAGTTCCGCGCCGATGCTGCCGCTCGTCATCTTGACGGAACATGTCGACCGGCCGGATTTCCGCGCACTGGTGGAAGACTGGGCCGACTGGCTGGTGCATGAATTGCCCAAAACCGAAGATGGCGGCTTCCAGCATGTCGTCAAGGAGCGGCTGAATGAGGGCGAATTATGGGACGACACGCTGTTCATGGCCTGTCTGTTCCTCGCCCGCGCCGGTGTGGTCTGCAAACGGCAGGACTGGATCGACGAGGCCGTCTACCAGTTCATGATCCATGCGCGGTATCTCTCCGACCCCGTCACCGGGCTCTGGTATCACGGCTGGACCTTCAACGGCCGCCACAATTTCGCGGACGCCTTCTGGGCGCGCGGCAATTCCTGGATCACCGTCGCCATTCCCGAGCTCTTCGAGCTGGTGCCCACACTTGCCGGAAAGGACAAACGTTTCCTCGCCAATGTGCTTTCAAGCCAGGTTCGGTCGCTGAGAAAATATCAGCGCGAAGACGGCATGTTCCATACGCTGCTCGATGACCCGACCTCGCCGGTCGAAACATCGGCAACCGCCGGCATCGCCTATGGCATTCTGCGCGGCATCGAGGCCGGCATTCTCGGCGAGGAGAACCGGCCCCATGCGGAGCGCGCGCTGAAGGCGGTGCTCGGCAATATCGATGACGAAGGCGTCGTTCACGGGGTCTCCGACGGCACGCCGATGGGACACGACCTCGATTTCTACCGCCGCATCCCCAATCTGCCCACGCCCTATGGGCAGGCGCTGACGATGCTGCTTCTGATCGACGTTTTTTTGAAAAGGCCAAAGGCATCGTGACTATCATGAACACCAGTCAGGACATCACAGTTGCAGCAGGTGGCCTTGACGCCACGGCGGCGATTCAGCAGGCTATCGATGCCGTGTCATCAGCAGGCGGCGGGCGCGTGTCTCTCTCGGCCGGGCGTCATGTCAGCGCCGGTCTCCATCTCAAAAGCGGCGTGGAACTGCACCTCGCCGAAGATGCCGTGCTTGCGCCCGTTTCCGATTACGACGCTTACGCGCTGACCCGGGTTTCGGTGATTGCCGAAGACTCCGATCGCGGCATGATCATCGCGAACGGCGCAAGCAATATTGCCGTTACCGGTCCCGGCCGTATCGAGGCCGGCGGTGAAAACTTCATCATCGGCGATGACGCGGCCATGGGAACCTATGTCCCGGCGAAAAAACGCCCGCGCGTGATGGTGCTGGAAGCCTGCCGCAACGTGCGCCTCGAAAACCTGAACGTCAGCGCCTCACCCATGTGGACGCTGCATATGGTAAATTGCGAGGACCTCCATTTCCGCAATCTCCGCATCGAAAACGACCGCCGCCTGCCCAATACGGACGGCATCGTGCTGGACGCCTGCCGGCGCGCGCTGATAGAGGACTGCTTTATCTCAACTGCCGATGACGGCATCTGCCTCAAAACCAGCGCCGGGCCGGATGGCAAGGCGGTGGGGGTCTGCGCCGACATCACCGTGCGCGGCTGCACCGTCTCCAGCATGAGCTGCGCGCTGAAACTCGGCACGGAGTCCTTCGGTGATTTCACCAATGTGGTGTTCGAGGATTGCAAGGTCGTGCAGTCCAATCGCGGCATCGGTCTTTTCTCCCGCGATGGCGGCGCGATGCGCAACATCCGCTTTTCGCGGATCGAGACCGAGTGCCACGAGACACCGGGCGGATTCTGGGGCTCGGGCGAAGCGGTCACCGTCACCGTCGTCGACCGCCGTCCCGAACGGCAGGCCGGCCGGGTGGAAAACCTCGTGGTGGAAGATCTGGGCGGCTCCATGGAAGGGGCGATCAACCTCGTCTCCACCTCAAAGGCGGGCATTCATAATGTCAGGCTGGAGCGCATCACGCTTGCGCAGCAGCCCGGTAAGCTCGGCACCGGCCTGCAATATGACCTGCGCCCCACCAATGCCGACATAGCGCCAAGCGCCGAGGCGGCCGGCCGCGCCAATGCCTGGACACAGGATGCTGAGGGCCGGATTGTCGGCATGGAGGATTATCCCGGCGGCATGCCGGCGATCTATCTTTCCGGCGTTCACAGATTTTCGGCTGATAATGTCGCCATCAAAAGAGCGATGCCCTTGCCCGAGGGCTGGAATATCAAAGAGATCGTCGCGACGACGGGCTCTGATGAAGGGAGCATGTGATGGGAAGTCTGAAACTCGAAAACCTCAACAAGGCGTTCGGCGCCGTTCATGTGCTGCATGATATCGATCTTCAGATCGAAAACGGTGAATTCGTCGTTTTCGTCGGCCCCTCCGGCTGCGGAAAATCGACGCTGCTGCGCATCATCGCAGGGCTTGAGGACGTCTCCTCCGGCACCATCGGCATTGGCGGGCGCGATGTCAGCGCGTTGTCGCCGGCCGAGCGCAAGATCGCTATGGTGTTCCAGTCCTATGCGCTTTATCCACATATGAGCGTGCGCAAGAACCTTGCCTTCGGTCTGGAAAACCTGCGCTTCAAGCGGGCCGAAATCGAAAGCCGCATCAACGAGGCGGCGCGCATGCTCGCCATCGAGCCCTATCTCGACCGCAAGCCGAAACAGCTTTCCGGCGGCCAGCGCCAGCGTGTCGCCATCGGCCGCGCCATCGTGCGCGAACCTGATATCTTTCTGTTCGACGAGCCGCTCTCGAACCTCGATGCGGCACTGCGCGTGCAGACCCGCGCCGAAATCACGCGGCTGCACCGCGATATCAAGACAACGATGATCTATGTCACCCACGATCAGGTGGAAGCCATGACCATGGCCGACAAGATCGTGGTGCTGCGTGCAGGGCGCATCGAGCAGGTGGGCAGCCCGCTTGAGCTTTTCGACAATCCGCGCAACCTCTTCGTTGCCGGTTTCCTCGGTTCACCGCGCATGAACATGCTGAAGGGCACCATCACCAGGGGCGAGGACGGCAACATCGCCATCGACGCCGGCTACGGCGTGTCGCTGCCCTGCCTCGTCGATCCCGCAACCGTCAGTCCCGGACAGCCGGTTCTGGCGGGCATCCGCCCCTCGCATTTCACCATCGTGGATGCCGGCCTGCCCTTCGAGGTGCAATATCACGAAAGCCTCGGCACCGAGACCTATCTCTACGGCAATCTCCAGGGTGAGAAAGAGCAGATCATCGTGCATCAGGCGGGCCATTTCGCGCCCGCCTCCGGCTCCGTTCTGAAGATCATGCCGGCACGGGAAAAAGTGCATGTCTTTGATCCCGCCACCGAACTGGCGCTGCCGCGCGTCGCGAGCGAAGGGAGAGGTTAGCATGGCCAATCCAACGCTTGCGAGACTGTCCGACCGTGCGCTCGATGCCGTGATGGCGATTGCCGAAGTGCCGCTCAACTTCATCGAGCGGCTGATCGGCAAAAGGCGCATGCCCTATATCTTTCTGATGCCGAACCTCGTTCTGTTCGGCATCTTCACCTTCCTGCCAATTGCGATTGCCGTCGGTTACGCCTTTACCGGCGGCACCGAACTTCTGATCTCCGACCGCCCCTTTGTCGGCCTGGAGAATTTCGGCAAACTGCTGGATTGCCAGAGTTATATTGACCCCGGAAGCTGCCGGGAATCGCTGTTCTGGACGGCGATCTGGAACACGCTGTGGTTCGTCGCCTTCAATGTCGTCACCACGCTGCTGGTCGCGCTCATCACTGCGCTCATCCTCAACAGGGCGATTGCCGCGCGCGGTTTCTTCCGCGCCATGTTCTTTTACCCCGTGCTTCTGTCGCCCGTCGTCATCGGCCTCATCTGGAAATGGTTTCTGGACCGCAACGGCCTGCTTAACGCCTTCTTCCAGATGCTGGGCGTGCCGCCGGAAATCTTCCTGCTGGATGTCGGCTGGTCGCGCTTTTTCGTGGTCGTCGTTTCGGTCTGGTTCCATATGGGCTTTTATACGCTCATCCTGCTCGCCGGCCTTCAAGCCATCCCGAAGGACCTCTATGAAGCCGCCGCCATCGATGCCGCTTCGCCCCGGCGCACGCTGTTGCGCATCACCCTGCCGCTTCTAGGCCCCAACCTGCTTGTCGTGCTCATTCTCCTGATGATCCGCTCCGTGCAAATCTTTGATGAAGCATGGGTTCTGACCAATGGCGGCGGACCGGGCACGGCCAATACATTCGTCGTGCAATATATCTACCAGATGGCCTTCGGCAGCGATCTGAGGCTGTTTGGCCTTGCATCCGCCGCATCGGTTCTCATGGGCCTTGTGCTTCTCGCACTCACCCTCGTGCAGTTGCGCCTCGGCAAAAAGATGGAGTCCTGACCATGTCCAACGCCGTCGCGTTCCTCACACGCACCCGCCGCCCCGGCAGGATCGGCCTCACCGATATCCTCTCCTGGGTCTGGCTCATCGGCGGCACTCTCGCCGTCCTCATCCCGGTCGTCTGGGCCGCCATGTCATCGCTGAAACCGGAAGCAGAAATCACCAGGTTTCCGCCGAGCCTTCTGCCCCGCGCCGCCGTGCAGGTGGAGGTTCAGGGTTATGACAAGCCGCTCAGCCTGTGGAAAGCCACCATCAATGACGTGGAGCGGGAAATGGCCATGGTCCGCCGCGTCGGCCTGAAAGCCCAGATGGTCGATCCGGCCAATCCCGGTCCGCCCGTCAGCGTCGATACCCGCGAAATAAAGCCGGTTCAGAAACTAACCATCGCAACGGAGAACTTCACCGATCCCCTGACGCAGTTCAGCTTCCTGACCTTCCTCAAGAACTCTGTCTTCGTCACCTTCGTCGCAACGGTCCTGACGCTGATCGTCAATGCCATGGCGGCCTTTGCGCTATCGAAATACCGTTTCCGCGGCGAAAAGGCGATCTTCGTGCTGATCATCTCCACCCTGATGATCCCGCTCACCGTCGTCATGGTGCCGGCCTATCTCGTCATCGTCGGCGTCGGCCTCGTTGACAATCTCTGGGGCGTCATCATCCCCACCGTCGCGACGCCGACGGGCGTGTTCCTGCTCAGGCAATATATGCTGACCATCCCCGACGAGCTGATCGAGGCCGCGCGAGTGGATGCGGCAAGCGAATTCCGCATCTTCTGGCGCATCATCCTGCCGCTGACGGCACCCGCACTTGCGGTCCTCGCGATCTTCTCGGTTTTGTGGCGCTGGAACGATTTCCTCTGGCCGCTGATCGTTCTCAGCAGCCGCGAAAACTTCACGCTGCAGGTGGGGCTCAACGCCTTCCAGGGCGAGTTCTCTGTGCAATGGCACTATATCCTCGCCATGACTTTCCTTAGCCTGGCGCCCGTCACCGTCGTGTTCCTGTTCCTGCAGCGTTACATCACGACAGGCATTGCCGGCACGGGCATGAAGTAATCCCTGACATCACCTGGGGGGCGGCGCGATACTGCCCCTCAACACCAGCCGACAGCCAAGTTCCAGCCGGTGCGCCGGACGTGTCGGATCGGCTGCCACCAGCCGCTGCTCCAGCAGCGCAAGCGCCGCACCGCCCAGCCGGTCGGCCGGCAGCTGGATGGTGCTGAGCGGCGGCGCGCTGAAGGCTGCCGGCATGATATCGTCGAAACCCAGCACTGACACATCATCGGGAACTCGGATTCCAGCCTCCGTCAGCGCTTTCAGACAGCCGAGCGCCAGATTGTCAGCGGCACAGAAGATTGCCGTTGCTTTTCGAAGTGGGCGTTCCTCGGCCAGCAACTGGCGAATGGCGGCCTCGCCCCATTGCGGCTCATAGCTTTCCACCTCGACAACCATATCCGAAGGCACGGCAAGACCCGCCGCGAGATAGGCGTCGCTGTAACCATCATAACGGCGCCGGATCGTCGTGCGCCCCTTCCAGGTAATATGCAGAATATTGCGATGCCCGAGCGACAGCAGATGCTCGATGCCGAGCCGCGCACCAAAACGGTTTTCCGCCGTCACCGTATCGACGATCATCGCCGGGTCTTCGCCATTAATGAGCACCACCGGTCGGCCAAGCGCCGACAGCGCCGCGACCAGTTGCGGCCTGTCATCATTGAGAACCACGATCCCATCGACATTGTCGCCATCCGCAGCCGCCACCACGGCAACCGGATCAATCCGGCTCGTCGCGCTGACATAGGGAACGATACGAATGCCGCGCCGCTCGCATTCGCGCCGAAAACCGTTCAGCACCGTCCAGCTGACCATGTTGAGATCGCTCTGCGGGGCTGCATCATTGGTCATCGCAAGAAGCACGACACGCAGGGTGGCGATGGTCGCCTTCTGCCGGCGGTTTTCGAGATAGCCAAGCGTGCGGGCCGCCTCCAGCACCCTCTCGCGAACCTGCGTGGTCAAGGGCGCGGTGCCATTAATGGCGTGCGAAGCCGTGCTCAGCGAAACATTCGCCTCTCGCGCCACGTCCTTAAGCGTCGTTTTCCTATCCGCTTTCATATAGGGAGAATTCAACCACTCTTCTTCGCACAGTGCGGGCAGAAAGCCTGCCCACGCAGTCGATCTGAAGAATACCCGTGCCTGTTCGCTGCTCACTCGTTACCGGAAGACTACAGCAACATCCGTAAATGCGGAATTGATTTCTTTAGGTTTTTACCGATCCATAAAGCGCCGCCCGCAGCAATCCACAGGCGGCAGCGCTGTCAGAGTGCCTGGACGATATGGCCTATGCTGTCCCTCACGGCAACGGCGGGGTCTTTCAGCTCGTGCACCTCAGTCGCAAATGGCTCGAAGCTGTAGGGCCCCTTGTAACCGGCCGCCGCCAGCGTCCTGATCTGAGCGATATTCTCCAGCCGATCGTCGCCATCCACCAGAACACGGTGGGCGTCCAGCATGTCGGCGACCGAGACGGCGGGGTCAGTGACGCCGGAAATGTGGACGAGACCGGTGCGTTCGGGGAAGAACTCGGTCTCGCCCGCGAGGTGATGGTGGAAGGTGTCATGCACCAGCTTATAGACATCACCGCCGCCGGCCGCATCGATTGCCCTCACGGCCTCGGCCTTGGTGCGCAGCGAGGAGACCGGGAACCCGAGCGGCTCGACAAGGCCGGTCAGGCCGCGTTCCTCGAGGATCGGCTTCATAGCCTTCAGCGCCGTGACGAGATTATCAAAAGAGACGGCCGTGCCGTCATTGAGCGGGCACATGACGAGCGCCTTCGCGCCGCTTGCCGCCGCATAATCAGCCATGGCGGCAGCCCGCGCAGGCAAGTCGCCCGACCAAACGTTGAAGGGGTAAAGCGCGTTGATCGAGATGATCGTCACGCCAGCCTTTTCGGCCGCCGCCTTCACCGCGACCGCATCCGTCGTGCCGACGATATCAGGCAGGTCGTTGCGGATTTCGACTTCAGTGAGACCGAGTTCGCGGGCGGTTGCGAAGAAATGTTCGAGGGAAAGCTTCGGGGCGGTAATGTGGTTGATGGCAAAACGCATGAAAGACCTCATTGGTAAAGAACAGGACGGGCCGGCAGATCGATGGCGACGGCCGCCCCTTGTGTCTCCTGTGCGGCCACGCAGGCATCGGAGGTGATGGCGGCAACGTAACCGTCCCAGGAATTGGGACCCGAGGCCGTGCCCTTCGCTGCGGCATGAATGAAATCCTGCAATTCGACATCGTAGCTGGCGATAAAGCGGTCTTTCCAGTCAGTCAGAATATCGTTCTGCAACCTGGCGCCAAGGCGCGTCTGTACCGACATCGGCTCGGGCAGGCTGGCAATGCCGTCCTCACCCACCACCTGGCACTGGATATCGTAGCCATAATGGCAATTGACGAAGATTTCGACGTCGATGATCGTGCCCTTGGCGGTTTCCAGAATGACGATCTGCGGGTCCTTCAGCCTCGCGTGGCTGCGGGCGGCGGAACGGGGGAAAAGAACCCTTGCCGAAACATAATCGTCATCGAGCAGCCAGCGCAGCACGTCGATCTCATGGATCATTGTGTCGTGGATCGCCATCGGCGTCACATATTGCTCCGGAACCGTGGGGTTGCGATGAGCGGCATGCACGATGATCGGCGCGCCGATCCTGTTGTCCACGGCCTGTTTCAGCGCCATGTAACCGGCATCATATCGCCGCATGAAACCCACCTGAACCAGCCGTTTGCCATGCGCCACTTCGGCATCGACGATGCGTCTTGCGCCTTCGGCCGTCGTCGCCAGCGGCTTTTCGCAGAAGCACGGCTTGCCGGCTGCGATGGCCGCCAGCACATATTGCTCATGGGTTGCGCCCCATGAGGTGACGAGCACGGCGTCCACGTCAGGCGATGCGATCAGCTCCTCACCGGTGGCAAAGATGGCGGCATCCGGGGCGATGTCGTTTTTGACCGCCTCGGCCGAGGCGCGGTTGACGTCACTCAGCGCAACGATCTTCGCGCCACCCAGAACCTTGTTGATACGGCGGGCGTGATCACGCCCGATTGCGCCGGTGCCGACGACACCAATTTTCACAGTCATCTGAAAACCTCATTTCCAGTATTTGGCGACGTATCGCCGGGTTTCGCTGAGCATGAACCGAGCGCTGGCATCGACGCGGTCTTCCCAGGCAAAGACGCAGTTCGACAGCACGCCATCGAATTTCATGTCGGCAAGCGTGGCGAAGAAGGTCTCCCAGTCGATCTCACCCTGGCCGAAATCGGTGTGCTGATGCACCCTCACCTTGGAGCCGGGGGGATTGACGATGTAACGCAGCTGCGACGACTTGTTATGGTCGTAGGTATCGGCAAGGCGCACATGCACCAGATGACCCTCGGTCGCGCGCAGGTTCGCCACCATGTCCGGCCCGTAAAAGAACGTGTGCGGTGCGATGAAGGAGGCCTTTACCGCCTTGGAATTGATGGTCTTGATGATGTCGATGGCCGGCGCGATCTCCTCGATCCAGTCTTCGGGATGGGCCTCCAGTGACAGCACCAGCCCTTCCCGCTCGAGGATCGGCACCAGAATATCCATGGCGCGGAAGAACTGCGCCTCGCAGGTTTCCGGGCGATGCAGGCCGGAACGGTCGTTGAGGCTGCGCTCCGGCGAGCCGCCACGGCCGAATTCCGAAACGAACATCGGGCATTCCATCTCAATGGCAATCTCGATGGCGCGTTTCCAGTTATCTATCGCCACGTCCCATTCGTCCGGATAGGGGCTTGCCCAGCGATACATCGGCTGCAGCGTGGCAAGGCCGACACCATGGTCCTTCAACGCCTTTTTGAATTCGGCGACCCGTTCGGGATAGACCTTCGGCCGTGTCCACCAGGAAAGGAAATCCGGGCGCGGCGAAAGTTCGACGTAATCATAACCGAGGTCTGCGACCTTGCGGCAGGTTTCGGCCAGGGAGAGGTGCCGGAACATGTGGGGATCGAGCGTATGTTTCATGGCTATTTCCAGTGGAGTGATAAACGGACCGGGGCCGAGGCCCCGGGGCTTATTTCGTGTAGGCGGGCATGTTTTCCGGGGTGACGAGTTCGAAAGGCACCCAGAGCGTCTTTTCCGTGCTTTGCCCGGCAGCGGCCTTCACCGCCGTCTGGACGGAGACCTCACCCTGCTTCGTCGCATTCTGGTAGACGGTGATATCGAGATCGCCGGCCTGCATGGCGGCAAGACCGTCCGGTGTGGCGTCGATGCCGGCAATGACGACATCCTTCATGGACACGCCCGCTGCTTTAAGCGCCTGCGCTGCACCTATCGCCATTTCATCATTATTGGCGATCACGGCATCGAACTGAATACCCGCCGTCAGCCAGGAGGAGACAAGGTCCTGCGCCTGCGTGCGGCTCCAGTTCGCCGTCTGCTTTTCGAGGATTTCGATCTTGCATTCCGGTTTGGAAAATACCGTTTCGACATCCTTGGTACGCACCAGCGCCGCGTGATTTTCCAATGGCCCCATCAGGATGACGGCCTTGCCCTTGCCGCCCATCAGCTTGCAGGCGGCTTCGGCTTCCATGGTGCCGGAATCGAGTTCGTTGGAACCGACAAAGGCCGTGCCATCAGGCAGGCCGGTCTCCAGTTCGGCCGGCGGATGGTTGACATAAACAAGCGGAATTTTCGCGGCGGACGCGGCTTTGGTGATCGCGGCAGTCGCATCGCCATCCACGGCATTGACGATGATCGCATCGATACCATTGGCGATGAAATTCTGTACCTGATTGAGCTGCTTCGACGGATCAAGCTGGGCATCCTCGACCAGAAGCTCGATATTTTTATCGCGCCCGGCCTCGGCTCTGATGCCGTTGAGCAAGATCGTCAGAAACGGGTTGTCGAAAGACGTCATCGAGACTGCGATGCGCGTCTCGGCAAGAGCCGGTGTCGCGAAAATGCAGAGTGCCGTCGCCATCAGTAATTTTCTCAAGGTTTCCTCCCACGGAAATCGCCGTTGGTTGCTTCAGTTTATGTCGCCGGAGCCGGCCATCCTGCCGGTCTGGGCCAACGCACCCGTCGCCAGCATGGCGGCGAAAGCTGCAATTGCGGAATGTCTTTTCAAGTCGTTCTCCTCCACAACCCTTGAAAAGAACCGGTAGCGCACTCCCGCGCATTTCGCGCTGTCATGGCTTTCCGGTAAAGCTGCCCCTTCGCCGCAAAGGAAAATTCGCGGCGTCAAGCAACCCTGAAATAATCTAGTCTCGTGAAGGTCGGCCTCCTGCCCGCTCCACAGGCGGCCAAGATTTCCTAGTCCGGTCGCGGCGTCAACGCGTCAGCAGCACGCAAAACCATCAAGCATGATAGAAACAGGTGCCGGGTTTATGATGGAATCTATCAAACCATCACAGGCTCTCAGGAACCCACAGATGCGCGGGCACGAAACGCTGCCCCGGCGTTTCCGCCATGCCATGTTCGATGGTGTGAACCATGGTGGCCAGAAGGTCGGCGCAGAGTTCGCGCAGCGGGGTCTGGAAGACGCCGCTGATGCGCCGTTCCAGCAGCGCCTGACGGGATTCAGGCGTGAGTTCATTCACCAGACAAACGATTTCTTCCTGCCGGTTTTCCTGCTGCAGGGCCTCGATCACCCCCTCCATGCCACCGCCGACGCAATAGATGCCGACGAGATCCCGGTGCTTGGCGATGGTGTCCATGACCAGCTCATAGGTCAGCCGGCGTGTTTCCAGCGTGATCAACGCGTCCATCACCTCGAATTCCGGCGCATATTCGCGCATGTAGCTGCGAAATCCTGTCTCACGCAGGGAATGGCCGTGGAAACGGTGGCCGCCGAGGAGAAGAAGCACCTTGCCCCTGCTGCGCGCCAGCTGCGAGATCATCCACGCCGCCGTGCGTCCGATCTTCATGTTATTGGCGCCGAGATAGGCTTCCCGCACACCCTGGGCGAAATCTGAGAGCAGCGAAAACGTCGGTATGCCGTTGGCCTTCAGCGCTTCGACGGCAGCCGTGACATCGTGATGGTCCGGCCCCGTAGCGGCAACCGCCTGCACGCGGCCCTTCATGCCAGTCAGCAGCGCCGCCAGTTCGCCCGGCTCACCGGACTGGGCGAATTCGATGCGCAAGGTGAGGTGGCGATCCCGGATGTTGCGCGCCGCAAGCTCCAGCTCGTCGGCAAAGCTCTGGTAAAAGGCATGCCGTTCCTTGCGCAGAATGATGCCGAGACTGTAGGACGGCATATCGGCCAGCATGCGCTGGCGAATGATGTTGGCGGCATGAAAGCCGATCTTCTCCGCCGCCTCGAACACCCGCCGCGCGGTTTCCTCCCGCACGGGCAGGCGACCGTTCAGCACCCGGTCAACGGTGGCGACGCTGACGCCGGCGGATTTTGCGACATCTGTGATGGTCGGACGCTTCATGTTGGCTCCCGCAGGCGGAAAGATTCCTGTCATGTCTTGCAGAACATGTCATGGATGATGATGGAATCCAACATGGGCGAAAGGATATGGCAGGGAGCGTAATGGCAGGGATGCCGACCCGCCACCTGAACGGCTCCTGTTTTAATAGTGCACCATGACCAGTCCCCCCACGCCTCCTCCCCCTCATCTCTGTGCTTGTCACAGAGATCCAGTCAGCCCAAGTCCTTGAGCTGAGAGGACTCTTTTCGCCGCGCAGACGCGCGCCGGCTGGTTTCCTGTGACGAGCACAGGAATGAGGAGAAATGGGGTTGGGGTGGGCTGCAATGGAATGGGCCAAGACGAGAAAATCGCCGTCTGAGTGGCCCAAATAGCCACAATCACGCGGAATGAAACTGTGGCAGCGGTATTCATAGCCTCTTACAGTGGCACTCATACCTTTTCACAGCAGTATCCGTACCGCCTCACGATGGCATTCGCCCCGTATTACGATACCGAATGGCGCTGATCTCGTCAGACCCGCTCCAGCGCCACGGCAATACCCTGCCCGACACCGATGCACATGGTGGCGAGCGCAAGCCGCTTGCCGGTGAGCGAAAGCTCAAGTGCCGCCGTGCCGGCAATGCGCGCACCCGACATGCCGAGCGGATGGCCAAGCGCGATCGCACCGCCATTGGCATTCACCCGCGCATCGTCGTCGGCAATGCCGAGCTGGCGCAGCGTCGCAAGACCCTGGCTGGCGAAGGCCTCGTTCAGCTCGATCACGTCGAGCTGTTCCAGCTTCAACCCGAGCCGTGCCAAAAGCCTGGCCGAGGCCGGCGCCGGGCCGATGCCCATGACGCGCGGCGGCACGCCGGCGGTGGCCCCGCCGAGAATGCGGGCAATCGGTGTCAAACCATATTTTCTCGCCGCTTCCGCTGAAGCGATGATGAGCGCGGCCGCGCCATCATTGACGCCGGATGCATTGCCCGCCGTTACCGTCGCGGCGTCGCGCTTGTTCACCGGCTTCAGCTTCGCCAGCGCTTCGGGACTGGTCGCCCGCGGGTGTTCGTCCTTGGCGACAACCAGCGGATCGCCCTTGCGCTGCGGGATCGTCACCGGGACGATCTCTTTGTCGAGCCGGCCGTTGGCCTGAGCATCAGCTGCCTTCTGCTGGCTGCGCACCGCAAAAGCATCCTGATCCTCGCGCGAGACCTGATAATCGACCGCGACATTGTCGCCCGTTTCGGGCATGGAATCGACGCCATATTGCGCCTTCATCAGCGGGTTGACGAAACGCCAGCCGATAGTGGTATCGTAGATTTCGGCATTGCGCGAAAAGGCGCTTTCCGCCTTCGGCAGAACGAAGGGCGCGCGGCTCATGCTTTCCACGCCGCCGGCGATCATCAGTTCAGCCTCGCCCGATTTGATGGCGCGCGCGGCTGCGATGACGGCGTCCATGCCCGAGCCGCACAGCCGGTTGATCGTCGTTCCGGTCACGGAAACCGGCAGGCCGGCAAGCAGCAAGGACATACGCGCCACATTGCGGTTGTCCTCGCCCGCCTGATTGGCGCAGCCGAAGATCACATCCTCGACGGCTTCCCAATCGACGGAAGTATTGCGTTCCATCAGCGCCTTCAGCGGCACCGCGCCGAGATCGTCGGCCCGCACGGAGGAGAGCGCGCCGCCGAAGCGGCCGATGGGCGTGCGGATATAATCGCAGATATAGGCTTCGGTCATGGATTTATCCTTAAAGTTCCGGGGCAACGAGATCGGCTACCGCACCATCCACAATGAGCGGCGCGCCGGTCATGGCCTGCAATTCCTCAAACGTCATCGCCGGCAATTTTTCGCGCAGCACGAAACGACCGTCCACTACGTCGATCACCGCATGGCTGGTATAGATGCGGGTGATGCAGCCGACGCCGGTCAGCGGGAAGCTGCATTTTTTAACCAGCTTCGGTTCGCCGTTCTTGGTGACATGTTCGGTAATGACGAAAACCTGTTTGGCGCCATGCACCAGATCCATGGCGCCGCCGACGGCCGGCACGCCCTTGGAACCGACGCGCCAATTGGCAAGATCGCCATTTTGCGCCACCTGATAAGCACCGAGGATCGCCACGTCCAGATGCCCGCCGCGCACCATGGCGAAGCTGTCGGCATGGTGGAAGAAGGCGGCACCCGGCTTCAATGTCACGGCCTTCTTGCCGGCATTGATGAGGTTCCAGTCCTCCTCGCCTTCCGGCGGGGCCTCGCCGAAATTCAATATACCGTTTTCGGTGTGGAAGATCGCCTGACGGCCGGGCGGCTGGTAGCGCGCCACCATTTCCGGAAAGCCGATGCCGAGATTGACGTAAGCGCCGTCCTCGATGTCCTGCGCCGCGCGCCAGGCAATCTGAGCGTTGGAAAGCTTGATATCGTCGCGGGTGTCGATGGTCTGGGTCATGCGTAGGCTACTCCGGCGCGAATGAGGACTTCTTCCTGTTGCGGATCGGGGATTTCCACGACGCCGTTCACAAAAATGCCTGGCGTCACGACATGCTCCGGGTCGATCTCGCCGGCGGCGACGATCCTGGAGACCTGCGCGATGGTGGTCTTTGCGGCCATGCACATCAGCGGGTTAAAATTGCGACCCGCCTTGTTGTAGGTGAGGTTGCCGTAGGTATCGCCAAGCTCGGCCTTGACGATAGCGAAATCCGCCTTCAGCCAGCGTTCCTGCACGTAGGAGCGGCCGTCGAATTCCGCGATCACCTTGCCATTGGCCAGCTCCGTGCCGAAGCCCGTCGGGGTGTAGAAGGCCGGAATGCCGGCACCGCCGGCGCGGATGCGCTCGGCGAGCGTGCCCTGCGGCACCAGTTCCAGCTCGATTTCGCCGGCCAGATACCGGTCTGTAAAGGCGCGCGGATCGGAAGAGCGCGGGAAAGAGCAGATCATCTTTTTGACCATGCCCGCGTCGATCATCGCGGCGATGCCGATGCGGCCATTGCCGGCATTGTTGTTGATGACCGTCAGGTTCTTCGGCCCCTTGTCGATCAATGCGTGGATCAACTCGATCGGCGCGCCGGATCCGCCGAAACCGCCGATCATGATCGTCGCACCGTTGCCGATACCCGAAAGCGCCTCTTCGGCGCTCTTGATTGTCTTGTCCATTCTCAAAACCTCCATCCAGCCGAGCGGATGGACCGACAGGGCTGCGTGGCCCTGAGGTAAAGCCGAAACAGTCTCGACGGCAAGAGTTTTGTGCGTTATATGATTTTTGTTCGTATATCGCACAAACGGAGCTTGGATATGGCCGTCAGCGAAAGAGACATGATGGGTGGTCTCGCCAAGGGTTTGCGGGTCATCGAGGCCTTCAGCGCCGAGCGGCCGCGGCTTTCCATCTCCGATGCCGCCGAGATCGCCGGGCTGGACCGCGCCACGACGCGGCGTTGTCTGCTGACGCTTTCGGAACTTGGTTATGCGGCTTATGACGGCAAGTTCTTCACCGTGACGCCAAAGGTGCTGCGGCTCGGCACCGGCTGTTTGGCCACCATGCCGCTTCCGAAGATCGTCCAGCCGCTCATCGACCGTCTCTCGGAGGAGATCGGCCAGAGCACCTCGGTTTCCATCTTGGACGAGACCGAAATCGTTTATGTCGCCCGCGCCGCCCAGCAGCGAGTGATGTCGATTGCGCTGATGCCGGGGTCACGCCTGCCCGCCTATTGCACCTCGATGGGCCGCGTTCTTCTTTCCTCACAACCGCCTGAGCGGCGGCGCGACATTCTCGAAGCCTCCCGGCGGGTTGCCCGCACGGAAAAGACGACCACCGACATGGACGCCCTGCTCGCCGAAATCGAGTTGACCGGCCATCGCGGATATGCGCTGATCGATCAGGAAGTGGAGATCGGGCTTCGCTCCATCGCCGTGCCGCTGAAAAGCGTGCGCGGCCCGACGGTGGCCGCGCTCAATGTCGGGCTTGCCGCCTCGGTCGCCTCGATGGAGGACCTGGTGGAGCGGTACCTGCCGGCGCTTCTTTCCGTTCAGCGGGAACTGGCGAGAATGCTGGTCTGAGGCGGTGTCAGCGACGCGCCGGTATCGCCCATTTTGCGCTGTTCGGCGAGCCGCCAGGCGCGCGGCGTCAGGCCGGTCTCCCGCCTGAAGAAGCGGTTGAAATAAGCGGGATCGGCAAAACCCAGCCCTTCCGCAATCATCTGCACACTGGAGACCGTAAAGACCAGTTCCTGCTGGGCGATCTCGATCTGACGCTTGGCGATCAGCCGTTGCAGGCTGAGGCCGGACACCGAACGGACCAGACGGTTGAGATGTGTCTCGGAAAGGCCGAGCTTCCCTGCATAAAACCCGGCTTTCTGCGGCTCGCGAATATGGCGGGCGATCAGCGACAGCAACCGTTCGAAACGCTGCTCGGCAAGGCCTTCGCCACTCGTTTCCAGAAGCGGCTGCGCCGCCCGTGAGAGAAGCGTGACGACGGTGGCGAGCTGACCTTCGATCATCGCGTCGCGACCGATCTCGCGGGCCTCATATTCCGTGGATATCCGTTCGAAACCGCTGCGCAAACAGTCTTTTTCGGCAAAGTCCCGCAACGGCAGAAGCACCGGCTGCTGAAAATTCCGCAGCAACAGCGCTTGCACCGATGCCGGCAGCGCGCCCGGCAGCATCGTGACGATCACTCCACCGATATCGCGTGAAAAGCGGAAGCCGTGTTCGAAACCCGGCGGCACGATGATGGCGACCGGCGGGCGGATAGGCTCGATGCGGCCTTCCAGCAACGCATCGCCCTCGCCACCGAAAATGTACAAGATTTGCAGAAAGGCGGAATGACGGTGCAGGCCGATTTCAAAGCGGTGCAGGCTGCTACGCGAAAAAAGCGTCTCGCAATGGAAGCGAAAATCGGTGCCTTGCGCGGCTTCTTCCCCATAAAGCCCTTCATTGGCAGTCACCCGCATCTCACCCCACTCCTCCGCGCAATGGTCGGATAGTGCAATTTACGGACTGGAAAGTCCATTGAGCTTGTGGCCTGTCTTGGTCAATTTCTTAACCGGAGACAAGTTCGGGAGGACATAATGCGTACACAGGTCGTCATCATCGGCTCTGGCCCGTCAGGGCTTCTGCTTGGCCAGCTTCTGGCAAGAGCCGGCGTCGAGACCGTCATTCTCGACCGGATCAGCAAGGATTATATCCTCGGTCGCGTTCGTGCCGGCGTGCTGGAAGAAGGCACAGTGCAACTGATGGAAAAGGTCGGCGCGGATAAGCGTCTGCGTCGGGAAGGCCTGCCGCATGACGGTTTTTCGCTGACCTTCGATGGTCGCGACCACCGTATCGATCTCTTCGATCTGACCGGCGGCAAACGCGTGATGGTTTACGGCCAGACCGAGGTCACGCACGATCTGATGGATGTGCGCGAGGCGGCAAACCTAGTGACCATCTACGACGCCGCCAATGTCGAGCCGCATGATTTTGATGGCGCAAGCCCCTATGTCACCTATCAAAAAGACGGCGTAAACCACCGGATCGATTGCGATTTCATCGCCGGTTGCGATGGTTTTCACGGGGTCAGTCGCAAATCCGTGCCTGATGGAGCCATCAAGGAATTCGAGAAGGTCTACCCTTTCGGCTGGCTTGGCATTCTGGCCGATGTGCCGCCGGTCAACCACGAACTCATCTATGCCAATCACCCGCGCGGTTTTGCCCTCTGCTCCATGCGCTCCAACACCCGTAGCCGTTATTACATCCAATGTTCGCTGGATGACCGGCCCGAGGACTGGAGCGACGAGCGCTTTTGGGATGAAATCCGCCGCCGCCTGCCGGAAAGCCACGCAGATGTCATGGTAACTGGCGCTTCCTTTGAAAAATCCATCGCGCCGCTCCGCTCCTTCGTCAGTGAGCCGATGCGGTTCGGACGACTGTTTCTGGCCGGAGACGCCGCCCATATCGTGCCGCCGACGGGTGCCAAGGGCCTCAACCTCGCGGCCAGCGACGTGCATTATCTGAGCGAAGCGCTGATCGAGTTTTATCGCGACAGGTCTGAAGCCGGCATCGACGCTTATTCGCAGAAGGCGCTTTCCCGCGTCTGGAAGGCCGTGCGTTTCTCGTGGTGGATGACAACGATGATGCATCGTTTTCCCGATACGGAGGATTTCGGCCAGCGCATCCAGGAGGCGGAACTGGATTATCTCGTGCAATCGCGCGCTGCTTCCACGGCGCTTGCGGAGAATTATGTGGGGCTCCCGTACTGAGCGTTTTGAGGAAAAGTGTGAAGCGGTTTTCCGTTAAAAACGCGAAAAAACAAAAAGCCAGAACGCTCTAGGAGCCACGCCAGTTGCGTCGACGTCATCCTCGGGCCTGTCCCGAGGATCAGCAACGTTTTGATTTTACTCAACGTGATTAGATCCTCGGCACAAGGCCGAGGATGACGTCGAGCGTATACTCACCCTTCAGTCCTCCCATCCAACAAATCACCGGCTGCCTCGCGGATTGCCTGCATCAGCAGCGACAGCGGCAGCGAGGGCTGCGTATCGGCGCGGACCGTCAGACCCACAGGGCCGCTGGTATCGCCGGTCTCGACCGGCAGGATGGCCAGAATGCCATCGGCCACATCCGCCGCCACCACGCCCTCCGAAATGATCCAGATTGCATCGCTGGTACGCAGGAAGGCGCGGCCGAAGGCATCCGACACGGTTTCGATGCGGATCGGCAGAGCCGGAACGCCGTTTGCGATCAAAAACTGCTCAACGACAGGGCCGATGACGGATTGCCGCGTCGGCATCAGCACCGGATATTCATGCAGGTGATCGAAAACCGAAAGGCCGGGCGATAAAAGCGGATGGCCGGCACGAACCACGAAGCGCACCTTTTCCGAATAGAGGTGCTCGAAGGAAAAACCCGCCATTTTCTGCGGCGCGGCGAGACGCCCAACGACGAGATCGAGATCGCCGACGCGCAGCTGCTCCAAAAGCACCGCGTTTTCACCCGTCACGATCTTCACCGGACTACCGGTCTTCTCCGCCAGAAATCCAGCCATCGCCTTCGGCATGATGCGCACCGACACGGTCGGCAGAGCCCCAACCCGCACCGGCGGACCGGCGCGTGCCGCCTCCTGCGAGACCGAATCGACCGCCTGACGCAACGCCGTCATCGTCGCACCGGCATGGCGCAGGAATACCTCGCCGTAGCGGCTGATGCGGATGCCGCGTCCCTCCCGCTCCAGCAGCGACACGCCGAGAACGTCTTCCAGCTCGCGGATGGTCTTCGTCACCGCAGGCTGGCTGACATGCAGGATTTCCGCAGCGCGGATGACGCTTTTCTGGCGCGCCACCTCCACGAAGGTCTGCAGATGCCGGAACTTGATGCGCTGATCGACCATCGCTCATATAATCCAGTGGTTATGGTTTTCATCGATAATGTCATTTTACTTAACCGGAACCCGCTTGCAATACTCTTCGCAGGGAGGAGCATGCCATGCATTTTCTGCGCTGCGGCGAGACTGTGATCCATTATCGCGTCAAGGGATTGGGCAGCGGCAAGCCTGTCATCGCCTTCATCAATTCGCTCGGCACCGATTTCCGCATCTGGGATGCGGTTATCGAGGCGCTCGGTGATGACTATGCCTATGTCCTGCACGACAAGCGCGGCCACGGACTTTCCGATGTCGGGCGTGCTCCCTATTCCATCGACGATCACGCCGGTGACCTGATTGCGCTTCTCGATCATCTCGAGATCAAAAACGCCGTCATCTGGGGCCTGTCGGTCGGCGGACTGATTGCGCAGGGACTTTATGCGCGACGGCCCGATCTCGTCCGCGCTTTGGTGCTCAGCAATACAGCTCACAAGATCGGCACGACTGAGATGTGGGACGCCCGGATCGACAAGATCGCCGCCGATGGCCTCGCCTCACTGGTCGATCCCGTCATGGAGCGCTGGTTCACGCCACGCTTCCGCCAGCCTGAGAATGCCGCCTATGCCGGCGCACGCAACATGCTCTCGCAACAGCCGGAAGCGGGTTATAGCGGCACCTGCGCCGCCATTCGTGATGCGGATTTTACCGAACAGGCCGGGCGTATCGCCGTGCCGACGCTCTGTATCGCGGGTGATCAGGACGGCTCCACCCCGCCGGAACTGGTGCAATCGCTGGCGGGTCTCATCCCCAAGAGCCGTTTCGTCACCATCGCCGGCTGTGGCCACATTCCCTGCCTTGAACAGCCGCTGGTCTATGCACAGGCGGCCTCCATTTTTCTGAAGACCTTGCCGGAGCATTGACCGATGGCGGACCATATCGACAAGAACGAACGTTTCGAACAGGGCATGAAAACCCGCCGCGCGGTGCTGGGCGACGCCCATGTCAACCGCGCGCAGACCATGACGTCCGATTTCGACCAGCCTTTCCAGCAGCTCATCACCGAAGGTGCATGGGGCACGGTCTGGTCCGGCAACCACTTCACGAAGCGCGAACGCTCGATCGTCACCATCGCCTTGCTGGCGGCGCTGGGGCAGGATGAGGAACTGGCCATGCATGTGCGCGCCACCGTCAATACCGGCGCCACGGAAGCGGATATTCGCGAGGCGCTGCTGCATGTGGCGATCTATGCCGGCGTGCCCGCCGCCAACCATGCTTTCAAGATCGCCAAGCTTGCCCTGGTCAGCATGAAGGCCGATAGTTCCGCTGATAATTCTGGCAATGGGGAGGAGACGAAATGAGCAACCAACCGCCTGAAACCGGGCCGTTCTTCGCGCGCAACCGCGACATTCACCCGCTGGCCTATGCGCCCGGCTACAAGACGTCGATCCTTCGCTCGCCGCAGCGCGCGCTGATTTCGCTTGAGGGCACCAAGAGCGAGATCACCGGCCCCGTTTTCGGTCATGGCATGCTCAACCCGCTGGATAACGACCTCATCCTCAACTATGCCCGCCCCGGCGAAATGCCGATCGGCCCGCGGATTCTGGTGCATGGCCGGGTGCTGGACGAGCGTGGCCGCGGCGTGGATGGCGCGCTGGTGGAATTCTGGCAGGCCAATGCCGGCGGCCGTTACCGCCACAAGAAGGAAAGTTATCTCGCCGCCATCGATCCAAATTTCGGCGGCGTTGGCCGCACGATTACGGATGAAAACGGCTATTACTGGTTCAAGACCATCCAGCCGGGCGCTTACCCCTGGCCAAACGGCGTCAATGACTGGCGCCCGGCCCATATCCATTTCTCGGTCTTCGGCCATGGCTTTGCCCAGCGGCTGATCACCCAGATGTATTTCGAGGGCGATCCGCTGATCTGGAAATGTCCGATCGTCAAGACGATTCCCGATGAGGATGCGATCAAAAGACTGATCGCGCCGCTTGACATGAACGCGACGCTGCCGATGGACATGCTGGCCTATAAGTTCGATATCGTTCTGCGCGGCCGCCGCTCGACCCTTTTCGAAAACCGCATGGAGGGCAACTGACCATGGTCCAGCCGCTCAACTATTTCAAGGAAACCGCTTCGCAGACGGCAGGCCCCTATGTGCATATTGGTTGCACGCCGAATTTCGTCGGCATCGAAGGCGTGTTCGAAAAGGATCTGGGTTCCGGTCCGCTTTATAACGACAAGGCTCGCGGCGAACGCATCAGCGTGCGCGGCACGGTCTATGACGGTGCGGGCATGGCGCTGAAGGATGCGCTGATTGAGATCTGGCAGGCCGATACCGACGGTTATTACAACAGCCCCAGCGAAACCCGGGGCAAGGCCGACCCGAATTTCATCGGCTGGGGCCGCTCGCCGGGCGACATGGATACCGGCGAATTCGTCTTCGAGACTATCAAGCCCGGCACGGTGCCGTTCCGCGATGGCCGGCCGATGGCGCCGCACATCACCTTCTGGATCGTTGCGCGCGGCATCAATATCGGCCTGCAGACCCGCATGTATTTCCCGGAAGAACAGGAAGCGAATGCGGCCGACCCGGTTCTTGCCCGTGTCGAGCAGAAAAGCCGCATCGCCACGCTTGTCGCCAAAAAGGAGGAAGGCAACGTCTATCGTTTCGATATCCGCCTTCAGGGCGAAGGCGAAACCGTGTTTTTCGATATCTGAGCGAGACGGAAGATGAGCCTTTCCCCCTTCGAGCACCCGTTCCTGTCAGGCCTTTTCGGCGATAGCGAAATCGTCGAGCTGTTTTCGGCAAGGGCGGATATCGACGCCATGATCCGTTTCGAAACGGCGCTGGCAGAGGCGCAGGTGGGAACAGGCATCATCTCCGAGGACGTCGCGAAGGCAATCGTCTCGGGGCTTTCGGAGTTTGCTGCCGATATCACCGCCCTTCGCCGTGAAGTCGAGAAAGACGGCGTGGTGGTGCCTGAACTCGTGCGGCAAATGCGGGCAGCCGTCCCTGGCGAGGCGGCGGGAAAGGTGCACTTCGGCGCAACCAGCCAGGATGTCATCGATACCAGCCTGATGCTGCGACTGAAAATGGCAACGGAAATCATCGCCGCACGGCTTGGCCGACTCATCGATGCGCTCGGCGACATCGCCTTCCGCAATGGCCATAACGCGCTCACCGGTTATACCCGCATGCAGGCCGCCATCGGCATCACGGTGGCCGACCGCGCGGCGAGCTGGATCGCGCCGCTCGAGCGCCATCTGCTCAGGCTCGAAACCTTCGCGCAAAGCGGTTTTGCCCTGCAATTCGGCGGTGCGGCCGGAACGTTGGAAAAGCTCAGCGACTATGCCGGAGCCGTGCGGGCCGATCTCGCCATGCGGCTCGGCCTTGCAGACAAACAGCAATGGCAGAGCCAGCGCGACGGTATCGCCGAATTCGGCAATACTCTCTCGCTCGTGACGGGGACGCTCGGCAAGTTCGGGCAGGATATCGCCCTGATGGCCGAACTCGGTACGGAAATCCGTCTCTCCGGCGGCGGCGGTTCTTCCGCCATGCCGCACAAGCAAAATCCGGTCAATGCCGAAACGCTGGTGGCGCTTGCCCGCTTTAATGCCGTGCAGATATCCGCGCTGCATCAGTCGCTCGTACATGAACAGGAACGGTCCGGCGCGGGCTGGATGCTGGAATGGCTGTCGCTTCCGCAAATGGTGACGGCAACGGGTGCCTCGCTGCTGATCGCCGAACGGCTGGCAGCGCAGATAGACAGGCTCGGCGCGAACGAAAACTAACCGCAAGGCGGGTCGTTTTGAGCGCATCAAGGAGTTTCCGGCACTGCCAGACAGCATGCCGGAAGCGAGTTGACCGCGCGTGGAAAGCGCTTGTGGTTTCGCGCCTTAGCCTTTGATAATAAATGATTTACTTGAAAATCCAACAAATGAAAAAACAGCGCGGAAGCTGTTTTTTAACCGGACATAATGCTTGACATAAAAATGAACTAACTGGTACAAACATTATGATTAACACCATGCCGACGAGGAAGGCTCAAAGCCTTTGGCGGCAGGAGCATATAAAAATGGAGGGCTTTGGCGCCGGGAGGTTCCAGAGCAATGCGGACAAGGCAAAACGCCTGTCCGGACCCGAACGGGTTGGGAGGAAGAATGTCTTACAGTCTCGATTTTTCGGCGGTCATAGAGCGCCTGCCCGAGCTGCTTTTGGCCTGTCTTGCGACAATCGGCCTGGCGATTGCCGGCATGTCGCTCGCGACAGTCATCGGCGTTCTGGGCGTTGTTGCCCGCCGTTCGCGCTTCAAGCTGCTGCGCGGGCTCGTCATCGGTTTTGTGGAAGCCATCCGCAACACGCCGTTTCTGGTGCAGATATTCTTCATCTTCTTCGCCCTGCCGCAGATCGGCATCAAGCTCAACCCGACCGTGACCGCCATCATCGCGCTCGCTCTCAACGGCGGCGCCTATGCGATTGAAATCATTCGCGGCGGCGTCGATTCCATTCCCAAGGGCCAGGTGGAGGCGGGACTGGCGCTCGGCCTGCACCGCGCGCAGATTTTCCGCCACATCATCCTGAAGCCGGCGCTGCGGGCAGTTTATCCCTCGCTCACCAGCCAGTTCATCATGCTGACGCTGACCACCTCGGTCTGTACCTCGATCGCGGCTTACGAACTGACATCGGTGGCGCAGAAGATCGAGGCGGATACATTCCGTTCCTTCGAGGTCTATTTCTCGATCACGCTGCTTTATCTGGTCATTTCCTCGCTGATGATGGGCATTTTCGCGCTCATCTCGCGTGCATCCTTCAGCTATCCGGTCAAGTGAGGAAAAGACAATGGCATCAATCGGTCCCAACGAACTCTTCTTCCTGATGCAAGGCCTGAAATGGACCCTTGCGCTGACATTGATCGGCTTCATCGGCGGCGGTGTCTTCGGCCTTTGCGTGGCGCTGGCCCGCGTCGCGGACAGCCCGGCAATCCAGCGTGCGAGCATGGCTTTCATCGCCGTTTTCCAGGGCACGCCGCTCCTGATGCAGCTTTTCGTGGTTTATTATGGTGTGGCGCTTGCGGGCCTCAACGTCGATGCATGGATCGCGGTCGCTATTGCCTTTACCCTGCATGCCAGCGCCTTCCTCGGCGAAATCTGGCGCGGCGGCATCCAGGCGGTGCCGAAGGGCCAGACCGAGGCCGCCAATGCGCTCGGCCTGCATTACGTATCACGCATGAAAGACGTGGTTCTGCCGCAGGCCTTCAAGATTTCGCTTCCGGCGACCATCGGTTTCCTCGTGCAACTCATCAAGGGCACCTCGCTTGCGGCAATCGTCGGCTTCGTCGAGCTGTCGCGCGCCGGCCAGATCGTCTCCAACCAGACGTTCCGTCCGCTCACCGTCTTCGCCATCGTCGGCATCATTTATTTCCTGATCTGCTGGCCGCTTTCCCTATGGGGCGCCGGCGTTGAAAAGCGGCTGCAGGCCGCGTCCCGCTAATCGTCAAAAATCATCTCATCAGCTTTGTAAGGAGGAGCAAAAGATGAAAACTACCAACATGAAATTCTCACGCCGCGCCCTGCTCGCGCTTGCCGCGGCAACCGTCGCCCTGCCCTTCGTCGCGCCGGTCGATGCTTCCGCCGCCACGGTGGAAGAGGCCAAGGCCAAGGGCAAGGTCGTCATCGGCATTCAGGGCGATAATTCGCCATGGGGCTTCGTCAATTCCAGCGGCGTGCAGGATGGTCTGGATGCCGATATCGGCAAGGCCTTTGCCGACTATCTCGGCGTGAAGGTGGAATTCGTGCCGCTCGCCGTGGCCAACCGCATCCCGGCACTTTTGACCGGCAAGGTCGACGTGCTTTTCGCCACCATGGCCATGACCGCAGAACGCGCCAGGAGCATCCAATATTCCAAGCCCTACGTCGGCAACGTGTTTTCCGTCTACGGCCCGAAAGACAAGAAGATCGCCGGTTTTGACGATCTGACCAGCCTCAACGTCGGCGTGCCGAAATCGAGCGCCATGGATACGGCCATCACCGCCGGCGCGGGTTCCAAGGCCAATATTCTGCGCTTCGATGATGACGCCGCGAATATTCAGGCGCTGATTTCCGGCCAGGTCGAAGCGGTTGGCGGCAACATGTTTTATGGCGACCGGCTGAACAAGGCGGCCGAAGGTAAATACGAGTCGAAGTTCGATCTGACGACGATGTATAACGGCGCCGGCACACGTCCTGGCGAAAAGGACTGGAACGAGACCATCAACGCCTTCCTCGACAAGATCAAGTCGGATGGCCAGCTCGCAAAGATCTACGACAAGTGGATGAAGCGAGATATTCCGGCCTTCCCGGAAAGCCTGCCGGACATTCCTTTCACCGTGAAGTGAAGGATTGGACGAGGCTGAGATTGGGAGGAGTAACCAATGGCAATCTTTGAGACAAAGACACGTTGGCGGACGGCCCTCGCAGTCGGATTGGCAGCGCTGCTGCCGATCCTGACACCCGCAGGGGCAGATGCCCGGACGCTGGAAGAGGCAAAATCCAGCGGCAAGATCGTGATCGGCATCCAGGGCGACAATGCGCCCTGGGGCTTCATCAATTCATCCGGCGTGCAGGAAGGCTACGATGCCGACCTGGCCAGGGGGTTTGCGGATTATCTCGGCCTGAAGGTCGAGTTCGTGCCGCTTGCCGTCGCCAACCGCATTCCGTCGCTGCGCACCGGCAAGGTCGACGCCCTGTTCGCATCGATGGGGATGACACCGGAACGTGCCAAGAACGTGCAATATGCACAGCCTTACGCGCATAACGTCATGTCGGTTTACGCCACCAAGGACAAGAAGATCGCCAATTTCGACGATCTGACGGGGATGACCGTCGGCGCACCGAAATCCAGCCCGATGGACACAGCCTTGACCGCCGGCGCGGGTACGAAAGCGAATATCCTCCGTTTCGATGACGACGCCGCCACCATCCAGGCGATCCTGTCGGGCCAGATCGAGGCGATCGGCGGCAACCAGTTTTATGGTGACCGCCTCGCAGCGGCCGGCGGCAAGGATTACGAGGTGAAGTTCGACCTCGTGACCCTCTACAACAGCGCCGCCACGCGCCCGGGTGAAAAGGACTGGAACGAAGCGCTCAACGCCTGGCTCGACAAGGCCAAGGCCAATGGCGACCTGGCAAAAGTCTATGCCAAATGGATGAAGCGCCCGGTTCCGGACTTCCCGGCCTCGCTTCCCGACATT
>Ga0099826_10000045_pt1 | contig 75912 bp, 67 predicted proteins | sample Mtrugardesep15_FD_76830 | JGI IMG/M metagenome (GOLD analysis project Ga0099826, IMG submission 76830) | Root nodule microbial communities of legume samples collected from California, USA - M. trunc garden sep15 | ecosystem: Host-associated > Plants > Roots > Nodule | place: USA: California... | reverse complement strand
TTTTCGAGCGTACCCGATGGAAGGAGGCTGAAGCCTGCGATCGCCTCCGGCTCGGTCTTGATCGAGGTGAGGAAGGCGTAAAGGATCGGGAAGAACAGCAAGAGCGCCACGGCCCATGCCGCGATGGAAAAGCCGATCTTTGCGCGTGTGGTTGTCTTGCGGGCCATGATCGGTTCTCCTTAACGGTCCAGATTCTTGCCGACGGCGCGCATCAGGAAGATGGCGACGATATTGGCGAGTACGACGGCGATGATGCCACCGGCCGAAGCGCCGCCGACGTCGTAGCCTAAAAGCGCAGTGCGATAGATGAGGAAGGCAAGGTTGGTGGAGGCATAACCCGGGCCGCCATTGGTGGTGACGAGGATTTCCGCGTAGACGCCGAGCAGGAAGATCGTCTGGATGAGGATGACGACGGTGATGGCGCGGGCAAGATGCGGCAGGGTCAGATAGATGAAGCGGTTGACGAAGTTGGCACCATCCATCTCGGCCGCTTCCTTCTGCTCGCCATCAAGCGACTGCAGCGCGGTGAGCAGGATCAGGGTGGCAAAGGGCAGCCATTGCCAGGCAACGATGATGATGATCGACAGCAGCGGAAACTGCGCAAACCAGTCGACCGGCTGCAGGCCGAAGAAACGGGAGAGATCGGCAAGCACGCCATAACCGGGATGCATGATCATGTTCTTCCACACCAATGCGGCGACCGGCGGCATGACGAAGAAGGGCGAGATGATCATGATGCGCACGATGCCCTGACCAAAGATGTCATTGTCGAGAAGCAGCGCAATGGCGATGCCGCCGACGACGGTGATCAGCAGCACGCCGCCGACGATCAGCAGCGTGTTCCAGATCGACTGGAAGAAGGCCGGGTCGGTGTAGAAATACTGGTAATTGAACAGACCCGCAAAGCTGACATTGGCCGGGTTGAGGAGATTGTAGTTCTGGAACGAGAACCACAACGTCATCGCCAAAGGCACGATCATCCACACCAGCAAAAGCAGAACCGAAGGCGCAAGCATCACCCGCGCTAACCCGCTCGTGTTTCGTGTTGCCATTGCACTAACCTCCCCTTGGGCTCGGGGCATCATGGAGATGCGCCCGGCATATCCGGAAGAACCGGCTCATTCATGTTTTGATTTGAAAGGCTTAAAAGCAGCCGCGTCGCTCGCGGCTTGCGCCCTAAGGTTCGCTGCCCGGCATTAGCGCCGGACAGCGATCTTCGGGAGGATTACTTGATGTAACCGGCGCGGGTCATTTCGCGCGTTGCAGTCGACTGGGCGCTGGCAAGCGCATCATCGACGCTGGACTGACCGGCGACAACCGCCGAGAACAGCTGGCCGACCGTGGTGCCGAGCGCCTGGAATTCAGGGATCGCCACGAACTGACCGCCTGTGTAAGGCACGGGCTTCACGGTCGGCTTGGTGATGTCGGCGGCATCCATGGCGGCAAGCGTGGGCTTGGCGAAGGCGGCAGCCTTTTCATAGTCGGCATTCTTGTAAAGCGAGGTGCGGGTGCCCGGAGGCACGTTTGCCCAGCCTTCCTTGGAAGCGACAAGCGTGGTGTAGTCTTTGCTGGTTGCCCAGGAGATGAACTTTTCAGCGGCTTCCGCCTTCTGCGAGCTCTTCGGGATCGCCAGGTTCCAGGACCACAACCAGTTGCCGTGGTTCTTCAACTCGCCATGCGTCGGGAACAACGCATAACCGACCTTGTCGGCAACGGTCGAATCTTTCGGGTTGGACACGAAGGAAGCAGCAACCGTGGCGTCGATCCACATGCCACATTTGCCCTGCTGGAACAGCGTCAGGTTTTCGTTGAAGCCGTTGGAGGAAGCACCGGACGGGCCTGCATCCTTCATAAGATCGACGTAGAACTGAAGAGCACTCTTCCATTCAGGCTGATCGAACTGCGGCTTCCAGTTTTCATCGAACCAGCGGCCGCCGAAGGAGTTGGTGAGGGCGCTGATGAACGCCATGTTCTCGCCCCAGCCGGCCTTGCCGCGCAGGCACATGCCGTTGATATCCGTCTTGCGGTCGGTAATCTTGCGGGCGGCATCACCGATGAATTCCCAGGTCGGGTTGTCAGGCATCTTCAGGCCAGCTTTTTCAAACAGGTCCTTGCGATACATGATCATGGCGGATTCGCCATAGAAAGGCGCTGCGTAAAGCTTGCCGTCAGCGGAAAGACCACCGCGGATCGCCGGCAGAATATCATCGACGTCGTATTTGTCGCCGAGCTTTTCGAGCGGCAGCAGCCAGCCCTGCTTGGCCCAGATCGGCACTTCATAGTTGCCGATGGTCATGATGTCGTATTGGCCGCCATTGGTGGCGATATCGGTCGTCACGCGCTCACGCAGGACGTTTTCCTCAAGCGTGACCCATTCCACCTTGATGTCAGGGTTCTTTGCCGTGAAGTCGGAGGTCAAACCCTGCATGCGGATCATGTCGCCGTTGTTGACGGTGGCGATGGTCAGCGTTTCGGCGGAAGCAAGGGTCGAAAAGGCGAGTGCCGAGCACGCGCCCAGCAAAATGGTCTTCAATGTCATATCTTCCTCCCAGAAGAAATTTATGAGCATTCGCTTTGCTCTGGAGCATTTACTCACCGACAGCGGAAAAATGTCAAGCAACATCCTGTGCTGCGGCGCACATGGAAAAATCAAGCCATTGATTTTGATGAATTAATTTTTGCTCAATGCGTGAGCAAATATTCACTTGTCGCTTCGTCGGTGATGAGACCGTTCAAAAGGCCGCCCCGCAGTGCCGCGAGAATCGAGGCATTCTTGCGCGCGCCCTGCGCCATGCCGATGACCGTGCAGGTCTCTCTGGAAGGGATGGGAACGGAGGCGACACGCTCATTGACGGAATGCTCGAGAATCGTGCCATCGGCGTCATATACCCAGCCGCAAATCTCGCCGATAGCACCGCCGGCCATCAGGGCCTTCATCTCATCGACACCGAGGAAACCATCAACGCAGAGCGGTGCGTTTTCGCCGAGTTCGCCGACGCCGACGAAGGTGACATTGGCGGCTGCACCCAGCGCCAGCGTGGAGCGCACCATGGACTGGTCGTGCAGCAGCTCACGTTCCTCAGCAGACGAGCAGAGAACCGGCAGCGGCATCGGAAAATGCCGCGCCTTGATGGCGTCCGCCATGCTGAAGATGACGTTGTAATAGGCCGCCGAGCCATCCGGCCCGATATTGCCCGTCAGCGACACGATGCGATGCTGCGGACACTCCATCGGCGGCAGTTGATCCACAGCGGCCTTGAGCGTTCGGCCGGTGCCGATGGCGAGTACGATCGGATCGGCATTTTTCAGCCAGCGCTCGATTTCCGCCGCACCGGCCTCGGCAATGCCAACTGTGGAGGAACCGCCGGCCGGATCGCTCGGCACCACTTCAATATATTTAAGGCGGAACTTCTCTTTCAGACGTTCGGCCTTTTCGAGACAGGCGGCGATGGGATGATCAAGCCGGACCTTGATCAGCCGCTCGGCAACGGCCAGCGACACCAGCCGCTGCGCCGACTGCCGGGATATGCCCATGGCAGCGGCGATCTCATCCTGTGTGCGGCCGGCGACATAATAAAGCCAGCCGGCGCGTGCCGCATCGTCCAGCCGTCCATGTGCGTCGTTCCGTCTGGCCATGCCGCCGCCCTCTAAGAATTATGCTCGAGCATTTGCTGGCATTTTTTTGTGTTGGCTGTCAAACGGCGGGATGTGGAAGTGGGTGTTCGGTGGATTAAATCATCCAGCTCGGCGGGGCGGCATATTTCTCTTCTCCGCCGGGGAGAAGGTGGCCCGAAGGGTCAGATGAGGGGGCTAGCTCGCGGTTTATCACTGCCCTCGCCCCCTCATCCCGCTGCCGCGGACTTCTTCCCGGCGGGGAGAAGAAACAAGCGGTGACCGCTCGGTCCCTCGAGAGAGCTCAGGCCGAAGCCAGCACCCTCATTCAAGCCGCTTCCTGCACCAGATGCCCGGCAGACACCTCGCGATAGTGTCGCTGCGGCGGAACGTAATCCACCGGACGGATCGGGCTTTTGATCTCATCCGTCGCCATGTTGCGCCTGATCTGGCGCCGGGCCGGGTCCGGCACCGGAACGGCCGACATGAGCTTTTTCGTATAGGGGTGCTGCGGATTATCGAAGACGGCGGCGCGGGGGCCGATCTCCACGATCTCACCGAGATACATCACCGCGACGCGGTGGCTGACACGCTCCACCACCGCCATATCGTGGGAAATGAACAGGAAGGCGAGGTTGAGGCTCTGTTGCAGGTCGAGCAGCAGGTTACAGACCTGCGCCTTGATAGAGACATCGAGCGCCGAAACCGCCTCGTCGGCCACGATGACCTTGGGGTCGAGCATCAGCGAACGGGCGATGGCGATACGCTGGCGCTGGCCGCCGGAAAACTCATGCGGGAAACGCCGCATCATATCCGGGCTGAGGCCAACCTTCTCCATCAGGTCCGCCGCCTTTTCACGGGCCTGTGCCTTCGGTCCAAGCCGGTGCTCGATGAAGGGCTCCATGATCGCCGTGCCAATGCTCATACGCGGATCGAGGCTGGCGAAGGGGTCCTGAAAGATCATCTGCACGCTGCGGCGCATGGTACGCAACGTCGTCTTATCGAGTTTCATCACCTCGTAACCGTCGAGAGTGACATTGCCGGAGGTCGGCTCGATCAGCCGGGTGATCGACCGCCCGGTGGTGGACTTGCCGCAGCCCGATTCACCAACCAGCGATAACGTCTCGCCTTCAGCCAGATCGAAAGAGACTTTCTCCACCGCATGCACGGCACCGGACTTGCGACCGAGAAGACCGGAGCGGATATCGAAGCGGGTCGTCAGGTCCTGCACCGAGAGAATCGGCGTGCGGCCACCGGAAACCGTGTTCCTGACCTCTTCGACCGGCTGGCTTTCGCCGGTCTTGATATCGATGATCGGGAAACGCGCGGGCAGCACCCGCTCCTTCATCGAACCGAGTTTCGGCACAGCCGACAGCAGAGCGCGGGTGTAAGGATGCTGGCCGCGATGAAAGATGTCATCCGTCGTGCCGGTTTCAACCACATCGCCGCGGAACATGACGATGGTGCGATCCGCCACCTCCGCCACCACGCCCATATCATGGGTGATGAACAGGACCGACATGCCCTCCTCTTCCTGCAATTGCTTGATGAGGTCGAGAATCTGGCCCTGAATGGTGACGTCGAGCGCCGTCGTCGGCTCGTCCGCAATCAGGAGTTTGGGCTTGGAGGCAAGCGCCATGGCAATCATCACGCGCTGGCGCATGCCGCCGGAAAACTGGTGCGGATAGTCATCGAAACGGCTGGCCGCATTGGGAATGCGGACTTTTTCCAGAAGACGGATGACCTCGGACTTTGCGGCAGAGGAGGAAATATCCTGGTGCACGGTCAGCGCTTCGGCAATCTGCTTGCCGATCGGAAAGATCGGGTTAAGACTGGTCATCGGCTCCTGGAAGATCATCGAAATGTCCTTGCCGCGAACCTTGCGCATCTCCTCTTCCGGAAGGGCAAGCAGATCGCGCCCGCCGAGCATGACCTTGCCCTCAATGCGGCTCGTTTTCTTATCGAGAAGCCGCATGATGGACAGCGACGTCACGCTTTTGCCGGAGCCGCTTTCACCGACGATCGCGACCGTTTCGCGCGGCGCAATGTCGAAACTCATGTTGCGGACCACCGATTTCCAGCTGCCATCAACGCGGAAGGACGTGGTGAGATTTTGAACCGAAAGAACCGGGCTTACCGAACCGCCGGTCTGTTCCATGGACGTTGCCGCCAAAAGCATGCCGATCTCCTGAAAAGCGAAAGGCGGCCATCAAGGCCGCCGGATGTCTTACGCAGCAAGCGCGGTTTCGGCCATCGAAACCCAGTAGCTGATACCGTAAGGCAGGGCCTCGTCGTTGAAGTCGTAGGCGGCATTGTGCAGCCCGGCCGTGTCGCCGTTACCGATGAAGATGAAGGCGCCGGGGCGGGCTTCCAGCATATAGGAAAAATCCTCCGCCCCCATATGCGGGTTGGGATTGGTGTTGACGGCATTGGCACCGGCCACGCCCATCGCTACACCGGTCGCAAATTCGGTTTCGTCTGCATGGTTGAAGGTGACGGGATAACCGCGATGGTATTTCACCTCCACGGTCGCACCATGTGCCATGGCGGTGGCGGCCGCCACTTCCTTCAGGCGCTTTTCGGCGAAATCACGGGTTTCCGGCAAAAGGGTGCGCACCGTGCCTGTCAGCGTCACCGAACCCGGAATGACATTGACCGCCGTGCCGCCATGAGTGGTAGCAACGGTGACGACGAGCGATTTCAACGGATCCGTCTCGCGTGAGACGATGGATTGCAGGGCGATAATGATATGCGCCGACGTCAGTACCGGGTCGATGGAAAGATGCGGTGCGGCTGCATGGCTGCCCTTGCCGGTGACGACGATTTCAAAGCTGTCGGCCGCGGCCATGGTGGAACCCTTGCGAATGGCGAATTGGCCGACCGGAATGCCCGGCTCGTTATGCATGCCATAGACCTGCGAAATGCCGAATTTTTCCATCATGCCGTCGTTCAGCATGGCAAGAGCGCCAGCACCGCCCTCTTCGGCCGGTTGGAAAATGACCGCGACGGAACCCTTGAAATTGCGGGTCTCGGCCAGATATTGCGCCGCGCCCAGAAGCATGGCGGTGTGCCCGTCATGGCCGCAGGAATGAGCCTTGCCCGGCGTCTTCGATGCCCATGGCTTGCCGCTGGTCTCGAGGATCGGCAGCGCGTCCATGTCTGAGCGGAAACCAATGGTCGGGCCATCCCCGTGACGGCCCCTGATGATGCCGACCACACCGGTCTTGCCGATGCCGGTCTCGACCACATCGCAGCCGAAGGATTTCAGTTTTTCGGCCACGAATTTCGATGTTTCGAAGACATCATAAAGCAGTTCCGGGTGCTCATGCAGGTGGCGCCTCCAGCCAGCCACGTCTTCCTGCATTTCAGCTACACGGTTCAATATCGGCATTCTCTTTTTCCCTTTTTTTGTTCCCCGCCGGGTTGTCGGAAAACATATTGCATTTGGAATTTCTTCTTTTGCAAGCGTGAAATTCGCAATATGCGCGAAAAATAGGCCCAAACTTCAATGGCTTATTTTTTGTTCAACACCAAGACATTAGGACTTGATTTTAAAAAAAACTAACAATAGCATCACCACGTATGGGGATTATTTCCTAGCAAAGTCAAATACTTAAGAAAACAGACTTTGCTCTCGACGTCGGGAAAAGCGTCAAACATTCAAATAGATAAAATCCAAAAAAGGGGAAAACCACGATGAAGAAGCGCAATGTTCTCTTTGCCAGTACGGTGGCGGCGATGGCCTTGGCAGGCTCTGCCGCCCATGCCGAGCGCGGCAGTGACGGCGAACTGAAAATCCTGTTCTGGCAGGCCGTATCGACGCTCAATCCCTATCTTTCGGCCGGCACGAAAGAGATTTATAGCTCCTCCATGGTGATCGAGCCACTGGCCCGCTACGACGAGAAGGGCGAACTGGTGCCGACGCTGGTCGGCGAGATTCCAACGGTCGAGAACGGCGGTGTCGCCAAAGATCTGCTCAGCATGACCTGGAAGCTGAAAGGCGATGTCAAATGGTCCGATGGCACTCCTTTTACCGCTGAAGATGTCGTATTCACGTGGAAGTACTGCAAAGCCCCGGATGGCGGCTGCGCGCAGGCTGCACAATATGAAGGCGTCAAGAACGTCGAAGCTATCGATCCCAACACCGTCAAGGTCAGCTTCAACGAACCCAAGCCTTACCCCTATTCCGCCTTCGTCGGCGCGCAGTCCCCGGTTATCCAGAAGAAGCAATTCGAAAAATGCGTTGGTGCTGCCGCCCCCGGTTGCACATCCGCCAATTTCGGCCCCATCGGCACCGGACCCTTCATGGTCAAGGATTTCAAGCCGAACGACGTCATCAGCTACGTCGCCAACCCCAACTATCGTGATCCGGCCAAGCCCGCCTTCGCCACGGTAACGCTGAAGGGCGGCGGTGACGCGGCTTCCGCTGCGCGTGCCGTTCTTGAGACCGGTGAATTCGACTATGCCTGGAACATGCAGGTGGAGCCGGAAATTCTGGCGACCATGGTGGCCGCCGGCAAGGGTAAGCTGGAAACCGCCTTCGGCACGCAGGTCGAACGTATCAACCTCAATTGGTACAATCCCGATCCCGCTCTGGGCGACAAGCGCTCCACCAAGGAAGCCGGCCCTCATCCGGCCCTCTCCGACCCGGCCGTCCGTCGCGCCCTCTCGCTCGCGATCGACCGCGACATCATCGACGAAGCCGGTTATGGCGAAGCAGGCAAACCGACCTGCAACATCGTACCGGCGCCTGCAGCCGTCGCATCCACGAAGAACGACAGCTGGTGCCTGAAGCAGGATATCGAAGGCGCCAACAAGCTGCTTGACGATGCAGGCTGGGTGAAGGGTGCAGACGGCATCCGCGCCAAGAACGGCGTGAAGCTCTCCTTCCTCTACCAGACCTCCACCAACTCCGTTCGCCAAGCGGCGCAGGAACTGGTGAAGGACATGTGGTCGCAGATCGGCGTTGCTTCCGAATTGCGTAACGTCAGCGCGTCGGTCTTCTTCGGCGGCGATCCGGCAAGCCCGGACACGTTCCAGAAGTTTTACGCCGACGTTGAAATGTACACCAACAATTTCGACGGCACCGACCCGGAAAAATATCTGGCGGAATGGCTGTGCGACAAGATTCCCGCCCCCTCGAATGGCTGGCAGGGTCAGAACATTCCGCGCTACTGCAACCCGGAATTCGACAAGCTGGTTGGCGTCCTGTCCAAGACGACGGATTTCGCCAAGCGCGGCGAAATCGCCAAGCAGCTGAACGACATGCTGACGGAGGAAGGCGCGCATATTCCGCTCATCCACCGCGGTAACATCTCCTCGCATTCGCTGACGCTCGAAGGCGTTCGCATGAATGCCTGGGATTCGGAACTCTGGAACGTCGCGGACTGGTCCCGCAAGAAGTAACACGCAGATGCGCCGGCCTCTCTTGCAGGGGCCGGCCTTTTGCATGCCCCCTGGACCATGATCTGAAGACACGGTTGCAGCGTCGTTGCGGAAAAGCTCTCTATTTTCGCCACGCCGCGCTCTGGGTCTGGAGAGTTTCAGATGTTTACTTTTACGCTCCGACGGCTTGCCTTTGCCGTACCGACGTTGCTCGTCATCAGCTTCGTCATCTTCGCGCTGCTCGATCTCGCGCCCAACGACCCGACCGGCGACCTGCCGCTGACCATTCCGCCTGAAGTGCGCGAACAAATCCGCGCCTCGCTTGGCCTTAACCAGCCCTTCTTCATCCGTTACCTGATGTGGCTGCAGCAATTCTTCATCAACGAACCGCTGAACCTCCTGGAAAAGCTGACGGGCTGGCAGATCGGCGATGGCAGCCGCATGCGGGTGCTGTCCTGGGCAACGCGCAGCCCGGTGGTCGATCTCGTCATCCAGCGCATGCCGCAGACGCTCTGGGTGGTTGGCCTCGCCTATCTTTTCGGCGCCCTCCTGGCGATCCCGATCGGCGTCATTTCCGCCTATAAGCAATATTCGATCTTCGACCAGATCGGCACGTTCGTCTCGATGGTCGGTTATTCGGTTCCCACCTTTTTCACCGGCGTGCTGCTGGTCGTGATCTTCAGCTCCTATCTGCAATGGTTCCCATCCGTCTACGACACCAACCTGCAGGTCAGGGACTGGACGAGTTTCGTGGCGCAGGTGAAACAGATGTTCCTGCCGGTGCTGGTGCTGACACTCTACAATGTCTCGCAGATCAGCCGCTTCGTGCGCGCCTCCATGCTCGACAACCTGCATCAGGACTATGTGCGCACCGCACGCGCCAAGGGCGTGAAGGAGAAGTCCGTCCTCCTCGTTCACGTTCTGCGCAACAGCCTGATCCCGGTCGTCACCGTCATCGCACTCGGCGTGCCGACGATCTTTTCCGGCGCCATCATCACCGAGCAGATTTTCCGGGTAAACGGGCTTGGCCAATTGCTGATCGTTGCCGTTCAGGGCGCGGATATTCCGCTGGTGCAGACACTGACCTTCATTTTCGCGGTGCTGATCGTGCTCTTCAACCTGATTGCCGACGTGCTGTACGGCATTCTCGACCCGAGGATCCGCTATGACTGATGCCACAATTGCAGCACCAACGGTTGCAGCGACGCCCGTCAAATCCGCCCTCGCCGATATCTGGAAACAGTTCCGCGCCCACAAGGGCGGCGTGGCGGGGCTCTTCGTCTTCACCTTCATCCTGCTTGCGGTCTATGTCGGGCCCTATATCCACACCGTGGCGCCCAACGCCATCAATGTGAAGGCGCGAAACCAGTGGCCATCGCTGGCGCATCCGTTCGGCACCGATAATCTCGGCAAGGACATGCTGGCACAGGTGCTGGCAGGCGGGCGCATCTCGCTCGCCGTGGGCATCACTGCCATGCTTCTGGCACTGTTTCTCGGAACGTTGGTCGGGGTGTTATCGGGCTACTTCCGCAGGCTGGACGGACCTTTGATGCGGCTGACCGACCTGTTTCTGGCGCTACCGCTTTTGCCGCTGTTGCTCGTCATCCTGATGCTGTTTCGCGACACGCTGCGGGCGGCCTTCGGGCCGGAAACCGGGATCTTCATCCTAATCGTCTTTGTGATCGGGATAACCAGCTGGATGCATACCGCCCGCATCGTGCGCGGTGATGTGCTGACGATCAAAAGCCAGGAATTCATCATGGCTGCGAAATCGAGCGGCATGCGCGAATACCGCATCATCCTCAGGCATATTCTGCCGAATGTGCTGAGTTCCATTATGGTCTCGGCCACGCTCGGCATCGCCGCCGCCATCATCACGGAATCCGCCCTCTCCTTCCTCGGCCTCGGTTTCCCATCGGATTTCCCGACCTGGGGACGCCTGTTGTTTGACGGCGCCAACTTCCTGCAACTGACGCCGTCGCGCGTGTTATGGCCGGGGCTGGCGATTTCGCTGACTGTTCTGAGCGTTAATTACATCGGCGACGCGGTGCGCGATGCGCTCGATCCTCGGGCGTTGAAGAACTGAGAAGATATGCGAAAGAGGGGGAGCCCTCGAACCATTCCCACGTCATCCTCGGGCTTGACCCGAGGATCTAATCACGTCGAAAAAAACGATACGTCGGCAGATCCTCGGGACAAGCCCGAGGATGACGTCGAGTATACTGGACCACCTAGTGATAATTCACCTTTTCAGCATCCAGAATGCTGTCCGCATCCAGCGCCGCAATCGGAATATCTGTCCGTACCGGAATATCGCCGGAAAGCTGAAGCGCAAGATAACGCCCGCAGCAGACCCGCAGGAACGAGGTGAAGTTGCCGAGATCATGCCCGGCATCGATCGATTCATTGTAGAGCTTGGCGATGAGCTGCACGCTGTTCATGCTATCCCGGCGCGCGATCTCGTCCAGTGTCGTCCAGAAGAAATTTTCAAGCCGCACACTGGTCACCATGCCATCGATCCTGAGCGACCGTGTATGGCTTTCCCAAAGTGTCGGGTCTGCCTTGATGAAAAGCTTGCACATGGTTTCCTCCCTCACCACGTTCCAAAACATAAGCGGAAAACGGGGCCGGCAAAAGCCCCGTTTCGCTGGTCTTATTTGCCGAGCACCGCCATGAATTGCGAAAGCCATGCCGGATGCGCCGGCCAGGCGGGCGCCGTTACCAGCTTGCCGTCGGTGACGGCGGCATCGATGGCGATGTCGGCATAGGTGCCGCCTGCCTGTTCCACCTCGGGGCGGCAGGCGGGATAGGCCGAGCAGGTACGGCCCTTCAGCACGCCGGCGGCGGCCAGCAATTGCGCACCGTGGCAGACGGCCGCCACCGGCTTGTCGGCTTCGAAGAAATGTTTCACCGCCGCCAGCACTTCGGGATTGAGGCGGAGATATTCCGGTGCGCGTCCGCCCGGAATGACCAGCGCATCGTAATCTGCCACCTTGATATCGGCGAAGGTGGCGTTGAGCGCAAAATTATGGCCGCGTTTTTCCGAATAGGTCTGGTCGCCCTCGAAATCATGGATGGCCGTGGCGATGGTCTGGCCCGCCTTCTTGCCGGGGCAAACCGCGTGGACGGTATGGCCGACCGCAGCCAAGGTCTGGAACGGCACCATGGTCTCGTAATCCTCGGCGAAATCACCGGTGATCATCAAAATCTTCTTCGGCATGTCTGCTCCTCCCGTTTTTGAATGCCTTTCAGCACCCTAACAGGCCCGGCGGAGATGCGGGTATTATGGCAATACTACATGTCCGGAAAGACGCGATCAGCGACGCTTTGGCGGCTCCGGCCAGCGTCGCACACCACCGCCCCAATTCTCGAACGCCTTCGAAAGCCGGAGCACGAAAAGGTCTTCATAACGCGGGCCGACGATCTGCAACCCGATGGGCATGCCCGATTTTGAGAAACCACAATTAATCGAGGATGCAGGCTGTTCAGACATGTTCCACGGCACGGTGAAGGCAATATGTTCGAAGGGCCGCGCTGGGTCGTTGGTGGGCGAGGCCCAGTCTGCCGGATAGGAAACAATGGGATTGACGGGCGAAATCACCACATCAACCGACTGCATCAAGCGCCCACAGGCCTTGCGCATTTCCATGGTCTGGTTGAAACCGAAAACGGCACGCGCACCGGAAACGTCAGCCCCCTTTTCCGCCCATTCGAGAATATAGGGAAGGATCGTGGCACGACGCTCGGCGCTCAGCGCCACCATGTCGCCCCAGAATTTTGCCCGCCAGAAATCGTCAAGCCCATCCAGCATCTCCCGTGTCAGCACCGGCTCGACCGGAATGACGATAGCGCGCGCCTGTTCGAAAAGTTTCGCCGCCGCCACCACCGCGTCGCGCACCTCTTCATCGAGCGGCAGGCCGCAGCCAGCATCCAGCATCAGCCCGATTTTCAGGCCCTTCACATCGATATCGAGATCCATCCAATCGATGGCGTTCGGGGGTAACGATGTGCCGTCGCGCCAGTCCGGGCGGGAGAGCGTTGCCATGGCGCAGGCGGCATCGGTGACCGTGCGGGTCATCGGCCCGGCGCAGCGGCCGGTATAATAGGGATCGACGGGTATGCGACCCTGGCTGGGCTTGAAACCGAACAGCCCGGTCCACCCGGCCGGCAGCCGCACCGATCCACCAATATCCGTGCCGACATGCAGCGTGCCATAACCCGCGGCACCCGCCGAGGCCGCACCGGCACTGGAGCCGCCGGGATTCTGTGTCGGATCCCAAGGGTTGCGGCTGAGCTTGTGGAAGCTGGACAGGCCGGAAGAGAGCATGCCGTAATCCGGGCAGGTTGTCTTGGCGTAGAGGATAGCACCATCCTCGCGGCAGCGGGCTGCCACCGGCGCGTCTTCCACCGCCGGCACCAGTTCCACCGCCTTGGTGCCGAGCGGCACGGGATGGCCTTTTGTGGCGATGAGTTCCTTCAGCGAGACCGGGAGCCCATCAAGCGGGCCAAGCGTTTCGCCGCTCTGCCAGCGCTGCGTCGAGGCTGCCGCCTGCCTGCGGGCATCTTCCGGGTCATAGGCATAAAGCGCGTTCACGACAGGCTCGAAAGCCTCGATCCGCGCTTCCACCGCCTGCCAATATTCCGAGGGCGAGAGCTTCTTTTCCCGGTAAAGCGCCAGGATTTCGAGCGTGTTGAGGTCTATGAGATCGGTCATGGCATCGTCTCGTCATAAAAACAGGAAATAGCGGTGTTATCAGCTGGAAGCGCTCAGCTGGTATCGCGCGGATCGAGCAGATCACGCAGGCCATCGCCGAGGAGGTTGAGGCCGAAGACGGCAAGCGCAATGGCAAGGCCGGGCATGATGGCAAGCCAGGGGGCTGCGCCGAGATAGGTCTGGGCATCGGCGAGCATCCGCCCCCAGGTGGCGGCGGGTGGCGGCATGCCAAGACCGAGGAAAGAAAGGCCCGCCTCGGTCAATATCGCAAGACCGAGCTGGATCGTCACCTGCACGATGATCTGGTTGGAAATATTCGGCACGACATGGAAAAGCGTGATCTTGGCGCGGTTCTGGCCGATACTTGTGGCGGCGGTGATGTATTCCCGCGCCCATATCTGCAGCGCGGCACCAAGCGTCAGCCGGGCAAAGACCGGCACCATGAAGGTGGCGATGGCGATGATGGCGGTGAAACGCCCCGTGCCGATGAAGGCGCCGAGCATCATGGCCGAGAGGATTGGCGGCACGGCGAAGATGATGTCGCAGATGCGCATGACCACGGTTTCGGTAAAGCCGCGCAAGGCCGCGACCGTAACGCCGATCGCCGTGCCGATAAAGGCACCGATCGCGACGGCGGCAATGGCGGTGGAGAGAGAGTTCCACGCACCGGCCATCAGCATGGAGAGTACATCACGGCCGAAATGATCCGTGCCGAGACCGCCATAAACCAAGGGCGATTTCAGCTTCTGGACGATCTGTATCTTGGTCGGCGAAAGCGGCGTCCAGACCAGCGACAGCAGGGCGACGGCAACGAGAAAGCTGGTGACGGCGATGCCGATGACGAAGGCCGGGCGGCGGCGGATCAGTCGCATCATCGTGCACCTGCCCGCAATCTCGGATCGATGAAGAGATAGGCGATATCGACCACGAAATTCATGATGATCACCAGCGCCGAGAAAAACAGCACGACGGACTGCATCACCACGATATCGCGCTGCGTCAGCGCCTGATAGGCAAGCCGCCCGAGACCCGGCAGGTTAAAGACATTTTCCACCAGCACCGCACCGGCGATGAGGAAGGTGAATTGCAGGCCGATCATGGTGACGACGGGGATCATCGCGTTCGGCACGGCATGCCGCCACAACGCCACCCGCTCGCTCAGGCCCTTGGCGCGGGCGGTGCGCACAAAATCCTCGTTCATCACTTCCAGCACGGCAGAGCGGCAGACGCGGGTGAGAACGCCGGCCTGCGACAGCGCGAGCGCGAGCGCCGGCAGCACCAGCGCCACAAGTCCTGCCGAAAAGCTTGGGCTCCAGCCGGGAAACCCACCTGATGGCATCCAGCCGAGCGTGGTGGAAAACACGATGATCAGCAGCAGGCCAACCCAGAAACCCGGCACGGCGATGCCCACATGGGAAAACAGCCCGGCCACAAAATCCAGCGCCCCATTGCGATTCTTCGCCGCCGCCACACCAAGCGGAATGGCAATAGTGACGGACAGGCAGATGGCGAGCAGCGCAAGCGGCAGGGTGACGGCCAGCCGCTCGATGATCAGCCCCGCCACCGGCACGCCGTAGGTATAGGATTGGCCGAAATCGCCCCGGAAAACGCCGGCCAGCCAGTGGAGGTAACGCAGCGGCAGCGGCTGATCGAGGCCCATCTGCTTCTGCAGGGCGGCGAGCGTATCGGGGCTCGCCGAGGTTCCGAGCATGATGGCGGCGGGATCACCCGGCAGCAGGCCCATGACGACATAAATGATGAGGGAAACGGCAAATAGCGTGATGATGAGGCTTACGAGACGCCGGATGAGGACGGCTGACATCTGGCATCTGCTCCTTGCGATACTTTAACTGCGGCGGAAGGACGGCTCAACACTCTTCCGTCAGGCCGCACTTAATCCACTGCTGTCCGGTTTAAATTTTGATCGAGGTGAAGCCAGTTGGGACGGATAAACACCCCCTCGGCGTCATCCTCGGCCCTGTGCCGAGGATCTAATCACGTCTAATAAAATCAATCGGTTGCAGATAACAGGGACAAGCCCGAGGATGACGGAGGAGAGTTTGGCACGTTTGTCATCCCACAGTCCACGTTACGCTTCATTTGGTGTCAATTCCGTCGCGATCCTGACAAAATCCAAAAAAATCAATACCATGAACCTCGTCAGCAAATTTAAACCGGACAGCAGTGGATCTAATCCGGCATGACGGAGAACACGGCGACTGGCAAACCCTACTCTTCCCAATGCACATCCGTCAGCACATTCGAAGGAATAGGCTCGTTTTCCCACAGCCCCTTCACCTTCCTGTCCCAGACGCCAAGCTTCGGCATCACGAACAGGAACAGCGCCGGCACATCTTCGGCCAGGATTTTCTGGGCATCGCCATAAAGCGCTTCCTGCTCGCCCGCATTCGCCGTCTTTTCGACATTGGCGATGACCTCGTTGAAGGCCGGGTTCTTGTAGTTGAAATAATAGGGATCACGGGCATAGATATCGATATCCATCGGCTCGGCATGGGCAACGATGGTCATGTCGTAATCCGCACCTTTCAACACATCCGCCACCCATTTGGCCGGAAATTCGGTGGTTTCGATGGTCATGGTCACGCCGATTTCGGCCAACATCGCCTGCAGGATTTGCGAGGTACGCTGGGCATAGGCCATTTGTGGAGCCTTGATGGTGAAGCTGAATCCGTCAGGATAACCCGCCTCCGCAAGCAGCGCCCTGGCCTTGTCGACATCATAGGGGTGAACGCCAGTCGTATCGATGTACCCGCGGTCATTCGGCGTATAGTGACTGCCGATGGCCGTGCCGTAACCGGACCAGGCGCCTTCTATGACAGTGCCGCGATCCACCGCCATCATCAGCGCCTGGCGTACACGCTTGTCATCGAAGGGCTTGCGGGCATTGTTCATGCCAGCCACGACCTTCAGCTCGGTATTGCCGACAAAGGTGCCGAGGCGCTTATCGCCGTCAAAGGAGGTCATCAGTTCCGGCGCGCCAAATTCCGGGAAGGCATCGATGTCGCCTGATTTCAGCGCCGCAGCCTGCGCCTGCGGGTCGGCAACGAAGCGGAAGGTCGCCTTGTCGATCTTCACCGCCACTGCCCTGTCCCAATAGGCGGCATTCTTTTCCAGTTCCACCTTGTCGCCCTTGGCCCAGCTGACGAATTTGAACGGGCCGGTGCCGACAGGTGTCGTGCGATTATTGTCAGCGCTCTTCGGCGCGACCATGACGGAGGCCGGCCAGCCGAGCCAGTAGATGAGGCTGCCGGCGGGCTGCTTCAGTTTCAGCACCAGCGTGTCTGCGTCCGGCGTTTCGATGCTATCGATTGCCGCAAAGAAGCGCTTCTGCGGGTTGACAGAAGCTTCTCCGCGCGCCCGGTCGAGCGAGAATTTCGCGACCGAGGAATCAAACGCCTCGCCATCATGGAAGGTGACACCCTTGCGTAGTTTGAAGGTGTAGCTCTTGCCATCAGGCGAAATCTCCCAGCTTTCGGCAAGCTGCGGCTTCACCTTGCCCTTGCTGTCGATGGTGACGAGACCTTCGAAAATATTCTGCCAGGTGACCTGGCCGATGGCGACGGGCGCGGCAATGGTCGGATCGAGACCGGTCGGCTCCACCGTCATGCCAAGCGTCAGGGCGGTTTTCGGCGCGGCTTCAGCGTTAACAACCGAAAGCGGCAGCCAGAGCGCCGTGCCCAATGCAAGCGTCAGCGCGGTACGGCGCGAAAGCTTTGCCGCCTGCGAAAGATAAGTGCGTGGCATCCTTAGTCCCCTGTCTGGCGGCCGGGGCATTTTTGCCCTTCCAAAGACCACCCGTTGCGAAAAGAGTGTCATGTTGCAGGCGCACACACAATCTCCGTTTTTGTGTGCTCCGTGTATCTGAAATGGCTACACGGAATTGCGGGTGGAAATCAACCTTGGGGTAATTTCCCAAGCTGGCCTATTCCTCTCCCCGGCGGGGAGAAGAAACTACCCCGCTGTTGCCTCGCGCATGAAACGCTCGATGAAATCGGCAAGCTTGGAGGCGGCGAAAGACAATTGCCGGTCGGGCGCAACACAGAGATCGATCTGCGTATGAATGCCCTTCTTGCCGGAAAGCGGAACGGCGACCATCTGGCCGCTGCGAATTTCCCGCGCTACCGAAAGCGCCGGCAACAGCGTGGCGGCGGCGTGGCCCAGCACCAGCTCCTTCAGCATTTCCAGCGAGCTGGTGATGAAGACGGGATCAAGCTCGATGCCGGCATCGGCAAAGAGTGTATCGAAGGCCTGACGCGCGGCAAAACTCTTGTCCGGCAGGGCAAGCGGCAGGCCGGCCAGCTCCTTCAGCGAGACTTCCGGCTGGGCGGCGAGCGCGTGGCCGGCGGGGAAGATGACATCGTAGCTGATGCGGGTACGCGAGCGCACCTTCACACCCGAAAGCTTCGGCGCAAACAGGCTGACGACGAGGTCCGCTTCCGCCGCACCCAGCGCCTCCATCGCCTGCCGGGCGCTGGTAATATGCACCTCGAAGCGCAGCTTCGGATATTTCAGACTGAACTGTGCCAGCACGGGGGCGAGAAGGTTAGCCACCGTCGCACCGTTGGCATAGACCGTGACCCGGCCGCGTTGCAGGCCTTTGAGATCGTCGATCAGCTGGTGCACATGGTCGAGCTCGCGCAATGTCTTGCCGGCGCGTGCGGCGAGCAGTTCACCCGCCGCTGTCAGCTTCACACCGCGGCTGGAGCGCTCTACCAGCGGCGAGCCGAAATAATATTCGAGGTTCTCGATCTGCCGGCTCACCGCTGTCGGCGCGACATTCAGGTTTTCCGCCGCGGCGCGCATGGAATTGGTGCGGACGAGTTCGTCGAAATACATCAAGGCGCGCAGTTGCATGGGACGGAGACCTTGTTTGGCTAAGCCGGTGTTGGCGGCCAGCATATCACCGCGGCGCGATGAGAGAATACTTCCCCCGGGAAGATCGCTGTGGAGCAAAAGCCCGCCACTTGTTTCTTCTCCCGGGGGGAAAAGGTCGCGGCAGCGGGAATGAGGGGGCGACGGTGGAGAGATGCCGGAGAGCTGGCCCCTCATCTGCCCCATTCGGGGCATCTTCTCCCCGGCGGGGAGAAGAAAGGGAGGCACTCTCTCATCAGATCAAGCGCGCTTGAAACCCTCGCTCGCCACCAGCAACTGCCTTGTATAATCGGCACTGAACTCGCGGCTTTCCAGCGCCTCGGCTTCCAGCATTTCCACCACCCTGCCGCTTTTCATCACGGCCAGGCGGTCGCACATATGGCTGATGACGCCGAGATCGTGGCTGACCATGACGAAGGTGAGGTTGCGGTCCTTGCGGGCCTGTTCCAGCAGGTTGAGGATTTCCGCCTGAATGGAGGCGTCGAGCGCCGAGGTCGGCTCGTCCAGCAGCAGGATTTTCGGCTCCACGATCAGCGCGCGGGCAATGGCGATGCGCTGGCGCTGGCCGCCGGAAAGCTGGTGCGAATAACGGAAACGGAAACCGGTGCCCAGACCCACCTCGTCCAGCGCGCGGGCAATGCGCTGCTCGCGATTGTCGAGACCGTGAATGACAAGCGGTTCCAGCAGCAGAGCATCCACCGTCTGGCGCGGGTGAAGCGAGCCATAGGGGTCCTGAAACACCATCTGCACATCGCTGTAAAAACTCTTGTCGCGGTGCCTGCTGGAGTAGGAGCGCCCCGCCACCATCAGCGAGCCTTCATCGAAATGGTTGAGGCCGGCAATGGCGCGCAGAAGGGTCGATTTGCCGGAACCGGACTCGCCGACAATGCCGAAGGATTCACCCTCGGCGACATCGACGCTAACGCTGTCGAGCGCGATGTAACCGTCGAAATCCACCACCATGTCTTTGATGGAAAGAACTGTGCTCATGCGCGCCACTCCGGCTTGCGTTCCAGAACGGGCAACGGATGGCGATGACCGCCAATTTCCGGCAGGCAGTTCAACAGACCCTGCGTATAGGGGTGTTTCGCTTCCTTGAGATTGGCGGAAGAAAGCTCCTCCACCACCTTGCCGGCATACATGACAAGAACACGGTCGCAGAAGGAGGAGACGAGCCTGAGATCGTGGCTGACGAAGATCAGCCCCATGCCACGGTCGCGCACCAGCTTGTCGAGAATATCGAGCACTTCCAGCTGCACCGTCACATCCAGCGCCGAAGTGGGTTCATCGGCGATCAACAATTCCGGGCCGCAGACCAGCATCATGGCGATCATGACGCGTTGGCCCATGCCACCGGAAACCTCGTGCGGATAAAGATCGAACACGCGTTCGGGATCACGGATCTGCACCGCCTCCAGCATGGCGAGCGTGCGCTGGCGCGCCTCGCCGGAACTGACGCTTTCATGGGTGCGCAGCGTTTCCATGATCTGGCGGCCGATGGTCATGACCGGGTTCAGCGAATATTTCGGGTCCTGCAGGATCATGGCCATGCGTTTGCCGCGCATGAGCCGCCTTTCCTTTGCCGAGGCGCGAAGAAGATCGATATCACCGAAACGCAACGTATCGGCCTCGATACGGACGCTCTTCGGCGTCAGCCCCATGATGGCGCGACCGGTCTGCGACTTGCCGGAGCCGGATTCGCCAACGATGCCAAGACGCTCGCGGCCTAGCGTGAAGGAGACGCCCCGCACCGCCTCCACCAACCCGGTGCGGGTGGGGAAGGAAACGCGCAGGTTCTCGACAGTCAGAAGCGGCGCGCTCATTGGTTCGCCTCCTTGGGGTCCAGCGCATCGCGCAGGCCATCGCCCAGAAGGTTGAAACCGAGGCTGACGATCAGGATCGCAATACCCGGCATGGCGGCAACCCACCATTGATCGAGAATGAAGCGGCGTCCGGAAGCAATCATCGCGCCCCATTCCGGCAGCGGCGGCTGGGCCCCAAGGCCAAGGAAGCCGAGACCAGCGGCAGTAAGAATGATCCCAGCCATATCCAGCGTAACGCGCACGATCAGCGACGACATGCAAAGCGGCATGACGTGTTTGAGCACTATACGGAAGGGCGACGCGCCCATGAGCTTCACGGCAGCGATGAAATCGGAATTGCGGAAGGTCATGGTTTCGGCGCGCGCGATGCGCGCATAGGGCGGCCATGAGGTGACCGCAATGGCCAGTACCGCATTTTCGATGCCCGGTCCAAGTGCGGCCACCAGCGCAAGCGCCAGAACCAGCTTCGGGAAGGCCAGAAAAATATCGGTGATGCGCATCAGAACGGCATCCACCCAGCCGCCAGCATAACCTGAGACGGTGCCGACGATGAGCCCGATAGGCGCGGCTATGATGGCCACCAGCAGCACCACGAAAAGGGTCAGCCGCGAACCGTGGATGAGGCGCGAGAGAATGTCGCGGCCCTGATCGTCGGTTCCGAGCAGATACCCCGCGGTGCCGGGCGGCAGAAGCCGGGCATTGCGCAGATCTCCCTGCACCGGATCGTGCGGGGCAAGCACATTGGCAAACAGCGCCACGAACAGCAGCGCGATGATGATGCCAAGCCCGAGCAGCGCCAGCCGGTTTTCCGAAAACCGCCGCCAGATGACATAGGCCCGGCCAAGGCGGGCCTGCCTGCGCGAGGTCGGCCGGTCGGAGAGCAGCCATTCGCGGCTATAGGGTTTGAGTGTATCTGTCAAAATCGTCATCGGCTGCGCGTCCTTGGATCGAGCGTCCGGTAAAGCAGATCGGAGAAGAGATTGATGCCGACGAAGATGGCGCCGATCACGATCGTGCCGCCGAGAACGGCATTCATATCCGCATTCTGCAGGGAATTGGTGATGTAGAGGCCGAGCCCCGGCCAGGCAAAGATGGTTTCGGTCAACACCGACCCTTCCAGCAGGCCAGCGTAAGACAGCGCAATCACTGTCACCAGCGGCACGGCGGCGTTGCGCAGCGCGTGGAACCAGATGATGCGGGTTTCCGAAAGCCCCTTGGCGCGGGCCGCGACAATATATTCCTGGGCAAGCTCGTTCAGCATGAAGGAACGTGTCATGCGGCTGATATAGGCCAGCGAAAAATAGCCGAGCAGCGAGGCGGGCAGGATGATGTGGCGGAACAGATCCCACAACACGTCCCATTGCCGTTGCCAGATCGCGTCGATCAGGAAAAATCCCGTGACGGGCGTGAAGGTGAACTCGTAGACGATATCCATGCGGCCGGGATAAGCCACCCATTGCAGCCGGGCGTAAAACACCAGCAGCGCCAGGAGGCCAAGCCAGAAGATTGGCACGGAATAGCCGATAAGGCCGATGACGCGAACGACCTGGTCGGCAAAGCTGCCGCGTTTCACGGCAGCGAGCACACCGAGCGGAATGCCGAAGACGGCACCGATGATGGTGCCGATCGTGGCAAGCTCGATCGTCGCCGGAAACACCCGCTTGATATCTTCCATGACAGGATTGGTGGTGAGGACGGAGATGCCGAAATCACCCGAAAGCGCCTGTTTCAGATAAAGGAAGAACTGCTGCCAGAGCGGCAGGTTGAGGCCGAGCTGCTCGCGCACCCGCTCGACCACATGCGCAGGCGCACGGTCGCCGACGATCGCCAGTGCGGGATCGATCGGCACGACACGGCCAATGAAAAATGTGACCGCCATCAACCCCAGAAAGGTGGTGATGACGGTAAGGGCGAAGCCGATAATGGCCTTGGCACGGGCGTTGGCACGGCGTTTGCCCTGCCTCGCCCTGCTGTTTGCTTCAACGATGCTCAAGAGACCGATCCTTCCGGATCATTCCTTGGAGATCGTATAGACGTAGTTGGTGTCAAAGCTCGGTCCGAGCTTCAGGCCCTTGAGCTTGGCGGAATAACCGGCAACTTCCGTCTGCTGGAAGATGATGACGAAGGGACCCTTCGCCAGAACTTCCTTCTGCAGGTTCTGGTAGATGGCGGCACGCTTGGCAGTGTCCTTTTCCAAGAGCGCCGACTGGGTTTCCTTGGTCAGATCAGGAACATCCCAGGTATTGCGCCAGGCGAGCGTCTTGTTCTTGCCTTCATCGGAATTGTCGTAGTTGATGGTGAAGGTTTCCGCATTCGAGTTCGGGTCGAAATAGTCCGAACCCCACTGGCCGATATAGATATCATGCGTGCGGGCGCGGTATTTGGTCAGCGTCTGCTTGCCGTCGCCGGGAATGATTTCCAGCTTGATGCCGGCCTGCGCCAGCGTCTGCTGCACACTTTCGGCAATGCCGGTCACTGGCTGGGTGTTACGCACATCCATGGTCACGGTGAAGCCGTCCTTCAGGCCGGCCTTGGCGAGAAGTTCCTTGGCCTTGGCAACGTCGAGCTTGTAGGGGTTCTCGTCGAGCGCGCCGAGCTGGCCCTTCGGCAGGAATGTCTGGTGAACTTCACCGATGCCCTTGATGATCGTCGCGCCGATTGCGTCATAGTCAACCAGATATTTCAGAGCTTCGACGACTTCCGGCTTCTTCAGGTTCTCGTTCTTCTGGTTGAGGCTGAAGTAATAAACGGTGCCCTTGGGCGCAGAGGTGACGGCAAGGCCTTCCTTCTTGGAAACCGCTTCCATGTCGCCGGGCTCGAGGTTACGGGCAACGTCGATATCGCCGTTCTCAAGCGCCAGGCGCTGGCCCGAGCTTTCCTTCATATGGCGATAAACGACGCGCTTCAGCTTCGGCTTCTCACCGTAATAATTCGGGTTGGCTTCCAGAATGACGGCCTCGTTGGCCTTCCAGCCAAGTATCTTGTAGGGGCCGGAACCGGCATAACCGGTCTTCAGGAATTCATTGCCGAAATCCGTGTCGTATTTGTAATCGGCGCTCGGCGTAACCGACTTCGCCTTTTCGGTGATGAGCTTCTTGTCCACCACGGCGGCGACCGTTGCCGTCAGCACGTTCAGCACGAAGCTCGGCGCGTAAGGCTTGTCGACCGTCAGCACAAAGGTGTTTGCATCCGCAGCCTTGGCTTTTTCATTGACGTTGTCGCCCTTGAGGCCGAACTGCGTCAGCAGGAATGCCGGCGACTTGTCGAGCTTGACGGCGCGTTCGAAAGAGAAGGCCACATCGTCAGCGGTGATCGGGTTACCGGAGGCGAATTTCAGGCCGGATTTCAGCTTGAAGGTATATGTCAGGCCATCCTCGGATGTCGTCCAGCTCTCGGCCAGATCGCCGATAACCTTGGACGTGTCGTTGAGATCGATGGAGACCAGCTTGCTGTAGGTGTTACCGGTGACTTCGGCGGCGGACAGTTCGAATGCCTCACCCGGATCGAGCGTGATGATGTCATCGATGGCGAAACCTTCGACCAGAGTGTCGGCCGGCGTGGCGGCGAAAGCGTGCGGCGCCGACAGCATCATCAGCGACAGGGCAGCGCTGGTGCTAAGCACCCGCATGGATTTGTTGAGCGATTTGATCATAGGATCTCCCCTTTTGTTATAAGATTGATTTGGTTCGCTTAAAACTGTTCTCAGGCCGCTTCGTGCCAGGCCTGAGACAAAACACGCAGCCAGTTTTCCCGGCAGATTTTAGCAAGCTCTCCATCACCGTAGCCTGCCGATTTCAGTGCCGCAACCAGATTGTGGTTGCCGCTGGCATCGGCCACGCCGACAGGTACCGTCGCGCCGTCGAAATCCGATCCGAGCGCCACGCAGTCGATGCCCATGCGTTCCACCATGTAGTCGATATGGCGCACCATGTCGGAGAGCGGCGTATCGGCAATGTCACGCCCATCGGGCCTGAGCATGGTGACGGCATAGTTGAGGCCCACCAGCCCACCGCTCTCCCTGATGGCATCCATCTGCCGGTCGGTGAGATTGCGGGCAACGGGGGTGAGCGCATGTGCGTTCGAATGGCTGGCGATCAAAGGCTGGTTGGTGGTCTTTGCCACATCCCAGAAGCCTTTTTCGGTAATATGGGCGAGATCGATGAGAATGCCGAGCCGGTTGCATTCCTTCACCAGCGCGAAACCGGCATCGGTAAGACCGGGCGCGGTATCGGGTGACATGGGATAAGAGAAGGGAACGCCATGGCCGAAAATATTGTGCCGGCTCCAGACCGGACCGAGCGAGCGCAGGCCGGCGGCATAAAACACCTCCAGCGCGTCAAGATCGGCACCGATCGCCTCGCAGCCTTCCATGTGCAGCACGGCGGCGAAAATATCCTCGGCAAAGGCCTTGCGAATATCGGCCGTGGAGCGGCAGAGCCGCCAGGCACCGGCGCGATCGAGCCTCAGCGCAATCGCCGCTTTCTCCATGGCGATATCGAGGGAAGGCTGGCGCTCCAGCGGCGCGGCGAGCGGCGTGTCGTAATGGCCCTGTTCGTCCGGTTCCTGCAGGACCAGATCGCCTGATGGGATATAGATAGCGCAGATGCCGCCACCGAGACCGCCTGCCCTGGCGCGCGGACCATCGATATGGCCTTCGCGCGTGCCTTTCTTGAATTCAGCCACCGGATCGGCACCGGCCTTGCTGTTGCGCCACAACCGAAGCAGCACATCATTATGACCGTCGAACACTGCATGCATGTCAAGAAATTCCAGTAAGCGGCAAAACCAAAGGGGGCGGGCAGACGCCGGAATGACACCGCGCGAAAGCAAACCGGCGCATTTTTTGCCGACCGCTATAATCTGTCGGAAACGATCTTAGGACGATCTCTCGCGGCTCCGCAAGACGCAAATTAGGCAGCGGTGAAATTATCACCACTTGCCTTTTGCCGGGAATTGCGCAACGTCAAGCCTGCCAGCCGCCTTCGGCTTTTGTCAGCAGCGGCGTGGCAAAAACGCCCCTCACCCGCTCCGGCCATTCCGACCCGAAAGCGGCGATTTTTTCCCGCCAGCGATCCGATTGCAGCATGGCAGCGCCGATCACCACCGGCTTGATGCCGGATGAGGCGAGAAGCGAAAGACCTGATATAATCGAACTGCCGCTGGAGATGACATCATCCACCAGCGCCACCCGTTTGCCCTCGAGGAGCGGCAACATGCGCGGATCGATGTAAAGCCGCTTTTCCTGCTTGGTGGTGATGGAAGACATCGGCACCGACAGTTCCTCCAAATACCAGAATTTCCGCGAGGTGCCGAGCGGCACGTAACGGGAATGGCCGAGATGGCGGGCAACGGCGGCGGCAAGCGTCAGCCCCAGCGTCGGCAGGCCAATCACGACGTCAGGGCTGAACGGCGCGAGCTTGGCGGCAAGATCGGCCGCCAGCGCCTCCAGCACCTCGAATGAGGCCTGATTGACGATGAGTGAGGCAAGCGCATGTTCGCCATCCGCAAGCGGCCGGATGGGCAGGCATATCTGCCTGTTGTCATCCAGTTCCGCCGGAAAGAAGCTGGAATGCGGACCTGCCGTCGCAAAGGTGCCGGGCGGAAGAATGTTCTGCCAGAACTCGTGCGGCGCAGCGGGAGACTGGGCGGCGGGCGATGCGGATGACGGCATCGGTTTTCCTTTCAGGAGCGGAATGGCGCAAGACGGATGCGGTTTTTTTCAGCCTCGCCAACCCCGTTCGACATATTAGGCATTTCAGCAACCGCACACATGCGGCGGGTTCATTTCATTGGCTTTTTCCGCTAGAAGAGAAAAAAGCAACAGGCATTCGGACAAACCCACCTATGACGCGGGTTTTCCCCATATTCAAGGACAAGCTTCCCATGAGACTGCTGGACCGGATCGGTGAGGACCTGCCATTCCTGACGGAGCTTCGTCATGATCTGCACGCGCATCCGGAACTGGGTTTCGAAGAGGAAAGAACCAGCGCCATCGTCGCCGATCTGCTCGAGCGCGCCGGGCTGAAGGTGCATCGCGGTCTCGGCGGTACCGGCGTTGTGGGCACGTTGCAGGTGGGTAACGGCACCCGCAGCATTGGTCTTCGCGCCGACATGGATGCTCTCGCCATGCCTGAGGTGCCCGAGCGGCCCTATAAATCGAAATTTCCCGGCAAGATGCATGCCTGCGGCCATGACGGCCATACTGCCATGCTGCTGGGTGCCGCGCGTTACCTCGCCAAGACCCGCGACTTTTCCGGCACCGTGCATTTCATCTTCCAGCCGGCCGAAGAAGGCCGGGGTGGCGCGAAAAAAATGGTGGAAGACGGGCTGTTCGAGTTGTTTCCCTGCGATGCGGTCTATGGCCTGCACAATATGCCGGGTCTGAGCATCGACGAGATGGCCGTGGTGGAAGGCCCGCAGCTTGCCTCTTCCGACAGCTGGCGTGTCACCTTCGAGGGTATAGGCACCCATGGTGCCAAGCCACATCTCGGCCGTGACCCCATAACGGCGGCGGGCACCTTCCTCGCCTCGCTGCAAACCATCGTCGGCCGCGTCATCGATCCGCTGCAACCGGCCGTGGTCAGCGCCTGTTCGGTGCAGGCGGGCGACCCGAAGGCGCTCAACGTCATTCCCGATCTCGTCGAAATCGGCGGCACGGCACGTGCCTATGCGGCAGATGTGCGCGACCAGCTGGAGGCGGAAATCGGCCGGCTGGCGAAGGGCACGGCGGCGATGTTCGGCATCGAGGCGCAGTACGACTTCATCCGCCGCATTCCGCCCGTCATCAATGAGGCGGACGCGACGAAGAGGGCGCTGCGCGCCGCAAAAACAGTGTTCGGCACCAAGGCCCGCACCGCCTTCCCGCCCTCGACCGCCGGTGACGACTTCGCTTTCTTCGCCGGCGAAGCCCCCGGCTGCTATGTCTGGCTCGGCAACGGCCCGGCGGTGGATGGCGCGCTGCACCACAACACCTCCTACGACTTCAACGATGCGGCCATCGTGCCGGGCGTGGCGTTCTGGGCGACATTGGTGGAGCAGGAACTGGCGGCGGAGTAGACCCATCTTACTGCCTGCCGTTTTTTGACCGTCGATATTTCGGACGCTTGTGGCGAATCATCGGGCGCGGTAATTTCTGCGCACAGGCGCAACCCACGCCTCCCCCCTCCTTTCGGGGAAGCATTCGACATGCGGGGTAATATCATCATCGAACCGTCTGTTCGGGCATTCGCATAAGGAGGGATTGCGTTTCAGACCCGAAATAGAGGTCTTTTGATGAAACTTTCTACTCCGATTTTTCAATTAAAACGGCGGGCCAAGCTCATGGTCCGAAACAATGCCATTCCCCTGCACGAAGCACTGGACCAGATCGCGCGCGAGGAAGGATTCGCACGGTGGAGCCTGCTGTCCGCTCACGTTGCGGCGGGCTCCTTATCCGAAAACCTGTTCTCCCGCATCGTGCATGGCGACATGCTTCTGCTTGCCGGCCGCCCAGGCCAAGGCAAGACAGCGCTTGGGTTTGAACTTTTGCGCGCGGCAGCCGAAGACGGGCGTCAGTCCGTCTTGCTCACGCTCGAAATGACGGAGCAACAGGCAAGAAAGCGTATCGAAAAACATGCGGCCGGAAAAAGAGAAACCGAGATCGTGACATCGGATGAGATATGCGCGGATTACATCATCCGCCATTTGTCACCAGCCAGACCCGGCACCTTCGCCGTGATCGATTATCTGCAGATACTCGATCAGCAGCGGCACAAGCCGGACCTGTCGCAACAGGTGACAGCCCTTGGGGAATTCGCACAAAAGACCGGCGTCATTTTCGCATTCATCTCGCAGGTTGACCGCTCGTTTGATCCTGAAAACAAGCGGCTTCCCGATATGCGCGATATCCGCCTGCCCAACCTGCTGGATTTGGGTCTCTTCACCAAAGCCTGCTTTCTCCACAATGGCGAAGCGCAGCTTCACAATGTGAACTGACAGGCCCCGGCTGCCACGACGACGACATCGCGGCAGCCGGTCCTGACGTTATTATCCCAAAACCTCGATGACCGGGCTTTCCATCACCTTCCCCGTCAACACATCGGCAATGCCCATATCCGTCTGATGCGGGCCGATATTGCAGGCGAGCGTGGCGCCGAAGCAGGCCTTGAAGACGAGATAGGGCGGCTGCCATTCCACCACCTTGCCGACGGCTTCGCGCAAGTCCTCGAAAGCCCGCGCCACCTCTTCGAGCGGCGCATCGGATACGAGGCCGGAGAGCGGCAGCGGGAGGATCGCGGTGACCTTGCCTTCGGAGGCAACGGCCATGCCGCCGCCGGTGCCGATCACCGCATTGGCGGCGAGCGCCATGTCCCCTGCGTTGCCACCGAAGACGGTGAGGTTATGGCTGTCATGCGAGACGGTGGTGGCGAAGGCGCCGTTCCAGCGTCCCCAGCCGGTGAGGAAGCCGGTTTTTGTGGTGGGCTCGGCCATACCGTGGCGGTGGGTGACGGAGATCATCGTCGCACCCTCCGGCGGAACCACGAAACCGTCTTTCACGTCCGCTTCCGTCTCACCCCATTGCGTGAACCGCGGGCGGTCAATGGTGGCGAGGCGTACCTTCGCACCCTGAGATTTCACCAGGAAATCATTGGCCATGCGTAGCGGAAGCTTCATCGAGCCTTTGAGTACGGTCGTATCGCAGGTGGGAATGTCGACAAGCATGCGGCCGCCTTCTGCAACGGCCCGGCCGCTTGCGAGCACATGACGGGCCGAAAAGCCGTTCAGATCCTCGAAAACGACGATATCAGCGCGGCGGCCTGCGGCTATGAGGCCGAGATCGGAACGGCCAAGCCTTTGCGCGGCATTCAGCGTAGCGGCGCGTAGCGCCCATTCGGGCTTGAGGCCATAACGCACAAGACGGCGCACCACATCATCCAGCCCGCCGCCCTGCAACAGGTCGTCAGGGAAGACATCATCGGTGCAGAGCGTCACCGTCTGCGGCAGGTGGCCGAGCGTATTCAGCGCCGCCACGAATTCCGGCAGCAGATGATCATGCGAACCGCGCAGCTCGATCGTCAGCCCTGCCCTGAGCTTCGCCATGAGGTCTTCGCCCGAGACCAGTTCGTGATCGGAAGAAACGCCCGCCGCCATGAAGGCGTTGAGATCGGCATTCTTCAGGCCCCGCGCATGGCCGCAGACCAGCTTTTCCGCGGCGAGCCCGGCCTGAACGATGCCGCTCATGCGCGGATCGCGCTCGATGACACCGCGCATGTTCATGATTTCCGCAATGCCGCCAATTTCCGGCCAGGAGAGGAGATCGGCGAGAATGGCGGCATCGAAATCCGCACCGCCGCGCTCTAGCCCCGGTGCTGACGGCACGCAGGAGGGGGCGAGCAGAATGGCGCGCAATGGCAGGTTTTCGATCGCCTTCGCCGCCCAGCGCACGCCATCGACACCATGCACGTTGCCGAATTCATGCGGGTCCCAGACGATGGTGGTGACGCCGCGGGCAACCACCGCTGCCGCATAGGCGGCCGGCGTGAACATCGAGCTTTCGATGTGCATATGCGTGTCGATCAGCCCCGGCGAGACATAGGCCCCGCCCGCGTCTATCACCTGCGCGGCGTCCCTGCGGCTTGCCGGTTCGTGAACGCTGGCGATCAGCGCTCCGACAATGCCGATATCGGCAGGGCGAAGCTCGCCCGTCACCACATCCACCAATGTTCCGCCGGTGATGAGAACATCAAAACGCTGATCACCACGCGCGGCGGCAACCGCACGGGCGCGCAGGGTGTCGTCGTTGAGATCGGCAGGCTCCGCCAGGCGGATTTGCGCGGTCATCGGGCAGCCTCCCGGCGCAATGCTTCCAATATGGCGGCCTTTGCGGCTCCAGCATCAACGGTCACGGCAAACTGGGCGTTAAAGTCTGTCACCTTCTCCGCGCGTGTCTCGACCACGGTTCTTCCCCGCGTCAGCGAGGCATGGAGTTCGACATCGATGCGCGCCTGCTGCCAGCCGAGATGATCGGAGGTAAAGCCGACTGCGGCGACGGGATCGTAAAGCGCCATGGCAGCCCTACCGCGACTGGTGGCGATGCCGATGAAACCATCAAACAGATCGGCAATAAGGCCCGCATTCCTGCCGTCGGCGGTGCGGATCGGCAGGACATCGGCGGGCGAGGCCATGACCTTGCGGCAAGCATCGAGATCGACCATGCGCAGCGGCAGGACATGGGCGAGCACGATTGCCAGTGCCTCGGGATCGGCGAAGGCGTTGAATTCGGCCGATGCCGTGTGGTTGCCACTGGTAAGCCCGCCCCCCATCCAGGTGAGGTCGGAAATTCTGGCGGCAAGATCGGGCCGAGCGAGACAAAGTGCGGCGATATTGGTGAGCGGGCCGAGCGCGAGGATGCGCTTTTCGCCTTCACCCTCCAGCCAGTTGCAGAGAGCGGTAAAGGCATCGCTTTTTGGCAGAGCCGGCGCATCCGGCAGGCTTTGGCCGGCGGTCGGAATGCCGCTTTCACCGAGGATGGACTGCGCGGTTTCGAGCGCGCCGAGGACGGGCATGGCGCGGCCCTGATGGATCGGCATCGACCAGCCGAAGCTTGCTACGGCGCCTGCGGCATTGCGGCAGACCGCATCCAGCGTGGCATTGCCGAACACCAAAGAGATGCCGTCGATGGCAAGGCCTGCCGATTGCACCACCATGATGGCGGCGATATCGTCAAAGCCCATATCGGTATCGATCCACACGCCCATCGTCAGTTGAACACCTTGAGGCTTGCCGCTTTTTCGACCGGCAGATCGAAGGCGAGCGTATCACCGATGGCGTGCGCAGCAAGGGCGGCGTCGGTTTCTGCCTTGATGGCGCCAAGCGGCGTGTCCAGCAGATATTCGCGGCTGTTGCCTGCAAAGGATGTGCCGCGCACGGTTCCCTGGAAAGGACCTGAACCAAGGGTTACCATGCGCGGCCGCCAGGCCAGTCCAGATGCTGAAGGGACTGGTCCGGTAAGTGATGTCTTGCCGTTTGCGGTTTTCAACGCGCCGTCTTCCAGCGCGAAGATGTTTTCGAAGCCGACGAAGTCAGCCACGAAGGACGAAACCGGCGCGTTATAAATTTCCTCAGGCGTGCCGATCTGCTCAATCTTGCCCCCCTTCATGACGACAATACGGTCGGCCAGCGCCAAAGCCTCGATCTGGTCATGGGTGACGAAGATCATCGTCACGCCGGTTTCCTTCTGCACGCGCTGCAATTCGGTGCGCATTTCAAGGCGCAGGCGGGCATCGAGGTTGGAGAGCGGCTCGTCGAGCAGCAGCACCTTTGGCTCCATGACCATGGAGCGCGCCAGCGCCACGCGCTGCTGCTGGCCGCCGGAAAGTTCCGCCGGCTTGCGGGAGGCGAAATTGGACAAGCCCACCGATTTCAGGCCGGAGGCGACCTTGTCGTCAAGCGTCTTGCCGCTCATGCCCTTGAGTTTCAGGCCGAAGGCGACGTTTTCGTAAACAGTCAGATGGGGGAATAGCGCATAGGACTGGAACACCAGCCCGACGGCACGCTTGTTGGCCGCGACGCGCGTAATATCGGCGCCATCGAGATCAATACGCCCACTTGCCACCGGCATCAGCCCGGCAATGGCGCGCATCGTCGTTGTCTTGCCGCAGCCGGAAGGCCCAAGCAGCGCGAGAAGCTCGCCCTTGCGGATATCGAGATCGAGATCCTTGACGGCGATGCTGTTGCCATAAGCGAGCGAGACTTTGTTGAGCGAAAGATAATTTGCGTCAGACATAACGGGAGAACCCCAGGAAACGTTCGGCCATAAAGACGATGCCGATGGAAAGGAAGGCGAGCAGCGAGGAAAGAGCTGCAACGGAAGGATCAAAGACGATTTCCATGTAACCCAGCATATCGATGGGCAATGTGCGCACGCCGGGACCGGAGAGGAACAGCGATACCGGCACCTGGTTGAAACTCGTCACGAAACCGAGAATGAAAGCCGACAGGATGCCACCGCGTATATTCGGCAGCACCACCCGGAAAAAGGCACCAAGCCGCGACGAGCCAAGCAGCACCGCCGCCTCCTCTATATCGGAGCGCAGGTTGTTGAGGCTGGCCGATACCACCCGCACCGCATAAGGCAGGATGAGCGCAGTGTGAGCTAGAAACAGGGCAAGCGTGATGCCGATGCCGAAGGGCACGACGAAATAGCGCAGCAGCGCAAGGCCGACGATGATGCCGGGCACGATGATCGGCGCGGAAACGATGGTGCGCACGGTTTCGGCAAAAGGCAGCTTGTAGCGCGACATGGCGTAGGAAGCGGGAATGCCGAGGATGAGCGCCGTGAACGTGCCGCCGATGGCAAGGAACATCGACATCGCAAAACTCTCACGGAAGCTTTCGACGGTGAAGACCTTGGCGATCCACTTCAGCGAAAAGCCCTGCGGCGGAAAGGCGAGTGTATCGCCGGCCGAAAATGAGGCCGCAACGATGATGAGGAACGGCCCGATGAGGAACCCGACGACAAGAAGGAGCGTGAGCGGAATGAAGAGCTGCCGGGTCATTTCTTGTTCCTTGCGGTGGCAATGCGCTTCAAGAGGATATTGGCGGCAAAGCTCATGACGATCAGAATGAAGGCGATGACACTGGCGGCGACGAAATTATTGGAGACCGTGACCTGCTGGTAAAGCAGGGTTTCCAGCATCAGCACCTTCGAACCACCGAGAATGGCTGGCGTGATATAGGCCGTCAGCGAACCGGTGAAGACCAGCGTGCCGCCGACGACCAGCCCTTCCTTGGTGAGCGGCAGGATGACCTTCCAGAACACCTGAAACCAGTTTGCGCCGAGCACGCGGGCAGCGGCGATCGTGTCCTTCGGCATGTTTTCCAGCGCGCTGATGAGCGAGATGATCATCAGCGGCAGGAACAGTTGCAGAAGGCCGATGAAAACGGCCGTTTCGGAAAACAGGATGCGGATCGGCGCGTCGCTCAGGCCCACCGCCTGCAGCGCCTGATTGACGATGCCGGTTCTGCCGAGAATGACGATCCATGCATAGGTACGGGCAACCGGCGAGATCATCAGCGGCAGCACGACGAGATTGACCACATGGCCTTTCTTGCCCGGCGATAAGTTGATGATGGCAAACGCCGCCGCATAACCCACCACGGCCGAGACGACGGTAACAAGCGCGCCGAGTTTGAGCGTACGCAGGAAAACCGTCTGGTTCAGCGGATCGGAAAAGAAGGCGGCATAGGCCGACAATGTCCAGCCGTCAGTGGTGCGGAAGCCCTCCGACAGAAGCATGAAGACCGGCACAAGAAAGACCGCCGCCGCGAAAATTGCGGCGGGCAATGCAAGCGCCAGCGCTTCGGCCCGGTTCTGAAACATCGGTTTATTCCCTGAACGGCCCCAAGGCCGGTTGTTATGGCAGCCGGAAGGACCGGCCTGCGAAAAAGAGGGTGGAAAAGCGGTCAGGGGACGACCGAACCGCTTTTCCCGGAATGGAGCCGCCCTCGCGGACGTTTCGATGCCCCATTCCAAACGGTGAAAGGACTTACTGGCCGACCTTGGAATTCCACTCCGACAGCCACTTGTCGCGGTTATCGAGCGTCACGTCGGACGGAATGAGCTGCAGGCTACGGGCGGTCTCGTCACCATAGGTGATGTTGTTCGCCACCTCGTCGGACACCTTGACCTCCTTATTGGTCGGGCTGTCCACCAGCTTTTCAGCCAGTGCCTTCTGAACGTCGGTCGAAAGCCAGAAATCCATGAATTGCAGCGCAAGCTCCTCGTTCTTTCCGCCCTTCGGCACGACGAGCACGTTCATGCCGCCGGTCTGGCCTTCCTTGGGCGTTGCCCAGGCGAGCGGCAGATCGAGCTTGGTGAAAGGCGCCCAGGAGAAGCGGCCGATGGGCGCGGCCCAGATTTCTTCCTGCTGCATCAGTTGCACCAGCTGCGATGACTTGACGTAGAAGGTGACGATATCGTCCTTCTTCTCACCCACGGCCGCGATGGCGCCGGCAAGATCAGGCGTATCCTTGCCAATCGCCTTGCCGAGCATGTAAAGCGCCGGCGGGCCCTGATTTGTGGTGACATTCGGGAAGGCGACGTGATCGACAATGCCGTCCTTCAGGAGATCGGCCCAGCTGTCGATCTTCATCTTGTCGGTGCGGTAGACGATGGACGTTGCGTAGAAATTGACGCCGACGCTCATGCCGTCACCATTCGGGTCCTTGGCGATGTCGTAGAGGTTTTCGATGTTCGGGACCTTGGACGCATCGATCTTCTGGATCAGGTCCTTGCGGGTGGCGGAAAGCGCATCGGCCATGGAAACGATGGCGAGATCGACCACCGGATTGGCCTTGTTGGCTTCCATCTTGGCAAGACGTTCGACGCTGTTGCCGGTTTCGACCACCAGCTTGCAGCCGCATTTTGCTTCAAACGGCGCATAGACCAGTTCCTTGAATTCGTCCTGCGCGAAGGCGTAGACCGAGATCGTCAGCGTCTTGTCCTGCGCTTGCGCCGCTCCCATCGTCAGCATCAGGGCGGTGCCCGATGCAAGAATGATTTTTTTCATGGTGTGAGTTCTCCTGCTGTCGTTTTTTTGGCTTCAATCGCATCATGCTTTGTATTGCCGGTGGAACCGCGCATGATCAGCGCCATCGGTACTTTCGAGATTTCCGCCGTCACATTGATGGCGACGCCGTTGTCGCCGGCGCTGTCGATGGCGCGCAGCAGCGCCCCGACGGCCAGATCAGCGATGCGCCCCATATCCATGCGCATGGTCGTGAGCGGCGGGGTGACCACGGCGGAAAAGATGAGATCGTCAAAACCGGTGACGCTTGCCTCCTCCGGCACATCGATGCCCTCACGCTGCAATTCGGTGAGCGCCCGAAGCGCATGCAGGTCGGAAATGGCGGCAAAGGCAGTGAAACCATCTGCCACCAGATCGGCAAGCCCGAGCCGGCAGCCGGCACCATCAGCCTCTTCGATGCTGTCGATCCAAAGCGTCCGGGTCACACAGGCCTTGCCGAGACCATCGCGAATGCCGCCGAGACGGTCATTCTGCACGTTGGAATCGCGGTTCTTGCCCACCAGCACCACCTTGCGGTGGCCAAGGCTTGCCAGATAGTCGCCCACCTGCCGGCCGCCATCCCAATGGTCGGCGGCGACGGTGTTTCCGGGCGTAGAAGGGCTGTCGATGATGGCGACAGGGCAATCGACGCCGGAGATGCGCGTGCCGCGGCGGGGAACGATGACCATGCCGTCCACTCCGCGCTCGATCAGCCGGTTGATGGCATCCGTCTGCATGGCGATCTCGCCGCGAGCATCGGCAATCAGCACGCCATAACCGGCAGAGACTGCTGCTTTTTCGATGGCTTGTGCGATCTGTGGGAAAAGAGGGTTGGCGATATCGGGCAGGACGAGCCCCAAAACGCCTGATCTGCCGGTGCGCAACGCCCTGCCCGCCGAACTCGGCACATAGCCCAATTCACTTGCCGTCTTGCGAATGCGCTCCACCAGATCGGGCGAAACACGGCCCTTGCCGGAGAGCGCATTGGACACCGTTGCCACCGACACGCCGAGTGCCGCTGCTATCGCGCTCAGATTGGTGGCAGGCCGTGACGACGCCATGGATGGTCCGGAAAGGCTGATTAAACGTTTAATCAGGATAAGCGAGGCGCGCCCTGCTGTCGAGTCCTTCGCCGGCGAAATGCGGCGAAAAGCTGGGCACAAGGGTTAAATGCCCGAAAAAAGAGCGATTATTTTTACAAGGCCTGGGTGCTGGCTGCGCGATAAGCCTCGACCTGACGCACCAGCCAATGCCGAAACAGCACGACAGGCGCGTGATTGGCACGCGAAAGCGGCGCCACCGCATAATAGGAACTGGGGCTTCTCGCCTGATGATCGAAGGCTTTCACCAGTTGCTTGGATTTCAGCTCGTTATCGATCAGGAACAGCGGCATCAGCGCCACGCCAAGCCCGGCAATGCAGGCCTGCGCCACGCTGGAGAATTGCTCGAACCGCATGCCCTGCGGCAGCACGAGCGACAGGCCAAGGCTTTCGAACCAGTGGCCCCAGGCTCCCGGCCGCGAGGCCATATGCAGCAATGGCAGGGCGGCGATATCCTCGCCTTTTACCACCGGGTGGGCGCTGAGGAATTGCGGGCTGCAAACCGGCGCGACCATTTCATGCATGAGAAAGGTGCTTTCCGCCCCCGGCCAGTCGGCCTGGCCGATATGGATCGCCATATCCAGCTGCTCGCGCTCAAAATCGAACTGGCCGATGCGGGTGGCGAAATTGATGGTGATTTCCGGATGGTTTGTCACAAAATCCGGGATGCGCGGCAAAAGCCAGCGGGTGCCGAAGGTGGGCAGCATCGCAAGGTTCAGCGTATTGCCATGCGTTTTGGTCATGATCTGCAGCGAGGCGGAGCGTATCTCGCCAAGCGCCGCCGCGATCGATTTTGCATAAGCACTACCCTCGGTCGTCAGCGACACTCCGCGCGCGCCGCGTTCGAACAGGCGCACGCCAAGCTGTTCTTCCAGTGACATAACCTGACGGCTGATCGCCCCTTGCGTCAATGCAAGCTCATCTGCAGCGGCTGAAAAGCTGCCAAGCCGGGCAACGGAATCAAAGGCGGCAAGCGCACTGGTGGAGGGCAGGAGTTTACGGCTGAGAGACGTCATGACCTATTACTATAGGTAATGCAAAAATGAGTAAACATGGCTTGTGCGCGACGGCTGGGATAAGAATAATCCGGCCAGCAAATCCGGAGGCATACAGTGAGCGAACGCGCAGCATTTCATTGGCAGGACCCTTTTCTGCTCGAAGACCAACTGACCGATGACGAGCGGATGATCCGCGACAGCGCCGAGGCCTTCGGCAAATCCGAACTGCTGCCGCGCATCTCGGAAGCCTATCTTTCCGAAACCACCGAACCGGAACTCTTCCGCCTGATGGGCCGCACCGGCCTGCTCGGCGTCACCCTGCCGGAAGAATATGGCGCGGCCAATGCCAGCTACGTGGCCTATGGTCTGGTCGCCCGCGAGGTGGAGCGGATCGACAGCGGTTACCGCTCGATGATGAGCGTGCAGTCCTCGCTCGTCATTCACCCGATCTTCGCTTACGGCTCGGACGAACAGAAGAAGAAATACCTGCCCGGCCTCGTTTCCGGCGAACTGATCGGCTGTTTCGGCCTGACCGAGCCGGATGCCGGCTCCGATCCCGGCGGCATGAAGACCCGCGCCGAAAAGATCGCCGGCGGTTATCGCCTGCGCGGTTCGAAAATGTGGATTTCCAACGCGCCCATCGCCGATGTTTTCGTGGTCTGGGCGAAATCGGAAGCGCATGACAATGAGATCCGCGGTTTCGTGCTGGAAAAGGGCATGAAGGGTCTTTCCGCCCCCAAGATCGGCGGCAAGCTTTCGCTGCGCGCCTCGATAACAGGCGAGATCGTCATGGATGGCGTGGAAGTCGGCGAAGACGCGCTGCTGCCTGACGTTTCCGGACTGAAAGGCCCGTTCGGCTGCCTCAACCGCGCCCGCTACGGCATTTCCTGGGGCGTGATGGGTGCTGCGGAAGATTGCTGGTTCCGTTCCCGCCAATATGGCCTCGACCGCAAGCAGTTCGGCAAGCCACTGGCCGGCACGCAGCTTTACCAGAAGAAGCTCGCCGACATGCAGACCGAGATCGCACTCGGCCTACAGGCATCGCTGCGCGTCGGCCGGCTGATGGACGAACACAAGATGGCGCCGGAAATGATCTCCATCGTCAAGCGCAACAATTGCGGCAAGGCGCTGGATATCGCCCGACAGGCCCGCGACATGCATGGCGGCAACGGCATCCAGATCGAATATCACGTCATGCGCCACGCCCAGAATCTTGAAACGGTCAACACCTATGAGGGCACGCATGACGTGCACGCGCTGATCCTCGGCCGGGCGCAGACGGGCATTCAGGCGTTTTTCTGAGGTTTCATCCCATCCCCTACTCCAGGAAAAGGCCTTCGAAGTTCGCTTCGAAGGCCTTTTGTTTTCGAACTCGGATGCCGACGTTCCAAGCACTTGGCGAGGGGATTGCAAGTCCGGATGATATGGCCGATAGGATGCCGTTTCTCTCCGGTCCCGATTGACAAGGTGATCTTTGCGGCTTTGACCCGCCCGGTGAAAGAAGGGGAAGATTATGGCGATCGTGCCGGCATCTCATGACGACACCTTTCCCGATGCTGCACCGGCGGCCGTCTGGCCGTGGCCGGACAACAGCGGCGAATGCCATTGCCTCACCCTTCGCTATAACCCTGACGAAGAACCCGCCGCCGATATGGCCGCTTCGCTGCCGCCGCAGCTTCTGCGGGCAGTGCCCAAACGCAAGGTGGAGTTTCTGGCGGGACGCCGATGTGCGGCGGAAGCCATACGCCGCCTCAACGGGCAGGCAATATTTCCCGGAATGGGAGAGGATCGGGCGCCGATCTGGCCAGACGGCGTTGTCGGCGCGATTTCCCACAGCGGTGACCGGGCGATTGCCCTTGCCGGCGCTGGCAGCAGGTTTTGCGGCATCGGCATCGATATCGAGAAGCTTTTGAGCGAAGAGGAAGCCGGTGATATCGCAACGCAGGCCCTGACAAATCAGGAGCTTCACAGCCTCGGCAACGTCATCGATCCATTCATGACCGGACTGATTTTTTCGGCCAAGGAGAGCCTGTTCAAGGCGCTTTATCCAACTGTCAAACGGCTTTTCTTTTTCGAGGCCGCAGAATTATCCGCCTACGATGAGGAGGGTTCAGGAGCCCTGCGGCTGACCGCCGACCTGGACGGCGGATGGCGCAAAGGAACGGAGGTTCGCTTCCGTTTTTGCCATTTCGAGGGCCTTCTGCTCACCCGCGTCCTTCTCCCGCATTGAGAGAAATTGCTCGATTCTGGTCTCCAAAGTTCATATTTTAAGTCGTTCTTCCCGTCATCCGAGTGAAACACTCAGACGATACGCAGCCTGTTGGAATGATTCCAAACATTGAACGGTGGAGACACGACATGACCGATATCGATACGAGCAAGCTGTCCTGGGACGCGTGGGACGAACTGCAAAATCCGCCGCCGGCCGAAACCGATTTTGACCGCGTGGTCGAAAGCGCGATTTCCCGCCGCGGCTTTCTCGGCGGCGTGCTTGCCTTCGGTTCGGCTGCGGCCGCCATGGGCACGCTTGGCAACCTGATGAGCAGCACATCGGCCGAAGCGGCGCAGGCAGCCACCTCGCGCTTCCAGTTCAAGCCGGTGGCGGCTGCGACCGACCACACCATTCACGTTCCGGAAGGCTATAGCTGGAAGCCGGTTGCCAAATGGGGCCAGCCACTGTTTTCCAACGTCCCCGATCTCGACCCCGCCAAGGGCGTCAGCGTCGAAAACTCCGACAAGGTCTTCGGCGAGAACACCGATGGCATGGAACTGTTCATGGTCGGCGCCCATCAACTGATCGCCGTCAACCATGAATATGTGAACCCGGAAACCAACCTGCCGCATGCCGAAAAAGGCAATCCGAAGACGGCCGACGACGTGAAAATCCTGCAGAACATGCAGGGCGTCACCGTCATGGAAGTCGCTGAAGGTACCGATGGCTGGCAGATCGTTCTCGACAGCCCCTTCAACCGCCGCATTCATCACAACACACCGATGACGCTTTCCGGCCCGGCCGCCGGTTCCGATCTCGTCAAGACCGCCGCCGATCCAAAGGGTATCGACTGTCTTGGCACCTTCAACAATTGCGGTGCCGGCCGCACACCGTGGGGCACCTATCTCACCTGCGAAGAAAACTTCAACGGCTATTTCGGCACCACCGATGCCGCCTTCAAGCTGCCTGACGATTACAAGCGTTATGGCATCGTCGCCGAGACACGTTATGCCTATGAGAAGTTCGATGCGCGTTTCGACGTCGCCAAGAACCCGAATGAGCCGCGCCGCGCCGGTTATGTGGTCGAGATCGATCCTTCGGACGCCAAGTCCACCCCGATCAAGCGCACTGCGCTTGGCCGCATCAAGCACGAAAACGCAGCTGTAGTGATTGCCCGCGACGGCCGCGTCGTCGTTTATATGGGTGACGACGAGCGTGGCGAGTTCCTCTATAAATTCGTCTCCAACGGCATTTACGTGCCGGGCGGCGACACCTCGAAGCTGCTGGACGAAGGCACGCTCCATGTCGCCAAGTTCGCCGATGACGGCGCCGGCGAATGGGTCGCTCTCACGCCGGAAACGACAGGCATGAAGATCGACGAAATCTGCGTCTTCACCCGCCAGGCCGCTTCCAAGGTGGGTGCGACGACCATGGACCGCCCGGAATGGGTCGCGATCAACCCGGTCGCCATTGAGGCCTATTGCGCGCTAACCAACAACAGCCGCCGCGGCGAAATGAAGGACGGCAAGCTGCGCGCCAATGCCGGCGGCGACGCCATGACCATCAATGCCGCCAACCCGCGCGAAAAGAACGAATACGGCCAGATCGTGCGCTGGTATCCGGAAAATGACGACCATGCGGACGCCAAGTTCAAGTGGGACCTGTTCTGCATGGCCGGCAACCCCACCGTTCACAAGGACGCCTATGCCGGGTCGGCAAACATCAACGAAGGCAACATGTTCAACTCGCCTGACGGCATGATGTTCGATTCGACCGGCCTGCTCTGGATTCAGACCGACGGCGAAGACAGCAATGAAGGCAATTTTGCCGGCCAGGGCAACAACCAGATGCTGGCGGGCGACCCGGCCACCGGCCGTATCGAACGCTTCCTGACCGCACCGAAGGGGTCCGAAGTCACCGGCCAGACCTGGTCCGGCGACAAGCGCACCCACTTCGTCGGCATCCAGCATCCCGATGCCCCCTTCCCGGACGGCGAAGGCAAGCTGCCGCGCTCGACGGTCATCGCCATCAAGCGCGACGACAACGCGAAGATCGGCTAACATTTTGGCCTAAGCGGGACCGGATCGCGACAAACAGCTCTCCGGTTCCGCGATATTAGACGCCGTGCGCCCAAAGGACGCACGGCGTTTTGTTGTCAGCGATCTCGGCATGTCGCTGGCGGGGTGATTTTTGGGCGCAATTCCAGAAATAATGTTGTAAATCGTCCGCTTGCCAAGCGAGGAGGGCGCCCATGCATGAGATAAGGGTCAAACGGATTTATGAGCCTGCCAGCGACGATGACGGTGCGCGCATCCTGGTGGACCGGCTCTGGCCGCGTGGCATGCGCAAGGAAACCGCACAACTTTCCATCTGGATGAAGGAAATCGCGCCGAGCAACGAATTGCGCAAGAATTTTTCCCATATGCCGTCACGCTTTGCGGAATTCATCCGCCACTATGACGCTGAACTGTCAGCCAACCCGGACGCCGTGGCGCGCATGAAGGCATTTATGGCCGAGGGGCGCGTGACACTGCTTTATGCCGCCCATGACACGGAACATAATCACGCCCTCGTTCTCGCCGACTATCTCCGTTCGCACTGAATCTCGCCGCCTCGCCCGCAGACCGAACTCTGTCTGCCCGGCAAGTTCTGCAGCTTTATTCGGCCGGCTTCGAGGCCGCGCTTTCGATATAGGCGATGAGATTGTCCAGATCTTCCGGTTTGCTGATGCCAGCCAGCGCCATCTTGTTTCCGGGTATTTTCTTTTTTGGCGCGCTGAGGAAATCCCGCAATTCTTCCGGGGTCCAGACGAGCCCGTCCTCACCCGCTTTTTTCATCGCACTCGAATAAGTATAATCAGACACGCCGCCCGCTGTGCGGCCGATGATGCCGTTAAGCTGCGGGCCGACCCGGTTTTTGGCGCCCTCGCCGATGGCGTGACAGGCGGAACAGCGCTTGAAGACCGCCTCCCCCTTGGCAACATCGCCCTCCGAAAGAGCAGGAACGGTGGTGGCCGCGAGCATCGCTGCCGCGATGATTGATATATTGCGCATCGTGTCATCCTTGTCTTGCCGCATGAATGCGGCCCGCCCGGAAATGCGGACGGGCCAATGGTTTTCCGTTCAGGTCGTGCCCCAGGCAGGCGTGCCCTTCTTGTAGGGAACGCGATCTTCGAAACCACCGGGAATCTCGTCGTAGACGAGGACTTCCGTCGCGCCGATCTTCGAGGTGAAAAAGCCTAGCAATGTCAGCTGCTTGACCAGCGTGAAGGCATGCGGCTTTGCCGGCGTCTGCTCCGCCTTGGCCTGCTTGTCCAGCGCGGAGAGCAACGCCTGCTTTTGCTCTGCCGTCAGATCCAGAAAGCCCTTTTTATGGTCTGCCTGACTGCGTTTCTCTATTTCAGGGATTGCCGCAAGGAAAAGCGTCCGCTGCTCGTCGGTGTAGCAATCGGCGGCATAGACGGCCATGAATGCAGCCACTTCAGCATCCTTCGCACCCGGCGTGGAGGTGCGGGGAATGATGGTCTCCGCGACCTCGTCCAGAAACCGGATTTCCTCCGGGCTGAACACATGGCCGCCGGCGGCGGGCTTGGCGGCGTTTTCCGCAGCCGTGAGGACATCCGCGCCAATCAGCGGAAGGCCTGTGGCAATGGCTATCAGTTTCAGCAGTTCGCGTCTGTTCATCACAGGTTCCCCTTTTTGCGTTCGGAAACGGCAAAGTCGGCGGCACGCGCCGTCAGCGCCATGTAGGTCAAGGACGGGTTGACGCAGGAGGCCGAGGTCATGCAGACACCGTCGGTGACAAAGACGTTAGGTGCATCCCAGACCTGGTTATTGCCGTTGAGGACGGAGGTTTTCGAGTCGCGTCCCATGCGGGCGGTTCCCATTTCGTGAATGCCCATGCCGGGGGCGTAGGTACCCCGCGAGGGCTTGACGTTCTTGATGCCGACCGCCTCGAACATCTCGACGGCGTCATTGACCATGTCTTCGCGCATGTCGAGTTCGTTCTGCTTCATCTCGACATTCATGGAGAGGACCGGCAGGCCCCATTTGTCCTTCTTGTCATGATCGAGCGTCACGCGGTTGTCGTGATAGGGCAGCATTTCGCCGAAGGCGGTCATGCCGATGGTCCAGCCGCCGGGCTCCGTCAGCGCTTCCTTGTAGTCGGCACCGATATTGAGTTCGGCAATTTCCCGCTCCCAGCGCGAACGGCTGGCGGAGCCCTGGTAGCCGAAACCGCGCAGATATTTGCGCTTGTCATCGCCGGTATTTCGGAAACGCGGAATGTAGAACCCCGCCGGACGGCGGCCCTTGAAGTAGAAGTCCTCGAAACCTTCCACCTGGCCGGTGGCGCCCATGCGGAAATGGTGGTCCATCATATTATGGCCGAGTTCACCGGAGCTGCTGCCAAGCCCGCCGTCCCAGACATCGGTCGCCGAATTCATCAGCACCCATGTCGAGTTCAGCGTCGAGGCGTTGAGGAAGATGATGTCGGCGGTATATTCATAGGTCAGGTTCGTCTCGGCATCGATGATTTCGACGCCGCGCGCTTTCTTTTTGTCCTTGTCGTAGAGGATTTCCTTGACGATGGAGAAGGGCCGCAAAGTGAGATTGCCGGTGGCAACTGCCGCAGGCAGGGTCGAGGCCTGCGTGCTGAAATAACCGCCGAAGGGACAGCCCAACCGGCACTTGTTGCGGAACTGACAGCGGGTGCGCTCCTGATCGGGAAGTTCCTGGGTAATGTTGGCGCAGCGCGAATTGATGAGGTGGCGCGTGCCCTTGAACGCCTTCTTCAGCCGGTTCGCCACATCCTGTTCGACGAAATTGAGCGGAATGGGCGGCAGGAATTCGCCATCGGGAAGAATATCCAACCCCTCGCGGCTGCCGGAGATGCCGGCAAAACGCTCGACATAGTCATACCAGGGGGAGACGTCTTCATAACGGATCGGCCAGTCGACGGCGATGCCGTCTTTCGCATTGGCCTCAAAATCGGTCTGCGACCAGCGATAGGTCTGGCGCCCCCAGAGCAATGAGCGGCCGCCGACATGATAACCGCGGAACCAGTCGAAGCGCTTTTCCTCGACATAGGGCGTTTCCTGCTCATCGGCCCACATGCCGAGTGTTGCTTCTTCCAGCAGGTAATCGCGGCTGAGGACGGGATATTTCGCCTTCATCTCCTGCGTGGCGCGGTTGCGATGGGGATAATCCCAGGCTTCCTTGTCGGCATTCTGGTAGTCGGTGACGTGCTCGATATTGCGGCCACGCTCCAGCATCAGGACTTTCAGGCCCTTTTGCGTGAGTTCCTTCGCGGCCCAGCCTCCACTGATGCCTGAGCCGACAACAATCGCATCATAATGATTGTCTGCCATGATAACTCCTCCGAGTGGTCTTTGGGAAAAACTCGACGAGACGAAGCGCTCCCCGTCGCAATGCGGCGGAAACTGGCTATGCGTCTGTCGAACCTCATGCGCCCCGGCGAAACCCGCCGCCGGGGGAGCGGTTCTGGTTTTACTGGCAGTGTTTACTGAAGGGTCGGAAGGCGTTCGTTCAGGAACGCGTTACCCTTGGTCACGACCGCTTCGGCATCGAGCGGAAGGTCGTGTTCAAGAATGAACCACTTGACACCGGCCTGCTTGGCCGCCGGCAGAATTGCCTTCCAGTCGAGAACGCCGGTTCCAAGCGTTGCAAAGCCGCGCTCGTTTTCCGCCGTGCCCGCAGGCGCATTGTCCTTGGCGTGGATGGCAAATACCCGGCCCTTTAAGGTGCCGAGGAATTCCGCCGGATCAGTGCCGCTACGCGCCACCCAGGCGACATCGAGTTCGCTCTGCAGTTTCGGACCGGCGGCATCGAGCAGCAGCTCGAGCGCCGTCTTGCCGTCGAACTTGGCCATTTCAAAATCGTGGTTGTGATAGGCCATGGAGAGGCCTGCGGCCGACAGCTTGTCGGCATAGCCGCCGAGCTCCTTGCCGAAGGCGGTCCAGCCTGCGGCATCCTTCGGGCGGTCTTCCGGCTTCAGGAACGGCACGGTCACCACAGGATTGCCGACGGCCTTCTGCTCGGTGATGACCTCATCGAGGTTGCCGCGCAGCTTGTCGATCGGCACATGCGAGGAAATGACCTTGATCTTGTGCTTTTCCAGAAGCGCGTTCAGCTCACTGGCGCTAACCTTCTGCATATCCACCGTTTCAACGGCGGAAACGCCGGCGCGGTTGAGGATGGCAAGCTGCTCCTCAAGCGTTCCGGCGTTGCGCAATGTGTACATCTGCGCCGCAATCGGCAGCGTCTTGCTGTCATCGGCAAAAACCGGGTTTGCGATACCGGCCGCCAATGCGACGACAGCTGCCATGCTTGCGAATTTTGACTTGAACGTTTTCAAACGCGTAACTCCCTTTCCGTTTGATCAATATGACGACACGCCCGCCATTGCCGGTCTCATGAACCGGGTCATGCCGGGCACAGCCTCAACTGCCCGCGCCGTCTCCTCCGATTGGCTGCGACCTAGATGTCGATCCCGACCCAGGTCGAGGTCTGGCTGGAGCGAACGGCCGCATCGATGAATGCGAGACCCGCAAGGCCGTCCTCCATGCCGGGGTAAATCACCTCCCCGGCGGCTGTTTCTCCCTCCCTCTTTGCGATGATTGCGTCTGCGGCTTCGCGGTAAATCGTCGCAAAACCCTCGAGATATCCCTCCGGGTGCCCGGATGGCACACGACTGACACGGTTTGCAGCGGCACCCGCGCCCGCACCGTTGCGGGTAATCAGCCGCTTCGGCTCGCCATAGGGCGTGAACCACAGCTCGTCCGGCACCCGGTGGTGCCATTCAAGCCCGCCCTTGTCGCCATAGACCCGGAGTGACAGCGCATTTTCATTGCCGACCGCGATCTGGCTTGCCCAGAGCATGCCCTTGGCGCCACTGTCGTAACGCAAAAGAATATTGGCGCTGTCATCCAGCTGCCGGCCCGGCACAAACGACGTGAGATCCGCATAAAGACTGCTGGGGATTTCACCCGTCACAAAGGCAGCAGCGTTGAAGGCGTGAGTGCCGATATCGCCGATGGCGCCGCCCGCACCGGAGCGGCTGGGGTCGGTGCGCCATTCCGCACCTTTTGCGCCGGTTTTTTCGACCGCTTCGGTCAGCCAGTCCTGCGCATATTCGGCCTGGACATGGCGCAGCTTGCCAATGGCGCCTTCAGCGATCATCTCGCGCATCTGCCGCAGCATGGCGTAACCGGTGTAGTTATGCGTCAGCACGAAAAGGCTATCCGAGGCTCTGACGATCCCGGCCAGTGCCTTCGCTTCTTCCAGCGTCGCGGTCACCGGCTTGTCGCAGATGACGTGGATGCCGGCTTCGAGAAAGGCCTTGGACGGGGCAAAATGCAGATGGTTGGGGGTGACGATGGCGACTGCCTCGATGCCATCCTCCCGGCCGGCCTCAGTCGCCGCCATGTCCTCGAACGAGGCATAGGAGCGCTCCGGCGCAATGCCGAGCAGTGTTGCCGAGGCGGCGGCACGCGCGGGATCGGAGGAAAGCGCTCCGGCCACCAGCTCGTAACGGTCATCCAGCCGGGCCGCGATGCGATGCACCGCGCCAATGAAGGCGCCCTGACCGCCGCCGACCATACCGAGACGAATGCGGCGACTATCGAATTTCTTTGTAGCGGAGGACATGACTATCCCTTTCAAAGTCCGAGAAGGCGGCGGTTTGCGGCGTCATCGACGCCGCTTTTGGCGAAATCGTCGAAAGCCCGCTCGGTCACACGGATGATGTGGTTTTCAATGAAGCCCGCGCCCTCACGCGCGCCGTCTTCCGGGTGTTTCAGCGCGCATTCCCATTCCAGCACCGCCCAGCCGTCGAAGTCATATTGGGTGAGCTTGGAAAACACCGCGCCGAAATCAACGTGCCCGTCGCCGAGCGAACGGAAACGGCCCGGCCGGTCAACCCAGCTCTGATAGCCGCCATAAACGCCGGAACGACCGGTCGGATTGAATTCGGCATCCTTGACGTGAAAGGCACGGATACGCTCGTGGTAAATGTCGATGAAGCCGAGATAATCCATCGCCTGCAGCACGAAATGCGAGGGATCATAGAGGAGGTTGGCACGCGGGTGATTGCCGGTGACCTCGAGAAAACGCTCGAAGGTGACGCCGTCATGCAGGTCCTCACCCGGATGCAGCTCGTAGCAGAGATCGACACCATTCTCCTCGAAGGCATCCAGAATGGGTGTCCAGCGCTTGCCGAGCTCGGCAAAGGCCATTTCGACAAGGCCTGCCGGGCGCTGCGGCCACGGATAAACGAAGGGCCACGCAAGCGCGCCGGAGAAAGTCGCATGGCTCTTGAGGCCAAGATGCTGCGAGGCTTTCGCCGCGCACTTCAGCTGATTGACCGCCCATTCCTGCCGCGCCTGCGGTTTGCCGCGCAGTTCAGCCGGTGCGAAACCGTCGAACATTTCGTCATAGACGGGGTGAACCGCGACGAGCTGGCCCTGAATGTGGGTTGAAAGCTCGGTGATTTCGACGCCAATCTCGGCGAGACGGCCTTTGATATCGTCGCAATAGGTCTTGGAGGCGGCGGCTTTTTCCAGATCGAAGAGTTTGGGGTCGGTCGGCACCTGAATGCCCTTGTAACCGAGCGAAGCCGCCCATTGGCCGAGATTGTCGAGCGTGTCGAAAGGGGCCTCGTTTCCGGCAAATTGCGCGAGGAAAATCGCCGGGCCTTTGATCGTCTTCATGTCCTTACACTCCTTGCATTCACAGTCTGGCCGCTACCGATGCGGCGGGCGGCAGGGCGCGACCGAGCCGCGCACCACAAGTTCCGTATCCAGCACGATGGTTTCTGCCGTGCGTTTGCCGTTCAGCCGGTCCACCATCAGCGCCATGGCCCTGCGGCCCATTTCCTGCCGGGGCTGACGTACCGTCGTCAGCGGCGGTTCGAAGGCATTGGCGAAGATGATGTCGTCGAAGCCGATGACGGAGACGTCAGCCGGAACCGAGAGACCCCTGCCCCGCAGCTCGCTGATCGCGCCAATCGCCATCTGGTCGCTCGATGCGAAGATCGCGGTGAAGGCGATGCCACCTTCGAGAAGACCGGCAATCGCCTGGCGGCCGGCCTCAATGCTGTAATCGCCCGTCACGACAAGTTCGTCGGCATAAGCGATACCGGCCTCGGCAAGTGCCGCGCGGTAACCATCGAAACGTTCCTGCGCCAGGCTTTCCGGAACGGGGCCAGCAAGATGCACGATCCTTTGATGCCCCGCAGCGATGAGGTGGCGCATGGCATTCATGGAGGCGGCACGGTTGTCCACCTTGACGGTCGGCAGCGCGAGGCCCGGCACCGTCTCCGACGCGATGACAATCGGCGGCAGCGCATCGGCTTGATCGAGAAGCTCGGACGGAAACTGTCCGGTCATCAATATCAGGCCGTCGGCATGTTTCTGCCTGACCATGTCGATATGGGTCGCCACGCGGTGTTCGTCATTGCGGGCGTCACCCATCAGGACCTTGAAACCTGCTTCGCCGGCTGCTTCTTCCACACCCTTGTAGATTTCGAGATAAAACGGGTTGCCGATATCTCGGACGAGAAGGATGACGGTGTTGTTGGATTGACGCCGGAAGCTTGCGGCCTGGGCGTTGGGAACGAAGTTCGCCTGCCGGACGGCGTCGAAAACCTTCTTTCGGGTTTCCGGGCGAACCTTGTCGGGTTGTTGCAGCGCCCGCGATACGGTCGCGATGGAAACGCCCGCGAGAGCTGCAACTTCCCTGATATTCGAACCTTGGTCTTTGCTCATCTGTCACACACGCAACTGCTTTTGGCGGCCATAAAGCAGCATCAGCGCTAGCAACGTGACACCGAATATGATCTGCCGTGCCCATACATCGAGGTTGAGCGTTATCAGTACGCTTTGCAGAATGGTGAGCGCAACTGCTCCGGCCATGGTTCCGACATATCCGCCCGCACCGCCGGCAAGCGAGGTGCCGCCGATGACAACAGCAATGATCGACGGAAGCACATACTGGTCGCCGACGGAGATGAAGGAGGTGCCGGTGTAACCGATGACGCAGACCCCGGTCAGCCCGGCGAACAGGCCGGACAGGCCGTAAAGCAACGTGCGGATCAGCGGGACAGGCAGTCCTACCAGCGTCGCCGCCCGCTCGTTAGAGCCGATGGCATAGATGGCGAAACCGAAGGCCGTGCGGCGCAGTACGAACAGCATGATCGCAGCAATACCAAGCCAGACGAAGAGCACGCCGGGAATGCCGAAAATGAGCGGCCGGTTGATGAAGCCCGCCAGCAGGGGTGCAGCCGCACCCGAAGGAACGCCCTGCGAATAGACCACCAGCCCGCCCTGAATGACCGCCGTCATGCCAAGCGTCATCACCAGCGGCGGAATGCGCACGAAGGTGATGCCGAGGCCATTGATGAGGCCAATCAGGAAGGGAATGCCGCCGGCAACCAGAATGGCAAGCGGAATGCCGGCATTCTGGCCATTCATCATATTGCCGGCAAGGACTGCGCCAAGCGAGATCATCGCGCCAACGGAAAGATCGATGCCTTCGCGCCCACCGAGGATGACGAGGTTCTGGCCCGCCGCGACAATGCCGAGAATGGCGGCAATCGTCAGCAGCCGCACGATCTGCGAGCCCTGCGCGAAGCCGGGCGACAATAGCTCGCCGACCAGCAGCAGGAAGGCTGATGCGCCAATGGCGATGGTCAGGGGATCGGTGATGATGGTTTTGAGTTGCAAGCCGGGATTGGTCATATCAACGCCTCGTCACCAGAACGCCGCCGGCCAGCGCCGTCAGCACGATCAAACCCTGCACCAATGTCTGGTACTCGAAGGGCAGACCCGCAAAGAAAATTACATTACCGATCATACCGAGCACCAGCGCGCCGGCAATCGACCCGGTCGAGCTGCCGAAGCCGCCCGAAAGCGCGGTGCCGCCCAGAACCACGGCCGAGATGGAAGAGAGCGCCAGACTCGCACCGAGCAAAGGATCGCCCGAGGCTGTCTCGCCAGTCAGGCACAGCGCAGCCAGTGCCGAAAACAGGCCGGAAATCATGTAGGCGCCGATACGGATGCCGGAGAGGCGCAAGCCCGTCTGGAAGGCGCCGGTGCGATTGCCACCCACTGCCAGCAGATGTGTATGGAAAGGAATGCGCGACACGATGAGCGTGAAAGCGATGCCCCCAATCAGCACCCACAGCACGAAGGGCAGGCCGACGAAGCTGCCGGAATAGGTCTGCCAATAGGCTTCGGGAACCGGAAGACCTGCCTGCGGCAGAACCCAGATCGCCAGACCGGCGAAGATGATGCCGGTTGCGAAGGTGGTGACAATCGGCTGGAAGCGCAGGCCGGATATGAAGAGGCCATTGACCAGTCCACACAGCAGCCCGACGGCCGCACCCGCCGCCATGCCGGCGAAGACGGCACCGGTCGTGCCGCCGAGTGCGGCCACGACACTGACGGTAACGACATTGGCGAGCGCCACGATGCTGCCGACGGACAGATCGATATCTCCCGCCAGTATGACATAGGTCTGGCCGATGGCGACCAGGATCAACGGCAGAAATGTCGTCAGGTTCGATTGCAGCACGGAAGGCTGAACGAAGGACGGCTGCAGAAACGTGTTCACGGCGACGAGCACGGCCAGAACGACGAGGGTGATGATCCAGGGTTGCCTGCGCAGAACGCCTTGCGAATTCATGCGGCGTCTCCATAGGCGGCGCGGGTCATGTTGACGGATGTCATGTCGGCTCCGGTCAGTTCCGCAGAGATGCGTCCGCCGTTGAAGACAAGAATGCGGTCGGCATATTCGAGGATTTCCGCATCTTCCGAGGAATAGAGAAGAATGGTCGCACCGGCATCGGCCTGCTGCCGCATCAGCGCGAAGAGATCGGCCTTGGCGCCGAGATCGATACCCTTGGTCGGATCATCGAGCAGCAGCAGCTTGGGCGAAGTGGCGAGCCAGCGGGAAATGAAGATCTTCTGCTGGTTGCCACCCGAAAGCGTGCCGATCGGCATGTCCATGCCGGCAAATTTCGTCTTCATGTCATCCGCGACCTTCTGCACCCGCGGCTTCAGCGTTGCCGGCCGAACCAGCCGCATCTTTTCGCGCACCATCAGCGCGGCGACGAGATTTTCGAAGATCGACCGGCCCTGAAGCGAGGCGTCGCGCCCACGGTCACCCGAGACATAAGCAAAACCGTTGTGAACCGCCTGCGAAGGCTTGCCGACGATGATTTCGCGGCCCTCGAACCGGACTTGCCCGGTTGCAAACGGACTGGCGCCGAAGAGGCCTCTCAGCAAGGCCGATTGTCCCTGCCCCTGCAGGCCGGCCAGACCGACGATTTCGCCCGGATAAGCTTCTAGAGAGACGCCGCGCACGCCGTCGCCCGCAACGTCAGTTACCTTGAGGCTGGGAACTGCGGCGGCCCGCCCCTGCTCGCGGGCGGGTGCGGCGCGGACATCACCGACCATATCGTGCACCACGGCTTCACGGGTGGTGGCAGCGGTGTCGAGTTCGGAAATGGTCGCACCGTTGCGCATCACGGTAATGCGGTCGCAGACGGCAAAGACCTCGTCGAGACGATGGGAAATCATAATGGTGGAGACACCATCGGCCTTCTTGGCCCGGAGTATCTCGAAAAAGCGCTGGGACTGGCGGCCATCGAGCGCCGCCGTCGCCTCATCCATGATCATCAGGCTGGCATTCTGGGCGAAGACCTTGAGAATTTCGACGAGCTGGCGCTGATCGGGCGGCAGATTGCCAACGATCGCATCCGGCTCCAGTCCCTCGCCTGCCACACCATCAAACAGCGCGATCAGTCTTGCTGCTTCCGCCTTAAGCGCCTTGCCATCAACAAAGATGCCGCGCTTCGGCTCGCGGCCGAGAAAGATATTGTCAGCGACGGAGAGCTGCGGAATGAGGCTCAGCTCCTGATAAAACAGGGCGATACCGGCATTTTCGGCATCCCGCGGGCTCTTGAAGCGCACGTCTTCGCCATTGAACCTGATGGTGCCGCTGGTCGGAGCCACCGCGCCCGCAACGATCTTGCAAAGCGTGCTCTTGCCGCAGCCATTGGCGCCTAGCAGCGCGTGAATTTCACCGCGACCAACGGTCAGCCTGCCGGCGGAAAGCGCACGCACGGCGCCAAAATTCTTCGTTATGCCGGCCGCTTCCAGAGCGTTCGCCATCGCATGTCCCCGAATAATGCTTGTCACAGGCGGACGGCCAAGGCCTGCTCCGCACTCGAAATTCCGGTTCGGGCCGACGTCTGTCGCCGGCCCGGGAGAAATCTTACTTGAAGAACTCGCCAGCCTGCTCCGGCGTCACGGTTGCCGTGACGGACCAGTAGCCGGGCTTACCATCGGCAGCCTTGATATTGTCGGCAAGGTTATCGCTGCTGACGAAGGGGATCGGAATATAGACGGCGTTACCATAGGTGCCGCCGAAGATACCGTCCTTGAATTCCTTGCCCTGCAGCTTCAAGACCGCAACGTTGAGCGCGCTGGCCATGACGCCCGGAGGATTGACCGAAGCGCCGGAATTGAACTTTTCCTTTTCCCAGCGGGTCATGAAGTCCTTACGGATTTCACCCGTTGCGGCAATGTCCTTGGTCTTGCCGGCTGCCTCGATGGCGCGCCATGCACCATCTGCCATGCCGTCCTGCACCCACACACCACTGATGTCGGGATAGGTGGCAAGCAGGTTCTGCATGGCCTGCTGGCCCTGCGCCTGATCCCAGCTTGCATTGGCTTCGTTCAGCACCTTGATGTCAGGATATTTCTTGAACACTTCGCGATAACCGGCGACGCGGGCTTCATTTGCCGGGTTGCCGGCGATGCCGTTGATGGCGACCACGCTTCCCTTGCCCTTCAGCGCATCCGCAAGCCATTGTGCGGATTGGGCCGCCCATGCCTTCTGATCGATGCCGACGTAAAGTGCATCCTTCGACGACACTTCGGCGTCGGTGGCGATGACGAGGATGTTGCGTGCCTTGGCCTGTGCGAAGATCGGATCGAAAGCGGTCGGGCTGCCGGGATTGATGAGGATCGCATCAACGCCCTGGTTCATGAAATTGCGGATATGACCGATCTGCCCCTGCACATCGACATTGCCGCTCTGGACGACGACTTCAACCTTGACGCCCTTTTCGCCCCACGCTTTCGCGGCGGCCTGGGCTTCTTCGATCATCTGCGTGCGCCATTCGCTGCCGACGAAGGAATTGGAAAGACCGATCTTGAAGCTCTGCTCCTGCGCGTGCACGGACGTGCCGGCCGCCAGCACCATCGCGGCGGCAGCCATCAAATTTCTAAACATGAAAGTTTGCTCCTCCAAGCACGGTTCTCAACGATGAAACCGTTTACATCGACAAATGTAACCGGTTTCATATTCGAGTCAATCCCGAGAATGATTTTTATCGGGATACGTATGAGGGAATGAAATGCCGAGCGGCAGCTGTGGAAAATGCCAATGAAACAGCAAACATAATCCCTTCGAAAACGGGATATAACGACGCACACGCACCTGCCGCTTGATCGGCTTTTCACTCTCCCCTGTGGACAAGAGGGAAATTCCCGCATCAAATCACCGCTTGAGACTCGTCAGGAGAATGACCATGGAAATATTGCGCGCGGGAACACGGGCATCGGCCAAAGGCCCGGACGGCTGGTTCACCGGTACGGTCCGGATCGATCCGCTCTTCAACCCCTTCGATGCCGAGCGGGTGCAGGGTGCCCAGGTCACCTTTGAACCCGGCGCCCGCACCGCCTGGCACACCCATCCCCTCGGCCAGACCCTGATCGTGGTATCCGGCCTTGGCCGCGCACAGCGTGAGGGCGGCCCGGTGGAGGAGATTCGCCCCGGCGATATCGTCTGGTTCGCACCGGGCGAAAGACACTGGCACGGCGCCGCACCCAACATCGCCATGACCCATATTGCGCTTCAGGAGGTGAAAGACGGCAAGGTGGTGGACTGGATGGAACATGTGACGGATGACCAGTATGGCAGCTGACGCAGCAGCGGGCGAATAACAGGCAGCAACGGGACAGTGGCAGGGTTGTCGAACAATCCACGCGTCCACTTTACAGAAGCTGCCGCCGCAGCAAGGCCTCCAGCCATTCCGCGAAGACTTGCAATCGCCGCGACAGATGCTGGCGATGGGAATAAAGCAAGGTCATCGGCATCGGCTCGGCCCGATGGCCCGGCATGACCTCGATGAGTTCGCCGCTCTCAAGATGCAGCCTGACATCGTAAGCGGGTATCTGGATCAAGCCGAGACCGGCAAGACAGCAGGCGATATAGGCCTCGGCATTGTTGACGGTGACGCGGCTGCGCATGGGAACCGAATGCAGGGCGTCGTTTTCGATCCATTCCCAGTTTTCCACGCGCCCGCTGGAAGGCGACGCGTAGTTGACCGCCCAGTGGCGGGAGAGATCGTGGGGCGTTTTCGGCGCTCCATACTGCGCGAGATAGGCAGGACTTGCGACATTGATCAGCCGCAGCTTGCCAATCGGCCGCGCAATGAGGCCGGAATCGCTAAGCGGACCGACGCGCAGCACACAATCGATATTGTCCTCCACCAGATCGACAGCGCGGTCGGTAACGCCAAGGCTGATGTCGATCTGCGGATAAAGGTCGAGAAATTGCGGCAGCGCCGGTGCAATGACCAGCCGGCCGATCCGGCCCGGCACATCGATGCGCAGCCGGCCGGAAGGCTGCGCCGCCGTCTGCCGGAACAGGTTTTCCGTGTCTTCGACATCGGCGATCAGCCGTTGGCAGCGCTCGTAAAATGCCGAACCATCCTCGGTCGGCGAGACCTTACGTGTGGTGCGGTTGAGCAGGCGCGCACCAACGCGCCCTTCCAGTTCCTGCACCGCCGCAGAAACCGAAGAGCGTGGAATGCCAAGCGTATCGGCGGCCCGGGTGAAGCTCGCACAGTCAACCACGCGCGTGAAGATACGGAACAGGTCGATACGGTCCAACCGAAAACACCCTATTGTGCGGATTTTCTGACAAGTCCTGTCACAATGATCGCCTTTATCACGAAATGCTAGACGATATCCTGCTGGAATGAAAGCGGTCACCGCGTGGCCGATAACCGGCAAAGGAGGCCGACCCATGACAGATCATTCCCTCAAGGGCAAAACCGTCATCATCGCCGGCGGAGCAAAAAATCTCGGCGGGTTGATTGCCCGCGATTTTGCTGCCCAGGGTGCGGGCGCCATCGCGATCCATTACAACAGCGCGGCAAGCAGGGCCGATGCCGATGCAACCGTTGCCGCCGTAAAGGCCGCAGGCGCTGAGGCAATCGCCCTTCAGGCCGATCTCACCACGGCAGGCGCCGTCGAAAAGCTATTTGCCGATGCCGTCGCCGCCATTGGCCGCCCGGATATCGCTATCAATACCGTCGGCAAGGTGTTGAAAAAGCCGATCCTCGAAACATCGGAAGCCGAATATGACGAAATGACCGCCGTCAACGCCAAGTCGGCCTTCTTTTTCCTGCAACAGGCCGGCCGCCACGTCAGTGACAATGGCAAGATCTGCACGCTCGTGACGTCTCTCCTGGGCGCTTTCACACCGTTTTACGCCAGCTATGCCGGCACCAAGGCCCCGGTGGAGCATTTTACCCGCGCTGCGGCCAAGGAATTCGGCGAACGCGGCATCTCCGTGACGGCGATTGGTCCCGGACCGATGGATACGCCGTTCTTCTACGGTCAGGAAACGCCGGAGGCGCAGGGCTATCACAAGACCGCGGCTGCACTTTCCGCCTTCTCGAAAACCGGTCTTACCGATATCGAGGACATTGTTCCCTATATTCGCTTTCTCGTAACGGACGGCTGGTGGATGACCGGCCAGACCATTCTCGTCAATGGCGGTTACACCACGAAATAGTCCCCTCCGGGTGACGGGCCGAGGCGGGCGGGTAACTCGGTGCCATTTCCCCCTGCCCGGCCTGAGGCAAATTTTGAAACCGTCATGCCAAAAAGTGCGAGGGCCATATGGCCTGAACTGCCGCTACCGGTATAAAACCCTGCCATCCTGTTATTGGAAACCCGGGAGATATCGGATGAATTCAGGGCGTCGTGGCGTTCTCGCACTTCTGGGCGGTCTTGTGCTGGCAAGGCCGTCTCTCAGCGCAGCGTCGAGCAAGCCGGCAGCCGTTGCCGCCTCCCGCTCCAGTTACAAGCCGCGACATATCCTCTGTTTTCTCGGCCCTGAAAATGGGCTTGAGGCTCTCCGGAAGAGCGCCCGCGCCGCGATCGATGATTTTGCGCCCGATTTCAGCCTCGACGACGATTATTCGCAGGATGAGCCGGACGACCGGATGAACCGTTCCTTCAATGTCTGCTGGGACCGTGTCGACCCCGAGGCCCACCAGTTGGCCGATGAGGAGGCTGTCGCCGGGCACGGCTCGGTTCTTTACGTACTTGGCCCGTCCATGGACGCCGAAACAGCCGTGAAGACATCCGAAAATGCGCTTAGATTCGTGCAGCATATGCTCGATAACGGCGCCATCGCCGTGAAGGGAGAAAGTGCCGGCATTGCCCATGGGGCAAGGCGCTGGAAGCAGCTGTTCGAGCAATCGCGCAGCGAAGCTGCTGCCGATGACGGAATGGCGCTTGCCAGAACCTGCCGTCTGGCTTTCGCACGCCGCCCCATAGGCGGTGATGCCGACGAGATGATGAGTGTCGGGTTTCACCTGATTGGATTGCCAGATGTGCAGGTGCACTTTACCAAAAACGGCGATCAGCCGTCCACGAACACAGAACAGCTAAAGATCGCGGCGCTGATAGACGATATCGCCGATCAAATGGCGCGTGACGGCGTCGAAGCGGCCGTGAAGGATCGTCGCGCCGCCCTTGCCGATGATACGCGCTATGAGGAAGACGAATATAAATTCAACCCTTTCGGCGTCGTCAGCATTAACGACGTCAAGCTTTGACGCCCCCGGGCGCAGCTGCCTGTGCAGCAGGCGCGGGGTCACTCTCGCCTGGCACCAGAAGCATGGGCCAGACACGATGACGAGCCTGATCGGGATAAAAGGGCGCATAGGCCGGCATGGTGGACAATAAGGTCTGGGCCACCGTCACGCCGAGATCATGCAGGGACGTGCGGAAACTGGTGAGGCGCGGCTCGAGAAACTGGCCGCGTGGACCATCGCGGAAGCCGATAACGGCGAGATCTTGCCCCGGTTTCAGGCCAGCTTCCGCAAGACGGCGATAAAGACCGACCGCCATCAGCTCATAGATCAGCACAATCGCCGTTGGCCGGGGCCGCATCTGCAGCCATTCGCTGGCGGCGTGATAACCGCCCTGCTCGCTCGATTTCGCGCGGACGACCAGGGAAGAATCGTAAGGGATGCCATTATCCTCCAGCGCGCGCCTGTATCCCTCCAGAAAAACATAACCGAGATTGATATCGCTGTCGGGCGCAGCCACAGCGATCGAACGATGACCGGCAGCAACAAGGCGGTCGACGGCATTTTTCGCCACCCCCTCGAAATCGAGGTCGATCCAGGCGTGATCATCGCTGGAGGCTGTCCGGCCGAGCGCCACGAAAGGCAAACGGTTCTGCTTGAGGAAATCCACGCGTTTGTCGGTGCGCCGGGTGGCGGAAATGATCATTGCATCCACCATGCGCCGCGCCACCATACGCTTTAAATATTCATCCGGATCTTCTTCCCCCGGGCAGGGCAGAACGATGAGGTCGAGATTATGTCCGGAAAACACGCTTTGCAGGCCATCCGTCACGCCTAAGAAGAAGTTGTCGGAGTTTTCAACGGTCTGCGCGTCGCTGCCGGTCATAAGGCCGATGACATTGGTGGTTCCCTGCCGGAGGCTGCGGCCGGACTGGTTAGCGACGTAACCGAGCTTTTCCGCCGCTTCGAGAACACGGCGACGCGTCTCTTCGTTCACATCGGGCTTGCCGTTCAGGGCACGGGAAACGGTGCCAATAGATATCTGAAGATAATCGGCAAGCTGCCGGATTCCTTTCATGCATTCCCCTCCCAGGCCTGACGCGCAATCAACGCGTCCCTTAACGGTCTTGACATATCTAACACCATCGTCATAGTCTCGTAAACGTTTACGACGCTCTGCGCAAAGAGGAGTTTGCCAGGAGCCCGGGGAGATGAGATGACATTTAATGCCGTTTTATGCGGATGCGGAGCCATGGCCAAAGGCTGGTTGCGCGCCATTCAATCCACGCCGGAGATTTCCGGCGCGATCAGGATCGCCGGTCTGGTGGATCTGAACGAGAACACGGCCCGCGCGCTTGCCGAAGAATTCGCCCTCACCGACGCGGTCATCGGCACAGATCTTCGCGCGGTTCTTGCTGAAACGAAAGCCGACATCCTTTTTGACATCGTCATCCCGCAGGCACGCTTCGCCGTGGTTGAAGCCGGTCTCGATGCCGGGTGCCACGTGCTGAGCGAAAAGCCGCTGGCCGCCTCGATGGAAGAAGCCGCCACGCTGGTGGAGCTGGCAAAAAAAGCCGGCAAAATTCATGCCGTGGTGCAAAACCGGCGGTTTATTGCCGGTATCCGGCGGCTGCGCCGCGCACTGGAAGACGGCGTCATTGGCGACCTGACGGCCATCCACTGCGATTTCTTCCTCGGCCCGCATTTCGGCGGCTTTCGTGAGGAGATGAAGAACGTCCTGCTTCTCGACATGGCGATCCACACCTTCGATGCCGCCCGTTTCGTTGCCAATGAAAAGCCCCTTTCCGTTTTTTGCGTTGAGAAGAACCCGGCCGGCTCCTGGTATGCCCACGGGGCGAGCGCCAACGCCATTTTCGAGTTCTCCAATGATGTCGTCTTCACCTATCGCGGTTCATGGTGCGCCGAGGGCGAGCGGACCAGCTGGGAAGCGCGCTGGCGGCTGATCGGCTCGAAGGGAATGATCCTGTGGGACGGCGAAGACAATTTCTCCGCCTCCGTGGCCGGTGACGACAAGGGACTTTTACGCGGATTTAAGACCGTAAACGTTTCCGATGTCGTTTCCGAAAAGGACACGCGCGGCCATGCCAGCGTCATTCTATCGTTCCTCGACTCCATCCGCACGGGTGAGATGCCGGAAACGGCCTCCTTCGACAACATCAACAGCCTTGCCATGGTGATCGGCGCGATCGAAAGCGCCCGCCTCGGCCAGCGTGTTTCAATTGCAGCATAAGGACTGAAAGACGTGAGCAATCCGGCAACATCCATCCGCATCGGCACCATGGTCAGCGCCAGCAAGGGCCAGGCGGCCGAACGCATCGGGCAGATCGCCGATCTCGGCTTCGAAAGCTTCGAGCCGTTCTTCTGGCAGACGACCAACGGTCAGGACCTTGCCGATCTGGGCAAGCGCTGCCTTGAGGCTATCGGCGACCGCGACATCACCATCGGCACACTCGGCATGTTCGGCAATCCGCTTGAGGAAACCGAAATCGACCTTGAGACATTGCAGGGCTGGAAAGACTGCATCGACAATGCCCATCATTTCGGCGCGACCTGCGTTGCGGGGTTCACCGGCCGGCTGCGCGGCAAACCGCTGCCAGAAAGCCTGCCCAGATACAAGGAAATCTGGAGCGAGCTTGCCAAACGCGCCGCCGACAAGGGCGTGAAGATCGCCTTTGAAAACTGCGCCATGGACGGCAACTGGCAGACCGGCGACTGGAACATCGCGCACAATCCCGACGCCTGGGAACTGATGTTCAACGAAACGCCGGATGACAATATCGGCATCGAATGGGAACCCTGCCACCAGATGGTCTATCTCATCGATCCGCTGCCGCAGATCCGCAAATGGGCGGACAAGATTTTCCATGTGCACGGCAAGGATGCGACCATTCGCTGGGATGTCATTCGCGAGCACGGCATTTTCGGCAAGGAGAAATTCGTCTTCATGCGCACGCCGGGCTTCGGCGACAGCAACTGGACGGACATTATTTCCGAACTGCGCCTCGCCGGCTGGTCCGGCTCGATCGACATCGAAGGCTGGCATGACCCCGTCTACCGCGACGCGCTGGAAATGACGGGCCAGGTGCATGGTCTGAACTATCTGAAAAAATGCCGCGGTGGCGATTTCGTCGTCGACCCGACATAACGGAAGCCTTTCGGGAGAAGGTTTCCAGACAATGCAGCGACGATAACCAAAGAGGAGGAGATTATGGGTATCGCGAAATTTATGATGACCGGTGCGCTTGTTCTGGCGAGCGTATCCGCCGGTGCGATGGCAGCGCATGCGGAAGATGTGACGTTGACCCTCTGGTCGCTGGATCGTGATATCCAGCCGGCGCCGAACCTTATTAAAGAGTTCAACGCACTCAATAACGGCATCAAGATCGAATATCGGCAATTGCAATTCGATGATGTGGTGAGCGAATCCATGCGCGCCTATTCGACTGGCAATGCGCCTGACATCATCGCCATCGACAACCCCAACCACGCGATGTTCGCCTCACGCGGCGCCTTTCTCGACGTGACGGACATGATTGCGAAGTCGGATGTCATCAAGACGGAAAACTACTTTCCGGGTCCGCTGAAATCGGTGACGTGGGACGGCAAATATTTCGGCGTTCCGAAAGCGACGAACACGATTGCGCTTTATTACAACAAGGACCTGTTCAAGGCGGCCGGTCTCGATGCGGCAAAACCGCCGCAGACCTGGGACGAGCTGGTGGATGCGGCCCGCAAGCTCACCAACCCCGCCAAGAATGTCTACGGCATCAGCTTCAGCGCCAAGGCCAACGAGGAAGGCACCTTCCAGTTCCTGCCCTGGGCGCAGATGGCGGGCGCCACCTACAAGAACATCAATACCGATGGCGCGGTGAAGGCGCTTGAGACATGGAAGACCCTGCTTGACGAGAAGTTGGCTTCCCCGGACACGCTGACGCGCAGCCAGTGGGACTCCACCGCCACCTTCAACGCCGGCAACGCGGCCATGGCGATCTCCGGCCCCTGGGAAATCGACCGCATGCTCAAAGACGCCAAGTTCGATTGGGGTGTGACGCTGCTGCCGGTCCCGACACCGGACGCGCCGCGGTCTTCGGCCATGGGCGACTATAACTGGGCGATCTTCTCCAAGACCAAACATCCAGCCGAAGCCTTCAAGGCGATCGAGTTCTTCGCCTCAAAGGACAAGGACATGTTCAAGAACTTCGGCCAATTGCCGGCGCGTTCCGATATTCCGGTTCCGCCCACCGGAAATGCGTTGAAGGACGAAGCGCTGAAGACCTTCGTCGAGCAGTTGAAATACGCCCAGCCGCGCGGCCCCTCACCCGAATGGCCGAAGATTTCCAAGGCCATCCAGGACGCAATCCAGGGCGCTCTGTCGGGTCAGATGACGCCGAAGGCGGCACTTGATCAGGCCGCGGAAAAGATAAAGCTGGTCGACGGCTGATCCATTTGGGTAGGCGGCCGGGTTCATCCGGCCCCATCCACGGGTTCCTCCCGGTGGGGCTGCCTGTCGTGATAAGCGACGGCGGCCCCGATCGGAGCTTGTGAGGATGTTTCATGAAAAAACTGTTTTCCAGCGTCAACGACGGTCGCGGGTTCGACATCGTCCTTGTCGCCTTGCCTTTGGGCTTCCTGTTCGTGATGGCGGGGCTGCCGCTCATCTACAACATCGTCATGAGTTTTCAGGAAGTCGACATGTTCAGCCTGGGCACCTTCGTGCGCCCATTCGTCGGCTTCAAGAATTATGTCGATCTGTTCCGGCAGCCTGAAACCCTGCCGATCCTGATGAACACCGTCACCTTCGTCGTCGCCTCCATTGCCGGGCAATTCGCCATCGGCTTCGGCCTGGCGCTGTTCTTCTGGGTGAATTTTCCCGGGGCCACCTGGCTGCGCGGCCTGTTCCTCGTATCCTGGGTCATGCCCGGCCTCGTTGTCGGCGCCATCTGGAACTGGATCCTGTCGGGCGATTTCGGCGTCCTGAATTTCTTCCTGCGGGAAAGCGGCCTGATCTCAGGCAATATCTTCTGGCGTTCGGATGCGAATTTTTCGCTCTGGGCCGTCGTCATTGCCAATATCTGGCTCGGCACTTCCTTCAACATGATCCTGCTTTCGGTGGGCCTCGCTTCCATTCCCGGCGATCTCTACGAGGCGGCAGAACTGGACGGCGCCAGCGCCTGGCAGCGTTTCTACACCATCACTCTGCCGATGATGCGGTCCACCATCGGTGCGATCGTGTCGCTGGGCCTTATCTTCACGCTCCAACAGTTCGACCTTTTCGCCGCCATTACCGATGGCGGGCCGAACAACAGCTCCAACGTGGCGCAATATTGGGCCTGGGATCTTTCCTTCCGGCAATATGATTTCGCCAAGGGCGCGACGATATCGGTCATCATGATCGTTTTCGTCATGCTGGCTTCCATCGTCTATGTGCGCTCGACACGGCATGAGGTGCGCGGATGAGCATCACCAACCGCAACCAGCTGATGCTGGCCATCGCCATCATTCTCGCGATCATCTATCTCTTTCCGCTGTACTGGATGTACCTGACCTCGCTTAAAAGCGGTTCGGAAATGTTCGCCAGTCCGCCCGCCTTCTGGCCCGGCGACCCGCAATGGCAGACCTATGCCTACGTCTGGGAAAGCCGCAACATGGGGCGTTACCTGTGGAATTCGGTGCTGATCGCCTCCAGCGCGGTGCTGCTGATCACCATTCTCGGTGTTGGCTGCGCCTATGTTTTGGCCCGCTATCGCAATGTCTGGGTGGATATCGGCCTGTTCCTCATCCTCATGCTGCAGGTCCTGCCGGCATCGCTGATGATCACGCCGATCTTCGTCGGTTTCTCGCAATTCGGGCTTCTGGATTATCCGCGCCTGTCGGTCATCCTCGCCATCGCGGCCAAAAGCATGCCTTTCTTTGTGGTGCTGGTGCGCGCCACCTTCATGGCCGTGCCGCAGGAACTGGAAGAGGCGGCGCTGGTGGACGGCAATTCGCGGGTGGGCGCCTTCTTCCACATCGTGCTGCCGCTTGCCAGAAACGGCATTCTCGTCAGCGCCATTCTCATCTTCATGCAAGCCTTCGGTGAATTCGTTTATTCGAAATCGATGATCCAGGCGGCGGAACTGCAGCCCGCCAGCGTCGGCCTCAACTCCTTCATGGGCCCCAATACCAGCGAATGGAACAATATCATGGCCTATGCGACCATGTATGTGACGCCCATTCTTGCCCTCTTCATTCTCTTGCAGCGCCGCATCGTTTCCGGCCTGACATCAGGAGCGCTCAAATGACATTTCAGATCGAACTTTCCGGCGTCAACAAATATTACGGCGCCTTCCATGCTCTGAAAAATATCGACCTTTCCATCAAGAAGGGCACCTTCGTCGCACTTGTCGGTCCTTCCGGCTGCGGTAAGTCCACCCTTCTGCGCTCGCTGGCCGGGCTGGAGAGCATATCCGCCGGCGACATGCGCATTGCCGGCACGCTGATGAACGGTGTGCCGCCGCGCAAGCGCGATGTGGCCATGGTGTTCCAGTCCTATGCGCTCTACCCGCATATGACGGTGGAGGAAAACCTTACCTACTCGCTGCGCATGCGTGGCGTCGCCAAGGCGGAGGCCCGTAAGGCAGCGGAAGAAGTTGCCGCGACGACCGGACTTTCCAAGCTGATGAAACGTTATCCGCGCGAACTCTCCGGCGGCCAGCGGCAGCGTGTGGCCATGAGCCGGGCGATCATCCGCAATCCGCAGGCCTTTCTGTTCGATGAACCGCTTTCCAACCTCGATGCGGCGCTGCGTGTTCATATGCGCAAGGAAATCCGCGCACTGCATGATCGCCTGCATGCAACCTCGGTCTACGTCACCCATGACCAGATCGAGGCAATGACCATGGCCGATCATGTCGTCGTCATGCGCGATGGCGTCATCGAACAACAGGGCACGCCGCTCGAACTCTACGACCGCCCGGTCAATCGCTTCGTTGCAGGTTTCATCGGCTCGCCGGCCATGAATTTCATTCCGGCCATGGTCAGCTCGGATGGCGCTTCGCTTCTGTTGCAATTCGGCGAAGGTGAGCCGCAGCAATCGATCAGGGCTCCGGCTCCCTTGCCGCCCGGCAAGCGCATCATCGTTGGTATCAGGCCGGAACATATCCGGCCCGCAACAGCAACAGGTGCGGCGCTGACGTTACCTGTGTCGACCGTGGAAACCACTGGTTCGGCCACTTTCCTCACCCTCGGCACAACGACCGAAGTGGTCATCGCGATACAGGGGCGCAGCGAGGTCAGGAGCGGCGAAGTCGTCGGCCTCGACATCAACCCGACCGACCTGCATTTGTTCGACGAAGAAACCGGAGCCGGTCTCGGAGGCCGGTAAAACGAAACATGGGGCATATTGGAAACGGACAGCCCGTTTGGGGCTCTCCGCGTCCTTCATGAGAGGCGAAAGCTTCAGCGCCCCATGATGATGTCGACGATATTCCGGCGCGCGGTGGCGGAGGTGGCGGTGGCGCGGCCAACCTCGCGGGCGGCGATGGCGGGCGAACCGGTGCCTTCAATATCCACCCACCGACCGGCATGCTCGGTGGATTGACGCTTGAGATAGGTATAGGGCGTTTCGTCCCAGCGAAAAATCTTCGGCTTCATATTGTCGAGAATGAAATCTCCGCGGTCGGTTCTGACCGTGAGGATGGCGTGGCCATCACCTTTTTCGTCGCGGACGACGGTGATCAGCAGGTCGGAAACCGGCAGACCGGCGTCCATCAGCCGCTTCCGTTTCTCCAGCGCGAGGTCCTCGCAGTCTCCCGCGCCGTTATAGGGATATTCCCAATAATCCTCGTAACCCCACACTTCCATGTCGGTCCGCTGGTCGATCTCGGTATTGACGGCATTGTTGACCGAGACGAGGGTAGCCCAGACATCAGGGGTAAGACTGACCGGCGGCATGGACTTCACCGGCTGGCACTCAGCCGAATGCCGCTGGCAGAAGTCGTAATGTCCGACGGGCTGTGAGGTGATCCTGCCCGTCTGCATCGAAGGAGACGCCTGCGCCGGCGCGGCCAAACCCACGACAGCCAGAATGAAACATGCTTGCAGCGATTTGATGAGATGGGTCATGTTCGTCTCCTGACGACATGAGCTACCCGTGGCGACTTGAGGTCACATGAAACAAAATGCTCGACTTTTAACGACCCCGAAAATTCCCGGCCGGATGCTTGCACAATGAGGTGTGACAGCATTCCGGGCGGCAACAACGGTAAAGTGAGCGGGGGCAACTTGCCACGCGCAGGCGGCCTGCCCTAAGAAGGAGCCCTCACCGCAACACGATCCCCATCATAGAGACCGCCGTATGAGCCTGTTTGCGAAGTCCACCCGCGCGGCCGCCGTCCTTCTGGCGCTGGCCTTCCTGCCTTCTTATGCCGCAGCCCAGCAGATGGTCGTTGTGCCTCCGGGCAACCGCTCGGCCGAACAGCCCGAAATACCGCAGGCCTCGGCCATCAGGACCAAGGCGTTCTCCACGACCTACGAGGAAAAATTCCGCAAGACGGTCGATCTCCTGAACAGCGAACCCGGACTGCTCGGCAAGATCAGGAAGGCAGGCGCGGCCTATGGCATCGACCCGATCCACATCGTTGGCGCCATCGTCGGGGAACATACCTTCAACGTCTCGGCCGTGGATCGCATGCAGACCTATTATATCAAGGCCATCTCCTACGCCGAACTCGATATCAAGTTCAGCTATAAGGGCGTGGCCCTGAAGACATTTCTCCAGCGGCCGGAATTCCGCTCCTGCGAGGCCCTTGCCACCACGTCTGAACAGTGGAGCTGCCGCGATACCGTCTGGGACCAGAGCTTCCGTGGCAAGGTGGTGGATGGCACGAGCTATGAGGCGATCTCCTTCCAGCGGGCCTTCTTCCAGCCCTTTTACGCGGGGCAGACGTTCGGGCTCGGCCAGATCAGCCCGCTGACGGCGCTGCAGGTCACCGATCTCGTGAACAAAACGAGCGGCCTGCCGAAACTCTCGGCGGACAGGCCGAAGGATATCTACCGCGACGTCATGGATCCCGACCGCAGCATCCTCTATATCGCCGCCATCATCAGGGATTCCATCGACGCCTACCGGGAAAAGGGCTTCGACATTTCTGGAAATCCCGGCATCACCGCCACGCTCTACAATGTCGGCCAGCCAAGACGCCGCGCCGAGCGCCTGCGGACCGCCGTGGATGCCGGCGCAAAAAAACTGCTGCCGGTGGAAAACTACTATGGATGGTTGATCAACGACCGCCTCGATATCCTGAAAAACATTCTCGATGGCAAGGCCATCGACCGACGCACCACCTCCGATATTGGCGAGCAGAAGCGATAGGGGCTTTTTGCCGGGGAACGGGTGGCAATCGCTGAGATTGCACAGCGTCCAATTCTTCGAGCGATTATGGCATATTTTACGCGCCAAGATTGCCAAACCGCACCGTTTTGGCAGCAAAAAATCGAAAGCCGCTTTTCCAACCGTCGGAAATTTGCTAGTTGGACCGGCACAAGAATTGACTGATAGTGGGATAAATCCGCCCTATGCCTGACGAAGGCGACAGTACCGACAGTAGTCGACACCGAACGAGGCTGGCTCGCATAACGCGACGCCAGCCTCGAATTTTCTTGTTTTTTTCAAAGCAGCGGCTTTCAGCCTCGGATGGTCGGTCCGGGGCTTTGCGCGTTTGCACCCATTCCCATAAAGGCTCCTGAACATGGAATTCCTCGCAGATCCGAATATATGGGTCGGCCTCGTCACCCTTATCGTTCTCGAAGTCGTGCTCGGCATCGACAATCTCGTCTTCATCGCGATCCTTGCCGACAAGCTGCCGCCGCACCAGCGCCAGAAAGCGCGAATGATCGGCCTGTCGCTCGCGCTCGTCATGCGCCTGCTGCTGCTGTTTTCGATCTCGTGGATCGTCACGCTGACGCGGCCGCTTTTCACCATTTCGGATTTCTCCTTTTCCGGTCGCGATCTCATCCTCATCCTCGGCGGTGCCTTCCTGCTTGCCAAAGGCACGATGGAACTGCACGAACGGCTGGAGGGTGACCAGAAGCCGAAACAGGGCAAGGTGGTCCATGCAGTCTTCTGGCAGGTCATCGTGCAGATCGTCGTGCTCGACGCCGTCTTCTCGCTCGACAGCGTCATCACCGCCGTTGGCATGGTCAATAATCTCTGGGTGATGATTACCGCCGTCTGCGTGGCCATGGCCGTGATGATGGCGGCATCGCGGCCGCTGATGGCCTTCGTGTCGAAACACCCGACCGTGGTCATTCTCTGCCTTGGTTTTCTTCTGATGATCGGCTTCAGCCTGATCGTCGAGGGTTTCGGTTTCCATCTGCCGAAGGGTTATCTTTATGCGGCCATCGGCTTTTCCGTTCTCATCGAGGCGGCAAACCAGATCGGACGGCGCAACCGCGAAAGGCGCATCACCGCCGGCGATATGCGCGAACGCACCTCCGATGCCATTCTGCGGCTTCTGGGTGGCCGGGTCGGCGAACAGCAGTCGCTCGGCGAGACCGCTGACGTTATCGCCGCGCAGGCTGCGCAAGGCGACCTTTTCAAATCCGAGGAAAAGGACATGATACGCGGGGTGCTGACGCTTGCCGAGCGCCCGGTCGTATCGATCATGACACCGCGCACCGAAATCGACTGGCTCGATATTGATGCCGATCACGACACGTTACGAAGCCGGCTGCTGGAACTCGACCATTCCCGCCTGATGCTGGCGCAGGGCAAGCTGGACTCCTTCCTGGGCGTCGCCGCCACCAGGGACCTGCTGCGCGATCTGCTGCATGACGGAAAACTGAACCTCGAGCGTTCGCTGCGCGAGCCTCTCGTCGTGCACGAAAGCGCCACGGCCTTGCAGGTGATGGAACAGCTGCGCACATCGCCGCTGCAGATGGCCGTCATCATCGACGAATATGGCACGCTTCAGGGTATCGCTACGCCGACGGACATACTAGAGGCGATCGCGGGTGAGTTCCCCGACGAGGGTGAGGAAGCCCAGATTTCCGGACTTGAGCAAGACGGCTCCTGGCTGATCGACGGCACCGTCGATATCAGACGCGTCTCCTATCTCCTGGATATCGATCTGGTGGATGATGCCGACCGTTACTCCACGATCGCCGGCTACATCCTCTGGCGCCTCAGCCGCCTTCCCGAAATCGGCGAGCGGATTTCCGGCGACGGGTTCGAATTCGAGATCGTTTCCTGCTCGGACAGAAACATCGAAAAAATCCGGGCGTGGAATACCAGCCTTGCCACCTGACAGCTACACGGAAACGGGCTCCTGTTTCCGTGTAGGCCGAAGCTCTACGCGCCGAGGGCTCGCCTCGGCGCGATCGAGAAACAGGCCGAGTGCAGCAAAAAAGATTTCGAGAAAACCTTCAATGGATCCATCATGACGATCAGCCTTGCGGCCGAGGCGATCCGCCAGGATCCGGTAAAGGGAAAGCCGCTGCGGCGTGATCTGCGGCAGGGCCAGACCCACGCCCTGGCGCAGGCAATACCAGTCGGTGATGAGCTCGATCATTGGCATATCCGCCTGTTCGGAGGCAATGCTCTTCTCTCCGAGCAGGCCGACGACATCCCGCACCGTCTTACCAGCCATCGCCGCAACGATTTCCGCCGTCCATTCCCGGGGGAAATAACGATACTTGATCAGCGCCCGCTGATGGTCCCGCAGAAAGCTGCCGTAATCACCCGCCACAAAGGCCGCGTCCTGCGCTTCGCCGGCAAACGCCATTTCCTGCGCATACCCCCGGCAGATGCGGCCATTCACCGGCAGATGGGCCATCTCCACCGTTTCCACGGCGATTTCCTGACGCGACGGGTGGACAACCTTGAAGGCCGGCGGGAAAGCAACCAGCGACGGGACGGCGATATTGGTCAGTGACCTCTCCCCTTCCCCACGCCGCGTCACCCCTTCCACATGCAGATGGCCGCTAAAATGCACGGCGAGCCCGGTTTTTATCAGCGCATCCCCCACCGCCTTGAGCGGCATGCGCCGCACGGCGGTCGTTTTGCCGAACAGGGCGCTTTCCACGCTGCTTGCACCATCGAAGGGATCGAGTGCCGGATAGTGGGAAAAGCCGAGCAACGTCTTGCCAAGCGCCTCTGCCCTGGCGCGCACATCGGCAATCCAGTCGAGAAGGAAAGGCTTGCAGCGCAGAAGCGCATTCCAGCCGGCGGCGGTGCTGTCGATGAAGGCGGCCTCCTCGCCTCGTTCAAAGCTGCCGTCGCGCGGTTCGAAAATATTGGCGTCGATCATCATCAGCCAGAGACCCGGCTCCGGCTCGACCAGATAGGAGGCGTCCATCAGCATGTAGACATTGCTGCCATCGGGTGAGCCCACCTCGTAGAGCCGATCCTGCGGCGCATCGGAGAGGCCGAAGGGTGTTTCCCAATGCAGGTAATCCGGCTGGCGGAAATAGCCAAAGGCCGCCATGGGGCCAAGACCTTCCGGATAACCGTCGCAATACATGCGCTCGCTGATAACGACCCGTTCCCCTGCCCGCTTCGCATCGCTAGAGACGGAGAGGCGTTCCCCGTTCTCCACCAGGAACTCCTTGGTTTGATGCCGGCCGCACGGCCCGAAAATATCGTGGTTTCCGGGCAGCGCATAAAAGGCCGTGCCATGCGCATCGCGATGACGCTCAAGAATGCCCTTCAGCGTTTGTGTCGTCTCCCGCTGCCCGTCATCGGTATAATCGCCGAGCAGCACCACATGGCGAATGCCGCGCCGCCGCACCTCTTCCAGCGCCGCATGCAGTGCATCGGCGCTCTCATTAAAAACCCGGGTAGAGTCGCGCGTTTCCGACCAGCTGCGCATGGTGATGCGCTGGCCATCGATCTCGATACCGGGAAATCCGAAATCCGCGGCTGTGTCATGAAAATGTGCGTCAGCAATGACGGCAACGGAAGGAAGCACAGGTGTCAGCATCATAAAACGGTCTTTCTGCCTGGGCAGTTCAAGATAATTGTCGGAACGGCGCGTTTATGTTTTCAAATTTGCCTAACCTAACCACATTGTCATCCAGTTTCTGCCAGAACAGCATCTAACGGCGAAAATGGCGGCATGTTGCGAAGATACGCAGCTGCATCTTGCGGTTGATACAGTTGTCTCCCGGTTAACCCTGTGTATTTCCAATGATGTAACTGGGCTTATGCTACCGATGTCGTCCTGTATTTGATGAGTCATAAATGAAAATACTGATCGCCATACAAAAACTGCTCGACTTCATGTCCGTCCGGTCTGACAATCCCGACCTTCTGAAAGCGCAGTACAGAGCCTTCACCCGGCAGATGCCGATGATGTATTTCATTTTGCTCTCAAGCACATGGGCGCTTGCCAGTACGCATATGCAATTGGCACCATTTTGGCTCACCGTTGGGGTTCCCGCCGTTTTTACCATCGGCTGCACACTTCGGGTCGCATTCTGGTGGAGGACGCGCGGCATCGATCCCCGGCCGGAGGTGGCACTCGCCGCCCTTCGCCGCACGAACCGCCTGGCCGCCGGCATCGCCCTGGCCTTCACGCTCTGGTCTTTTTTACTGGTGCCGCATGGAGATGCCTATACACGATCCCATGTCGCCTTCTACATGGCGATCACCGTCATTTCCTGCATCTTCTGCCTGATGTATGTACGGTCCGCCGCCTTCATGGTGACGGTCATCGTCAATGGCGCGTTCATCGCCTTTTTTGTGGCGTCACGGCAGCCGACATTCATTGCCATCGCCATCAATGTTCTGCTGGTTTGTGCCGGCATGATGTCCATCCTCCTGACCAATTACCGCAATTTTGAGCGCATGGTCATTTCGCAGCAGCGCACGGAGGCGCTCAGCAATGAAAACCTGCTGCTTGCCAATATAGACAGCCTGACGGGACTGCCGAACCGCCGCGCCTTTTTCGCACATCTTGAGGTCGAGCTCGCGAATGCCAGAGAAAAGGGAACCCGGCTGGCGCTGGGGGTCATCGATCTCGACGGTTTCAAGCCGGTCAACGATCTCTACGGGCATTCGGTGGGAGACCGGCTGCTGATCAATGTCAGCAAGCGCCTCACCGCCAATCTGAAAGCCAGCAAGGCTTTTCGACTGGGCGGCGACGAATTCGCCATCGTCGCCCCGATCATACCTGATGATGCGCAACTCGTCGCAAACGCCAATGCGATTTCCGAAGAGTTGAGGGCGCCTTACCATATGCCGGAAGGAACGGTGCATGTTTCCGCATCCATGGGAATAGCAGTCTTTCCCCACCTTGCCTCCACGCTGGAGCAGCTTTTCGACAGGGCAGACTATGCCCTCTACCACGCCAAGAAAACCCGGCGTGGCGATGCCGTTCTGTTCGATGCGGAACACGAAAAGCAGATCAATATCGAAGCCCGCATTGAGCATCTGCTCAAGCAGAGCGATCTGAAAAACGAACTTTCGGTGATGTTTCAGCCGATCGTGGATATACGCGACGGAAAAACGGCCGGGTTTGAAGCGCTGGCGCGCTGGCACAGCCCGGTTCTCGGGCATGTGCCGCCCGCACAATTCTTCGCCATCGCGGAACGGGCCGGCATCGTCGGTTCGCTGACGCGGCCGCTTCTGAAGATGGCACTGGCCTCGGCATCGACATGGGACCCTTCCCTGCGTCTCTCGTTCAATCTTTCGGCCCAGGACCTCAACTGTCATGAAGGCGTGCTGTCCCTGATCGGCATCATCGAAAACAGCTGTTTCGACACCCGCCGTCTCGATCTTGAAATCACCGAGACAGCCTTTGCCCATGATTTCGAGCAGGTGAGACAATCCGTCGACATGCTGCGCCGTCTCGGTTGCGGCATTTCACTTGACGATTTCGGCACCGGTTACTCCAGCCTCACCCGACTGCACGCCTTGCCGCTGACCAAGATCAAGATCGACCGCAGCTTCGTCACCGATCTGCACGAAAAACCAGCCAGCTACAAAATCGTGAAATCGCTTCTTGCCCTCAGCCGGGACATGGAGCTGGAATGCGTGGTCGAGGGGGTGGAAACATCAGCAGAACTCACCACACTCGAAGGTCTTGGCGCCACGCTGGTGCAGGGCTATATTTATGCGCCGCCGCTGAGGGAGTGGGATGTGGCGGCGTTTCTTTCGGGGCCGCGAGCGGTCGTTGGGACTGGCTGAGATTGCTCCAACCTTAGGCCCCGACGCGTCGAATTGCAGGAATACTTGGCTTCGTCGTATCGTAAAGCGTGAACGGACCGGCTGGTAATGTCGTAACTCAAGCTCAACCGAGTGTCGCGCCGCTGCTGGATATCGTCGTCACTCGAACGTTAGCCAGGAAACGCCGTCGACCAGCCTCCCACCATGCGCGCAGGCATCCCCCATGCGGGCAATTTTTTTCCCCTGTATGGTAGCGACCGATGAGCCACTGGTAATCTTGTCCGACGTTGTCGGAACGCCTGTGCAAAGCAGGCTGTCTCCAACCGTAGCGATCGGCACACCGTCAACGGTGACAAAAGTCTGTTGCGTCGAGACCACAGGTCCACCGATGTGTGGCTTCGGCCCGGGATCGACCATGGGGCAGATGTGCATATGACCTTTCAGCGTGACCGAGCGCCCGACCATTTAAATATCCCTCTAGCTGCCAATAGTACGAACTGCTGGCGTAGATGGCTTTGTAGTATCGTATAGGGTAAACGGCCCAGCTTGAGCCGCAATAGTCATGGCAGAAAGCGCATCAACTGGACGCATATTCTCAACAGTAAGCTGACCACCCAGCGATGGATGTAACTTCGGTGAATAGATTTGGCCGAGCTGAAGCTTCCCCAAATTTTTTAGAAGTCGATTGAACATAAGCTTACCTTTCTCGTCCGGAGCATCAAAGGATTCTGCATCAATCCCCTCAACGGCTATACCCAAGTTGATGTCAGATCGCTCAGCAGGAATCTCTTTGAACAGCCCGCGGCATGTCACTCTATGAAGAAGGATGTTAATTTCAGTGGTTTTATAGTCTTCATTCCATGCCAAGATTTTTCCGAACGCAGAAAACCCCAACGCGTGTGTCCGAACCGGATTCAGCTGTTTGTCGCCACCCAAAGCTAAAGCTACTATCGACTTATACTTTTCCGGATTACAAAACTGAAAATAGCCTTGCTTCCAAATTCCCAGGCCTGCATGCCGAATAAAATCTAAATAGGTTTCAGGAATCCTGTTTTTATACCGAGCAATATCTGCCTCGCCCATAATTTCAGGATTTTCGGGCAAGCCAAAGCGCTTCAAGGCGTTTTCATATGTTATAAAAAGCTCTGGCATTTTTACTCCTCAAGAATATTAAACTGCTCAAGACACCGGGACGTCAGGATTGCCGTCCCCCTTACCTGTACCATTGTCGGGAGTTTCAGCATCGGGAGAATTATCATTGCCGCCTTCGGGTTTACATTCTTCGAGTTTAGCGTTCATTTTTTTCTTTTGCTCAGCCGCTTTTTTTGCATGAGAGCGCAATTGCTCCGATCTTCTTCCCTTCCATTGAGACCCTAAAGAACTATTGATACTCTTGTCGCCCAAGCCAGAAATTGATCCGTCGCCCCCCGCAACCAAATCCAAGGTATGGGTTGCGGCCAACTTCTTCATCTCTTCTGCCACATCATTCGCAGCCTGTTCCTTATAGTCATTGCGCCCTTTCGATAAATACTTTTCTTCCAGTTCCCGTGTGCGGTCGGTGCGATAATCTTCTCTACTCTGCCGACGGTTTGCTGCATCATCAGTCGGCCTCCCCTGCTGTCTATATTTGTCGATATTTCTGACCAGATCATCAGGCTCCATGCGGTTTATTTCGTCTTGTTGCTCCTTCAACTGACGCCTAAACTCTTCAACTTGCTTAGGCGTAGCTCCCTCAGGCGGACTAAAGCAATCGATTTCCCCACAATCAACGCAAGGTTTGGCCTGTTCGCTCTCCTTGGTCTTGGCGTCAGCGTCTACATTCGCATCTTCCATATAAGAGGCGATTGCGGAGGCAGCCGCTCTACCCGCCATAGCGCCGACTTGCCCACCTATCCATGCTCCAACCGCTGTACCTCCAGGCCCAGCGAGGCTGCCAGCTAAGCCTCCAATAACACGACCGAGCCAACCTCCTGCGATAGCACCGCCCGCTCCGGCGACAGTTGTCGTCGCACTCATGCGGGCGCTCCGGATGCTGACGGATTGGAACGCAAGGCATCGACGGTGTGGTCGATCAGGGATTTAACCCTGTTATCTGGCGTGTCGCCGCCATCGCCAACATAGTTTCGCACCTCCGGTGCATCTGCCGCCTTTCCATCGGACATTATCATGACATAGGCCCAGCGAGCGCGACCGCGTTCCGTCTTGATACCAAGCTCATCGGCAGATTTTTCGCTGGCCAAGGTGGCGCCCCAAATGAAGTTATCATCGACGCCAGAAAAATACGGTGGAGTATTCGCTTTCAGGAACCGGGCTATTCTCAGCCGAGAAGAATGCAACATCGCAGCTTTCAGTTTTTCCATTTGATCCCGTTCGATGCGTAACGGGCCAGGCGGAGCAGCAGGTAGGTCGGCGGGAGCCTTCACCCGCTTCACACCACCATAGTCGGGCGCGTTTAAAACGACGCAATCCGCAGGTCCTAAAAACCGGGCGAGCTGTGGCCTTGTCAGGATTGGAAGAAGAGCGCCGAGGACATTAGGGTCCCAGTGTCGAAACAATACGCGTTCATACTGGGGTGAACTCGTAGCTGGCAGATCGCCACTGGTCTGCTCCAGCGGGATCATAACCTCGTTAATAGTCCTCAGGTGACGGTAAAGATCATCGGTTCCAGACGGACAGGACCAATAGACAGCGCAAGCATTTTTTGCGTCTAGCCAGCCGATATAGGAGCGCACGGGGATAGCCGAGAGATCGACTAACCATGGTCCCGACAAACGAAAATCGGCGGAAGCACCTTCAAGAAACAATGACCGGGCGCTTATACCTTCTTCCTGAAGGATGCGCGGAAGATTATCAAATGCACCCCCATCTAAAACGACGGACACCTGTCCCGTCATTGCCTCTACGGCTTGTCTTGTAAGCTCGGCGGTTTCGTTCGGATTTGGCAGATCAATTATGGGTGTGTCGTTCATAATCAAATCCTGACAAACGGTGTGGAATTCTTCGACATCGACTTCAAGCAGGAGCCACTTTCACCTGGGCCACCTTTCTTGAAGTTGATCTGGTTGCCTTCGATATCGATCTTCAGGGCAAAGAGCTTGATGCCGCTTTTAGTCAGGGAGATGTATCCGCCGGGAGTCGAAAGACGAATTTCGTCGTCGGCGAATATCTCCCAGACCTTCGCCTCGCCATGATATTTCTCTTCGGAGACGAGATTGTAGAGCTTGCCGACATTGATGGTGATCTTCTCACCGACACGCGTATATTGGCCGGTACCGATCTCGACGAATTGCTCTTTGCCGATGGTCAGGTTCTGCTGTTTTCCAACCTGTCGGACTTCCGTCTGCCCGATATTCGTGACCTTGCTGACCCCGACCTGCTCGGCTTTTGCCACTCCAACGGATGTGGACTGAAACGCCCCGATGATCGTGTTCATGATGCCCGGCAGCGGAAAGAGGCCCGAGGCATCGGAACCGACGCCCGAGCCGGAGCCGGCAAGTGCCGTACCCGCATCCGCCCGCGGGCTTGGACCGGAGACAACGCCCTC
>Ga0099826_10000043_pt1 | contig 91959 bp, 97 predicted proteins | sample Mtrugardesep15_FD_76830 | JGI IMG/M metagenome (GOLD analysis project Ga0099826, IMG submission 76830) | Root nodule microbial communities of legume samples collected from California, USA - M. trunc garden sep15 | ecosystem: Host-associated > Plants > Roots > Nodule | place: USA: California... | reverse complement strand
CATGAACCCCATCGCTGCGCCAACGACCGCAATCATGTCAACGAATGATAGCGCCTGATCCCAGGTCAGCACACCGCTCTCTACGAGCGGCTGAAGCCGACCGAACTCGCGCATCCCGTAAAAGCCGGCCACCAGGAAAAAGCATAGAAAGCTTGCCAATGCCACGGGCCTTCGCCGATGGAGGGGCAGCGCCCAAACTGCCAGCAATCCAGCCAGCGGCCCGAACAAAAGGACGGGCAACGGTGACGCCCGAAGGAACCAGTATTGCGTCTTGCCTGTGATGCCGGCCGCCAATTCAGGCCAACGCCAGTGGGCGACGTAAAAGGAAAATCCGGTGACGGCGATGGGAATGGTGATAAGCAACAGGCTCGGATGCTGTTTGGCCTTTCCCTTCATTCCACCACCTTCAAAAAGCGTTCTAACCCGCCGTTGGATGCCGCATCCCTGAAGGCCAGCTCTCCGATATCGCACAGACGCCGATGTTCAGGTGTCCCCTGCACGACCCGCTTCATTTCGAGAAGTCCGCCAAGCAGGAAAGCCCGATCGGCGTCCGACAGGCCCGCGCGAACGACAATGTCACCGAGCAAGAACTTTTCTCTCGCTCCCTTCTTTCGGTCAGATGTCATGAGGAACCTCCGTTTCCGAACCAGTCGCTCCATTTGCCTGTCCACGCGGCGAAGCAGGTGAGCCAGCGGCTTGCTTCTTCTCGCCGTTGCGAAATCGCGCTGCGATCTCGTCGAAGATGCGATCCACCTCCTCGTCAGCGATCTCCATCTCCGCCAATCCCGACTTCGTCGCCGCACGCGCGAAACGATCAGCTGATTTTACTATTAAAGTTTTTCTTCGTTCGCGAAGCTTCTCGATTTGAGCATCAATATCCATGAGCGCAGGCTTGGTGGCCATAATTAAGTCCTCTCAACCTCTTTGGAAATTTCTATTCCGTCATTTAACTGGCTAGAAAATGTTAGTAAAACGCGCTACCGTACACAAGCCCCCAAACGTCTATATTGGAAATCCCAGCTGGGCCGTCTTCCGGAAAAGCAGCATCGGTCTTGTCAGGCCGATTCATTTGAGGGCGCAATATACGTCGCTGACGCGACGGGCCTGGAAGGACTGGAGACGTCAGTGGCGATCATGTTCGTCAGAGCGCAGGTGATCAGCAGGGGAGCGGGACGCAGTATCGTTTCGGCCGCCGCCTATCGTCATCGGGCGCGGATGGTGGACGAACAGGCCGGAACCTCCTTCAGTTACCGTGGCGGCGGCGCCGAACTGAAACACGAGGAGTTGGTGCTGCCGGACCAGGTACCGGCCTGGCTGCGCGCGGCTATCGATGGGAAGAGCGTCGTTGCGGCCAGCGAGGCGCTTTGGAATGCAGTGGACGCATTCGAAACTCGTGCCGACGCGCAGCTTGCCCGCGAGTTGATCATCGCGCTTCCGGAAGAGTTGACGCGATCAGAGAACATCGCCCTTGTGCGCGAGTTCGTCCGGGACAACCTGACGTCCAAGGGCATGATCGCCGACTGGGTTTATCATGACAGGCAAGGCAATCCACACATCCACCTGATGACCGCGCTTCGACCTCTGACGGAACAGGGTTTCGGGCCGAAGAAAGTGCCGGTGCTTGGCGCCGACGGCGAGCCGTTGCGTGTCGTCACGCCGGACCGACCGAAGGGCAAGATCGTCTACAGGCTCTGGGCCGGCGACAAGGAAACCATGAAGGCATGGAAGATCGCCTGGGCGGATACGGCCAATCGGCATCTGGCGCTTGCCGGCCAGGAGATCCGCCTCGACGGGCGTTCCTATGCCGAACAGGGGCTCGACGGGATTGCCCAGAAACATCTTGGGCCGGAAAAGGCAGCGCTCGCCCGCAAGGGTGTCGCGATGTATTTCGCGCCGGCCGATCTCGCGCGCCGGCAGGAGATGGCCGACCGGCTGCTGGCCGATCCGTACCTACTCCTGAAACAACTCGGCAACGAGCGCTCCACCTTCGACGAACGTGACATCGCCAAGGCACTGCACCGCTATGTCGACGATCCGGCCGATTTCGCCAACATACGCTCCAAGCTGATGGCCTCCAATGACCTCGTGCTGTTGAAGCCGCAACAGGCGAACCTGCAGACCGGCAAGGTGGCCGAACTTGCGGTCTTCACCACACGCGATATCCTGCGCACCGAATACGACATGGCGCAGTCGGCGGAAGTTCTGGCCCGGCGCAAGGGCTCCGGCGTCGCCAACGCGAAAATTGCGGCGGCTGTCAGAACCATAGAAACCGGCAATCCGGAAAATCCGTTCACGCTTGATCGCGAACAGGTGGAGGCTGTCCATCATGTCGCCGGCGACACTGGCATCGCCGCTGTGGTCGGGCATGCCGGTGCGGGAAAATCGACGCTGCTTGCCGCGGCGCGCGTCGCCTGGGAGAGCGACAACCACCGTGTCTTCGGGGCGGCGCTTGCTGGCAAGGCGGCCGAAGGGCTTGAGGATAGTTCCGGCATCAGATCGCGCACGCTGGCCTCATGGGAACTAGCCTGGGAGAACGGACGCGATCTCCTCGACCGGCGGGACATCTTTGTCATCGATGAAGCCGGCATGGTCTCGTCGCAGCAGATGGCGCGTGTGCTCAAGCGCGCCGAGGAGGCTGGAGCCAAGGTGGTTCTGGTCGGCGATGCAATGCAGCTTCAGCCGATCCAGGCCGGCGCGGCCTTTCGGGCAATTTCCGAACGGATCGGTTTTGCCGAACTTGCCGGTGTGCGGCGTCAGCGCGAGGAGTGGGCGCGAGAGGCTTCCCGTCTTTTCGCCTGCGGCAAGGTCGAGGAGGGGCTGGATGCGTATGCGCAGCGGGGGCGTATTGTTGAGGCGGAGAGCCGGGCTGAAGCTGTTGAGCGCATTGTTGCAGACTGGACGAGCGCTCGCCGCGAGCTCATCCAGCAACATGCCGATAAAGAACAGCCGGTCCGCTTGCGTGGTGACGAACTGCTCGTTCTCGCCTATACCAATGACGACGTAAGGCGGCTCAATGAAGCGCTGCGCAACGTCATGAAAGATGAAGGCGCCCTGACCGTCTCTCGTGAATTTCAAACGGAACGAGGCGTGCGGGAGTTCGCCGTCGGCGACCGGATCATCTTCCTCGAAAACGCCCGGTTCCTCGAGCCGCGGGCGCAAAGACTTGGGCCTCAATATGTCAAGAACGGCATGCTCGGCACGGTCGTCTCCACCGGCGACACGCACGGCGGCCCACTACTATCGGTCCGTCTCGATAATGGCCGGGATGTCGTCATTAGCGAAGACAGCTATCGCAATGTCGATCACGGTTATGCCGCGACCATTCACAAGTCCCAAGGTGCGACCGTCGACAGGACATTCGTGCTCGCAACCGGGATGATGGATCAGCACCTGACGTACGTGTCGATGACTCGCCATCGCGACCGGGCCGATCTTTATGCCGCTCGCGAGGACTTTGAGCCGAAGCCGGGATGGGGAAAAAGATCCCGGGTTGATCACGCCGCCGGCGTCACGGGCGAGCTGGTCGGAACCGGCAATGCGAAGTTCCGGCCGCAAGACGAGGATACCGATAAAAGCCCGTACGCCGATGTGAAAACGGACGACGGAACCGTGCATCGGCTTTGGGGCGTGAGCCTGCCAAAGGCCCTGGAGGAGGGCGGCGTGTCGGAAGGCGATACGGTAACGCTGCGCAAGGACGGCGTCGAACGGGTGACGGTGACGGTATCCGTCATCGACGAGAAAACCGGAGAGAAGAGGTTCGAGGAACGGACGGTCGATCGAAACGTCTGGACTGCCAAACGGATTGAAACGGCAGAGGTTCGCCGGCAGCGCATCGAGGAGGAGAGCCATCGGCCGGAACAATTCAAGCAACTGGTGGAGCGTCTTGGCCGCTCCGGCGCCAAGACGACGACCCTCGATTTCGAGAGCGAGGCCGGCTACCACGCGCACGCTCGGGATTTTGCCAAGCGTCGCGGTATCGATACGCTCTCCGGTGTCGCAGCCTGGATGGAGGACGGGGCGGGGCGGCAGCTGGCGTGGCTGGCGCAGAAGCGCGAGCAAGTGGCGAAGCTTTGGGAGCGGGCGAGCGTGGCGCTCGGCTTCGCGATCGAAAGCGAGAAGCGTGTTTCCTATAGTGAGGAACGAGCCGAAACCCGGACGGCAAAAATTCCGACGGATCGACAATATCTCATCCCGCCGACAACATTGTTTTCCCGTGGTGTCGGTGAGGATGCCCGCCGCGCTCAGCTTCGCTCGGATCACTGGAAGGAACGCGACGCCATTCTTCGCCCAGTCTTGCAAAAGATCTATCGCGATCCCGAAGGCGCGCTTGCCAGACTGAACACGCTTGCTTCCGACGCGCGGATTGCGCCCCGCGAGCTTGCCGACGACCTTGAGGCCTCGCCGCAGCGCCTCGGCCGTTTGCATGGATCGGATCTTCTTGTCGATGGCCGCGCGGCCCGCTCCCAGCGCGAAGCGGCGTTGTCGGCGTTGTCCGAATTGCTGCCGCTGGCACGTGCCCATGCCACAGAGTTCCGCCGCCAGGTCGAACGCTTCGGCATGCGCGAGGAGCAGCGGCGCGCCCACATGGCCGTCTCGGTCCCAGCGCTGTCCAAACCGGCTATGGCGCGCCTTGCCGAAATCGAAGCCGTACGCGAGCGCGGTGGCAAGGATGCCTACAAGACGGCCTTCGCCTACGCGGCGGAGGATCGCCTTTTTGTTCAAGAGGTGAGGGGGGTCAACGACGCTCTCAACGCTCGCTTCGGCTGGTCCGCCTTCACCGACAAGGCAGACACTGTTGCCCAGCGCAACATGATCGAGCGCATGCCGGACGACCTTGACCTCGACCGGCACGAAAAGCTCAATCGTCTTTTTGCCGCCATACGCCGCTTTGCCGAAGAACAGCATCTTGCCGAAAGGAAAGATCGCTCCAGGATCGTTACCGGCGCCAGCGTCGTGCCTGGGAAAGAGACGGTGCCGGTGTTGCCAATGCTTGCAGCTGTAACAGAGTTTGAAACCCCGATCGACCACGAGGCGCGGGAGAGGGCGCGAGCTGTTCCTCACTACAGTCAAAATCGCGCCGCCCTTGCGAACGCGGCAGCGCGTATCTGGCGCGATCCGGCAGGTGCTGTCGGAAAGATTGAAGATCTGATCCTGAAGGGCTTTGCCGGTGAGCGGATCGCTGCGGCCATCAGCAATGATCCCGCTGCCTACGGCGCGTTGCGAGGCTCCGGCCGTATCATGGACAAATTGCTCGCTGTCGGCCAGGAGCGGAAGGAGGCTTTCCGTGCCGTCCCGGAGGCGGCAAGCCGTGTGCGGTTATTGGCCACCTCATTTAGGGCCGCATTTGATGCAGAGAGGGAGGCGATCACTGAGGAGCGCCAGCGCATGAGCATTGCCATCCCGGGACTGTCGCCGTCCGCCGAAGATGCACTGAGAGAACTCTCAGTGGCGATGAAGAAAAAGAACGGCAGGCTCGACGTCGCTGCCGGCTCGCTCGATCCCGCCATTAGTAAGGAGTTTGCAACCGTGAGCCGCGCCCTCGACGAGCGCTTCGGCCGCAATGCTATCCTGCGTGGAGAGCTGGATGTTATCAATCGCGTGCCGCCTGCTCAGCGCCGTGCGTTCGAGGTAATGCGGGAACAGTTGAAGGTGCTGCAGCAGGTTGTCCGCATGCAGGCAAGCCAGAACATCGTAGCAGAGCGCCACCGGCGTGTACTCGACCGCGCCCGCGGCGTTATCCTCTTTAACCAATGAATGGCTAACACCTGTGCTGAGCTTGTCCCTCATGCTGTTCGCTTACGGCAATGCGTTGCGTGGCCGGAAGATGGTCAGCCGGATCAGGAGTTTTAATGACCGCTTCAGTAGCTGGCAGTTCCAAGGGCAGTTATTCAACCCACTTTGATGGGTTGAATAAATTGAAAATATACATTAATTGAACCATTGAAAGGGTCAATTAATGCGCCTAACGCTCCAAACCCATTTTTATGGCCAGTGGCACCACGCCGCGACGCTAGAACTTAAGGATGACGCGGCCGGCTTCCAGGGCGCGTCCATCGTTGATTACGATCTCGACTATTTCGTCACAGTTGCATCTGCGGAGTTCGCGGGTGGAAAAACGGTTCGCGACCATCGCGCGTTATCTGTCCGATATCCCGTTGATCTCGAAAATCGATATAGCCGCAGCTGGCCGCCCTTCCTCTTGGATCTTATGCCCCAGGGGCATGCAAGGCGAAAGCTTGCCGAGCATCTCAGTCTTGCTGAAGGCTCGCGCGCTTCCGATCTCCCGCTGCTTCTGCGATCGGCGACGGGCGGCATAGGCAATATCCGGATCAAAGAAGCGGCGGAGGCCGAGACGGAACGGCTGCGCGGTGTTGAGCGCCAAGGGGTTACAGAAGCGGAAATCCTTGAGCGCTCGGATCGTTTCATGGAAGTCGCCGATCGCTTCGGAATGCTCGCCTCTGGCTCAAGTGGCCTGCAAGGCGAATGGCCTAAGGTCTCGATGACCCAAGCGAAGGACGGTCTCTATTATCCCGACAGCTTCGTAACTGACGATGAGGCCGTGCGCCACGTCATTGTCAAGCTGGTCCGCAGCAACGAGCCCGTGGACCGCCTTATACTCGAAGGCGAAGCTCTCTATTCGCGGATCGCTCAAGAGATCGGCCTGAATGTGCACGAACCTTCGACCTATGCCGAAAGCGTCCTGATCATTCCTCGGTTCGACCGGAAGAAAAAAGAAGGTGGCGGAACCGTTAGGCTAGGCCAAGAAAGCCTGGTATCCGCGATCGGCGTTGCTGATTTCGGTCATGTCGGCTCGCACGAGGCCTACATCGACGTTTTGCGCCAATATTCTGCTAATCCCTTCGCGGACATTGTCGAATACCTGAAGCGGGACATCGCCAATTTGGCGCTCGGCAATCCCGATAATCACGGCCGAAATTCTGCACTGAGTAAGCACCAGGACGGCACGATCCGCCTGTCTCCGCTCTTTGATTTCGCGCCAATGCGGATTGCCAAAGAGGGGATCGTTCGTTCCACCCGCTGGGCCATGATGAGGGACGGTGGTCGCGATCACCTTCCCGATTGGAAACGCATTTGCGCTGAACTGATCCCTGATCCAGATGAGCAGAATGCGCTCGCAGCTGAGCTTTCCGTGTTTGCCGAATACCTCCGGCAAACACCGGCTATGGCGAAAGATATGGGTGGGTCTCCGGAAATTCTAGAGCGTGCAATGGGACGCTGCATTGAAATCGCGGAGAGCGTTCTGGCGGCGTGCCAGTGATGCCGGAGGACAGCTAAATGGCGCGATGGAGAAAGCCAACGAAAGAGGAAATTCTTGAGAACCGGCGAACACTGGCGGAACGCGCTCGGACTGGCGACTTGAGGTTACCTGAGGCTGTTGTTGAAATCCGAAGAGGGCTTGGTTTGACGCAGGACGAATTCGCCAAGACGCTATCGCTCACCAGGCGCCAAGTTGCTGAGATCGAAGCCGGGACGGCGAACCCAACGCTCGAAACTTTAGGGAAGGTTGGCCGATTGTTCGGATTTACTGTGGGGTTTATTCCGAAGGCGCAATGAGGGCTGATTTTCTCGGGGGATGGGCGTTGGTACTACGCAAGTAAGCGACGGCGACCATCAAAAATCAATCGGCTGCTGGAGGCCGCTGGCTGGCGCTTCTTCGATGACAAGCGGTCCCGTGAATGTCGTTCTTGAGCCGAATGTCAAGCTGAAGCCTGAGCACATCGAAAGTCGCGGTGCAGACTTTGAGAAAAGCGCGGAGGGATTCATCGACTTTTTGTTGCCGGGCGACGACGGCAAGCCGCTGATCGTCTTGGAAGCGAAATCGGAAGATAAATCGTATAGCCCCACCTGCAAGCGTATTCGCGCATTCTGACCTTGCCATCAATGTCGTAGCGGCATTTTTCGGAAAGCCCAATCGAGCTTGGTCAATGTGCAAGGAAAACACCGCTTACTGCTCCGATCCCTGAAAACTGGACCAGTTCATAACTGGAGTTTTCCGCGATAACTTCCCGGTTGGGACAAGGAGCGGAAGTATGAAGGCATCGAACTTCTCGGACGCCCAGAAGTCGTTCATTTTTAAGCAGGGCGACGACGGCGTGCCGGTGGCGGAGATTTGCCGGAAGGCGGGGAAAGGCAACTTCACAAATTTGTCGGCTATGCCCTTAACTCGCTTGTCTTTCCGGGAAAGTTGAGAGGCGACCTGATCCGAAGCCATCTTGTGTTATCCGTAGCGGGCGCTCTCTACCTGTGGCCCGGTCACTCGAGGGGCTCGCCATCGGCGCGGTGCCATTCGACATTCGGAAGCATACTGGTAGCGACCTTATAGAGGGCTGCCTGCAGCACGGACCGCATCCCGAGGAGTATTAAAGGATCCTCGGCCTCCACACGAAGGTGGAGGCTACCGTCTAAGTTGGTGATGATGACTCTCCCGTCGTCAAAGGTAAGAAGTCGTTCGGAATGATTGGTGGTGGTTGAAAAAGACCAACACCGCAGGGCTGCGCACAGCAGATCGATCGTCCGATCCGAATTCGGGATCGACACAAACGTTTCGGAAATGTGTTTGGCCATAAGAAATTCTCGGCGACTGGTCAGAAAAACAATAAGGCTGGAGCAGCTGCAGCTTGTAACGCAAACACCGTTTTGTAATAAAGTGGATCATACACTTAGAGTTTTCCGAAATTGACAGCGAGGATACTGCACGAAAACGTCGATCCGACGCAACAGACGGTCAAAGTCACGTAACAACAGTTTGACGGTCATCATTCCTTCCCGGATTCTTCATTCGGAACTCCACAACGCGCAATTAATGAACGACTGTGCCGCTAGCCGCCAAGGTCCACTACCAAGTTAAAGTTAATTTGGGAAAGCGCTTTAGCCCGCTATTCTTCAGCCGCGCCTTGCTCGGCAATCTCACGACCGGCGTCTCTCTCAAGCGCCGATATATGATCGCGGCATACCTCTCCCACCAGACTGAGCAGCAGCGTTGCTCGCTCGCCAATCCAGTCAAGCGCTTCCTGACTGATTTTGTACTGGCTTGAGTAGCGTGCTTTTACGTATGCTTCGTTTATCGTATTGAACCATGCTCTCTCCCGATGGTGATCGCGAGGGAAGGCCTCGATCAGTCGACGATCCCGTTCTTCTGCGAAGGATCGCAGGACTTTCAGGTTGTGAGACGCCGGCGTGTAGTTCGTCAGCGTCAAAAGAACGCTGGCATAGGCCTGCTCGATTGCTTGGTGTAGGAGGAATGCAGCTTCACTGATCATTCCCTTTTGTAAAGCAGCGTCAGAAAGTGCCGCAAAGTTTCTTCCCGCGCCAAAACGCTTCTCAAAATGCTCTTTTGCCACGCGTAATTGCTCTTCCGGCGTCAAAGTCTTGGGCTCTGCGAGCGGCTTGTCGTCCAGCTCATAAAGCGCGATGCCTTCCTTGCGGATGTCGGAAAAGAAATGCTGGCTCTCCTGCAAAGATGTGTTCACTTCCCGCAGCGAGTGGACGATGATCTGCACGGGTCTCTTTATCATCTTGTCACGGATCAACCTGTCGGCAGCCTTGTACCAATATTCGGCAAAATCCGTCAGCTTGCGGTTGTTGACGATCACAAGAAGATCGAAATCAGATCTATACCCCTTGGATGTGAACGGTTCGTCCACCTGCGTACCTCTGGCATAGGATCCGAAGAGGATGATCTTCAGGATGCGGCCACGCTTTTTGAATTTCGCCGTGCCGCCCTCCAGGGCATCCTCGAATTCTTCGTGAATAATCTCCAGCGCGCGCTGGAGCTCCGTTTGTATTTGCGGGGGAATATGATCGAGCGATGTTTTCATGGTCGGCAAATGTCTTCTCTTCTCCGCAACAGGCTGGATTCGTCCGCCTCAATCTGTAGTTTACATCACACTTTGCTGGCAACAAATGTTGCTATCCGCAAAACCCGCCGCTCATTCTAGTCGCAAGACCGGCCTTCTGGGCGACTACAGCCTGATGCGGACTTACGATATTGCCTGGTCATCCATGATCTCTGACAGAGCTGTGCAAAGTCCCGTGATTTCCTCAGGTGTATGGTCCGAGGTGACACAAACGCGAATGCCGGCCTTCCCCTTCGCAACTGTCGGGAAGAAGATCGCCGAGCCGTAAATTCCCCGATCGAGCAGCGCCCGGGTCCCATTGACGGCACGCTCTTCGGTGCCAAGGTTCACCGTCCGAATTGGCAAGGGAGCTCCGCTTTGCTCTGTCACCAACATCGAGTCCAGAAGTGCGATATTGGAACTGAGAGCCAGCTGTCTTCGCAAAAGCTCGTCGCTGCGGTGTATTGTCAACGAACCTGAAACTGCACCAATTGCCGCAACATTCAATGACGCAGAAAATGCGTGCGCGACAGCAAAACGACGGAATAGTTCTTCCTGACGGGCCGTACCAAGCATCAACATTCCGCCCGAGGCGCCAAAACCCTTTCCGAGCGACGCGGCTATGATAGTTCGCTCGCCGAGTTCGTTTCCGTATTGTGACCGCACAAATCCTTCACCGTTCTTCCCGCAGATTGATACGCCGTGGGCGTCATCGATGTAGAGAAACAGACCGTATCGATCCTGCAAGTAGCGCAGATCCCTAATGGGCGCATTTCCACCCATCGAGTAGACGCCGTCGCAAACGTAAGCCACGGCCCTGTTGGACCGGCACAACTCCTCCAATGCATCTAGATCATTATGGGCCAACGTACGGACCTGCGTTTCCAGAGCGATTGTGCCCTTGTGAAAGGCGAGTGTTGCGTGCGCGTGACGGTCAAAAACCATCATCGGCCTGATGCCGCCGGTGAGGTGTCCGGAGGCGACGATAGGTAATGCTCCCATGTTCGCCGCCAGCACCGTTGTGTAGGTGATGACCCTCGCCTGGAAGAGATCTGAAAGCGAATTTTCCAAGTCGCGGAGGATTGCAAAATTCAGTCGGGTCCTTGCGCATGACCAGTGCAGTGCCCGGTATTCCTCAATCGCCTTGATCGCGCCGTCTATGATGAGCGGGTGATTGTCGAGGCCCAGATATGAACAACGCACGAAATCAGTGATGCGCTGTGATGGAAAGCCGTCAAAAACGATGTCTACCTGCCTCGCAGCCCTTGGCCGCGCATATAGGGCCATCAAGCCCTGCTGGTGAGCCGCGTTAAAGTAGTCTTGCGCATGATCTATCAATCCCCCGGTGTTTCGGCTTGCATGCTGCTGCGTTTTGTCGGTCGACATTTCTCAGGTCCCCTAACCAAAAAGATGCATGCAGGATCGGCAAATTATCGCAACGATCAACAAACGCTCTCGGAAGATTTTGAGAAATCTCTGTAAACCTTTGGCGTCATAAACCAGAACGGCGCTTACGCCGGCTGCGCGGCTACATCGATGGCGTAGCCGCTTGATCTCGCGGTTCTGATGATGTCGAAGCCCGCCGCTTTCTTCAGGTGCCGCCTGATACGGCCAATGTGAACGTCAACCGTCCGTGGTTGCACGTAAACCTCATTCGGCCACGCCGCTGTTATCAACTCGTCTCGACTGAACACTCTCCCGGGAGCCGTAAGAAGGTGCTCGAGCAATTTGAACTCAATCGGTCCCAAAGTGAGCTCGACGCCGCTAACCAAAACGCGTTTGCGTTCTGGCCAAAGCTCGATTTCGCCCAGTTTAAGGGATGCGTTTTGTGACGTTGTCGCGACTGGTTGTTGCCGTACAGGGTTTATGCCTTCGAGAAAGCCCAGCAGATGTGGCGGCCAGAATGGGCGGATCAGGCACTGATCCGCGCCTGCACGCATGAGTTCCATATAGGCTTCCGTGTCGCCGTTGGGAATGATGGCAAGTACTGGCAGTTTTTCCGTCTTGTCACACGATTTGATGCGTTGGCAGATGATGGCTGCCCCATGGTGATCGCGATCCACGTCGAGGATCAGTCCGACGATGTCCGGCTGGGCAACTTTGTCGCCGATTTCGTTTCTATCGCAGAGAACCGCCCGCGTGCCCTCCGTAGAGAGAATGTGCTTGAGCATCGCATAATAGTCCGCGTTCTCCGTAAGAATTGCGACTGCGGCTTTGGTCTCTATCCCGTGCTGCATCTCAGATCCTCAATACATAACGTCTTTTAGTAGCCGTCATATGATGTCACAAAAAATAATGCAATCACCGGTAGCCATCTATGTAAAATAGAATAATCAACAAATTATCCTCGATATCCCGGCAAGTCGCTTGAAGTCAGAGCGTATTATGTGACATCATAAAGATGCTTTCTTGCGGCCCATTGCGCTTCATGGGCGGGAAAGCCGTAACCTGATCGAATAGCCATGGGCGAACATGCAGGCGCTGCGCTCTGCATCTCTGAAACGAGCCTGAACGCCCGGCAAATTCGTTGTTCCGCGCCGGGTGGCTCGGAGGTTACATGCGTAGTTGGAAAAGTACAGGCATTGCCCATAGCGCCGGCGATGACATTCTCACGTCTTGCGATGAAGCCGACGCCACGGCAATTGCCAGAGTGATTTTCGGTACAGATGCCGCGCTCGCCGTCGCCTTCAGTGCTATTGATGCACGCCTCGACGGGAGGGATCGCGATTTTCTTTTTTGGGCCAGAGTTTTTCGGTCGCTTGCTGACGTATGAATTGTGCGCGCCGGATTATTATTTTGTGGCCGAATATCCTGCGGAGCGCACGGTTCTGATGACGTTGTGGCCGTGTCGGTTCAAAGACCGTCTTATTTTGCCGATGTGAATGTCCACTGTACGCGGTTCGACATCGGCATCCTCGGGCCAGCAATTCCGGATGAGTTCGTCCCGGCTGACGACCCTGTCTGTGTTTCTTGCCAGATACAACAGGATCCTGAAATGCAGGGGCGAAAGACTGATGTGCGTCTCACCCCGCCGGACCCGGACGGATGCAACATTGATTTCCACGTCATCGAGAAAAACGCTGACATCAGTTGGTGCGGTTGTGTTGCAACGCAGGCCAAACTTGAGAAACTCAAGCAGGTTGCCCGGGTCAAAAGGGCGCCTCACCAGATAGTCAAACACGGATGATTGAACGCCGCCCATCTTTTTATTGTCAAGTGGGAAGCCGACAACTCGAATGTCCGGCTGTTCTTTCTTTATAAGAACCGCTGAGCGGAGCAGATCGTCCATTGCAAGGCAGATCAGTACCGTGCGGCGGTGTGGCTGACTATTCGCTTCATCCGGTAAAAACATGTCGAGGCTCGGCAGCAGGTCGACGTCGTGGCCGGCCTGCTCGAGAATGTAACGCAAAATCAGGTAGAGCTCCGGGTCAGTCGTGTGGATTAAGATCGAGTGACGCAAGAGCATCTCCCTTCGCTTTGTTTCTGCGTCTGACAATTTGTGGGTCAGGCGGGCGTGTACTCGCCGCCGTTGATGTCTATGATCGCTCCATTGATGAAAGCGGCTTCATCGGAGACTAAAAAGCCGACCAGCCGTGCCACTTCTTCGGCCTCTCCTAGTCTCCTGGTGGGTATTCGTTTTACTGCCTCGAGATTGACTGACGTCGCTGCGGTTCCCGCCATTGGCGTCAAGATGCGACCCGGAGCGGCGACATTGATTGTAATCCCGTCGGCTGAAAATTCGCTGACGAGCGCACGGGCCAGGCCAGCGAGCCCGGCTTTTGATGCTGCATATGCCGCACCGGCGATCATAGGCCGTGTTCGTCCTGCAAGCGAGCCGATGAGGACAATCCGGCCAAATCCCTTGTCGACCATACCTGGTAAGGCTGCTTGACAGCAGAGCATGGCGCCCGTCAAGTTCACGTCCAGCACATCATTCCACTCGTCCAGGTCAACCGAGGTAAATCGCTTGGCCACACCGTCCGTTGCTTTCGGCGAAATGCCCGCGCAATAAACCAGTAGCGCAGTGGACGACCACAAGGTTTCGACATCGCGAAAGAAATCGGCAACCTCGCCTGGATTTCTGACGTCGCAACAACCGACCAATAGCTGGTTAGATGTTATCTCAGCCTCGAAGGACGAGCGCGCGGCCTTCGCCGCGCTTTCTGTCTGCCCAAAAACCGCGACCTTGTGGCCAATACCGAGTAAATGTCGTGCAACCGACAGTCCGATACCGGACGTGCCTCCGGCGACCACTGCGACTCGGCTCTGGCGATCTCTCGTCATGCCGCACTGTCCATCTGAGCAAAGAGAGAAAGTGCCGGGTGAGCTTCGGGATCGGTCATAGCCTCTATCAGCAACGGCAACTTTCTTTTCTTGACCTTTTGCATATGGGCCTTGAGGTCCTGCGGTTGCGTGACACGGACCGCATCGCATCCGCACGCGTGTGCAATCTTGACGTGATCGACCTCTGCAAAATGGCAGGCGGTTGTGTACTTTCCGAATTTTACAGTTTCGGCATCACGCTGGAAGCCAAGAATTCCGTTGTTTAGCACGATGATCGTGATCGGAATTTGCATGCGGACCAGGGTTTCAAGCTCGGCCCAGCTGTGCGCAAATCCCCCATCTCCCACCAGCGCTACAACATCGCTCTCAGGTGCGGCGACCTTGGCTCCGATTGCAAGGGGAACTCCCCACCCAAGTCCTGCAAGACCCCGGGGGCTGAGCACACGTGTCCTTTCGGAAGAAATTCTGAGTTGTCCGAGGACCCACATCGATGAATAACTAGCGTCCGCCACCACTGTGGTGTTTTCATCGATAACTCCCTGAAGTTCGGCCATAATCCGTTCGGGACGAAGCGGTGAGGCCTCAGAGCTGTAATAGCCTCTGCGATCATCATTGAATTTCCTCCAGCTTTCCCGAAGACGGTTGCAGACAGCCTCGCGGGAAACGGTTCTCAGGTGCAAGTCACAAAGCCTGATCCTTTCGCGTAGGCCGGCCAAGGTCTCCCGTGCGTCACCAACAAGACGAATTGCCTCAAAATTCCGGCCGACCTCCTGTGGATCGGTATCTATGTGAATAATCTGGGCATCAGGACTATACTGGCGCCAGTTGTCTGTTCCATTCTGGTTCGTCCTCGTGCCGATTAAGACGACAAGATCCGCTTCCCGAACGATCTCGACCGTGTGTCGACCCAGTGACTTCGGACCGACAAGAGATGCCAGTACCCCTCCTGAAAGAGGGTGCCACTCATCAACTGAGCCCTTGCCCATATTCGTTGTGAAGACAGGTATCGAGCATTCGTCCTGCAGTAGTCGCAACTGCTGGGCAGCCCCGGAGGCGTGGATGCCGCCGCCTGCTATCACGACAGGTGCGCGTGCGTTCGCAATCGCTTTCGCAGCGATATCAAGATCTTTGTCGGCGGGACGTGATCTGTCGAGCGGCCAATGGCCGAGATTGTTCGTTCTTCTCCTTGAAGGGGTAGTAGATACGGATCGCAAAAGATCCGCAGGAAGAAGCAGGACTGCGGGACCTGCTCTACCAGACGAGGCGGCGGTGAACGCGGCATCGATGTAATCGTCTATCCGCTCTTCCACGGAAACACGACGAACCCATTTTGTGCATGACTGAAACAGGCCGATGTGATCGAGGTCCTGAAACGCGTTCCGATCAGTCTGATCACGCTCCACATCCTGGACAAGTGCTACGACCGGGACGCTAGCCTTGAGTGCTTCAGCCAGCGGAGCAACCAGCAGCGCCGCCGCGGGCCCGTTCTGGGCTGCCACGATCCCGATTTTGCCCGAACGCCTGGCGTAACCATCGGCCATGGCGCCACCCATGTTTTCCTGACGATAGGCTATCTGAGTTATACCGATCTTTTCGGCCGCCAAAATGACCGCCGACGGAAGGCTTTGTCCAAAGATTACCTCCACATCATGGCGCCTCAACGCTTTGGCAATACGCTCAGCGACGGTTGTTTCATGAACTGCAGTATCCATTATGCGGCCTCCCAGGCATGTCGATCGAGATTCACGAGGAAATCGTCAAAGACGGAAACAATGTTACCCATGTCATTGTCCGTCATGGGCGTTGATAGCGACGCAGCGGCGCCGTAGGGCATCAAGATCCCATTGTTTGCAAAGTGCCTGCGCAGCAGTTTCAAAACGACGTCTTCCGAAGCTGTCGGAATGCTGTCCTGATAAGAAACCGGCGCCACTTTCTTGGCGTGTATTCGAAAAAGCGAAGCCGCTCCCGTCACGCTCAGATTTGCGCCGTGACGTTCGATGCGTGACCTCAACCCCTCGCGAACCAGGTTGCCCATATGTTCGAGACGTTGGAAAGCATCTTGCGTCAGGGCTTCCATCGCAAGACGGCCAGCGACCATCGACACGGGATTTGCAGCAAAGGTTCCGCCTTGCGTCAATGGCGCCTTACTTCCTTGCTTGCCAAAGGCCGACATGATCTCCCGACGTCCACCGACTGCCCCTATTGGAAAGCCACCGCCGATGATCTTCCCCATTGTGACGAGATCCGGCTTCAGACCGTAGCGCGCTGAAGCTCCAGCGAAGCCCTGGCGGAGGTTCAGGACTTCATCCGCGATAATGACGATCCCATGTTGCTTCGCCACCTTGTTGATAGTTGCGATGAACTCCTCTGTTGGCTCTATGAGGCCTGCCCGGCTGGGCATCGGATCGATAAGAATAGCCGCAAGGCGCCCGGCATTCATCGCGATCTGTTGCTCCAACTCTGCGGGGCAGTTAAATTGGAGGAGCACGACGTCATCTATGACGCTTGCTGGCATTCCTGGATAGGCGGCGCAGGGCGTATTCGACGATGCGTGCTGGCCCGCCTCCGCCCAGTCATATGCGCCGTGGTACGCACCCTCCACCCGAGCGATTGCGACCCGGCCGGTCGTTGCTCTAGCGGCTTTGATGGCAAACATAACGGCTTCCGTTCCACTCGCGACGAAGCGGACCTGCTCAACAGCCGGAATCCTGCCTACTAGCAATTCGGCCAGATCGATTTCATGGTTCATCGGATTAGCAAAGCAACTGCCTGTTCTTAGTAGTCCGGCAATCGCTTCAGTTATTGGGGGATAGGCATGTCCGTGGATCAGGGTTGTGAAGTTATTGTTTAGATCCAGCATACGGTGCCCGTCGACGTCGGTCACAAACGCGCCTTCCCCGTAGGCAACAAAGATCGGGTGGGGATCCAGCTCAATTGTCGCGCGTGTGACACCGCCTGGAAAAACGGTGGAGGCGCGTTCAAAGAACGCGATGGACGTTTGCCGGTCGTTGGGACCTGTTAGCGGGGTATTCGACGATGACAGCATTGAACCATAAAACCCTTGTCTTGGAGGAAGACAGGCAATCTGCGCCCGCCATTTGCAATTTTGTTGCAACAAAAACTTGATGAGTCAATATGTGACGTCAATTTTAAGTTCAGGTTATAATTCGTCTGTCACCGATACGGCGTTGCGAAGTTTGCGGTAACCCTCCCTGATATCGTTCTCTATCGCCGCCCGCACGCCGGCCGGGTCTTTGTCAATAAGAGCCTCAATCGCGACCATGTGATTGTGGACGCCCTGGCGGTTTTGCGCGTACTCGGGGTAGAGGTTGAGAAGTGTAGGGCCAATGCGCGCCCACAGGGTTTCAATCATGCTGAGCAGGCCGGTCAGTCCGGATAGATTATAGATGGCAAAGTGGAATTCCTTGTTGTGCCACAGAGCATCGTGATACCGGCCCGCTGCTAAATTCTCGTTTATAACTCTTTGTATATCAATGAGTTTTCTATTTGTCGCTTCGTCGGGATTCCTTGCCCCGTATTCAGCGGCGGTTCCTTCCAGGGCGATCCTCGTAACGGTGATATCGCGTAATTCCGCCTTTGTGAGCGTCGGAACGATGAGCGTCTTGGGGCCGGAAAAAACAAGTACCGATTCCGTTGTCAGGCGGTTCAACGCGTCGCGGGCAGGCGTCGTGCTCACGTCGAGTTCACTGGCTATCCCCCGGACAGTAAACTTGTGCCCGGGAGGGTAGCTGCCGCGGATCATTCTCTCCCGTAGCACGTCATAAACCATGCTTCCCATTCGCTGGCCTTGGGCGCCGGTATCGCTCTCATCACGTAAAATGTCGATCATTTTCCCCTCATGTTCCGTTGACTCATCACATTTTTGATGTCACAAAAATGGAATGCAAAGTTTTTGCGAACGCTATGTGACATCATAAACGCTGTTAGCATCTAATCCTGTTACGCGTCGCTGGCTTGGCAAGATAATCTTGAAAGCCGCTCCGAGCACTCGTTTTCACGTTCGTCGCGGCAATAAAAAACGGAGGGGTGAGGTATTGATAGGTGAGACTCTAAATCTTGACGGGCTCGCGAAGAGCTATGGCAACGTCGTTGCAGTCGCTGGTGTTGACGTCCGCGTGGAGCCAGGCGAGTTCGTGTCAGTGCTGGGCCCATCTGGGTCAGGCAAGACCAGCGTCCTGACGATGATTGCCGGTTTTGAGCGTCCCACGGCAGGCAGGATCGTGATCGGCGACCGAGACGTGACCGACCTTGCGCCGAATAAGCGAAATATCGGGATGGTCTTTCAGAAATACGCGCTTTTCCCCCATCTCACTGTCCGTCAGAACATTGCTTTCCCGCTAAAGCTCAGATCGCGGTGGCGCTCCGGATGGAAGCAGCGGGCAGACGACATGCTTGACCTCGTTCACCTAGCCGGTTTTGCTGACAGGTTTCCTTCTGAACTGTCGGGTGGCCAGCAGCAGCGTGTGGCGGTCGCACGAGCGCTTGCGTTTGAGCCGCCCGTTATGCTGATGGACGAGCCCCTCGGCGCGCTTGACAAGAAATTGCGTGAAGCCATGCAGTTCGAAATCAAGCGCATCCAGAGACAGGTGGGAGCAACCGTCCTTTACGTAACGCATGATCAGGAAGAAGCGCTGACGATGTCCGATCGCGTTGCGATAATGCAGGGCGGAAACATCGTCCAGATAGGGGCTCCTTCTAGTCTTTACCACGCGCCCGCAACCCGTTTTGTTGCTGATTTCGTCGGAAAAATGAGCTTCGTCGGAGGAGAGATTGTTTCTTTTGAAGACGACGGGATGCTCGTGCGATTGGCGGACGACGTATTTGTCCGGACCGCTTCTGTCGATGCGGCACGGGCGGCACTCCGGCTTGGTGACGAGGTAATCCTGGCCATGCGTCCCGAGAGGATCGCCTTGAAAAAACGAGGTCCTCGAGGTTTTGGGGCAATACCAGCTCAGATCGAGAGCCTTGCATTCGATGGATCATTCCATGCGTACATGGTCCGTCTGGACCTGCCTGGATCACCGCTGGTGGAGGTTCAGGTCGTGACCGGAAGTGAGGTAAATTTCCGCGCCGGTGATACGGTCGATCTCGTACCCGACCCGCAGGCTGTCAGCTTTTTTTCAAAAGAGGAGACGTCTGCGGCATGAGCGCTTCTTCACTCGCTTCCAGAGCAATCGCCAATTTACAAAGCGTGATGTTTTCTACGCCCTCTGCAAAAACATATTCCCATGCAGGCGCATTGCTTTTGCTTCTGCCAGCTGCACTCATGCTTTTGACAGGATTCGTTTATCCTCTGGCAAGGCTCGTCGCACTCAGTATGCCGGACATGAGCCTGGAGCTGTACATCCGCATCTTTCGCGACCCGCTTTATCTAAACGTCCTGTTCTCCACGACGGTCGTGGCACTTGCGGTTATGTGCTGCTGCCTGCTCCTAGGCTTTCCTGTAGCCTACGCGATGGTCCGGCTCAAACACCCCTGGACCCTCATATTGACGGGATGCGTGCTCATTCCGCTCTGGACATCGGTCTTGGTCCGATCATATGCTTGGATTGTGCTGCTTCAGAGAACCGGGATTATCAACCAGGCACTTCTCTCGACCAAGCTCATCGACGAGCCCCTGCGCATGATCTACACACAGGGTGCGGTCATCGTCGCAATGACCCATGTCCTTCTTCCCTTCATGATCATGCCTATCTTTGCGGCACTGCGGGCTATCCCCCCCGAGTACGTTCAGGCGGCAATGAATCTTGGCTCAACTCGATTGCACGCCTTTCGCGCGATCATTGTTCCTCTGAGCCTTCCTGGGATATTTGCGGGCTGCGTTATCAGTTTCGTTCTTGCACTCGGTTTCTACGTCACCCCGGCGTTGGTAGGGGGAGCAGGATCGCTCATGGTGGCAACGCTCATCGGTCAACAGACGACTGTCCTGCTCGATTGGCCTTTTGCGGCTGCGCTCTCAACCTCACTGTTGGTCGTCACGCTTGCCGTCGTAATCATATTTCGAAGAACACTTTCGCTAAGCAAGGGGCTGAACAGTGGCATCTGATAGCTCAACATTTCCGGTCCGGCCTTCTTTGGCGCGGCCACTGCGCAATGCCGTCGGACGGTATCGCAATATCGTACGGATCTATACCGCAGGCTTCTTCGTCTTCCTGATAACGGTATTCTTGATCCTGCCGACATTTCTCGTCGTCCCGATGAGCCTGAATGACGGCAGCTACCTTGCGTTTCCACCGCAAGGCCTCACTTTAAAATGGTATAGGGCGTATTTCTCTGATCCTGACTGGATGTCGGCAACATTGTTCAGCCTGCAGGTCGCATTCGCGACAGCTATCGTGGCAACAACCATTGGCACGACAGCAGCGCTAGCGCTCGCAAAGAGTAGATTGCCTTTTAAGGGGCTTCTGCAAAGCCTTGCGCTTGGGCCAATGATCGTCCCGCACGTAGTTCTGGGTGTATCGCTTTACCTGGTGTTCTCACCGTGGAGAGTAACGGGGACGTTTGCAGGCTTTGTTCTCGCGCACACAGTTTTAGCCATCCCCTATGTCATGATCGTGGTGGGTGCTGCGGTGCAGAAGTTTGACCCTTCGCTCGAACTCGCGGCTCTCAACTGCGGCGCAAATCGATTCCAGAGCTTTTTCCTCGTGATGCTGCCTAATATTGGCCCGAGCGTCGCCGCGGCTTCGGTCTTTGCATTTCTTGCGTCGTTCGATGACGCGACGGTTTCGTTCTTCATCTCTGACATTGGCGGGAAGTCGATTGGACGCAAGATGTTCGAAGATATCGATTTCAATCTCACGCCAGTGATCGCCGCCGCGTCAACCGTGCTCGTCGCGATCTCACTCGTGCTCATGACGGCGGCGCAACTTCTGACTACTCGAAGCAGACACTAACTCCACATTAACTGAAGAGGATTTGAAATGATCAGATCGGATCAGACGCCGAAGGCTTGCCTGAAATCCGCGTTTTACGTGTTCGTCGCCTTCGCTCTCATGTTCGCTCTTGGGCTTGAAAAGGCGAGTGCCGAGCAACGTGTGGTCATTGCTACTACGGGAGGTACCTACGAAAAGGCGCTGCGTGAAGCGTGGTTCGAGCCCTTCACGAAAGCGACAGGAATAAAAGTCGTTACTGTTTCTGGAACAGATGCGGAGAAGCGGGCGAAGGTCACTGCTATGGTTCAAACAGGCAACGTCACATGGGACCTCTATCTGGATGGCGAAATCCAAGCTGGATCCGACGCACACTTCGCCATAACGGAAGACCTGTCAGACTTTTGCAAGCAGTTCATTAACAGCACGGACCTGCTGGCCGACTCTTGTACGCGCGGCGGGGCGAAATTGCAGTCAACCTCCACCCTTTTGGCTTACAAACTGAATGAGAACGGCAGCAACCCTCAAACTTGGGCTGACATGTGGGATCTGGCGAAGTTTCCGGGTGCTCGAAGTTTTCCTAATTTTGACGATCCATGGAGAGTGTTGGCCGCAGCATTGCTCGCGGACGGAGTGCCGAGAGAAAAACTTTTCCCACTTGATGTAGATCGAGCATTTCGCAAGCTTGACGAACTCAGGGACAGTGTACAGGTTTGGTGGAGGACGGGAGATCAAAGCGTTCAAGCATTTCGCAATGACGAGTATCGCGTTGGACAGATCTGGTTGACGCGCGCGAAGGCCTTGAAAGCAGAAGGTTACAAGATAGGCTGGAATTACGATGGCGCATTTCTTGTGGGCGATCGCATAGCGCTCGTGCGTGGCGCACCGAATCGGGAAAATGCGCTGAAGCTCATTGAGTTCTGGCTAAGGAATCCTGCGGCGCAGGCCAAAGCCTGCGAAACGCTTTCTTGCACTCCTCCAAGTCAGAAAGCGATTTCGCAGATGTCATCTGAGGCTCGCGCCACCCTCCCATCTGCGGCAGATGTTGAAAACCGGATCATCGTCCCTGATGCACAATGGATCAACGCGAACATGGGCATGCTGGTGCAGCGCTGGAACTCATGGATACGCTGAAAAAACCGAGGGCGCCAAGGCACCTTCCTTGACGCTGCGAGCGGATGCGCAGGCGGCTCTCTTTGGGCGCCTGCGCCGACCGCGTCACCGCGTTCGCAAGACCACAGCAGAGCAAGAGCGGGTTCAGACGTCGCGTCTTTCTTTTATGCAGAAGAGATTTTCGCACGATGAACCCGTCATTGTGCAGTCCGCTGTCTGGATGGTGCCCGGCTCACAAACTATCTAAGGCGCCGCGACATAAAACCTTCAGGTTGATCATGTCGTTCGTCCATCCATCCGATCCTCGAGAGCCGCCATGACTGTCGGAAGCCTACGGTGAGCGTTCTCAAACTCGGAACGGGCGAGGAGAGATGCCAGAGGGGAGGGCGACTTTACAGCCAGAAACGGTGCGGTCGTTTAGGCTGCGCGTGGAATATCGGTATCTAAACCGGTTGAGATCCGCCTGCATATCGGTCCATATAGGACGAAGCAGAGATCGAAGAGCCATGGTCCTTTCACTTTCCGGCATCAAGAAATCCTACCAGACAGCCGAAGGCAATATCCCGGTCCTGAACGGCGTCGACCTTTCACTTGAAGCAGGCGAAAGTCTTGCCCTGACGGGGGAATCCGGCAGTGGAAAGAGTACGCTTTTGCATCTGGCCGGCGGCCTTGATTTGCCCGACAGCGGCATTATCACGGTGAGGGGTCGGAAAATCACCGATCTCGACGAGGCCGGTCGAGCGAGCTTCCGACGCCGGGAGGTGGGATTGATCTTCCAGCAGTTCAATCTCATTCCGAGCCTCGATGTCGGATCCAATATCTCGTTTCATGCCCGGCTGGCGGGCCGTTTCGACCCGGTCTGGGAAAAAAGCCTGGTCGAGGCGCTCGGGATCGGAGAGCTGCTTGCACGCTATCCCGAACAGCTCTCCGGCGGTCAGCAGCAAAGGGTGGCGATCGGACGTACGCTTGCGGCAAGACCGCCCCTCATCCTTGCCGATGAGCCGACGGGTAATCTCGATGAGACGACGGCTGATATCGTCATCGATCTCATGTTGAGACTGACAAAGTCCGCGCAGATCACACTCCTCCTGGTGACCCATTCCAGCCGGCTGGCGGTAAAACTCGATCGGCGTCTCGCGCTGAGTGGCGGGAAGGTTTCGCAATGAACTGGACCGCTTTCCGGGCGCTGCTCTCACACTGGCGCTACAGACCGCTTCAGCTTATCACCCTCATTGTCGGCGTCACGCTCGCAACCGGCCTCTGGTGCGCCGTCCAGGCAATCAATGCCGAAGCCAGAGCAAGTTATGACCGGGCGGCCTCGGTCCTGGCGCAAAACCAGCTGGATCAACTGGTGGCAAAGGACGGCGGCAGAATTTCCTCCCAAACATATGCCCGGCTTCGAAGGACGGGTTTGCACGTCTCTCCGATCATTGAAGGCGATTACAGGTTTGGTACGACGCGTATCAGGCTTATCGGCATCGACCCCCTGACCATGCCGTCCGAAGGAATGGTGCCTGCACCATCTGATCCGTCCGGGCTGGTGGAATTCATCCAGACGCCCGGACAGATGATCGTTTCGCCTGCAACGGCTGCCACATTGAAAGATACCTCTGGCCTTTCCCTTAAGGCACGAGCGGACCTCCCCGACGGCGCAGCATTTGTCGATATTTCCACGGCTGACCGCCTGTTGAAACGCAATGGTGACCTGAGCCGGCTTATCGTTTCGCCATCGCAAGACCCCGATCTTCCGACGATCGGAAACATAGCCCCTGAACTTTCCCTCGAACACGCAAGAAGCAGGCCCGACGCTGCAAGGCTCACGGACAGTTTTCATCTCAACCTGACCGCATTTGGTTTTCTTGCCTTCGTTGTCGGTCTCTTCATCGTGTATTCCGCAACGGGCTTGTCGTTCGAGCAACGGCGTGGGTCGTTCAGGACCATGCGGTCGCTCGGGGTCTCACTTCGCTCCCTGACCGCGATGCTGGTTATCGAAACCGCGCTCTTTGCGCTGGTATCGGGAGCGCTGGGCATTGTTGTCGGATACGTGGTCGCATCGGCTCTATTGCCGGGCGTGGCCGCGACGCTGCGTGGTCTTTACGGGGCCAGTGTTGCCGGTTCACTCTCGCTGCGGCCTGAATGGTGGATTGCCGGCCTTGCAATGGCGCTGGTGGGGACCGGGCTCTCCTCGCTTCAACATCTCCTCCGCGTCTGGCGGATGCCCATACTGTCCACGGCACAGGGAGGGCGTGGGCGATGGTGTCCACGAGAAGCCTCCTCCATCAGGCGGCCGCCGGGATGGTTCTGCTCTTTGTATCCGGCGCGCTTGTGTTGCTGGGCGGGGGGCTCATTTCAGGTTTCGCAGTGCTTGCAGCGCTTCTTCTGGGCGCTGCACTCATTCTTCCAACCTTGCTGGCACTGGGCATGAGAGCGGCCGAACACATCTCCGGACACGGACTGACCCGCTGGTTTCTCGCCGATACGCGCCAGCAACTGCCGGGTCTTTCCCTGGCGCTGATGGCATTGCTGCTCGCTTTGTCGGCCAATATCGGGGTCGGCACCATGGTCTCAAGCTTCAGGCAAACCTTTGTGGGATGGCTCGATCAGCGCCTGGCCGCAGAGGTCTATGTGACGGCCCGTGACGAGGCTGAAGCTGCGCATCTGCGGCAGTGGTTTCCACACCATGCAAGGGCGGTTCTACCCATCTGGAGTACGGAAGGGGAAATTTCGGGGCAGGACGTCCGCATCTTCGGCGTCGCTGACGATGCGACATACAGGGATCATTGGCCGTTGATTTCGGGTGCGCTCGCAACATGGGACGAGATTGCGAGCGGGAAGGGTGCACTGGTCAACGAACTGTTCTGGAGGTCAGGAAAGGCGTCGCCCGGCGCAGAGATAGAAATGCCAGGTGGCTGGAAAGCCCGGGTCGTGGGGGTGTTTTCCGACTATGGCAATCCGAGGGGCGAGGTCATCATTGGTCTTGATGCCCTTGTCCAGCACTACCCGGACGTGGAAAAGCTGAGATACGGCCTTCGCATGCAGCCACAGGAGGTTGCGGGCTTCAGACAACGCCTCATGACTGAGTTCGGCCTGCCCGAAGCCAATATTGTCGACCAGGTCTCGCTGAAACGGCAGTCTGCTGCAATCTTCGAACAGACGTTTGCGGTCACCGGCGCGCTTAATGTGCTCACGCTCGCCGTGGCGGGTTTTGCCATGTTTTCGAGCCAGCTTACGCTCGCTTCGCTTCGACTGCCGCAGCTTGCTCCTGTCTGGGCACTTGGACTTCGTCGCCGCGACCTTGCGATGCTGGAGCTCCTGCGAACTCTTGCGCTATGGCTTGTGACATTCATTGCCGCCATCCCTGTCGGGCTGGGACTGGCTTGGGTTTTGCTGGCAATCATCAATGTAGAGGCTTTCGGATGGCGACTACCGCTGATCCTGTTTCCGCTGGACTGGCTGAGGCTGGGTCTTGTTGCCCTGCTTGCCGCCATCATTTCGGTCCTGATCCCTGTTCGACGGCTTGCTAAAACCGCGCCGGCTGATCTTCTGAGGATATTCGCCAGTGAACGCTAAAGCCATTCTCCTGCTCCTTTGCGCTTCATGCACTTCCTTGCCCACGCCGGTCATGGGGCAAGGCTTTGCGGGCCTCGGGTCAAATGCCGAAGGCTTCAGCATTCCCACACGCGGCGTTGAACTCGTCTTTCCAAAAGACCACAAGCCGCATCCCGGTTTCAAGATCGAGTGGTGGTACGTTACTGCAAATCTGCAGACGGCCGATGGACAGCGCATGGGCGTCCAATGGACACTTTTTCGTTCTGCGCTTGAACCTGTGGAGCGCCCCGGATGGTCCGACCCTCAAATTTGGATTGGCCACGCAGCCGTGACGACTGCGAGCCGCCACCATGTTGCCGAACGGCTGGCGCGGGGAGGCGTGGGGCAGGCGGGGGTCAAAGGCGAACCCTTCGACGCCTGGATTGACAATTGGCAAATGAAGGCAGGGACTGACGACGCACGGGACGACCTCGATCAGATCGATTTGAACGCCAATGGCGAGAGCTTCCGATATCGTCTGAAACTTCAGGCCCACGGGCCTTTGGTGCGTCAGGGGGACAACGGCTACTCGGTTAAATCGGCAGAGGGCCAAGCAAGCTATTATTACTCCCAGCCATTCTACAGTGTCAGCGGCAGCGTCTTTCTTGATGGTGAAACTCATGAGGTAACGGGCGAGGCGTGGCTCGATCGGGAATGGTCGTCGCAACCGCTAGCCTCGAGCCAGACGGGATGGGACTGGTTTTCCCTTCACCTCGCATCCGGCGAAAAACTCATGGCCTTCCGTCTGCGTGACGACAAAAGCGGCTACATCTCCGCCAACTGGATTTCCGCCGATGGCAGGGCGTCTCCCGTCGATCCGGACGACGTTTTGCTCAGTCCGTTGCGAACCGCGGATATCAACGGCAAGAGCGTTCCGGTCGAATGGAGCGTGAAGATACCCAGCCGTGGCCTCGACATAAAAACGAAGCCCCTGAACGAGAAAGCCTGGATGGCGACGTCAACCCCCTACTGGGAGGGGCCAATAGAGTTTGATGGAAGCACATCGGGACAAGGTTATCTGGAGATGACCGGATATTAGCCAGTTCAACTGCGTTTGCCGAGATATCGGCTGCAACAGGTCCCGAGCTTACAGACGCCGCCTCATACGGTCCGGCGAGACACCTAGGACACGCTCCGAAGGAGTCGTCTCGAGTTCCTCGATCTAACGATAAGCGTCGTTTCCACTCTTGCCAGGTTTCCCCGGGTCGGGAACGTAAATCTGCCTTCTGGCACTGCAATTGCCGAGAAATTATTGGCAAGTTCGTGGAGACACGCACGAGGTTTTCGCACCGTACCGGAGGGCAATGACCTATGTTGACAACCCTTTGTTCGGCTTCGTCCCAGTTGGGTATCAGGCAACGCGGTGGATGGCGCATCTCCGGACCGAGGTCTTTTCACTTGGTGCTCAACACATCAGCGATGTATTTTTTTGTTCTCGATCCGGAGTGCGCCCGGCGCAGCCGTACTCTGCACGCGGGTTACCTGGGGTATTGGTGCACTGGCCCCTACAGCAAAGCTGGGCTCGTCGGCATCGACCATACCCCTACAGGTTACGACTAGTCTTTCTGCGATCGGTACCCAAGCTTTTCAGAAAGCGCGTTGGCAGTGGTGCGAAGCTCCTCACCAAGGCTAGCGATTTTTTCGTCGCTGGCTTCGCTGCGGATCAGACTGATTGCAATGCCGGCAGATGCGGCTCCCGAGTAATCGCGTATCGCAGCCCCAATGCAAAGCATACCTTCGCGGATCTGACCATCGTCGATGGAGTAGCCGCGAGCGCGCGTCAGAGCCAGTTCCTCTTCAAGCTGCGAAAGGCCAGCAACACTCCTTGATGTCAGAGGCTGTGGAAACTGAGAGAACAGCATCCTCAATTCACCAGGCCCCAGATCGGACAGGAGAATCTTCCCGGTGGCCGTAAATGGCGCCGGCAGACGCATACCGATCCGGAACGTGTGTCCAAGCGGCTGAGCCGAGTTGCGACAGCCGATGTAAACGACTTCGCCACCCTCGCGGACGGTGAGGGTCACCGTGTAGGGATCGAGGTCGTGGCGCTGGGCGAGATGGTCGTTGAATGTCGATACTATATCGAGGTGCGACAGAAAACCATTTGCCCATCTGAGCGAGTGGGGTCCAATACGCAGGGTTCCATCGGCAGATCGCGCCAGAAGATCAAGCTCAGTCATCACCGCAAGCAAGCCATGCGCGCTGCTTTTGGGCAAATCCAGAATGCGTGTCAGCTCGGCGGCTGTAAGGTCCCGCGGGGAACCTGCCACAAGATCCAGAATACGCACGGCGCGTCTGAGTGCTGGCACAGTGTCTGATATTTGCGACGATTGTTGATCTTCAGCCATGCACCTTCCTTGACACACTTGGCCCCTTTGGCCCATAGTTCACTCTAATGATTCAAGTTCAATTAGTTGAACTCTAATGCGGGAGAGGTCGATGATCAAGCTAAAAAATGCGGCGCTGTTGCGTGATGCCTGCCTGGTGAATGGTCGCTGGCTGAAAGCCGCGGATGGCAAGACGATTGCGGTGGAAAATCCCGCCAACTCGATGATCATCGGTCACGTTCCTTCATTGTCGGCAGATGAGGTTGAAGCTGCAGTCGAGTCAGCAGGCAAGGCATTTTCCGAGTGGAGCCGCCGTGCTGCGAAGGACCGCGCTGCCATATTGCGTCGATGGTTTGATCTCATGGTGGCGAACGCTGACGATCTTGGTGCGTTGATGACTGCCGAGCAGGGAAAGCCGTTTGCGGAAGCAAAGGGCGAAGCCCTTTATGCGGCATCTTTCGTGGAATGGTTCGCGGAGGAAGCCAAACGTGTTTATGGCGATACCATTCCTTCGCCGACCACGGACAAGCGCATTACCATCCTGAAGCAGCCGATCGGTGTCTGCGCCGCGATCACGCCATGGAACTTCCCGGCCGCGATGATCACCCGCAAGGCGGCCCCGGCACTTGCCGCAGGCTGCGCGATGATCGTCAAACCGGCTGAGCAGACCCCTCTCACCGCACTTGCTCTGGGTGTTCTCGCCGAAGAAGCGGGCGTTCCCGCCGGTGTCTTCCAGGTGGTGACGGGCGCCGCACGCGATATCGGCAAGGTGTTTACCGAAAGCGACACGGTGCGAAAGATCTCCTTTACCGGATCGACTGAAGTCGGTCGTCTGCTGATGGCGCAATCGGCCCCGACGATCAAGAAACTGTCGCTGGAACTTGGTGGCAATGCGCCTTTCATCGTCTTTGATGATGCCGATCTGGATGCGGCCGTTGAGGGCGCGATCGTGTCGAAATACCGCAATGCCGGACAGACCTGCGTGTGCTCCAACCGGATCTATGTCCAGGATGGTGTTTACGACGCATTCGCGGAAAAGCTGGTCAAAAGGGTCGAAAGCCTGTCCGTCGGTGAGGGCACGGAACCTGGTGTTCTGATAGGTCCACTGATCGACCAGGAGGCCGTGGCAAAGGTCGAGGATCACGTTGCTGATGCCCTTGGCAAGGGAGCAAAGATCGTCATCGGTGGAAAGCGTCATGCTCTTGGAGGCACATTCTACGAACCAACGGTTCTGACTGGTGCAACCCAGGCCATGAAGGTTGCCCGTGAGGAGACCTTTGGACCCGTCGCCCCGCTCTTTCGGTTCGGGACGGAAGACGAAGCGGTCGCCATGGCGAACGATACCGAATTTGGTCTGGCGGCCTATTTCTACACCGAGAATGTCCGCCGGACATGGCGTGTCGCAGAAGCGCTCGAATACGGCATGGTGGGCCACAATACAGGCCTCATCTCCAACGAAGTCGCACCATTCGGTGGCGTGAAGCAGTCCGGCTTGGGCCGCGAAGGCTCGCACTACGGCATCGATGAATATCTTGAAATCAAATACCTGTGCTCGGCCATCGGCTGAGATCACGCTGGGAGGATCAGATGACCATCAACCCTTTCGAATTCCGCACCGTTCCCTCCATGCAGGTTGCCTGGGGTGGCGCCCATCGCCTCGGAGAGATTCTTTCCGGCAGGTTTCAGGCGCGCAAGGCGCTGCTGATTACCGATGCAGGTCTCATCAAGGCCGGCCTCATCAAGCCGATTGCTGACGCCCTTGCGGCCAGCGGCTTTAACGTCACGATCTTCGACAAGGTCGTTGCTGATCCGCCAGAGCACATCGTTGCCGACTGCGTCGAGTCCGCAAGGCAGATCGGCGTCGATATCGTTATTGGTCTTGGCGGGGGCTCATCGCTCGACATCGCCAAGCTCGTGGCTGTCCTTCTGGTTTCCGACCAGACGCTTGCCGACATGTACGGGATCGGAAACGTTAAGGGATCACGCCTGCCGCTCGTGCTGGTGCCGACCACGGCCGGTACCGGTTCGGAAGTCACAAACATCTCCATCATCACCACGGGAGAAACCACCAAGATGGGGGTCGTTTCTCCGCAGCTTTACGCTGATTTCGTTCTTCTGGATGCTGAACTGACGGTGGGACTGCCGCAGGTCCATACGGCTGCCACCGGTATCGATGCCATGGTGCATGCCATCGAGGCTTACACCAGCAAACACAAGAAGAACCCGCTATCAGATGCTCTGGCGCGCGAGGCACTGCGGCTGCTCGGTGCAAACCTGATCGCCGCCTGCAGGAACGGGGCCGACCGGAAAGCCCGTGAAGGCATGCTTTTGGGTGCGACATTGGCAGGTCAGGCTTTCGCCAACTCACCGGTGGCCGCCGTCCACGCGCTCGCTTATCCGCTGGGCGGCCATTATCACGTGCCACACGGGCTTTCCAATGCCCTGATGCTGGGGCCGGTTTTACGCTTTAACGCGAAGGCTGCAGCGTCGCTTTATGCGGAGCTTGCCGACGTGCTGGGTGTTCCGGGTGAAGGGGATGCGGCAACCCGTTCGGATGCGTTCGTTCAGCATATGGAAACGCTGATGGACGAAAGCGGCGCGCCGCGGCGTCTGCGCGATGTCGGCGTGACGGACAACACGCTCGCCATGCTTGCGTCCGACGCAATGAAACAGAGCCGTCTGTTGGTCAATAATCCGGTCGAAGTCCGCGAAGAGGATGCGCTTGCGCTCTACCGCGAGGCGTTCTGACCCATTTCTTACAGCGATATCTTCAGTTCCAAGGGAGGAAAACGAGTGACCGATATCAGACTTTACATGCTTCAGTCGGGTACGCTGAAATGCAAGGTACACAACATTAAGATGAACCAGGGGAACGGTGCAGACTATGAGATCCCCGTTCCGTTTTTCCTGATTACCCATCCGGCCGGGCACACCGTGATCGACGGCGGCAACGCGATTGAAGTTGCAACAGATCCGCGTGGCCATTGGGGCGGCATCTGCGATGTCTATTGGCCAGTACTGGACAAGGACCAGGGCTGCGTTGACCAGATCAAGGCGCTTGGTTTCGATCCGGCCGATGTCAAATATGTTGTGCAGTCGCACCTGCATCTCGATCATACCGGCGCCATCGGTCGCTTCCCCAACGCAACCCACATCGTGCAGCGCTCTGAATATGAATATGCCTTTACGCCCGACTGGTTTGCTGGCGGCGGCTATATCCGCAAGGACTTCGACAAGCCGGGTCTGAAGTGGCAGTTCCTCAACGGTGCGCAGGACGATTATTACGATGTTTACGGCGACGGCACGCTCACCACGATCTTCACGCCCGGTCATGCGCCCGGCCACCAGTCCTTCCTGGTGCGCCTGCCAAACAGCAAACCGCTTCTCCTGACGATCGATGCTGCCTACACACTGGACCACTGGGAAGAGAAGGCTTTGCCTGGCTTCCTTGCCTCGACCGTTGACACGGTCCGTTCTGTTCAGAAGCTCCGCACCTATGCCGAAAAGCATGATGCGACAGTCGTCACCGGCCATGACCCTGACGCCTGGGCGAACTTCAAGAAGGCTCCCGAATTTTACGCGTAAATAGAACGCGCAAGTCAACGGCCAGATACGGCGAGGTTGCATGCAATCTCGCCGATTTTTATCATATGAGCCAAGGGCACCGAGCCGAGCGGGACCGTGTATTTCGGCGCATCGACCTTTTCCGGATATACGGCTTCGTTCAGGTCGCTCTTGTTGTCGCTTCAAGGCCTGAAAGCTATCCTCTAGCTGCGCGAGTGTGCTCATACGACGTTTTTCGCCCCGGCGTTACGTAGAGCCATCGGGGTTCGGGCTGACAATTAGCCAATACCGGATGGCTTAGAGTAAACTTGTCTCTTTGATCCAAACTGTCTGCAAATCGAGCAGATTATGGCGCTCACTTAGCGTTCCCCACGTGTCGGGCCAGCCATGCTCCCCAAAACAGGCTTGCAAAAAACCGAAGCGGTTCGTTGAAACCAACGCCTTCCAGCAATGAAATGACCTCGTCTTCCGATCGGGGTGGCTCCGCACCCTGCAGAATCTTGCCCATTTTGGCCTGGACCTCTTCTGGCCCGGCGCCGTTCATACGCCAGCGTGCTGCCCATGCTGCCATGAGCAGGGGCTGCGACGCATACGCCCGATAATTCCCCGCCACAATCAGGGGCGCGTCAGGATACAGCCGCATTGCAATCTGCGCCAGAACATCCTGCTTTGCGGCGTTCCCTGGCAAATGGTGCAGCACGCCGATCATGATTGCGGCGTCAAACGATGGAGCTCTATCCAGATCGGAGACCGTTCCGAGGACGGTCTCCACCCGGTCAGACACTTCGGCCCTGACCAGATGATCGCGTGCAAGGTTGAGCATCGGTGCTGAAGGATCGACGGCGACAAAGGACCATTGCGGTTCCAGCCGAGCGGCGGCGATGATTTCGCCCGCCGTACCGCCGGCCCCGACAACCAGAACCCGTGCCGCCGTTCCTTCGCCCAGAGCTGCCGACAGCATGCAGGCGGAAAGCTCGTGGCAGGCGTCATATCCGGCCAGCGCTATCCTACTCTGTCGTGCGTATTCCCCTGCGCGGGAGGCGTCAAATTTAGCTGCAAAATCCTGTGTCATGCTGTCTCTTGTCTGTTTAGACGTGCTGGCGTGCTTCGCTCAAGGAGGATACAAGATTTGCGATCAGGAAAGGGAGGAAATACATGACTGAAAGTTCAGATTCCGGGCGAAAACATGATCGGTTGACGGCTTTCCTGAAAGCCTTTCATCTTGGCGCATCACGTTGCGATTGTGCTGAAGCCGCTAACCTCCTGATCATCAATGTCCATGGCGCAGGTGAACCGACCCATCTGCTTTATCGCGCCAGATCCACGGCGTCGCTGCCGGATGGCGCAGCTATATGCGCTGGCGCCACAGTGGATTTTGGCGGTAGTGCCAATCCGTTGGTCGGTGCACTGCCAGACGAATTGTGCCTTTCACTGGCCAACGAACCGGAATTGCGCGGTTTGTGTCAACTGATGGTGGCCGAGGTCGAGGTCGCCCGCTGTGGTGGCGGTACTATCGAGGCGCGTCTATGCGAGATCATCGTCGTGCTTGCGATCCGCAAGGCAATAGCGATCGGCACGGTCGATGCGGGATTACTGGCGGGTCTGGCGCACCCCGGACTGCATCCCAGCCTTGTGGCCATACATGACAATCCGGCGCGAAATTGGCGGATTGCGGACCTTGCCGCCATAGCGGATATGTCGCGCGGACAATTCATTTCCACCTTCACGCAAACCGTTGCCCAGTCGCCTATCGCCTACCTCAATGGCTGGCGCCTGGCGCTTGGACGAGCAGAACTGCGCGCCGGACGAAGTGTCAAATCGGTCGCCACCGGGGTCGGCTTCGGCAGCGCCGCCGCATTTTCCCGCGCCTATTCCCGCAAGTTCGGCTCACCGCCGGCCCAGAGCAAACCACGACCATGAGGCAGAGGATATTAATTCCCGACAGTGCTCCAGCCCTCTCGGCCAATATTGAGGCCACTTTCCAGGGCACGACCGCCGATGCTCGTGTCGAGTGGCACGATCTGGGAGAGAGTTTCCCAGAGGAACGTCCGATTTGGCGACCGTCATGTTTCTCACACGAGATCTTGGGGAAGCTGCGAGCGAGGTATAAGGACGGAGCGCAAGGCAAGCTTTTGGATTAGTTGCTCGCGGCGGCTTTTGGGCGTTGGCGTTCTGGCGCCAAACGGCCAGAATGGGATCGGGTCTGGCAAGCTGGCAAAGCGGCTTCAATCGGTCGTTCGGCCCGCATTAAGTTCACGGAAGCTTCCGTTCGCTAAACCAGCCGATCCTCACAGACGCATCGGTTCACCTTTGAATGCGAGCTAACTAATGGCGTCGACGAGGCGACCCATCGGTTCCTCTTCAGGCGCGCGATCGACTTGCGCGAGAACGCGGAAATGGCAACGCTGCTCTATTGCATGCGTCGCTACCTTTACAGCTAAGGCCCCCCGCGATGATTGCTTCCGGGAAGTCAGCCCGCATAGTGAACGGCGATAATGGGGTCGGCTCCGGCCAGTCGGCAAAGCGCCTTCGTGTCGGTCACAGAGGCCATCATGGGACGCGCCTGAAAGCAGGCAACGCTTCGCAGCGGCGTAACACGTCACCTGTGCGCCAGAAGCGGTCATTGGCGCACAAACACTCGCCAAGCCATTATAAAAACCATTCATGGCAGCGATAAAGGCGGCACGGTGGCTTCCGTGGCTTGGAAGGGATATCGTCATTCCGATCACGTCAATCTAGCCTACTCAACGCGCCCGACCTCGTGTAGCGTCGGAATGGGCAGTAAAAGGTTCACCATGTCGCTCCTCGATCCTGACGCAATCCATCCTATCACCCTGCCTGACGGCAGGGTTTATTCGGACACGGTGTATCTAAAGAACGTCGTCGACCATCCTCGTATCGAGGTCGGCGAATACAGCTACTTCACGCATTCTGGAACCCCAGAAGAGACAGCCCAGATACTTGCCCCTTATCTCGGTCACACATGTCGCGAGCGGCTGCTGATCGGCAAATTTGTACAGATTGCTAAGGGTTGCTACTTCATAACCAGCTCGGCCAATCATCCCATGACTGGTTTCACAACATATCCATTTCGAATCTTCAAGCCCGAGACGTTTGGCTACAAGGAACTGCCGGTCAAAGACACGGTCGTCGGTCATGACGTTTGGATCGGCCACAACGCGGCTATCATGCCTGGTGTGCGCATTGGCGCGGGTGCTATCGTGGCCGCAGCCTCGGTCGTTGCTCGCGATATCCCGCCTTACGCCGTGGTTGGCGGCAATCCCGCTACCGTGATTAGAATGCGTTATCCCGCTGAGGTGATAGATGTCCTGCTTCATATTGCTTGGTGGGACTGGCCAATCGAGAAGATTGAAGCTAATTTAGCATCTCTGAGTAATGGTGACCTTGACGCTCTCAAAATCGCCTAGCGCCGGGCTCGCCATCTCGTAATGTTCGCAATCGGCCCAAGGCTGTCATGTCGCAGAAGCGCCATTTGGGGACCTTGACGGTAGGACATCCCGCCGTATCCTCACCCGCAGTTGCAACGGGGTGACCGCCATGGCTGAGGTAACAGAACACACCATAGATCGGGGCGATGGCGCTCGTGTTCAGCTATTCCAGGCGCGTGCTTCGGATCGACGAAACGGAGCGATACTGTTCGTTCACGGTAATCAGGGAGGACTTCTTTTAGGTGGACAGGAAGCGGTCGAAGATGAATCCCTCGTCCGGTTCTCCTCGCGCCTCGGCATAACGGCGGCCGCCGTATCGCAGCCTGGTTTCGGCACATCGGACGGACCAGCGGATTTCTGCGGACCGTCGACACAGAAAGCGATTGTCGCGGCGTTGGATTTCCTCAAGCGGCAGCCATCGGTCGATCCAGAGCGTATCGTACTTTATGGCAACAGCCGTGGGGCTGTCGCCTCTGCCATGGTGGCAACCAAGGTGGCCGATCTCAAAGCGATCATACTGACTGGAGGCGTCTATGACTTGAGAGACGCCTACAAGACAAGTGCACGAGGCCTGCAAGAGGCTATCCGAAACGAAGCAGGTATCTCAGACGAGGCCTTCCTGGATAGATCCGCACTCTATCATGCTCATAGCATCCGATCAGAAACCCTACTTCTCCACGGCAAATATGATGATCGTGCATCGGTCGATCAGGCTGAACGATTTTCCGAGGCTCTTGCAAGGTCGGGGGTCCCTGTACGTTTTCACGCGCTTGATGGCGGTCATCGGCTTCCCCGCGATCAGGTCACTCCCATTCTCCGCGATTTCCTTACCCGAGTGTTCGCACCGATGGCGACTATTCATTGATGATCGTCCGCTTAGGGCCGACTGCCGTCTTCCGCTTTGCGCCAATTGCGGCCGTCTTGCAAGCTCGTTTCAAGGTTCAGCCGAAGTAACCCGATATGCCATTCCCAGCGATCGCGGAGCAGTTTCTTTGAAGCCAAATTTTTCGTAGAGTTTGTTCGCCGGAACGTCGGCGATCAGACTGACATAGGCCGAGACGGGCAGCTTTCGCGAGACATACGACATGATTGTCTGCATGATGGTTTTCCCCAGTCCTCGTCCCTGATGGTCGGGATGAACAGCGATGTCGACAACCTGGAAAAAGCAGCCTCCATCGCCGATCAATCGCCCCATCCCGATTGCCGCGCCTCGATGCATGACAACGACCGAGTAAACCGTACCCGTTAGCCCTAACCGGGCAGCCTCTGGCGAAAACGCACTTAGCCCGGCGACAGAACGAAGATGCAGGTACTCTTCTACTGTCGGCAAACGGGACGCGGTGCTGTATTGCGATTGTTCCATCTTATCGGACGCTTTCCAAATTGAGCCCATAAAGTAGCGATTATTTGCCACTCCAAACAGGGTCAGTTGTCAATGGACGTTCAGGACCGAGCTCGACTTCCTCTCCGGGTCGAAGGTCGTCTTCCGCTTCGCGCCTGCATTCCAGTCACAGACACCGTGTTTGCCCGTACCTAAATGCAGACATGGCTTTACATCCCGGTGCTTGCTGCTTGCGCTCGCACGAGCAATCGCTCCGCTGGACGGTTGGGGGAAGGCATCCCGCGGCAATTGACGGTGCGAGCGGCTGTTATTCCCCCTATCGGCACAAAAGTTACCCTCACGGGTGACGATGGCGGCAGTGAAGTTGCCAACGCAGCGTTTGTATGGCACCTCGTTTACATGCCAAATTTGCGAACGAAATAAGGATGCGACCGTGGGAGACGAAGTTTGGGGGACGTTAGTCAAAGAATTCTCTGATGTTCCAGACGCGTCGGCCATAACTCGCATCACTGTGCGCCTTGTGATCGCGGCGGTACTCGGTGGGGTTCTCGGGTTCGAACGCGAGAGCAAGGGCAGAAGTGCTGGCTTGCGGACTCACATGTTGGTTGCCGTAGGTGCTGCACTTTTCGTTTTAGGTCCACTGCAGAGCGGCATGCAGATCGGCGATCTGTCACGGGTACTGCAGGGTGTCGTTCAAGGAATAGGCTTCCTCGGCGCGGGTGCTATCATAATCCGCTCGGCGCAGCGGGAGGTAGAAGGGCTCACCACAGCGGCCAGTATCTGGGCGACAGCCGCGATTGGTGTAATGGCCGGCCTGGGAATGGAGGTAACGGCCGTCTTATCGACCGCGATCGTCTTGGTCATTCTCGCAGCGGTGCCTCACATCTTGCCCACGCCATCCGAGACGGACTCAAAGTCTATTGGGGACGATTGACCGTAGGACGACAGCGAAGATGTTTCGGCCTCAACTCAATCTGTAGCAGGTACCGCGAAAAGGCTGAAAAGCGCCAAAAACGGTCATGCGACCTGTATTATCGTCGGGATCCCGCGATTGAGGGAGTTGGCGACTGTGCACACCGACCACGCATGATCGATCAAGGCTTTCGGATCGGAGCCGTCCGATGTCTCGCACTTTACAGATAGCACGGCTTTGGTGGCGACCAGCGGTACACCCTCTAGGTCAAGTGTCGCTGTTACGGCAATTTGTTCGATTTTCACGCCACGTTCATGGGCGACATAGCGTAGGTCATTACAGTAGCAGCCTCCTATTGCTAGAGCGAGCATTTGGCCGCCATTGAAACCGAGACCCAATCCCCCGGCCTTGCCTTCCGGCCGATCGATGACCACCGTATGGCCGCCAGCCCAACCCATCGCTGCCTCAGTGCCGGCGACGTTCCGCAACTCGATGACCGACCGCACCATCACATAACTCCGTCCATGTCTGAGCTTTGCAAGTTCGTGGCAAACGTTGGCGTGGTCAACTGTGTTTTCGAGCCTGTTCTTTAAAAGATGAGGTTTGAGGCCGCTCGGGGCGGCGGCCAATTTGGCGAGAGTGCACCAGAAGCGGCCGTTCCGGCAACAGAGAGTCCAACTTATGGCTGGGTGCCGTTGAGTTAAGGAATGCCCGCAATTTCGGGAAATGCTACACTTCTGATGTCCACCATGTCGAAGCTAATGAAAGGTTGGCTTGGCTCAATAACGCAGTTTTGGCGGCATCCCGTTGAGCGCCAACTACCACAACTTGTGCGAACCCCCGCCGATTTAGCTCCGATTTTGCGCGCTGTAACAATGCTGCACCCGCATCGTGCCAACGATCTTTAGCAGCAACGCAGAAGTCATCGATCAAAGCGGTCGCCCCACCCGGATCGTATACTTGCGGAGTTGGAAACTCTCGCGCGATAAGAAAACCGACGATCAGTGTGTTCTCAACGGCGACAAGAGACACGTTGTGCTCATCAGAGAACAGTTTTTCAAACCATGAAAGAGTCGAAGCAGCTGAGTTAGCGGCTTTCTTCCAAAAGCGCGGCTCGTAGTTCTCGTATTCTTTGCGTCTTGCTTCGACAAGCTCCACGCACCGGAGCGCATCCTCTTTCGAGGCATTCCTAATTTGCATCTGGCTAACCTTGTGGCTGCATTCATCTGCGATGGCAGCCAGTACAGTGTGGCAAAACACCTCTGTCAACATCTGCTATGGGCCAACGGCCGACTTGGCGCGGAAGCGCCAATTGCGGACATATAGCGTGCTGGAAAGAATGATGAACTCAGCTCAGCGATAAGCCTTCTTCAAGTATGGACTGCTTCACCGCATCCCGTTCTTTTACGCGTTCATACCAGCCTCTGAGGTTGAGAAGATCGTCGAAATGGATATCTGCACCATAGTATGACTTCAGCCATGACGCTTGTCCCCAGCTTGTGAGAGCGAACAGATATGCATCGGCGACCGTGAAATTCTCGCCCATCAAAAAACGCTGCGATGCCAGCAAATTGTCGATCCATGCGTAGCGCTTTTCCAGCTTCGGCGTTGCTGTTTCGAGATATGCACCCGCCTGTTTCGCATAAAGAAGTGGAATGAAGCCCTTGTGGATTTCGGTCGATAGGAAACTCAGCATCTCCTGCAGCTTGTAACGCTCGAAAGTGCCGTTGGCGGGAGCGAGGCCGGATTGAGGCTTCAGATCGGCCATGTATTGGACGATGGCTGGCCCCTCGAAAAGCATCGCGCCGTTCCCCACGTCCAGGGCCGGAATGTAGCCATTGGGATTGATGTCGTAATAATCTTGGCCCCCTTCAGTCTTATGATCTTTGAAGTTCACCCTGACAAATTCGATATCCAACTCCAGTTCGTTGGCAACGATGTGTGGTGAGAGCGAGCAAGCGGCGGGCATGTAGTAGAGTTTCATTAATCGTCTCCTGGATTTCAGTACCTCGCGGCATGTTGCATGAGGACCAAAATCCACTTAGTTGACGCGGTAGAGAAATGTAAGAACGCAAAATAATGTCATCTAGGTACATAAATTATACCGGTTTTCAGGAGGTGCGAATTTGAAGGACACCGTCACCGGTTGTTCCGTTGAGCTCGCAATGCATCTGCTGGGCGGAAGATGGCGTTTGCTAATCGCATCCTATCTCATCGATGGTCCAAAACGGTTCAACGAACTCAGGAGGCTCATACCGGGCATTTCTCAAAGGATGCTGAGCCTAGACCTCCGTGCATTGGAGGACGCCAGCTTGATTGCCAGAACCGTTTACCCAACAGTTCCCGTAAAGGTGGAGTATGCGCTCACCGAAGAAGGACGCCGTCTGGGTAAAGTTGTCGCAGTCGTTCAGGAATTCGGGCTTTGGCTGAAAGATAGGAATGCAAGCTGACCTGATGTCCGCTTCGGGCGGGGAACTGCCCTAATGCAAAGCACCAAGTGCGGTCGGGAATCTATCGGACGCGGGGAACTACCGGATTTTCAAGAAAGCCACGCCGGAAGGCTCTTGCAACAACCACGCCCAGTCCAAATCCCGATATCAATCTTGCTAGCAAAAGATCAGGCAATGAATAGGACGCCAGCCAATGAAAGATTCCAAATGCCAAGAACGATGTTGCGACAAGGCTAAGCTGGCCGTCTGTTGCTGGCCGACGAAAAGCCACAGAATGAAACCCAGCGACGCCCCCAACCAAGCATGGCAAAAACTGACCGAGAGTTATCGTTGGCTTCGCCGTAAGCGTGTCCAGATGGCAAAAGATGAACGCTAACAATCCGGTGCCAAGTAACTGCAACAATACGGCTCCAACCAGGCGTGTTCTGACGGAATATTTGGGTTTTGAGTAGCGAAAATATGTGACCAAGACGCCCTCCTTTGACGTGGTCGCGTTCGATGGGCCGCGACCGCCTTAAAATTCGTACAACCTCAACTAGAGTTGAGGTCAAGGGGCAATGGCACAAGAGTCAACCTTTTGGCAGAGTGTCCGACGGGCGAGATGAGAGGTTTGCGTGCCAACTATTATGAGGACTAACCGACTGCTTCTTAGGGAAGTCGAGAAACAAGACCTAGACGCGTTGAGCAAGATTTACGCCGACCATGAATGCATGAAATTCTATCCAAGCACCAAGTCGTCATCGGAAATCCGGACTTGGTTTCAGGAGCTTTCATTCGACAGCTACCTCAAGCACGGCTTCGGCCTTTGGGCAGTAGTTGACCCTTCTTCTGGACAGGTCATCGGCGACTGTGGGATTACTCTCCAAGAGACCCCTGAAGGCACCGAACCGGAAATTGGGTATCATCTGTGGCGTGGCTTCTAGGGGAACGGCTTTGCTACTGAGGCTGCGACAGCTTGTCGGGGCCATGCGCTGAACACCCTTGGCCTGGGCAGGGTGGTCAGCATAATAAGCCCCGAAAATATACCGTCGCAGAAAGTCGCGGAAAAAGTCCATGACCGAATGGAGGTCTACCAAAAACGGCTCCAGAGCAGCGGGCGCATCGTAAATCGATACCTGTATATTAGCCAAGCTCAATGACCACTACGGGCCAACTGCGGTCTTCCGCTTCGCGCCAAAAGCGGTCATCGCATAAATTCAAGGAATGCCTGTTCTAAGGTATATGGCTTACGTCCTCCGAGCAGAAATGCTTAATTCCAGGAATGACAGAACCTACGCCCGAACAAATCGAAAAACTCGCTACCGCCTTTGAGCGCTTTACCCGTCGTTTCAAGGTCGCGGAGGCAGCGGCAGTCATGCAAAACTCGCTCAACCCCCTCGACATTCAGGCGCTTCTTTTCATTGATGAGCATCCCGAGTGTAATCTGGGGGATGTAGCCCGGCATCTTCAGGTCGCGCTGACGACAATGTCGTCTTCGGCCGACCGGCTGGTCCGTCGGGAGATGATTGAACGGCAGCGGCCAGAGGCAAACCGCAGGTCGGTGGCTCTGACAATCACGGACAAGGGGCAGCAAGTGGTCGCAGGCTATATCGATGGATATCGAGCCTCCTGCAAAGCGATGCTGCGGGCGCTTGATACCGTTGACCAAACCGAATTTCTGAGGATTACCCAACAGATCGCAAAATACGAAGGTTGAATATTACGAATATCGTAGTATGTCTCTGACATCGAAATGATCAGGGACGTCATCATGACCCACACACCGCCCACTGCACTCGTCACAGGAGCAAACAAGGGTATTGGCCTCGCCATCGCACGGCAGCTTGGCGCAGCCGGACACACGGTCTGGCTGGGGTGCCGAGATATGTCACGGGGTGAGATGGCAGCTTTCGAACTGAGAGAAAACGGGGTTGACGCCCGTGCAGTGCAACTCGATGTTACGGACGATGCGAGCGCGTCCAGTGCCGCCAAAACTATCGAGAGTGAAGTCGGGCATCTCGACGTTTTGGTCAACAACGCCGGGCTCATGTTTGGTTCGCCTCCCTCTCTTGCCGAGGAGTCAATTGACGAGATTCAGCAAATGTTCAACACCAACGTTTTCGGGGTGATGCGCGTCACTCAAGCCTTCTTGCCGTTGTTGCGCAAATCGAAGGCGGCCCGGATCGTAATGATGAGCAGCGGCCTCAGTTCGTTGACGGATGCCTTGGACATGCGGAGCGAAACATGGACGGTCGGTTTTGGCGGATACTGCGCCTCAAAGACTGCACTGAACATGTTGACCGTCAAGCTTGCGAAGGAGCTTGATCGGGAAGGGATCAAAGTGAATGCGGTAGACCCCGGCCTGACATCGACTGATATGACAGGCAACGGACCGGGGCACTCACCTGAAGATGGCGCACGCCCCGCATTCGCTCTAGCAACGACGCACGCATATGGACCGACAGCAGGGTTCTACGCTTGCGCTCCATCAGGCGAACTTGTGCAAAAGAGTTGGTGAGACGCATTCAGCGATTATGGGATGCGGGCCGACCGGTTCCGCATCTCAATGTCTCCTTCGGGCCGACAGGAGACGCTCTGCCGCAAGAAGGGTTGCCGTCGGCTTTTCCGTCATCCCCGTTGCTCGGTTTCTTGCTATTCTTCGCTGAGTGTGTGTTGAACCTTACATCCTGCGCTCGGTACTCTTCAGTGAGCTTGAGAGCCCGGAAACGCGACTGGCCTCACGCTGCTGCAAGACATGCCGGGATTCGGCCAGTATCTCGCGATACCTTTGGATCTTGGTCGTTTTCATCCTGAATAAGTCGTCGACTGATACCGTTGCCTGCTGCACCGGAAAAGCCATTTCGTTTTCCAGAAGGTCGAGCAAAAGGTTTCGCATCACTGCGTTTTCTTCTCGAAGTTTCGCGAGCTCAATAGCCTTCCCACTCGACTCAAATTTCCGTGCGATAGCTTTGTCAATATCGTGTTCGACAAGCAGAATCTTGGTGGTATAATACCGGCAAGCAAAGAATGCTGTGACGAGCGCGCATAACGCGATGACAATGTAGATCATTTCGACCTCCAGGTTATCCTAAAAGTCGATATTCGGAAGTCGGATTTCAATACGCGATTCACTCGGCAAACCAAAATGGCTCCGCTTTGATGAGGAACCGGGCCGTAACCGTATCAAGTTCATCGCGATTGAAACGGTGATTGTCAGACGCTTCAATCTTACATACTTTGGCGTCTTGTTACCTTAACAGGTACTTCGCCTTTCTCACGGGGTATGCGAGAGGCTCACCATTTTCCAAGATGAAACCCATACGGTACATGCATCTGCGCATTTCGGGAGAGCCATATGCACCTCCATAAATACCGACGGGGTGGTATGATGGGTAAGATTCAAAACTGCATCTGTCGAGTGCTGAACGATAGGCGATCTCACGTACGTAGTCACCCGTCACCGGAACCGTACCGTAAAGATGCCATTGAGTACGTGCTTCCGCGACTGCTGCCGTGAAGGTAACGCCCAGAATCACGCTTAGAGCCAGCTTGAGTTTCATGACACGCCTCCAAATGAACAATTATGACGAGCAACGGAGATTTCGTCCGGTTTGTTCCCTCGCTCAGACGCAGTTGCGCAATTGTGGTCTCTTCGCCCCCACGGTCGGAGTACATGCCACTTTCTTTTCCCCTTTGGGTCAACTTCGGGAGTGACGTCAGCTTTGGGCCTCCGTACCGGCTATTCAGATCAGTCCCGCCATCTCCTGAAATAAGACGTAAGCAAAAAGTCGTGGCGTCGTTCTTGTCAGGGACAGTCTAGCAAAATTTGGCAACACTACATTGTTGCCGATTCTCTACATTTCCAACGAGCGCCAAGCAAAAACCCCGCCGGGGATGGCGGGGCCGATAACGCCGTTTAGATGCAGGATTTAAGCGACAGCGAGTGCTTTCTCGATATCCTGTACAGAATGGCCAGTCAGATCTTTATCCAGTTCTCCAATAAGAACTTCCGACAACGACTTATGGTAGCCCTTGCGCATCTCACCCAGTGTGCGCGGTGCCGCGATAATCACCAGACTTTTAATCTTGCCCTCAAGCACCTGCTTGTTCAGCATATCCGTAACACCTGCACCAAACCCGTCTTCGTCTTGCTGGCTATCGTCGGGATTAGCCGAGCTACGTGAATGTCGGGCGCCGGAAGAGATCTTCGAGCTGTCGATCGCCGGATCTGGCAACGCTGTCAGATTGACAGTCGCCGCATCTCCGTCGTTCCGAAAAAGGCTAAGCTTTTCGCCATCGGCAACGGCAACGACCGTGTTCTGCGGAAGGTTCATGTTGATCTCCTTGGTGAGCAGCTCGAGCCCAGATGACCGACCCTGCTTGTTTCTGTCAGAGAATAACCTCGCTACAGACCATCCGTTCCGCAGTCGGCCCGACAAAAATCCAGCCTTGGCGTATCGCCTTGATCAGTCATCCCAGTCAAATGCTTGATGGCCTTCCTCTAGCCATCGCTGCGGCAGAGGTCAGTCGAGGCTGCTGTACCAAGCACAGACCCTTGGAACAAACTCGGCAGTAAGCATCCGCAGCGAGAAACTTCCGCGACAATGCTGGTGAGCGGTACGGCATGGACATGCCGACCCTGTAATCTGAAACGGCGTCCACATTGAATACTGTATAAAATATAATTGGTAAAATCAGGCATTTCCGGTCGCTGTGGTACCCCCAAGCGCGGCAAAAACCTGCGGGGAAAACTCAAACTGTCGAGCCGTTCCTCGTCCCATTGAGTTTCTTCCCAGCGTTTCCGTAAGGATGCCCCGCCGGACCAAGAGTTCAATGGTTTCGATCACCCCACCACGCGTCATTCCGGTAATATCAATTACATTTGAGAGTGTTAGTTTCTGATGCGCCTGGTGCATCAGATAGAGAATATTCATCATGCCGATCTGCTTGATGCGAGACTGCGCCGATTCACCATCGATCGGCTTCTCCAGGATTTCACGCACCGCAAAAACGGACAAGGCCTGACTCTGCCATCTTTCACTTAAATTGCTTGCCATCGTTTTAACTATCTATTATTTGCATAGTGAAATAATTGTGCTGAGTCGCCGTGCAGTTGAGGCGGACATTTAGGAAGACGGAGAGTAGGTGGCATGAAGGGCCTTTTCTTTCGAATGATCATAGCAGCGTCAGGGTCCATTTCACTCTATACCATTTCGGAGCGAAGCGCTCGTGCCGACGAATGGGGGTGCCAGGTTATCCTGTGCTTATCCAATCCCGGCGGTCCGACCCAGTATGGCGAATGCAAGCCGCCCGTCGAGAAGCTTTGGAGGTGGTTGGCAAAAGGGCGTCCGTTTCCAACTTGCGCGGGCGTGGGTTTTCAGACCTCTCGCCCTCTTTACGAACCATATTACTGCAACGCCGGCTACCGCTTATCTGCTGGCTACGGTCCTAGGGGACGTGACGCGACGTGCATTTCCACGTCGCTGCAGGCCGTGAGCGATAGCTTTTGCCGGCGAGATCGAGACGGTGGCGATCCGAACAAAGGCTCTGTCACGTCGCCGAGGTGGCAAAGGGTAAACGGGCGATACCAATGCCTGGCCAATACCGTCGCCCGACCCCTGGTCCGCGAGAAACCTCGATACGTCGACTTGACGATTGAGGGCGTCGCCACGCAGAGGGTGTGGTTCTGAACATGCCCGTTGTCTTCTCAGATTTTTGCCAGACCTTCGAGCCATTCCTTGCGTCGGACGCCGTTCCGGGTGTTGCGGGCTTCAAAAGCCAATTGTCTCCGCTCGACATCAGGAGCGACAGCAGTGCGCCGCTCGGGCGGCCTGAGACCAAGCCAGAGGTGATCAAAGTTGCCACATCCTTTCCGGTGGAACGCCGCGAGATGCACATTGGTGTTGAAGGGATCGGGCCGCAAGAACTGCGCAGATTGAACCCCTCGATACCGGAAGCCTTCGAACTCCGCCTTGACCAGACGTCTACAGGAACGCAACTCGACGCCTGTTTTCGTGTCGCGGTGAAGGTGGAGGCGCACCCTGCCTCGGGCGAGCAGGTGCCGCAATCCCGCCGCGGACGTGACGATCCGTCGGTCGGGGGCGTGGTCAACTATGGCGATCAGGTTCGCCGCGAAATCGAACGGCTCGGACCGACAGTGGCTCGATTTACAATCGGCGACACGGGAAAAGGGTTGCAGACAAACGTGTCGGCGAATTCTTCCCAAGCAGACGTTGTTGCCGAAGTGGTGGCGGAAAACACTCCGGGGGAAGCACACGCGATCTCGGCGGCGTCCGCGTGGGACGTCTTCAAGACCCGAAGCCGTTCATCCGTCCTGGTGTTTCAAGACAATCAATTGGAATTGGAGCAGAGTGAATGATAATCAGTTCCCGGATCAGACCCGTCGTCGCTTCGTCCGTCATGGCCGTCGCCATTATAGTGACGATGGTTGAGCCCGCCTTCGCGCAATCCGCCGGCATCGAGACCGTCCTGCAGAACATCGTTGACATGCTGACGGGAAACATTGCGAAGCTTCTCGCTGTGATTGCGGTCATCGTCATCTGCATCGCCTGGATGTTTGGTTACATGGACCTGAGGCGAGCGGGCTTCTGGATCATCGGAATTGGCGGCATCTTTGGCGCCACCGAACTCGTCAACACCATCGTCGGAGCCTGAAGATGGTAGGCGGACAAACGGTTTTCGAAGAAGACACACTCTTCGTCGCGTGCACGCGTCCCGCGATGATTGCCGGTGTTACGATGGAGGCGATGGGCTTCAACATCATGGTCACGACGATCCTATACATCATCGCCGGATCTATCGCCTACGCGTTCGTCGGCATCGTTTTCCATCTCATCTTCAAAGCGCTCGTCAAGCACGATCACAACATGTTCCGCATCCTGCTCGCCTGGGTCGAGACACGCGGCCGCTCGCGCAACGGTGCCTATTGGGGCGGGGCAACACTTTCCCCCCTGAGACTGACACGCCGCTTCGACGAAAGGGATATTGGAATTGCCTGACATCGCCACCCTTAGATCACGCGAACTCACGCCAGAGGCTTTTATCCCTTACGTGCGGCACATCGACGAGACGACAATCGCGCTCGAGTCCCGGACACTCATGGTCATGGTCGCGCTCGCAGGCGTATCTTTCGAAACTGCTGATCTGCTCGCCATCAACGCGCTCCATCGCGATCTCAACACGCTCTATCGAAATATAGCCGATGAGCGGCTCGCGATCTGGACCCATCTCATTCGGCGCAGGGATAGTGACTATCCGGGCGGAACGTTTGCAACGCCATTCTCCGCCTCGCTCAACGAGAAATACCGGGAACGCATGGCACGCGAACACCTTTTCCGCAACGATCTCTATCTGACCGTCCTTTGGTCGCCAGCGCGTAGCCCTGCGGACAAGGCGGGGAAGCTGCTGTCGTACCTTCGACGGTCAAAACGACTCGATACGGAGCTGGATGAAGAGGCTCTGAAAGAGCTAAAGGATAAAGTCGTCATTGTAATGGCGGGCTTGAGGAGCTTTGAGCCACGGCTCCTTTCTCTTTATGAACAGGAAGGCATGCTCTTCTCTGAACCGAGCGAGGTGCTGCACCAGCTCGTCGGCGGGAGGCGTGAGCGCGTGCCGCTTACCGAAGGTCGCGTCGCGTCGGCAATTTACTCTGATCGCGTCATCATAGGTCGGGAAACGATCGAGATCCGGCATGAGGCAGAAAGCCGCTTCGCCGGCATGCTGAGCTTCAAGGAATATCCAGCCCGTACCAGGACAGGCATGCTGGACGGAGTTCTAAACAGTCCGTTTGAACTCATTCTCTCACAGTCGTTCTGCTTTGTGTCGAAGGCGGACGCTCGCGTCATCATGGGGCGTAAGCAAAACCAGTTGGTGAGCAGCGGCGACAAGGCGGCTTCGCAGATCGATGAACTTGACGATGCGATGGACGACCTGGAGTCCAACCGCTTCGTGCTCGGTGAGCATCACCTGACACTCTCCGTCTTTGCGACCACTTTAAAGGAATTAACCGACAATCTGGCAAAGGTTCGCGCCAGCCTGACCAATGGCGGGGCTGTCGTTGCGCGCGAGGATCTTGGTCTCGAAGCGGCATGGTGGGCGCAACTTCCGGGCAATTTTCGTTACCGCGCGCGCTCAGGCGCGATCAGCTCGAAGAATTTCGCAGCATTGTCACCGTTCCATTCCTATCCGATCGGACAGAAGGACGGCAATGAGTGGGGACCCGCCGTCGCCCTGCTCAAGACCGCTTCAGGCTCGCCCTACTACTTCAATCTCCATTATGGCGATCTGGGCAACACCTTCATGTGCGGTCCGTCGGGAGCGGGCAAAACCGTGATTGTCAATTTCATGCTGTCACAGCTCGAGAAACACGACCCGCACGTGGTGTTCTTCGACAAGGATCGCGGCGCGGACCTTTATGTTCGCGCCGCCGGAGGCACCTACCTGCCGCTGAAGAACGGGGTCCCCACCGGCTGCGCTCCCTTAAAGGCCCTCAACCTGACGCCGGAGAACAAGGTGTTCCTGGCGCGCTGGATCGGCAAGCTTGTGGGTTCAGGGGCGCGGGAACTGACTGTCACCGAACTTCGCGACATCTCCGGCGCGATCGACGGCCTTGCCGACCTGCCCGCTGAGCGACGGACAATAGGGGCGCTGCGGGCTTTCCTCAACAATACGGATCCGGAAGGTATCGCGGCGAGGCTCCGCCGGTGGGAAGAGGGAGGGCCGCTCGGCTGGGTCTTCGACAATGTCATCGAAGATATCGGATTTGGCGATTTCGGCGGATCAGGGAAGTTCATCGGCTACGACATGACCGACTTCCTCGACAACGAGGAAATTCGCATACCGCTGATGGCCTATCTCTTCCATCGCGTCGAGCAGGTGATCGATGGCCGCCGGATCATCATCGTCATCGACGAATTCTGGAAGGCGCTACAGGACGAGGGGTTCCGCGATCTTGCGCAAAACAAGCTGAAGACCATCCGCAAACAAAATGGGTTGATGCTGTTTGCCACGCAAAGCCCGCGCGACGCGCTGAACTCGCCAATCGCGCACACGATCATCGAGCAATGCCCGACACAGATCTTCCTGCCCAACTCGCGCGGCAACCATGCCGACTATGTCGATGGATTCAAGCTCACCGAGCGCGAATACGAATTGATAGCGCGCGAGCTTTCCGTTGAAAGCCGGAGGTTCGTGTTGAAGCAAGGACACAACAGCGTCGTTGCCGAGCTCGATCTCAACGGCTTCGATGACGAGCTCGCCATCCTCTCCGGCCGGACCGCCAATGTCGAACTTCTCGACGCGATCCGCGCGGAGGTTGGAGACGACGTCGAGAACTGGCTTCCCATTTTCCAACAGCGAAGGAGTGCTAGCTGATGACTTCCTATCGACTTCATGGCGTACTGCTCAGCGCGGTGCTTATGCTTGCTGCTGAAGGCGTGTCAGGGCAGGGGATTCCTGTCAACGATCAGGCTGCGATTGCCAAGCAGATCGAGAGCATCGCTCAGCTCAAGTCGCAACTCGACGCGCTCAATGAGCAGATCGGCCAGGCTCGGCAGCTTTATGGCTCGCTCAACAAGCTGACCGATATGGCGGATGTCGCCGAGGTTCTCAACGATCCGGCGATCCGCAAGGCGCTTCCCTTTGACTTCGCTGCCATCGAGGGATTGCTCAAAGGCAACGGCACCGGCGTGTTCGGTGATTCCGCCTCAAGGTTTCTGGAAGGTAACTCGACCTACCGCACTGACGCCGATGATTTCTACGCTCGGGAATTGTCACGGCTTCAGAACAAGAATGCCGGGCAAATGAGCGTTGGTGAGCAAATCTACGATGCCGGGACCAAGCGCATCGACGGGATTGATCAGCTGCGGGGAAAGATTTCCACGGCTGGCGACGCCAAAGAGATTGCCGACCTGCAGGCTCGGCTACAGGTCGAACAGGCATTTCTTCAGACCGACGTCCTGCGGATGGAGGGGCTGAGGATGGTGCAGGAGGCGCAGAACCAGGTCGACGAACAGCGCAAGGCGGAGGACTGGCGCCAACGGATGGACAATATGAAGGCGGCGCTGCAGTGAAGTGCACCCTCATCGTCCTTTCCCTGGTGCTCTTGTCGGCTTGTTCGCAAGAGGCGGAGCGAACTCATACGGTGGACGAGTTCGTCGCCGACACCGAATTGCTGTCCCGTACGATTACCGAGTGCCGCAACAACCCGGGTGCATTGCGCCAGACGCCCAATTGCCAGAACGCGGAAGCGGCCGAGGTTAAGCTCCGGCTCCAGAACATGCGCAAGGCATTGGGAGGCTGACCAAATGTACCAGGTGTTTGAGTTTATCGACGGTCAGTTCAAGCGGCCGTTGGAGATTTTCGTCTCGGATGGGACGTCGAACATAGCAGAATGGGTCGCTGGTCCGTTGACGGTGGCAGTGACCCTCTACGTCGTCCTCTACGGCTATCTCATCCTTCGGGGCTCGGTCCAGGAACCTATCCTTGACTTCGCCTTCCGCGCGATGAAGCTCGCGATCATAGTGATGCTGGTGAAGAACGCGGGCGAATATCAGACCTATGTCACAAACATCTTCTTCGATGTTTTGCCACGCGAGATCGCTCAGGCGCTGAATGCAGGTACGGCGCCGAGTGCCAGCACCTTTGACAGTCTGCTCGACAAGGGCCAGGCCTCTGCGACCGATATCTGGACCAGGGCTTCCTGGCCGATTGACATCGTCACAGGTGTGGGCGGCATCATGGTGATCGGCGTCAGCTTTCTGGTGGCGGGGATCGGTTATGTTGTTTCCCTTTATGCACGGTTGGCGCTGGCGATCGTCCTGGCGATCGGGCCGATTTTCATTGCGCTTGCCATGTTTCAATCGACGCGCCGTTTTACCGAGTCCTGGATCGGGCAGCTCGCAAACTTCGTGATCCTTCAGGTCCTTGTCGTTGCCGTCGGTTCGCTTTTGATCTCCTGCCTCGACTCGACCTTCACCGCAATCGACAGCTACAGCGACGTCCTTATGCGCCCTATTGCTTTTTGTGCCATCGGGATAGCTACCCTGTACATATTCTACCAGCTACCTGGCATTGCATCGGCGCTGGCGTCTGGCGGCGCCTCGCTGGTCTATGGTTACACGACCGCACGCGATGCGCATGAAGGCATGCTGGCCAGAGCAGCCTCCCACACCGGCCGGATGATCGGTCGCGGTGCTCGGTTTGCCCGCCGCGCCTTCGGATCAAGAAATGCCGGCGTATGACACCCAATCCAGAACATTAGATAAAGGCCTGCTGAATGATTAAGCCTGCCCTGTTGATCATCTTTTCAGCCACGCTTGTCGGCTGCGCTTCGATGACCTACCCATTGCCGAACTGCGACGGCTATTCGCGCCGCCCATTGAACCGCCCGATGTGGGACTGGGAGGGCGGCAGCAAGCTGCAACAGCAGCAATCCAACACGAGTTCGTCCACGTCCCTCACACCTTTCGTAAAAGAGGCCAGCGAGACTTCCGCTTTTGCGCATCTGGACATCGACGGTTCCTATCGCCGCTGTGAGGGATGAAACATGGTGACGACAGATAATCTCAAGAGCTACTTCGACAAAGCACGTCGTTTCGACCAGGACCGGATGATCCAGGTCGAGCGATCGAACAGGATTGCCTGGTCGATCGCCATAGTTTCAGGCATTGTCGCCGCTGTAGCCGTCTTCGCGGTCGCGTGTCTCACACCCCTCAAGACGGTTGAACCCTTTGTGGTGCGCGTCGACAATTCGACCGGCATTGTCGACGTCGTGTCAGCGCTGACATCGACGGCTGGCACCTACGATGAGGCGGTGACGAAATATTTCGCTGCAAAATATGTCCGGGCCCGCGAGGGTTACGTCTGGAGTGAAGCACAGGAAAATTTCCGCACCATCGCCCTCTTGTCGACGCAAGCGGAGCAAACGCGTTTCGCGGCCCTCTACCGTGGCAGCAACCCGCAATCGCCCCAGAATACTTATGGTCGCGGGGCTACAGCAAGGATCGATATCGCTTCAATCTCCCTCATCAATCAGAATGTCGTTTCCGTACGCTACATGCGAACCATCACGCGTGGCGAGGAAGTACGAACGACCCATTGGGTTGCGTCGATCACCTATTCCTACGCGAACGCTCCGATGTCCTCGACGGACCGGCTCGTAAACCCGCTCGGTTTCGTCGTCAGCGAGTATCGCGCTGATCCGGAGGAGGTGAGATGATGCGCATCCCTCGAATTCCTGCACTCATCGTGACCCTTTCGATGTCGCCGGCGTTTGCGCTTGAGATACCCCGAGGTGCCTCGCAAGACAGTCGTATCCGGTTCGTGAACTACCAACCCTACAACATCACGCGGGTGGTCGGCACTCTGCGGTCATCCGTACAGGTCGAGTTCGCGGCGGACGAGGAAATCGCCCATGTCGCGCTCGGCAATAGCGTCGCCTGGGAAGTTGCGCCGGCCGGCAACATCCTGTTCCTGAAGCCACGCGAGAGCCAGCCGGTGACGAATATTTCCGTGGTTACGACGCGCAGGGATGGCTCGACCCGCAGCTACCAGATGGAACTGACGGCGCGCGATGGCTCCGTGGAGGCTGGTCAAAACACCTACTTCTACGTGAAGTACAGGTATCCAGGCGATGACGCCGAGCTTCGCCGCCAGCAGGCAGCGTCGAGGGCTCTCGCGGCCCAGGCGAAGGACGCCGACAATGTGCTGGCGCTTCACGAAGCCTATGGCCCCCGAAACTGGCGCTATTCTTCTCAGGGATCGCAGGCACTGGAGCCGCAAAGCGTCTACGACAACGGCAAGATTACAACGTTCGCCTTTGTGGGTAACCAGGAAATGCCCGCGATCTATATGGAGAACTCCGATGGCTCCGAAAGCCTTGTTCCGAAGTCGGTCGATGGAGATCTGGTGATGGTGCACGCGATCAGCCGCAAGTTCATCTTGCGTCGGGGCAAGGATGTGCTCTGCGTCTTCAACGAAGCCTACGACCGCGTCGGTATCAATCCTGACACCAACACAACGTCTCCTTCGGTGGAGCGCGTCGTGAAGCGCGACGTTACCGGGCAATAGGGAAGGGAACAGTCATGGCTCAGGAAGACGAGGATCGCATCCCCGGAGAGCGTGCCGAAACCGTCACCAGTCGTCAGATCGACAACAGCCCTCTCTTGAAACGCGGCGCTGTTGCCATTGCGATCATCGCGTTTGTCAGCTTCGCGCTTTGGTCGACGACGGGAAAGAAGGGAAGGGATGAAAATGTTCAGCCCGAACGGATCATTATTCGTCAGACGACCCCCTTCGAGGCCGCAAAAGAGAAAGTTGAACCGGACCAGGCGCTCCCTGAAGTAAAATTGCCAACGCCTGTCGTCGAACCGGTCATTGAAGAGCAGGATAAGCTGCTCGATTCCGCCCGCCGCGCGCCCGTGATGGCCTTCAGTGGAGGGCAGAGGAATCGGAAAGAGCTGAGGGAAGGTGACAGCTCTTATCCTTCCGACAACAGCAATTTCGTGCCGCTCGACAACAATATGTCTGTTCAGAACCAGCAAAACAATGAGCAGCAGAGTTTCGATGGCCTGCTGCGGCCAACGCGGCTTGAAGGCTCAAGGGCCGGTACACTCGGAAACCGCAATTTCATCGTCGCGATGGGAACGACCATTCCCTGCGTTCTTGAAACCGCGTTAGCATCCGACCAGCCGGGATTTACCACTTGTGTGATCAACCGCGATGTTCTCTCTGACAATGGCAGGGTGGTCTTGATGGAAAAGGGCACGCAGGTTGTCGGCGAATATCGTGGAGGGCTTCAACGCGGGCAAGAGCGCCTGTTCATTCTCTGGAATCGCGCGAAAACGCCGAAGGGCGTTATCGTCACTCTCGCATCACCAGCAACCGACGCACTGGGTCGTGCCGGTGTCGACGGCCATGTCGACACCCATTGGTGGGAGCGGTTCGGCAGCGCTCTTCTGCTTTCCATTGTCGGGGACGCGACGAACTATGCAAGCAGTCGGCTGCAGGACAGCGATGTCGACGCGCAAAAAACAACGAGTGCCAGTCAACAGGCGGCCGCCATCGCGGTCGAGCAGTCCATCAATATCCCGCCGACACTCAATAAGCACCAAGGTGAACCGGTTTCGATCTTTGTCGCTCGCGATCTCGACTTTTCCGGCATCTACGGTCTTCGGGTGACCGAACCCAGAAACCGCGTTTTCGATCGTGCAGTCCTGGGGGATTTCGCGCCACGATCGACGCTCCTAACGAAATAGGGCGCGAAATGTCAGAGAGGCAAGAATCGGCTGTCGTCAGCGAGCTGTTGAAGCCGTTTTCGACATTCCTTCAGGACAAGTCTCTCCTAGAGGTGATCGTCAATCGGCCCGGGCAGGTGTTGACGGAAGGTCCCGGTGGGTGGCGGACCTATGAAATGCCGGAGCTGACCTTCGAAAAGCTCATGCGTCTTGCCCGGGCAGTCGCAAGTTTTTCCCATCAGTCGATTGATGAGACGCGTCCAATATTGTCGGCGACGCTACCCGGGAACGAACGAATCCAGATCGTCATCCCCCCGGCGACCATCAATGACACTGTCAGCATGACAATCCGCAAGCCTTCTTCGGTCGACTTCAGTCTTGATGATCTGGAGGAAAAGGGATTTTTCCAGACAGCGTGCGCAGCGACCAGTACCTCCTCCTCCGCGCAGGATGAGGAACTGTGTGAAACATATCGTGCCGGCCGTTTTAAGGATTTCCTGCGGCAGGCCGTCATCGCTCGAAAAAACATCATCATTTCTGGCGCCACAGGTTCGGCGAAAACGACACTTTCCAAAGCATTGATCAAGCATATTCCCGAAAACGAGAGGGTCATTTCAATCGAGGACACTCCCGAGCTCGTTATCTCACAACCGAACCACGTGCGCTTGTTCTACTCGAAAGGACGGCAGGGGCTTTCGCGTGCCGGACCGAAAGAGCTTCTCGAATCCTGTCTTCGTATGCGGCCGGATAGGATTCTGCTTCAGGAGCTTCGCGATGGGACGGCCTTTTATTATATCCGGAACGTGAATTCAGGCCATCCTGGCTCAATAACCACGGTCCATGCGAACTCGGCCGAATTGGCTTTTGAGCAGCTGGTCCTCCTCGTCAAGGAATCGGAGGGCGTTGCAGGCTTGGATCGGGCCGACATCGTGGCTTTGTTGAAGGCGAGTATCGATATCGTCGCCCAGTGCAGGAGAAACAAAGGAAACTTTCGGCTGTCTGAGGTTTATTTCAGGTGTGAGCGTAAAGCCAAGGACTAGCAAACTGATCGATTCACGCATGGTTTCGTTGCCGGAAATCTGGTCATCGACATGAGCTCGATTTCACCTATTGCTACGAAGGGTTTTGCCGCGCGCATCGAGGAAATGGGATGTGATTATCTCGACGCGCCGGTGTCAGGCGGCGAGGTTGGCGCCAAGGCGGCGTCGCTGACGATCTTGGTCGGCGGCAGATCGGATGTGTTCGAACGCGCAAAGCCGTTGTTCGAAAAGATGGGCAAGAACATAACCCTGATCGGTGACGGGGGAAATTGTCAGGTTGCCAAGGTTCCCAACCAGATCGTGGTTGCCCTCAACACTCAGGCCGTTTCAGAAGTCCTTCGCTTTTCCAGCAAAGCAAGTGCGGATCCCGCCACCGTCCGCAAGGCGTTGTGGGCGGCTTTGCCGCGTCGCGCGTTCTGGACGTTCACGGCGAACCGATGATCAACGAAACCTTCGAGCCCTGCTTTCGGATACGCCTCTATCACAAGGACATATACTGGCGATGGATGCGGCGCGTCTGCTGGAGCTTATGCTGCCAAACACTGCGATGGTTCATCAATGGCCTAGGCGACAAAGACCTCTCGGCGCTAATCAATGTCTTATAGTTCGAACGAGACCTCCTGATTGACAGTAGGCAATCCAGCGTAAACCGCGCAATATCAGAAGATGAGCCCATCGGTAGGGCCGCAAGAACGTTTGCGAGGGACTGTGCGTAGTCATTTCGACTCACCATCCTGAAACGCAGTGAAGAGCAGCGAGAGTCTGGAGCCGATAAATGGGCGTCACTTGAGAATGGGCGATCGCTAAGGCGCGCGTCCTACAGGATTTGCTCTTTCGACAGGTGTCGATGGCAACGGTTCTGCGTAACTTCCACGTAATTTTCGGCGGCCATACGTCTTTGCCTCAGAGGTCGACGGACGGCCGCAGTGGCGGTGAACGAAAGGACAGGCATGAAAAAGATCATTTCGGGTGTACTCGTTTGCGTGGCACTGACCGCGTGCAGCCAGACCGAAAAGGGCGCCGGCATTGGCGCGGCGAGCGGTGCTATCATCGGTGGGTTGGCAAGCGGTACTTGGGAAGGCGCCGCGGTGGGAGCCGCCGCAGGCGGCGCGGGTGGCGCTGTGATAGGCAACATCAGCGAACGTCAGGACCGGAACCGCCGCGACCGCTGGGAACAACGGGATCGCCGCGACTACAACTGCAGATACCGGGATTATTACGGTCGCTGCCGATAGAGATTGCAGTCGGGCTGCCTCACGTCAAAGGTGAGAGCGATACCGACGAACCCCGGTTCTTCGGTCTCGGCGTCCGAAGCAGTTTTATGACATCCGGCAATCTGACGGTCATGACGTCACGAACGTCGAGTTTATCTCGACCAAGGGTCGTAGTTTTGCTGTAAGGATTTTCGGAAACGATAGTCCGACTTGAACGAGTAGCCGACTATGAAACTTCTGCTTATCGAAGATGATCCGGAAATGACGGATGCCTTGAAGGTAGCCCTCTCGCAACACGGCATTGTTCTTGATGCCGTTGGCGATCTGGCAACGGCGCGGGAAGCGATCATTATGGCGGATTATGATATCGTCCTTATCGATCGACAACTGCCGGATGGTGATGGCAGTACCTTCCTCGCCGATTTACGCCGCGCGGGTTCAAATACACGATCGATCATCATCTCCGCTCTGAGGTCGACCGACGAGCGAATTTCGGGGCTGAATGACGGTGCTGACGATTACTTACCGAAGCCCTTCGAAATCCCCGAACTGGTCGCGAGAATGAGCGCCGTGCTGAGGCGGGCACCGACAACCGGCCCGTTCGTCCTGTCGGCAGGAAACGTCACCTATGATCGTGTTTCATGTGACGTGCATGTCAACGGCATCCGGCTTGCGCTCACCCGCAGGGAACTGCTCATCATCGAAACGCTTCTGAGAAACCGCGGTCGTACCGTGTTGCGCTCGTCCCTTGAGGGTCAGGTCTATTCCTTTGACGACGAGATCCAGTCGAACTCACTGGAATCCAATATGTCTCGCCTGCGCCGAAAGCTTGGCGAAGCGGAGGCCGACATTGTCATCAAGAACATTCGAGGCATAGGCTATTATCTTCATGAGCAGAAATAGGATGACCAGCACCTCCCTTCGCTGGCGGTTCACTTTTGGTTTTATCGTCCTCCAGCTCTGCGCCGTCATTGCCTCGCTCAGCCTGGTTTTCTATCTTCTTTCCGGCCTCAAGCCCGATGTGGCGATTACGTCCATCTGGCTGTCTCAGGAAATCGCAGATTCAGTCCGTCTCGAGCCGAATGGCCGTGCAAGTCTGATGCCGACGGCTGAACTTAAAGAGATTATGGAAGACTCGCCTAACCTTTGGTTCGTGGCAGACCTGGGAAAAGATATCGTTCTGGCACATGGCACGCCTCCCGGGAAAATTGCCGACAACATGCCATTCTTGCGGACGTTCAGAAGTGTCGAAATTCATGGCGATCTAGATGATCCGTTGAGTGTGGGCCGCGTGGAGCGTTTCGACACCCGGGCCGGTGAGGCGACGATTTTTGCTGGCGGTGTTCCGATGTCTCAATATGGTGTGACCGTGCTGTTGGGGAACCTTGCCATCGGTATTCCGGCGCTGATCCTCATCGCCATCTCGCTCATTGGCGCTCCGGTTGTCACACGCTGGGCTTTGCGATCCTTCAGCGATCTGACCACGCGTCTTGACAGGATCGATCTCGACACACGTGGCGCCCTGGTGGAAGAGCGGGGCTTGCCCACTGAGGTGCTTCGTCTGGTGCGCGACATCAACAGGGCGCTGCGTCGTCTCGATAATGGCTTCGAGGCGACGGAGCGCTTCTTCGTCAACGCGGCGCATGAACTTCGAACGCCGATCGCTGTCCTGCAGGTGAGGATTGATACGCTTTCACCAAGTTCTGACAAGACCCACCTGCAGACGGCCATCAAGCGACTGACAGCGATCGCGAACCAGCTTCTCGACACCGAGAAGTACCGGCAGAAGCCCCAGCAGAATGCACCTGTCGATCTCAACAGCGTTGTGTCGAAGGTCGTCGCCGACCTTGCTCCCCTGGCCATCGCCGAAGGCTACGAGATTTCATTCGACAGCGACGCGCAAGACGTGTTCGTCCCTGGTGATGCCGAATCTCTGGAGCGTGCATTCGTCAATCTGGTACGGAATGCAGTCCAGTACGGAGGTGGAAGAGGACAGATATCGGTCGGTATTGAGGCTGACGGCAGCGTGACCGTAGCCGATCAGGGCTGCGGAATTGCTGGCGACAAGCATTCGCGCATATTCGAACCGTTCTACCGGGTTAACCCTCACGGCTCAGGTGCGGGCCTGGGGCTCAGTATGGTCAATGAGATCGTGACCCGCCATGGCGGTTACGTCGAGCTCTCTTCCGCACCAGGCAAGGGCAGCACCTTTGTGGTGCGCTGGCGCGAAATGCGCGTTTTCAAACAGCGGTAGGGGCTGTCGCCTGCGCCAACAGGTCAAGGCGTTTTCATCCGTCAATGTTGGCTGAGCACGGCCGCGATCGCTTGATGTCGGGGGGAGATTTCTGGGACGCCATCCACATTACAAACACTTTTTGACGATCGGTTGATTTTACAGTGCTTGCCAAACGGATAGGCGCGACGACCGCTCTCCGTAATTTTCAGGTAACTCTCGTGACAGAGAAAGCCCGCAAATTTCAATAGCATGGGCCACGACTAAATGACACGACACATTACCCGCAAGCGTTTCATCCTGGCGGCGGCAACACTTGTCGGTCTGCTGGGCGTCTGGCTCCTGTTTCTGCGTCCGCCGGCGAAGCTTGAACTGGTGACGGCGCAGGCACGAACGGGTGACATTGAAGAGGTTGTGTTGGCGACAGGGGTTCTCGAACCGCTCGAGCTGGTGCGTGTTGGCGCCCAGGCGTCGGGTCGCGTTGAGCGACTGTCGGTCGAGGTCGGTGACGTCGTCGAGGCTGGTCAATTGGTGGCCGAGATCGATTCCCAGACCCGGCGCAACACCTTGCGGGACCGGGAGGCCGCCCTGGCCAACATCCGTGCCGTGCACGCCGCGCGTATGGCCGGTCTGGTCAAAGCCCGGAAGGATTTCGAGCGCGAGCGTGAACTGCTGGCGGGAGGCTCGATACCGCGTGCCCAGTATGACGCGGCTGTCGCCACGTTAGACAGTGCGCGCGCGGAGGTCCAGGCGCTGGACGCTCAGATCACCCAGGCGCAGGTCGCGCTGGCGTCTGCGGACATAGAGCTGGGCTATACCCGCATCACCGCCCCGATCGCCGGCACCGTGGTGGCGATCGTCACTGAGGAAGGTCAAACCGTCAATGCCCTGCAGACCGCGCCGACCATCGTTATGATCGCGCGATTGGACAGAATGAAGGTGCGCGCGGATATTTCCGAGGCTGACGTCGTTCGTGTACGGCGGGGCATGCCGGTCTGGTTCAGTATTCTCGGCGACCCGAAGCGTCGTTTCGATGGGGAATTGCGCCAGGTGGAACCGGCTCCAGCCTCCATCGCCAACGACGGCAGCTCTGCTGCAAGGGAGCTTGGCTCAACCAAAGGTGCTGTCTATTACACCGGGCTGATCGACGTCGCAAACGCGGACGGGGTTCTGCGGCCCTCCATGACGGCGCAGGTGTCCATTGTTCTCAGCCGCGTCAGCGGCGCCGTGCTGGCGCCGCTGAGTGCTGTGGAGGGTGCGCCGCGGGCTGGCGATACGGCACGCATCCGGGTGCTCGACGCGGCAAGCGAGGTCCAGATCCGGCAGGTTCAGGTCGGCGTCGACAACGGCGCGGACATCCAGATCCTTAGTGGTCTTCAGGCAGGCGAGACCATCGTTCTGGGAGCATCCACGGATGAACGCACAGATGGCCAGGCTCAATTGGCCGCGGCGAAGCGATAGGGCGGCGCCATGACGGAACCACTGATACGCGTACGCGGGGTATCCCGCGCTTTTCCCGCAGGCGACGAGATGGTGCGCGTGCTGAAAGACGTCGACCTCGACATCGAGGCCGGCGAGATGATGGCCATCATCGGTGCTTCGGGTTCTGGCAAGTCGACCCTGATGAACATCCTTGGCTGCCTCGATCGTCCAACGACTGGCAGTTACTGGATCGAGGGGCGCGAGACGTCGAAAATGGCCGTGGACGAACTGGCTGCACTACGCCGTGAGCGTTTTGGTTTCATCTTTCAGCGCTACCATCTGCTTGGCGATCTCAGCGCGGCCAGCAACGTCGAGGTGCCGGCCATCTATGCCGGGCGCAGCCGATCCGACCGGCACAAGCGAGCGATCTCCTTGTTGACCCGGCTGGGCCTGGCCGAGCGGACGGGCAATATCCCGAGCAAGCTTTCGGGCGGCCAGCAGCAGCGGGTGTCGATCGCCCGCGCCCTGATGAATGGCGGCGAGATAATTCTGGCCGACGAACCGACCGGAGCGCTGGATACGCACAGTGGCGCCGAGGTTATGAAGATCCTGCGCGAGCTTCACGCCGAAGGACACACCATCATCCTCGTCACTCACGACAAGAAGATCGCCGAACATGCGGATCGGGTTGTAGAGATAAGCGACGGCGTTATCATTTCCGATGAACGCAATGTATCGAGGTCCACGACGGCCCGTCCCATCCGCGAACACGGGCCGAGCGCGGGCTGGCGCGGCGCAATTGACCGGATGACTGAGGCCTTTCGTATGGCGGGCGCGGCAATATGGGCGCACAAAATGCGCTCGCTTCTGACCATGCTCGGTATCATCATTGGCATCGCCTCGGTGGCGGCTATCTCGGCACTGGGAGCCGGCTCGCAGCAACAAATCCTGAGCAGTATCAGTTCACTCGGCACCAACACGATCGAGGTGCGGGCCGGTAAAGGCTTCGGCGATCTGGAAGCGGGCAAGATACGGACGCTGGTTCCCGCCGATGCAGAAGCGCTGGTGAACCAGCCCTATGTCGACAGCGTGACACCAACCGTCACGACGAGCGTAACTGTCAAGCGCGCCGCTGTGGCCGTCAATGCGTCGGTCACCGGAGTTGGCGCCGACTTCTTTCGTGTACGGGGCCTTGAGCTGGCGCATGGACAACTGTTCGACGCCCAGGATGTTATCGCCTACAGCCAGAATGTGGTGATCGATGCAAGTGCCGCGCGAGACCTGTTTCCAGACCGGGTTAACCCGGTGGGGCAGGTCATCCTTCTGGGCACAATGCCGGCGAGGGTTGTGGGTGTGACGAAACGGGAAAACTCTTTCGGCCCGGCGGTTGATACGTTGACCGTTTATGCGCCTTACACAACCGTCATGGGCCGCATGCTGGGTCGTCCGAACGTCGACGGCATAACGGTCCGTATCAGAGACGATGTCGATCCGGGCAATGTCGAGGCCGCAGTTACGCGCCTTATCGAGCGTCGGCATGGCGCGAAAGACTTCTTCCTCACCAACTCGGCGACCATTCGCGAGACTATCGAGACCACCACGCAAACCCTGACGCTGCTGATTTCGTCAGTCGCCGTGATCTCGCTGATCGTCGGCGGCATTGGCGTGATGAATATCATGCTGGTATCCGTGACCGAACGCACCAAGGAGATCGGCGTTCGTGTGGCCGTCGGCGCGCGCCGCAGCGACATCCTCTCCCAGTTCCTGATCGAGGCTGTCATGGTCTGCCTTGTCGGCGGCCTCATGGGGATCATGCTCGCCCTCGGGATCAGCGCTCTTTTCAATTTGTTGAGCCCCGACTTCAAGATGATCTTCTCTCCTGGCTCCATTATTGTGGCCTTCGCCTGCTCCACCCTGATCGGTATTGTTTTCGGCTTCCTTCCCGCCCGCAATGCGGCAAAGCTGGACCCGATAGAAGCCTTGGCTCGCGATTGATGGCTGGAAAGGTGTGTGATGGTATAGTGAAGAATAGCAGTGGGCATTTCCGTTTTGGAATTCCAATTGGAAATCAGTCTCGCAAGTAGCTGGAGAACTGACTGCTTCCGAGTTCACGGCCTGATGATCGGCGGTCTTCACAGTATGGTCTAACGGCATTTCTAAATCAAACCTCTGCCTCCGATTCATTTCCTTCCCCGATCAAGATCCTGGTCGGCACGGTCGCATCGCCCTGAGACGGCAGCGGGTCTCAGACCGCAGGGCAACGGACGGTCCTTTCGGTTTGTCATAACTTGTCTGCTTTGGGCTTTCATCGAGAAACCTGCAAAGCAGATGTCCGGCCCGACCAGACCTATTGACCACGATCAGCCCGAAGTGGCCATTTCATCGATCCGGCGCACGTTCGCTAGGCTGAACCGTCAGATAGCTGGTTGGAGTATGGTTGGTAACCACAGCCGGCCCCTCCGGTTCTCCTGGACCGTAAAACAGACGATTGACCGAGTCATAAAGCAGGATCCCCATCGACGTGGACGACGGCCACACCTTGAATATCACCCCAATCGCTGGTTCTTATCAGCGCGCCGATAGGCCAGCCGAGCGACCTCAACACCGGGCAGACGTCATTCCACAGCGTATATGGCGCGACCTGATCATACGTCATGCCGGTGAGCATTTGCCGAACGCGAACCCCCACAGCCGTCATCCCTTGGCAATTGTGAGTGAAAGGGAAATCGAACTTGGCCGGGCTGGCGCAGTGACATGGTTGAGCTCCTTGATTCACGAATCTCGGCATATTGCCTTTCGACTCATGCCCTCCTCCTCCAGTCCAAGCAGGCCGGACTTGCAGATTCGCAACCGGCCGACTTTCTCCGTGGTGACGAGGCCCGCTTGCTTCAGGACGCCGACGTGCTTCTTCATGCCCGTGAGGCTAATGTGGAATTTCGCGGCGAGCTCCCTGATCGAAGCGTTGTGACGTCCAAGCTGCTCCCGGATGCCGCGTCGCGTGGCGTCCGAAAGCGCGGCGAAATGGGCATCGAGGCGGTCCGCCGCTGTAACTCGATTCCCAGCGTGACGGCCGGTCCGCTCCTGAAAGACACGCGACCTACACTTCGTTCGACCACGCTATGATGGTACAAAGTGGAATGAGGAAGGAGAGCTAGCAGGTGGTAGTATCCAGTTAGCTCCCGCTCTCGTATGTTTAAATCGTGGACCCACGGGAGTGTGTTTAGGTTAGCGTGCCGCCATCAACGGTCAGGATGGTTCCGGTGATTTGTCGGGCCGCGCCAGATGCGAGGAACGCTACCGCTGCCGCGACATCCTCCGGCTCGCCGTACCGGCCGAGCGGTATTAGGGCACGCTGGAAATCTCCGAACTCGCCCTCGGCCGGATTCATTTCGGTGTTGGTTGATCCCGGCTGAATGAGGTTGACAGTGATGTCACGGGGGCCAAGTTCTCGCGCCAGACCGCGGGTAAATGATTGAAGTGCCGATTTGGTCATTGAATAAATCGTCGATGGCCCGACAATGCGTTCCGCGCCTGCGGAGCCGATTGTGACGATCCGACCACCTTTGCCAAGATAAGGCATCGCGGCTTGTGATGCCAAGATTGGGGAACGAGCGTTGACAGCAAAAAGCGCGTCGATCTCGGCGACGGTGAAATCCGCCACGTCCTTGTAGATCGCGATAGCCGCATTGTTCACCAATATGTCGAGGCCGCCCAACGCTTGCGCCGCTTGATCAACCGACCGCTTGACCGCCTCTGGGTCCATGCTATCAGCCTGGATAGCCAAGGCCTTGCGTCCTTTGCCTTCTATCGTTGCGACAACTTGCGCTGCCCGATCAGCGGCGCGTTCGTACGTGATCGCAACGTCGGCGCCTTTCTCGGCCAGAGCGATCGCAATCGCGGCTCCAATGCCGCGGGACGCACCAGTCACGAGCGCACGTTTACCTGCTAGTTCACTCATCGATCATTCCTTTCTTTATCGACATGGGAAATGTTTCGCCCGGCCGCCTTGCGGCGGGCGTCCGTGCGGCCTGCAGCCGTACGATTATTTTCGGTTCAAGCGATCAGGACCGGCAGACCGCTCAAGCGGCGATTGTCCACGTCATCATGCGCTCGGGCTATCTCGTCGAACGGATAGCGTGTCGTTTCGAGATCATCGAACACGCCTGAGCGCAGCGCATCCCATAGCTGGGAAGTTGCGTTTTCGACTGCCGGTCCCCGGACATATTGAGGGGTTCCACCGCTGCGGACATCTACCCCCCGTCGCACAAGATCGGGGGCCGGCGCTGGCTGACCCGTCGCGGCTCCGATCGCGGCAATCACGCCACCATCACGGACACTCGAGGCGGCCAGAGCAAAGGTCGCCCGGCCGACCAAATCATAGACGACGTCGACACCGTCAGGTGCGATCGCACGGATCTTGGCGGCGATGTCTGGCTCGCCAGCGTGGAAGGCATGGGTGGAACCCGCCGCGACTTTGTCAAACTTGCCTGGCGATCCGGCGACGCCGATCACGGTTGCGCCCAGCGACCTTGCCCAGCGTGACAGGATGGCGCCAACGCTTCCCGATGCCCCAAGCACCATCACCGTATCGGCGGATTTGAGATCGTGTAGACCACGAATCCCCATCCAGGCCGTCGCACCCTTCGCCAGGAAGGTCGCCGCAGTCTCGTTCGAGATATCGGCGGGCAGGCGGATGAGCGGCGCTGTCGGAATGACCCTCTCGGTAGCATAGGCGCCTTCCGAAAAGAAGTAAGCGACCCGGTCACCGACCGACAACCCCTCGACGCCGGATCCGACCTCGGTGATGGTACCGGCTGCTTCAAAACCGGGAACCGCCGGCAACGCCATCGGATACTGGCCTTTTCGTATCATCGTATCGACGAAGTTGAGGCCGATCGCGTCTTGAATGAGCCTGACCTCGCCGGCACGGGGCGCGTGCAGGTCTTGCTTGATAACCTGCAAAACCGACGGTCCACCGGCCGACTGCATTTGAATGAATCTTGTCACGATATTTTCTCCGGATTTCAGATGGCGCGCCGCGCTCCGATTGCAGACGGCTGGAGCGCAGTGATGTTCAGTCGAACTTGACGAGATTGAGAGCGGGCAGCGGACCGCCTGGGAACTGAAGCAGTTGGCTGCCGACCGGAAGCCCGCCGAGATCGATCCCGAAGAAGCCGATGCGATCAATGATGGCGCCGACCTCAGCCTTCGCCCTCATATCGTCGCCCGAGTAAAACAGGACGCGCCTGCCTCCTTCCGAGTGGGGGTCGCCCGACAGTTGCTTTGGCGTCAGATGGTTGAACGCCTTGACGACGCGCGCGCCTGGCACGAGGGCGGTGAAAATATCCGTAGAGGTGCGGCCGCCAAGGTCCGCCGGCCTGTAAAGCGGCGCTTCGATGGAGTTGTTGGCGTCGATTACGATCCTGTCGCCGAAGTTCAAACCGGCGAGCGCGCCAGGTATCTTTGACCACGGGACTGCCACGAGAACGATGGCTTGCGCCGCGGCCTCTGGGACGCTTCCAGCCCGAATTGTGCTTCCAAGTTTTGAAACAAGCGCCGTGAGGCTTTCCGGTCCTCGGCTGTTTGCGATCACGGCTTCTATTCCTGCCTTGCCGAGCGCAGTGGCAAATGCGCCCCCGATATTGCCGGCTCCGATAATTCCAACTGTCATCACCCACTCCTTTGCGGTTCGTGAGAATTCTGTCTGCGACGGTCGGTTTTCCCGCTGCATCCTGGGCGTGATGCCGTTGGCGTTGCAGAAATCCGCTTTTGCTGTTGGCTGGAATATGGCTGGCAAATACACGCAGCATAAGTCATAGATGAATTGTTTTAGTTTCAATCAATGTTTGAAGGTTACGCTTTATGGAGACACTGGCAAACCTCGAAGCGTTCGTTCGAAGCGCAGAAGCAAGCAGCTTTTCTGGGGCGGCACGGCGTCTCTCGATCACACCGGCCGCAGTCAGCCGGAATGTTGCAATGCTGGAACGCAACCTCGGTATACGGCTGTTTCACCGCTCAACGCGGAAGTTGACCCTGACCGAGGCGGGGGAGTCGTTTCTGGCAAGCATAGGGGACAGCCTGAACCACCTTCAGGGGGCAATCGACGGGGCATCACAAACGAAGGGCGAGCCCGTCGGCGTTTTGAAGCTCAGTATGAGTTTGTCGTTCGCGATGGGATACGTTCTCCCCGCACTGCCCGACTTTCTGGCCCGTTATCCGGGCGTCCGACCTGACTGGCATTTCGACAGCCGCAAGGTCGATCTTATCGCCGAGGGTTTCGACGCCGCGATCGGCGGTGGTTTCGAACTCAATCCTGGCATCGTTTCCACGACGCTCGCACCCGTGCACGTTATCGCGGTCGCATCGCCCAGCTATTTTGCTGCACGTCGCCGGCCGACCAGCCCCGTCGATCTGGCCGATCATGCCGGAATCTTGATGCGGTCCTCGAATTCGGGCCGGATCAGGCAATGGATGATGCGGGACGCTCAAGGACGCGAAGAGCGCGCGCTCCTCAACGAGACGATTGTGATGAGCGACGCCGCGCCCATGGTCCAGGCGGCAATCGCGGGGTTGGGAATTGCATTGTTGGCTGTACCCGATGTGCTGCCGCATATGGAAAGTGGCGCGCTCGAACGTATCCTTCCGAAGTGGTATGCCGATGCCGGATCTATTTCGCTCTATTACTCAGGCCGCGTGCTACAACCACTAAAAACACGCGCTTTCATCGACTTCTATACCGAGTATTTCCGTCGCGAGCGCCTCAGTGCCCGGTTTGCAGGCAGTCTCGGCTAATGTCCACACGTCCTTGTTAGCTTCTTTGAAAACCGTGGTCTTTTGACTGCGTCGAATATCCCATATTCAACACATGCTTGAAGATGATCCAACCGATATGATGCTAATATTCTAGGACAGGGATGGGCAAATATATCACTCCACAGACACGTAAAAGGAGTGAAAAAATGATTGACTTAACCTCGTCTCGATATCTTCCACTGAACGGAAAGATCGCACTTGTCACGGGTGGATCGCGATCTATTGGCGCATCAATTGCCCAGCGTCTCGCAGCGGATGGCGCTCAGGTTGCCTTCACCTATCGTGGATCACCTGCGAAGGCTGAGGAAGTTGCTGTCGCCATAGAAAAAACGGGCGCGCGCGCGCTGGCTATTGCCGCGGATGCCGCTGATCCGGACGCGATACGCGCTGCCGTTGCCGCGACGGTCGATAAGTTCGGCGGCCTCGACATTTTGGTGAACAATGCCGGTATTGCCTTTGCCGGTCCGATCGACGAAATCGCCTTCGATGACTATCAGGCAATGCTCGCAATCAACGTAACCGGCGTTTTCGTTGCCACGCAGGAGGCCGTACGCCATATGAAGGATGGCGGCCGGATCATACATATTGGCAGTTCGATCACGAAATATGCCGGGGTTCCTGGGCTGTCAGCATACGGCCTCACCAAAGGGGCAGTCGCCGGTTTCAACCGCAGTTTGGCTCATGACCTCGGGCCACGCGGCATCACAGTCAACACCGTGCATCCAGGCCCAACCGACACTGATATGAACCCTGTTGATGGTGAGTTTGCCGCTATGCAGATCTCGCGTATCGCGGCGGGCCGCTATGGAAAGCCCCGGGAAATTGCGAACGTGGTCGCATTCCTTGCAAGTCCGGAAGCCTCATTTGTAACAGGTGCCGACATCCGGGCCGATGGTGGTTTCACATCCTGAAACTGCCGGGGCGAAATGCAAAATTCGCTTCGCCAGCCGCAGCGATTTCGACGCCTCGCCAACAATCAGGGCTCAAGGCGGGCTTGACCGACGCGGTTGCAAGACGCCGTCGCGGCTTGGCACGATCAAAAACAAGAAGTCGCCTTCGGCCGGTTCACCGTTGTAATCTCGATCTGGAATGCGCGCGTGGCGCCGCCGTTCAAGCGCAAAACCGCACCGCTGCATATGAACTCGTGTTCGCGCGCGCATCGGAACCGGACAATAATCACGTATCATCCACGGTGATCGAGGATGTTTTCCAGCCCTTTATCCCAGTAGGGTTGATTGCCGAACCGATTGACAAGCCAGTCGATGAACACTCTCACTTTCGGTGCCAGTTCGCGAGAACTTGGATACAACGCCCAAAGCGTCTGGGTTGAGATCAGCGGGTACTCCGGAAGGACCGGCACCAATGCGCCGGACTGTAGCTCCTCCGATGCGCACCACGTGGCCATCAGCGCAATGCCCAGCCCGGCGGAAGCGGCATCGCGCACTGCAGTACCGTCATTGATGCGGAGACTCGGAGTAACACGTCGTTCGATCACCACGGAACCTTTTCCCCGAAATGTCCAAAGATCCAGCGCGCCGACGACAAGGCAGGTATGTTCCGCCAGGTCGTCGGGCGTGCTGGGCCGGCCGTGTTTTTCGAGATATTCGGGCGACGCGACCAGCACGCGATTGTCGGGAGCAAGCCGCCGCGCGACAAAGGATGAATCGCTGAGCTCGGTATAACGAACCGCGACATCGAAGGCACCCTCGACCAGATCAACGATACTGTCCGAAATGCGCAAATCAAGCGCCAAGTCGGGATATTGCCTGCAGAAGTCAGCCAGACCCGGCACAATATGCATTCGCGCGAACGAGGCGGGGGCCGCTATTCGTAATGTGCCGCGAGGCGCTGCTTGCTCTCGCCCAAGTGCCGCTCGGGCAGCCTCCGCAGCGACGACAATATGTTCCGCATGCGGCAGGAACGCCAGACCGTCTTCAGTCAAAGTTGCTTGCCGTGTGGTGCGATGGACGAGCCTTGCACTGAGTTTTCGCTCGAGAACCAACAGTTTGGCGCTCGCGCCAGCAGGCGTCAGACCCAAGTCGCGCGCTGCGGCACTGATGCTGCGCAGTTGAGCAATCCGTACGAAGAGATTTAATTCGTCCACGTCCATTCGCTGACTTTCAAATTTTTTTTGAAGGTGATCCTTAATCCGGGCCACTACCGAAAGCAATCGCGATAAATCACATAGGAGCTATTGAAACGGCGGCGGACGCTTTGAGGCCGGCAATGCTCCAACGGCGGAGCATGTTTCTCGTCCGACGCCGTCGACCAGAATCATTACCTTCGATAGAACAGGAACCTGAAATGAAAGCGATGTCACTCAAATCCTTTGGCGGTCCAGAAGCCTTTGATCTTGTCGAAGTTCCAAAGCCTCTTCCGAAGGCGGGGCAGGTTTTGGTACGGGTCCATGCCACATCGATCAATCCCCTCGACTACCAAGTTCGGCGAGGCGATTATCGCGACTTGGTGCCGTTGCCGGCAATTACCGGCCATGACGTATCGGGCGTTGTCGAAGCTACCGGTCCGGGGGTAACAATGTTCGCTCCAGGAGACGAGGTCTGGTACACGCCACAGATCTTCGACGGGCCAGGCAGTTATGCCGAATACCACGTTGCGAACGAAAATATCATCGGACGCAAACCCAGCTCGCTGACCCATCTTGAGGCTGCGAGCCTTAGCCTGGTTGGAGGAACCGCCTGGGAAGCGCTTGTCTCGCGTGCTGCCCTGAGGGTTGGTGAAAGCATATTGATCCATGGCGGCGCTGGAGGGGTAGGGCACGTCGCTATCCAAGTTGCGAAAGCCATCGGAGCAAAGGTCTACACGACCGTCCGTGAAGAAAACTTCGAGTTTGCGCGAAGTGTCGGAGCTGACGTCGTCATTGATTACAGAAAAGAGGATTATGTCGCCGCCATCATGCGGGAGACTGAAGGCCTCGGAGTAGACGTCGTGTTCGACACTCTCGGCGGCGAAACATTGTCCCACAGCCCGAAGGTGCTTGCACAATTCGGTCGTGTCGTCTCGATCGTGGACATCGCCCGGCCGCAAAATCTCATTGAGGCATGGGGCAGGAACGCGAGTTACCACTTCGTCTTCACAAGGCAGAACCAAGGCAAGCTCAACGAGCTGAACGTTTTGGTGGAACGTGGTCAGCTGAGGCCGCACGTGGGCGCCGTCTATTCGCTCGCCGACCTTCCGCTTGCCCATGCGCTGCTCGAGAAACCAAACAACGGTTTGCGCGGTAAGATCGCGATTGCCATTGACCCGCAGGCTGAGACAAAGGTGCAATCATGATTTATGAGATCGCTATGCTGCCGGTCCAAAAGGACGAGATCAGCGAGTTCAGACAAGCGTTCGGAGACGTAGTTCCTCTGCTCAAGCGTGCGCGGGGTTACCGCGGTCACGTTCTCGCCCAAGGGGTCGAAACGCCGGAGGTATTCAATCTGATCGTGCGATGGCGGTCGCTTAACGATCATACTCCGGGTTTCGAAGCGAGTGAAGACCATGAGCAGTTCATGGAAGGCATACGGGACTACTTCTCGGGGGAACCGACGGTCTATCATCTCGAGGGCGACAACAGCGGCTGGAGTGACTATCGTCATGGGAAAAGCGGCGCGGCTTAGAGCGCACAACGGCAAGGGTTCCGCTAATAGCAACGCCGGGTTTCTCTGACGCCGACTTCCGCGATGCCACCATGTCCCTATTCTCCTGACAACAACCACCAAGGAGATCGCGACATGCCTGCAGTCCTCGTCCACGGCGTACCCGACACCCACCGGCTCTGGGACACCGTTCGCTTTCATCTTGAGCGCGGTGACATTATAACGATCGATCTTCCCGGCTTCGGTAATCCGTTGCCATCAGACTTCAGGTCAACAAAGGAAGAGTATCTCGACTGGCTGATCAACCGGATCGATGAGATTGGCGAACCCGTAGATCTGGTCGGTCATGACTGGGGCTGCCTGCTGACAGGCCGTCTGACGTCGATCCGGCCGGATCTGGTGCGGACCTGGACCGGCATCAGTGGGCCGATCGACCCGGAATATCCGTGGCACTATCTCGCCAAGATCTGGCAGACGCCAGGTGAGGGCGAGCAATGGATGAAGGATCTCGACCTCGAGGAATTTGCGGCGAAACTCATCGAGGCGCAGATGCCGAAAGATGCGGCGGATGAATCGGTTCGGCATCTCGATGCCACTATGCGGGCAAGCATTCTCGCACTTTACCGTTCCGCAATCGGGGTAGGGGCGGAGTGGAAGCCGGGTCTGAGCAGCATAACCGCGCCAGCGCTGGTGATCTGGGGCCTGGACGATCCGTTTCTGCCGCACCGCTTCGCCGACGAGCTCGGCAATGCCACACACGCACGCGCCGTCGTTAAGCTGCGCACCTCGCATTGGCCGATGATAGAGCGTCCGGCCGATGTCGCGCGCGAACTCGAGGCCCATTGGGCTCACGGTTAACTCCCTACGCTTGCGTCACTTGGGCTCAAACCCACGCAGCCGCAACGTGAACGGCAATGCTTGGTCTCTCGCTATGTGCCCAAGCATTTGTCCGGAAACGAAACCATGTGACGCAGCACGGCGAGCAATGGAGTTCAGGCCCACGACCGGGTGCCGGTGGACCGCATTCACGCGATCGGCTGAAGCCCGTTATCCCACCAGACATGTCCACGCCGGACCTTGATATTGATACGGTGAAGGTGAAGAGCAAGAATGTTCAGTGATTTGCGGTTAGTGAACTACCAGTCTGGGGTCCGAATTGGTTCAAGACCCCCACCACTGGCATCCGAATTAGCGACGAAAAGCATGGTTGAAGACTGTCAGCCTCACGCCTCCGTCCCGATCGCTAAAACCGCCTTGTGCCGGTAACGATTGGAGTGCGTTCACATGCGATCTGGTTCAGGGTCCGGCCGGCAGTTTGAAATACCGGGCAAAAAAGGACTTGTGGAGATCGTGCCCGACATACTGTGCAGGCTTAGATGCTATCCCTTTATCCCACTCGCCGCGATACTGGAGATGAACAGTCTCTGCAAGCACAGATAAAAGATCAGCACTGGCAGGGTGATGATGGTGAGATAGGCCATGACTTCACCCCAGGGCGTGTTGAGCTGGAAGAAATATTGCAGCCCCACCATTACGGGCCTGTATGCCTCGGATTGGGTAACGAGAAGCGGCCATAGGTATTGCTGGCTGTACATGACGAGAAACTTCAGGATCGCCGCCGTCGCGATGACCGGGCCGCTGAGCGGCATCACCACCTGGGTATAAATCCGCAGCCAGCTTGCGCCATCAATGCGCGCCGCCTCCAGCAATTCCTTCGGCAGATCCTTGAAATATTGCACGAAGAGGAAAATCGTCAGCCCGTCTGCGATCCACGGAATGATCTGCACATGCCAGGAGTTGAGCCACCCCCAGGTAAATCCACCGCTGCCAATCCATGGCAGATTGTTGACTTCCAGCAGGAGTGGCACAGCAATTGTTTCAAAGGGAATGATGAGAGTGGCGAGGATGATCGAGAATAAAACATCCTTTCCGCGCCAGTTCAAAAAGGTGAAGGCGAAGGCGGCAAGCGAGCCAAAAAGCAGGGCGAGAAACACGGTAACGACCGTGACCAGAACCGAATTGAATATGAAGGTGGCAATCGGCGCCCGGACGAAAGCTGCCGTATAGTTTTCAAGCGAGAGATATCCCACCGGCAGGAAGGCTCGTATCGACGTCGCGTCACTCAGCAATTGGTCATTTGGTTTCAGTGACGAGAACCCCATGAACAATAGCGGCAAAATGAAGATCGCCGCGAAGGCGAGCATGAGCACATAGTTGCCGATGAGAAAAGCGAGGCTCTTGCGTTGTCCGTCCTGCATCATTGCTTCTCCCTTGTCATGTATCGCTGGGTTAAGGAAATGCACAGAACAAGCAGAAACAGAACGACAGAGATTGCGGAGCCTGCTGCGATGTCCTGCTGTCGGTATCCTCGCTCAACGGCCTGGTAGACGATGCTTTGAGTGGAATCGCGAGGTCCCCCCTTGGTCATCACATCGATCTGCGCAAAAAGCGCAAAAGCCTGCATGGTGATGACGATGACAATCAGCACGGCTGTGTTGCGCAGCAGCGGCCAGGTTATCATGCTGAACCTCTGCCAGCGGCTCGCTCCTTCAATGTCGGCTGCCTCGTAAAGATCCGGAGAGATGGTTTGCAGGCCGGAGAGCCATATGACCATGTGGAACCCAACGCCCTGCCAGACCGACATCACCAGAATGGCCCATAAGGCGGTGTCAGTTCTGCCCAGCCAGTCGATGGGCTGGAAGAGCCCGAAGCTCACGTAACTCAAGAGGCTGTTCAGGAGCCCGTTATCAGCTGCGTATATGAACCGCCAGAGCAGCGCCACCACCACCACCGACAGCACGACAGGCATGAAGTAGATCGCTCGGAAAATCGTGACGCCGGGGATCTTCTGGTTCACCAACAGGGCAAGAAATAGCGCCAGTGCAGCCTGAACAGGCGCGACGACGACCACGAAGGAAAGCGTGTTGACAAGGGCGGTCAGGAATACGACGTCCCTGGCCAGAATGATGATCTGGTGCTCGCCCCAGTTGAAGCTCTTATATTCCCGCATCCCTTCCAGATGGGGATAGTCGGGATTGTTGCGGGTGAAATTGCGAATTCTCGGATAGGAGACGGAGCCATCCGCATCCCGGCTGATGCTGCCGTCCGCCTCCTTCTCCGGTTGGAGCGTCAGCACGCCAATACCCAGCAGCCGGGTGTAATTTTCAACGCCGACAAACTCGGTCGGATTGGGAGACGTCAGCCGCTGATTGGTGAAGGAAAAACCGAGTCCCAGCAGAAAGGGCGTGATCAGGAACAGCCCGATCAGCACCATGGCCGGTGCAGCCATGAGCCAGCCCGTGACGCCGTCCCGGGTGAGTTTCTCCTTTGAAGAAAAGAACGCCATCGATCACGACCCTTATTTGGGTTGGTAACCGGAATTGCGTTCAATGTTGTTGTTTATCTCATCCGTTGCATTGTCCAGCGTATCGGCAACATCCGCACCATTGGCAATGTCGGAAAGAGCCTTGGAAAAGACCGGCGAGATAAAGGCGTAAGCCGGCGTGACTGGACGCAACGTTCCCTGGCGCTTGGACAGTTCGAAGAAAACTTCGAGCGGGCCGCCCTGCCTGTAATTCTTCGTCATCTGGGCAGCAGAGGAGGTGGCGGGAATGAGGCCGACCGCATCGGAAAACTGCGCGAGATATTTGTCCTGTATGGCGAATTCGATAAAGGCGGACGCGCCTTGCGGATGCTTGCTAGTGGCCGACACACCAAATTGCCACGATCCGGCACCGATCTTCGGTCCCTGCCCAAAATCCGGCGAAGGCAGGAACAGCAGGTCGTCGCCATATTTCTCCAGCGCCTTCACCGCAACCCAGTTGCCCATCCATTGCAAGGCGTGGCGACCTTCCAGAAAACCGGTTTCATGATCGGCAGGCGATTGTGACGTTCCGGGTGCTAGCTTCTTCTCGAACAGAGATTGCCACCATTCTCCAAACTTGACGGCACTGTCGCCGTTGAGGAAGTTTTCGGCTGTTTGATAATCTTTCTTGTCGATCAGGCTGCCGCCGAAGCTCTCCAGAAACGGGCTGAAGGCATAGCTGTACCATTCGGTTTTGTCGGCCATGCCAAGGTCGATCGCATATTCGAACTTGCCGCCGGCCGCGATTTTATCGAGCGCCGCATTGAACTCCTCACCGGTCCACGGCTGTTCCAGTGTAGGAATGCGAATGCCGTTTTCATCGAGAACCGATTTGCGGGCGAAGACCGCAACGGCTGCATCCCACAGCCCGACGGAATAGAGCTTGTCTCCCCACTTGCCCACCGCGCCGGGCAGGAAATTTTCAAGGTTTGCCTCATCGATCTGCAGTGGCTGCAAATAACCCGACCACGCCCAGTTCGGCATGTTCGGCCCATCGACATCCAGAATGTCGGGCAGCTTGTTGGAAAGTGCTGCGGCGGTGACGGATTCGTTATAGGCACTCTGCGGGAACTCCTGAAGCGAGACCCGCCAATCTGATTGAGATGAATTGAAGTCTTCGATGATGCCGGCCAAAATCTTGCGTTCTTCAACATTGCCCGCGCCGTGATACCACATCGTCAGGTCGGTCTGCGCCAGTGCCGCAGTGGAAAAAAACATCGACAGGGCGGTGAATGCGCCCGCAAAAATGGCTTTGTTAGTCATGGATGGTCCTCCTCCTGAAGAAGGGTAACTTCACCATCCAGAGATTGTTCCGAAGAAAAGTTGCAGTCTGTCGCTGCACCTTCTCAAGAGCGCGAATAGGAGGCGGCGTGCCGAGCCGCCCACCGCAGACTCGATCCGGCGATATCATGTAAGCGATCACATATGGCCGTAGAGCTGACGAGGTGGGAACCTTGCGATGAACTGTCCCGCTGAGGGAGAATTGTTTTATCTCAGCGCGGTCGAGCCCAAGAAGCAGGTTAAATGCCGTGCGATTATTCGGAGTACGTCACGCTTTTCCTCACTTTACAGATTTCCGAACCTCCTTCTCTATTTCGCCTTACGATCATGTCCGACAGGCTCGACTCGCCGTATAAAGTATTGTCAATTGAGGGTAAGTAAGAGCTAATGTGACGGAGGGCCGCATGAGACTCAGGAATCAGATCCTTGCATTGGCCATCGGCCCCCTCGTTCTTGCCATTATCATCATCACGGCGCTCATTACCTGGCAGTCAATGACGTTGGCGCGCACCAGCATCGACGCTTTCGAACGAAATATGCTTGCTGCCAAGGAGGCGGAGCTCCTCAACCTCACCAATCTTGCCCTTTCCGCGATTCGTTCGGTTTATGACAAGGCCGGGCCTGATGACGAAGCCGCGAAGGAAGAGGTCAAGCGTATTCTGATGGACCTTGATTATGGCACGGACGGTTATTTCTTCGTCTATGACTATGACGGGTTGAATGTCGTTCATCCGCGGCAAAATTTCCGTCCGGGTAATAATTGGCTGGATCTCTACGACCCCGATGGCAATCGGGTTATCTATGACCTGATCGTCAAGGCGAAGGAGGGGGGAGGCCTTGTCCAGTACAAGTGGGAGAAACCTTCAACCCGGAAGATCGCCGACAAGCTTTCGTTTGCGGCCGGCCTCGACAAGTGGCGATGGATGATTGGCACGGGTGTCTATCTGGATGACGTTTTTGCGGCGACGGCGGCAGCCAAAGAAGAATTGCGCCACTCGATCACATGGAATTTCCTGATCGTGGCGCTGTTTGCAGTTCCCGCCGTTCTCCTGGTGTTTGCCACCTGCATGCTGCTCAATCTGCGCCAGCAGAGGCTGGCGGACGGGCGGCTGAAGGAACTGATGCAGCGGGTCATCGATACCCAGGAAGAGGAACGCCTGCGCATTGCCCGGGAACTGCATGACGGCATTTCTCAAAATCTCGTCGGCGTGCGTTTTGCAATTGATCTCGCGCGGCGCAAGGTGACGCCGGATAATGTCGGTGCGGTGGAGGCGATCGGCAAAGGCGCGTCGGCATTGACCGAGGCGATCAAGGAGGTCCGTCGTATCTCGCACGACCTGCGTCCCCGCGTTCTTGACGACCTGGGACTGACTGCAGCTTTGGAGGCCTTGATCTCAAGCTTTTCCGAACGCACCGGCATCGCTGCGACGCTGGAATCGGTGGCCTTCAAGCACATGCTCGTTCCGGAAGCCCGTGTCGCCCTTTATCGTGTCGCACAAGAGGCGCTCACCAATATCGAGCGTCATTCGGATGCAACGCGGGTCACCATCAGGTTCTCCAGCCGGGATGAGCGGGTGCAGATGGTCGTCAGCGACAATGGCCGCGGATTTCCGGCCACGCGAACAGAGAACGAGATGCCGGCCGACAAGGGTCTTGGTCTCAGAAACATGCAGGAACGCATGACCCATTTCGGCGGCAGGCTCGATGTGGAAAGCTCCGCCAAGGGAACCGTCCTGCGGGCGGTCCTTCCCATGACGGCCATGAAGGATCATGGCCCTCGTTTGCAGGAGGCTGCGGAGTGACCGGTCATCCGATCCGGGTTCTTCTTGTCGACAACCATCCTCTCGTCCTCGACGGGTTGAAGGCGGTGCTCGAGACTTACGAGCATATTGCCGTCGTCGGAACCGCGGTGTCCGCCATGGCGGGTATTGACGCGGCTGTCGCCACAAGACCTCATGTAGTGCTGATGGATATCAACATGCCCCAGATCAATGGCATCGATGCCCTGGAGCTGTTCAAGGAAAGACAGCTTTCCGCCCGGGTACTGATGCTGTCGATGCATGACAGCCGGGAATATATCTCGACATCGGTGATGTATGGGGCCGCCGGTTATATTCTGAAGGATGTGGCTACGGAGGAAATAGTGGCGGCAATCGATACCGTTGCGGCCGGCGGCACCTATTTCTCCTCAGGCGTTCGGGACGTGCTGATGGAGAGTTCCACCGGCAGGCTGAAGGAACTGACCACCCGCGAGCAGGACGTTCTGCTTTTGATTGCCAGGGGAAAAAGCAACCGCGATGCTGCTCTGGCCCTCGATATCGCCGAGCGTACGATGGAAACCCACCGCAAGAACATCAAGCGGAAACTGGATATTGCGACGACCGCCGGCCTCATTCGTTATGCGATAGATCACGGGCTCATCAAGGCGTAGCCAAATAAAAGAGCAAGGCCCCGCAAATGTTGCCATCCGCGGGGCCTTGCTGTAGGTCACTCCGTCTTATTTGCCTGCGGTCTGCATCGCATAGCCATAGCTGTCGTAGGTATATTCGGCGACTCGGAACCATTCATAGCTCTCGTCGCGGAACTTCTTCCAGCCTGGATAAATCTTGGCCCAAGCGGGGTATTTCTGCGTGTACTCGTCGTAAAGCTCGAATGTTGCCTTGTAGGCGGCGTCGAGCACATCCCGGGGCAGGGGACGAAGCTGTGTGCCCTTGGAGACCAGCGAGCGGATCGCATCCTTGTTCTTGACGTCGTAGAGCGCCTGCATGTTGATGTTGGCGGCCTTGCAGGCGGTATCAAGCGCTGCCTTGTATTCGTCAGGCAGGGCCGCATATTGATCTTTGTTGACGAAGAAGTGGATCGTCAGACCACCCTCCCAGAAGGCCGGATAATAATAATAGGGCGCGATCTGGTAGAAACCGAGTTTTTCGTCGTCATAGGGGCCGACCCATTCTGCGGCGTCGATGGTGCCACGTTCCAGTGCCGGATAAATGTCGCCGCCGGGAAGCTGCTGTGGTACGGCGCCAAGCTTCGCAAGCACCTGCCCGGCGACCCCGGCAATACGCATCTTGAGGCCCTTGATATCCTCGATGCCCTTGATCTCCTTACGATACCAGCCGCCCATCTGGGCGCCCGTCGCACCACCGGGAATGCCGATGACGCCGTAGTCGGACAGGAATTCATTATAAGCCTCGTTGCCACCGCCATGGTAAAGCCATGCGTTCTGCTGACGGGCATTCAGACCGAAGGGGATCGTCGAGCCGATGGCGAATGTCGGATCCTTGCCTGTGAAATAATATCCGCAGGTATGAGAAATTTCGACCGTGTTGGCCTTCACGGCATCGATGGCTTGGGCGCCGGGAACAATCTCTCCGGCCTGAAAGACCTGGATGTCGAACTTGCCACCCGTCATGGCCCTCAGAGCATTTGCCATGACAACGGCACCGCCGTAAATCGTGTCGAGATTGTTCGGAAAACCTGACGTCAAACGCCAGCGAACGCTCGGCGATGACTGGGCTATGGCAGGTGTTGCAAGCGTCGACGCAGCCGCAGCCGCCCCCGCAAGCACACCGCCCGACAAGAATTGTCTGCGGCCTGGATTATCCTTCATAATTTACCTCCTCCTGTTGAATACGGGCGACGTGCTCGGGCACTTGCGTGCCCGGTCAACTGTCACGGTGTGCTTGGCTTGCCGAAGCTCGGCGCGGTGTTGCCGGGCGCGAGGAACGGGTTGGCGAAAGGATCGGCGTCGGTTCCCGCACCGGGCATGGGTACGTTGATGTGAACGGCGGAAGGATCGGCCACCTTGGCGCCCGACTTGTAGTGCATCACGATGCCGGGGAACGCGATGATGATGATGACCATTGCAAGCTGGATAAAGAGATAGGGAATGGCGCCGAGATAGATCTGGCTCGATGTGATCGGCTGGATCGTCTGTCCGGTGATGCGATCCCTGTAGGCCCTTGTCGGCGCGACGGACCGTAAAAAGAACAGCGAAAAACCAAAGGGCGGGTGCATGAAAGAGGTCTGCATATTGACCGCCAGCATGACGCCGAACCAAATCAGATCAATGCCAAGCGCATCGGCGACCGGCGCCAGAAGCGGGATGATAATGAAGGCCAACTCGAAGTAATCGAGAAAGAAGGCCAGGAAGAAGACCAGCAGATTGGCGACGATCAGGAAGCCGATTTCGCCGCCCGGAACCGAAGTCATCAGATGCTCGACCCAGACATGGCCGTTCACGCCATAGAAAGTCAGGGAGAAGACGCGCGCGCCGAGCAGAATGAGCAGGACGAAGGACGACAGTTTTGCCGTCGCGTAAAGCGACTGCTGAATGAGTCCTAAATTGAGCTTGCGATTGGCAAGCGCAAGGGCGAGGGCGCCCACCGCACCCATGGCGCCACCTTCCGTGGGTGTGGCGATGCCGAGGAAGATCGTACCGAGCACGAGGAATATCAGGACGAGCGGCGGCACCAGCGAAGTGATCACCTTCAAAAGTAATTTGCTGCCCCGCAGGGTCCGCGCCTCCGAAGGCAGGGCAGGTACTTTTGCCGGGCTGATGATCGAGGTCACGACGATGTAGAGCGTGTAGGCGCCAACGAGCATGAGGCCCGGAATGAGGGCGCCTTTGTACATGTCACCCACCGAGCGACCGAGCTGGTCCGCCAGCACGATCAAGACGAGGCTTGGCGGTATGATCTGCGCCAACGTGCCGGAAGCAGCGATTGTGCCGGCGGCGATTTTACGGTCGTAACCGTAACGCAACATGATCGGAAGCGAGATGAGGCCCATCGAAATGACCGAGGCGGCGACGACACCGGTGGTGGCCGCCAGAATAGCGCCAACGAAAATCACCGCGAAGGCAATTCCGCCACGGACTGGTCCAAACAACTGGCCGATCGTATCCAAAAGGTCTTCCGCCATGCCGCTCTTTTCAAGAATCAGGCCCATGAAGGTGAAGAAGGGGATGGCGAGCAAGGTCTCGTTCGACATCTGGCCGAATATACGATCGGGAATGGCCTGAAACAGGGTTGCCGGTAGCAGGCCGAGTTCAATGCCGATGAAACCGAAGAAAAAGCCGACAAAAGCGAGTGCAAAGGCCACCGGATAACCCAGCAGCAGCACGATGATGAGCGCCGCGAACATGATCGGGGCGAGATTTTCCGCAAGGAATGCCATTATTATTTTTCCTTCGATCAGAGCATTGCCGCTTCGGCGTCCGCCGCTGCAACCGGATCAGGAATATCGCCCCGCAGGATGGCGACGCGCTTGATGAGTTCTGACACCCCCTGCAAGGAGAGCAGGCTGAAGCCGATCGGTATCAGTGCCCAGACCGGCCATTGAATGAGGCCGCCCGTATTATTCGATACTTCACCGGAGGCGAATTTCTGAAGAAACACCGGCCAGGAGAGGTAGACCGTGATGAGGCAGAAAGGCATGAGAAAAAAGATCGTCCCTAGAATGTCGACCCACAATTGCCCTTTGCGCGGCAGGCCTCCGTAAATCAGATCGACCTTCACATGCTCATTATTGAGGAGTGTGTAAGCGGCGGCGATCAGAAACACGGCGGAGAACAAATACCACTGGGATTCAAGCCAGGCGTTTGAGCTCATGGAAAACGCCTTGCGCATGGCGGCATTGATGGCGCTGATGAAAATGGCAGCAAGAAGCAGCCAGGAAATACATTTGCCAATGGCTGAATTGGCTGCATCAATGGCGCGCGAAACGGCCAACAGAAACTTCATGATATCCTCCCCGGAAGCGGCCGCGTACTCCTCAATACACATGCTGCCGCTATAGTTCGGGCACGATATCAATGGCGGCTTCACGCTCAAGGGCCGGTGCCGGTGAAATTCCTCAGGCATACCGAGAACTGGGTACGTGGAGGTCGGCCCCTGGAGGACGACACAGCATAATGAAATGAAGAAGCCTGTTTAGGCACGTCATAATCCGTCGCGCTAGACACCAACCCGGAGGTCAAGCGGCAAAACTTCAGTCAGCTGATCCAGTTTGAAGGGTCCAGATCAACCTCTCTAAGTTGGAGCCAGCTTCCTTTTCATTCCCCGGCATGTTTCGGCTTGCCTAGCGTTGGTTCACCTTCACGCTCGTTGCTTCGGCTTATCGAGAATCTCACGTGTTGCATGGGTTCACTTTAATGTGGCCAGCTTTTTTGAGTGACGACGTATCTATCTAAAAAAGTGAAGCTCACTTGGTCCGCCTTCGCGCCCTCTGATCGCGATGGTATATTCACGCATATTGAGGCCGATAATCCGATCGCCGCCATCACCGTCGATGACAATATCCTAGCATCGGTCCGTTGATTTCAGAACTTTACGGAAAGCGGCTGTCCTGGCCGGATTGCGGGGACACGCGAACTGGTACGCCGTATGTCGCGGCCTACGCAATGACGGAGGCGGCAGTGCGGATATTGCGTGTCCTCCACGGGGCGCAGCAATGGCCCGATGCTCTGCCTGAAAATTGACGTCGCCAGCTTGGCAATCCCCCTGCCTTCTTCTGACCTTCAAGGCGAAGGCGGGGACAAGGCATTTTTGCTCGAATTCATGCCGCCTACTCGCGGTGACAGCATCGCACCTCAGTGCGGCCGTTCGGATCTGCTGCATCTTCGAACAGCAGTCCGACCGCGGTACGTGGAACGCCGGCCGTATCGTCGTTTTGGTTACTGGCTGGCCAATATCATCTTTGATGTTTCGGGCGCGCCGGCGTTCAGAATGGCAACGAAGTCCCTGAGCAACTGAACCCGGCGCGGTCGGAAGCTCTCCTCCGTCATGTTGATGTCGGCGATGCGATCGACGCGGAACTTGCGGAAATCCTGGCGCAGGCAACACCAGGCAAGCAACACCAGCGTCCTCTCCAGATAGACGATCGCCAGCGGCAGAACTTGCCGGTCGGTCCGTCGCTGCTCCGCGTCCACATAGCTTATCACCACGGCGCGTTCTTGCCAGCAGGCCTCGCGCAGAAGGCCGACGTTGGCGAGCGGCGGGTCGCGGCGCTCGAATCGATAAACCTGGGAGGCGGCATGCAGTGTTTGGCGTTGTAGTCGGTCGGGCAGCGTTGCTGTGACCTTCGAAAGCACAGCGCCTGCGGCCGCAGCGAGAGCCGGTTCACCCATATGCCGCACCTCTGCAAGGCCCAGCACCAGGGCTTCGATTTCAAGCTGTGTGAACGTCTGCGGTGGCAAGGCGATGTCTTCCGTCAGCCTGTAGCCGAAGCCGCGCTCGCCATCGATGACGGCACCTGCGGCGCGCAAGCTCTCGATGTCCCTATAGAGCGAACGCAACGACACGTCGGTCTCCTCGGCAAGGCGCGCGGCCGTCACCGGGGAGGGGAGAGTGCGAAGCGCCTGGAGCAGGCGGAACAGACGATCACTACGAGCCATGACTTTGGAGGATAGATGAAGCCTACTGACGGAAACTGGCAGTTGGCGGACTTTACAAGATCCGCATTGCCAAACGCAACCGAGGATCCAGACTATGCTAACGCTCTTTCACGCCCCCCGCTCGCGCTCCACACGTATTGTCACCCTGCTTCGCGAACTAGACGCCATCGACAAGGTCGCGATAAAGATCGTCGACATCACCCGCGGCGACGGCAGCGGTCGCAAAGATCCAAAGAACCTGCATCCGGAAGGCAAGGTGCCGCTGCTCGACCATGACGGCGTCGTCATCTGGGAGAGCATAGCGATCATTCAGTACCTGACGGATCTCTTCCCGGGAAAGAAGATGGCGCCTGTTGCCGGCGATCCGCAGCGCGGTAGGTATCTCAGCTGGCTGGCTTGGTATGCCGGCGTGGTCGAACCTGTGCTGATCATGCAGGCAGCCGGGATTTCGCATCCTTTTGTGGATTTCACCTTCCGCAGCCCGGCGGAGCTTGCAGCACGCCTCGAAACCGCGCTCAAGGATTGCCCCTACCTGATGGGAGAGCGATACACAGCCGTTGATCTGCTGCTGCATTCGCCCTTTGCCTGGTGCCCTGCAGCGACGCCTGAGAGCGACGTGGTCAAGGCCTGGATTGAGCGCTGCGGCGAGCGACCATCGCTGCAATGGACCGCCAACTATGACGCCTGCACCGTGGTTGCGGCTTGATTATTGGCACTGGCCGCTCCGACCGTGCGGCCACTTTCGTGTGAGATGGCTCGCGCTCGTCACCCCTTATATAGCTGCTACGGAAGCATCGCGAGTGTCGGGTTCGACCGCTTCACTTGGCCACGCTGGCGCTACGTCTTGATTTTGTCCCGTATGGTGTCGAGTGATTGCTTGATCGCTCGCAATGCCTCGGCATCCACTCCGACGGCTTCGTCGATACAGCGCATGATATCGGCGGCACGGGCTCTGAGCGCGCCGCCTTTCTCCGTCAGGTGAATGAGCACCTCCCGTTCGTCAATGCGGTTCCGGGTCCTGGTGATCAGCCCGGCCGCCTCCAGCCGGTTGAGGAGCGGTGTCAGGGTGCTTGAATCGAGGAACAGTGTCTTCCCCAGCTCCCTTCCGGTCTGGCCATCGCGATGTCAGAGTGTCACCATGACCAGATACTGCGGACAAGTCAGGCCGACTTTGTCGAGCAGCGGCCTGTAGAGCTGTGTGAATGCGTGGCCGGCTGAGTAGAGAGAAAAGCACAGCATGCCTCCAAGGCAAAATCGTACTTGTCGTTGCCTGACCCTCAAAGGCGATCACCCACAGAGCAGGCACCAGCTAATAGCAAAAGGAGTTCACGATCTGCGGTTGAATTACAGCGCTTCCCTCACCGGCGCATCGGTCATCCATTGCTGGCTGCCCTTGAATAGGCACCGGGCGTCTGGCCGGCGTGTCTGCTGAAGGCAACGCTGAATGCGCTGGCCGAGCCATAGCCAACCCGTTGTGCGATCTCGGCTGTTGCGACGTCCTTTCTAAGGAGCTCCTTCGCCAAGGCCATGCGCCAGCCTGTTGCGTATTCCATCGGGGCCACGCCGACCTCTCGTCGGAAGCGTTCAAAGAAGGTCGAGCGGGACATGGCGGCGAATTGCGCCAAGCCCTCCACCGTCATGTTTCGACCGGGGTCCTCGTGGATTCGCCGCAACGTCGGTGCCAATTGCGGGTCGGCCATTCCGCGCAGAAGACCGGGTGGTGCTGAAGCTCCACCCGTCGAACGGAGCACCTCGATCAGTAGCACCTCCAGCAATCGGCCAAGCACCATTTCCCGTGCGGTCCGCTCGGCTCCTGTTTCATCGTTTATCATCTGGACAAGCAGAGCCAGTCGTTGCTCGCCGCGAACGTGGATAATCTCCGGTAGCAACGAAACGAGAAGTGTCTTGTCATCCGACCCGAACAGGCAGTGTCCGACCATGGCCTTGATTTCGACCGGCGCGTCGGGGTCTCCCAGTCTGAACACGCCGGGACTGGTTTCGAGGCGCTGCAACAGCGCGCCCCGAGGCGGTGGTTCGATGCTGCTCATCGTGAATGAAAAGATTTCTGGAACCAGCACAAAATCACCGGTCGTCAAGACGATCGGTGCCTTTCCGGCAACTGTCAGCAGACATCGCCCTTCGACGACCGCGCAATAGAAGGGACTTCCAAGCTCGGTTCGCTCGACCCGCCACCGACCACCGCCCGTTACGAGCTTTGAAATGGACGGGCTCGGCTTGAGTAGCGAGACGACCTCTGCGATGGGATCAGTCATGATTCTGGACTTATGCTAAAGAATAATGGATATCGGAATATAGAGAGTCCGGCCGAGATCGTCCATCCTGGGGACAGCACTTTACTTGACCCGTATCCAGACCAACCCAGAGGACACTGAGCATGAACAATCTGATCGACTTGGCCCGTCACATCCCTGCGCCTGAACCCAGTCTCACGGTCGCCTATACCCCGATCAAGCTTCAAATGGATGGTCGCCAGCCACTGGAACTGAGGCTAACCGCGCCGTCAACAGGTGCTAAGTTACCCATCGTCCTGTTATCGCATGGGTACGGTCCATCGAACTATATCCCTTCGAAAGACGGGTATGCCCACCTTGCGCAGTTCTGGGCTGAATGCGGCTTTGCGGTCATACAGCCGACGCACGCCAGTTCCCGTGTCGGCGGCCTTCCGGCGGACGCGGCGGGAGCACCATTCTTCTGGCGGGACCGGGTCGAGGAAATAAGGATCATCATCGATCAGCTTGCCCAAATTGAAAGCCAGGCGCCCGCAATTGCCGGTCGATTGGATCACCAGAAGATTGCTACAGCCGGCCACTCTTTTGGAGGCCACACGGTGAGCCTGCTGTTGGGTGCACAGCTCCACGGAGAAGACTTCTCAGATGCTCGGATTTCAGCCGGTATTCTGATGGCTGCCCCCGGGCGCGGCGGTAAGGACATGACCGCCGAAAGCGCCGCCCGGTTCCCGTTCTTCGACCTCGATTTTTCAAAGATCGTGACACGCTGCCTGGTGGTTTGTGGCGATGCGGATAATCCCCATTTTACGACCCGCGGTTCCGAATGGCATACCGATGCCTTCCACGACGCTCCCGGGGCGGAAGCGCTTTTGATGCTGCACGGCGCTGGCCACGGGCTGGGTGGCATCGCCGGGCTTGACGCAAAAGAAACCGAGACCGAGTTGCCTGACGTACTCGAAGCAACCAAACGTCTGACGCTAGCCTGGCTTCATACCGCGCTTGCAACTAAACCTCACGCGTGGAACCGGGCCTGCAGTGCGCTCAAAGGACCGTCATTTTCCCTCGGGCATGTCACGCTCAAGACCTCCTGAACCAAGTGAAGACGGCGGCGATGGACAGCTTGCGCCATTCATCACCGCCGACCGTCGTTGGCCGCGCTTATCATGAAGTCGACGGTGGCCGGCGACCCAGGTCGGCGGCCGAGTGCGCATCAGATCATGATCTCGCCGCCGGTCACGGGAATGACGGCTCCCGTCATGTAGCTTCCCAGATCCGAAGCAAGCAGGACGTAGGCTCCTGCGAGCTCTGCCGGCTGCCCGGCACGGCCAATGAGGGTATTCTCTCCAAACGTGGCAGCCTTTTCAGCGGGCATGGTCGAGGGAATGAGAGGGGTCCAGATCGGCCCCGGTGCGACCGCATTCACGCGAATACCTTTTTCCGCCAGCATTTCCGCCAGACCCGCAGTGAAGTTGGATATCGCGCCCTTTGTGGAAGCGTAGGCGAGAAGTTGAGGCGAGGGCTGCCGCGACTGAATTGAGGTCGTGTTGATGATCGAGCTACCCGGTTTCATGTGGGGAGCGGCCGCTTTCGACAGGAAGAAAGGTGCATAGATGTTGGTGCGAAAAGTTTCGTCCCACTCCTCGGCGGTGATGTCGGCTATATCGTCATAGGTTCGCTGGAACGCTGCGTTGTTCACGAGAATGTCGACAGCACCGAGCTCATTGACGGCGCGATGTACGAGATTCTTGCAATGTTCCTCAGACTTGATGTCGCCGGGTACCAACAAAGCTCCTTGGCCGGCTTCCTTTACCCACTTTGCAGTGTCGCGGGCGTCATCGTCCTCGTTGAGGTAGGAAATGACGATGTCGGCGCCTTCTCGCGCAAAAGCAATGGCGACAGCCTTGCCAATTCCTGAATCGGCTCCGGTGATGAGGGCAACCCTGCCTTTCAGCTTACCGTCACCCACGTAGGACTGTTCACCATGATCCGGGATGGGTTTCATCTCGGCTGTCTTGCCCGGTGGCTCCTGCTGTTGTTCCGGATAGGGCGGGGTAGGGTGTCGGGTGTCTTCCATGTTTTCTCTCCTTTTTCAGGGGGAGCGCGATAAACCATCGCGGGCGCTCCGGGTTCCACAGGAATGATTTCTAGACAGGGCAGGTAACGTCAGTCGGCGGCGGTGCTCTCTCCCCCGAACATTTACGGTTATCGCCACCCGCATAATTGAAATTGGAAACTGCTCGCTTTCGCCTTACCGCTAAACCTCGGAACTAACGCATAGTTCCATTGTTAGAGGACCCAAGACGCGTCGTGCCCTGGCGAACTGTCCAGTCTTCTGGCGGTCAGGTCCCCGTTGTCAGCAGCGAGGTGCAGCGCCGTGAACAAGTTCTTTGCGCCGTACTGCCTCTTTTGCCGGCTCATCGACTGCTTGTCGTCGCGTTTGGCACCGTCATCGCCTGGGGCATAAGCGGGCCTTTCTTCGGGTTTTCTGAAGTCTGGCAGCTGGTAATCAACACTGGTACGACCATTGTGACATTTCTGATGATTTTCCTCGTACAGAACTCGCAGAACCGAGATTCTGCTGCAATGGAAGCAAAGCTGGACGAATTCTTGAGGGCTGTGGAGCAGGCGCGCGCGGATTTTATCGGAATCGAGCATCTCACGGCCCAAGAAATCGAGGATATCCGTGCTCGACTGGAAAAGGAGAACGGACATGGAGGCGAGAAGCCGTCGCCACATCATGCCATGGCGCGATTGCTTTCCCGGCGTTAGGTCGGACAGTTTCCCGGATAGCGGCGGCGGCAGCCATCTCCTGCCGCCGCTCATAGCCGCAACGGACGGCGTATAAAAACGACAGATAGCCCGTTAGCCATGCCGCGCCGGGCGCGCGGGTACGGCAATAATCCGGCTGAGACGGCATTTTCCCTTCCACTAATTATTTTCGGAACTCTCCGCATTTCGGTTTGTTTGGAAAGCGCCCATGCCGTCCGAGACCGGTTTCAGTGACGAAACTCCGTAAGGGAGGCTCGCAAGCATGTTTCTAGTGGAGGAAAAACCAGATGAAGAAAACTGTTTTCGTTGCCTTGCTCCTCGGAGGGAGTGGGCTTTTGGCTTACCGCCACCAAGCAACAAGAGATTGAAATGGGTGAGAAGACATTGAAAGACCTTTTCCTCGATACGGTGAAGGACATTTATTTCGCCGAGCGGCAGATCCGGAAGGCGCTCCCAAAGATGGCGCGGGCTGCGCAGTCAGCGGATCTGAAGGCCGCCTTCGAAAAGCACAGGGACGAGACCGAGGTTCATGTGGAGCGTTTGCAGAATGTCTTTGAGTTGCTCGGCAAGCCGGCACGCGGCAGGACCTGTGAGGCGATCCAGGGCATTATCGCGGAAGGCGAGGAGATCATGGAGGAGTTCAAGGGGTCATCAGCGCTGGATGCCGGGCTGATTTCATCAGCCCGGGCGGTAGAGCACTACGAGATCACCCGTTACGGCACTTTGAAGACCTGGGCGGTCGAACTGGGCATGAAAGAAGCAGCCAAGCTGTTCGAACAGACGCTGGGCGAAGAGAGCGCGACGGATACGGCTCTCTCATCGCTTGCTCAGGCAAGGGCCAACATCAAGGGAAAATCCAAAGCAGCGTGACCCGTCATACGGACGTGCCGCTGAAACCGGCGGCACGTCCATTATGAAATATTTCTTTCATGCGAGGTTGAATCATGAGGCTGGTACGCGACAATGGATTGACGATTGTCCTTGTCCTGACTTCCCTGTTAACGATCGGAGGCATGCTCGCGACCGGCTGGGCTGTTTACAATAAGGAGCTTGTGCAGCATCACGCGACGCCGCTCACACTATTCTCTTACGCAAGAAGCGGCCATTTCCTTTCCGCACTGTTCGAAAACTGGGAGAGCGAATTTTTGCAAATGTCGGCGTATGTCATGCTGACCGCTTTTCTGTTTCAACGAGGCTCATCCGAATCCAAAAACCCCGACGAGCCATCTTCACAGGATGAAGACCCTGCGCAAAAAGCAGATGATCCCGAGGCGCCCTGGGCAGTGAGAGCAGGGGGATTTATCCGCGCCATCTATTCCTACTCTTTGGGGCTTGCCCTGTTCTTCCTTTTTGTTGTCAGTTTTGTCCTGCATCTGAAATACAGTGCCGACGCGGCTGCCCTGGAGACTGCCATGCACGGCAATCCCGAGACGACGCTGTTTTCGCATCTGGGAAGTACAGAGTTCTGGTTTGAATCGTTTCAGAACTGGCAATCGGAGTTTCTTTCGACCGCAGTTCTTGTGGTTCTTTCGATCTTCCTGCGCTTCCGTGGGTCACCGGAATCGAAACCTGTCGCCGCGCCTCACAGCGAGACCGGCGGATAGAGGGGGAGGGAATTGATCGAGTTTTCTGCGGAGGGGGACTGGCGGCACCTGTGCGTCGACATGCAGCGTGTCTTCGCTGAAGATACGCCGTGGCACGTCGAATGGATGGACCGCATCAGTGAAGAGGTTGAGGTTGTGGTTGCGAGCGACCCCGCGCGATGCATCTTCACCTGTTTTGTGCCGCCTAGGTCTGTAGGGGAGGCCCGTGGGGCATGGCGAGCCTATTATGAAAAATGGCCGATGATGACACAGCAGGCCCTGGCTCCCGAACTCATCGAGGTCATCCCTTCGTTATCGCGCTACATCCCGCCCGCCCGCATCTTCCGCAAAAGCGTCTATTCACCGTGGCAACATGGAGGCCTCGGCGAAATCCTGCGACAGGAGCAGGTTTCGACCCTGGTGATTACCGGCGGGGAAACAGATGTCTGCGTGCTCGCTACTGTGCTTGGGGCGATCGACCAAGGATTTTACGTCATTCTGGTCGAGGATGCACTTTGCAGCGGAAGGGACGCAACACATGATGCAGCCATGAAGCTGCTCTCGGGTCGTTTTTCAACTCAACTGCAGGTATGCGATACGGCAACGCTCCTTCGGGCGCTTCCACCGAAGAAAGGAGCTAGATTGCCCGAGATAAGTTAGGCCACCCGGGCCGCGACCCCAAAGGTAATCAAAATCATTGTGGGCAAGCGCACGGTACTTGAGGGTATCCTCAACACTGGCAGTGTTCTGACGGTCAAGACACGAAAGCGCGCCGAACCTCAATCCATCGAGCTTACAATCGACGACCTGGCGCCTAAGGTCAGGACTCCGGGACCGGGTTAACCCCTGAAATCGCCCTCGTTAGCGTCTCGCTCGTCGTAGTTCAAGTCCCAGTCTTTTTCGGGTTTTTTGGCTCCGGGTGGCAGCTTGTTGGTTGTTGCGTCGTCAGACCCGGTGATAACGCGCGGCTTTGCACTCACCACGCCGTTGTTATCAGAGGTTTTTTTGCCGCGCGCAAATTGCGGTTCGCTGTCCTTGTGAATCTGCTTCAGCTTTTCGTCCTTGTTCATCGTGTCCTCCTTGATCCTTTACTAACCGTTTTCCCGCGTCACTGTTCCCTCAAAGCCTTTATCGGGCTGGAACTGCCTTCAGATGCCGCAGTTAGACCGCCGGATGAATCCATTTATTCCGCGATCCCCAAGCGGTGATGAAGCGATGAATCAGGCAGACGAAGATATCAGCCAGAACCCGGTACAGATGAAGCCTTCTACGGGAACGGCCACGAAAGCTGCCAAGACAGGGAACAAAGGAGAAAAAACGCCGAACTTATGATTGATCAGAGGCCGCAGCGGCTGTCAGCTGGCGGCGCGGAAAACGCCGATCAATTGTAGGAACTAACGCTTGGAGCGGTTCAACTGTTCGAACACCGACGCGGGAGAGTTACTGATTTTGCGATTGTACGTTGGCGTACGGCAGCCAAGCGTCTCGCGAGACATTTTTCCATCGTGAAAGGATAGGAAAATGGCCAAGCACGCTGTGAGTGGAGTTTCCGGAAACACATTGAATGATACGCAGCTAGAGGTGTTGCGTATCGGTATTTCAGACTTGGCGCCGGCCTCGCCGGAGCGACGAGTTACTCCGATGCTGCGGCGATTTGCGGCTGCCGGGTTGGCACCATCAAAAGCCGGGTCAACAGGGCAAGGGAATCGCTACGGCGCAATCTTGACTAAAGCATTTCCGGTGAAAATCGGATCTGCGGAAATGACCTTTCTCTTCGTTTTTTCGCAGTCCGAACCCAATTTGCTGGACATGCGTTAGCGGCCTGCATAGATCGCAAATTGCGCCGCATAACCTTCGTATCGCGTGTTACTGATGCTGCCGTTCCGGTGAAGGATTTCTCCTTTCACCGCCGGCAGTTCGCACATGTTTTCCGAAAGGTTTGCCCGCATTTCCAGCCGTCCCGCTTTGAAATGCCAGTCGATTGCAAGACACCGAGGCTCGCACTCAAGGGAAATGCCTTTCTCGAAGTGTGAGCAGAGGAGAGGCCAGATGTGCCCGCGGCGTTTTGCAAGCAACGCGGCCATGTCTGCTCTTGACTGTTTCCCCTCGGTTGTTTCTGCATGGGTCCACTTCAGTGTAGAGAGCTGCATGGTGTGCTGATCATTCGGGTCCATTACCATCTGGGAAGCATCTGGCGGGAGTTCTCCCTGAAAACTTTCCGCCTGTTTAAGCCGGTTCCTTATTTCCTGTTCCCGGTTGTGGTCGGGGTGGTCGGAAAAGAAGAAGAACGGGTTGGCCGAGCCGTGCTCGTCCCCCATGAAGACCAGCGGCGTCTGCGGGCAAAGCAAGAGGATCGCCTCGAGCGTGCCGAAAAGCGGCGGCGGTATGAGGGCACGCAGCCTCTCACCGCGCAAACGGTTGCCGGCCTGATCGTGATTATGGAGAAAGTTCACAAATCGATGGGGCGGGAGATGCCCGCTCGGCTCGCCGCTGGCGGCAAAATTCCGAGAGGGCCGCGGTTCTCCCTGATAGACGAAGCCGGTCGCCAGCGAGCGGCGAAGATTTTCATAGGGCCGACTGGCGAAATCTTCGTAGATACCGCCCTCTTCGTTCGTGGTCGCCACGTGGATGACGTGGTGAAAATCGTCGTTCCACTGCGCATCGACCAAGATCGCCCCATCGGCCATGGGTGTCATTGGCGAGGCCGCGTTTCTCGCATCCTCTATGACCAGATGCACATGCCTGTTTCTTATTGTGCGCTTCACCTCCCGCGCCATCTCAATAAGGAAATCAACCTCTCCGTCGCCGCCAGCGAGATGATCTGCGGCATCGATCCGCAATCCGTCAAAGCGATAGGTCTCGAGCCAGTAGAATGCATTCTGAAGAAAGAACGACCGAACTTCGGCACGGTTGAAGTCCGGCGCGGGTCCCCACGGTGTCTCATGCTTCTTGAAAAATGCCGGCGCGTAGGCCTGAAGGGTATTT
>Ga0099826_10000042_pt1 | contig 92895 bp, 90 predicted proteins | sample Mtrugardesep15_FD_76830 | JGI IMG/M metagenome (GOLD analysis project Ga0099826, IMG submission 76830) | Root nodule microbial communities of legume samples collected from California, USA - M. trunc garden sep15 | ecosystem: Host-associated > Plants > Roots > Nodule | place: USA: California... | reverse complement strand
GCGGCAATCAGAAGACAAGGAAGCTCTTGTCAGCGACAATCAACATGATAACTTCATCCCGACCGCGACCTAAGAATCTCATCCAGATTGTCGCTGGCATCTCATCCTGATCGTCGCGCTATACCATACCGCGTGACTCAGAATCTCTTCGTGGGAAGCATCTAGTTCAACCTCGACGCTACCACCAAGCTGACGATAGTTCACCGGCCCGCCATCGACACCAGAAAACGATGAGAACCAACTGCATTCCTCTCCAATATAGACCGGCTCGTGCGGCCAGTCATCAAACTGGTTTCCAGTTAGGTCGATAACTAGCTTACCCTGCTTGAGCCACACGTGCGTCTCATGTCCGCGCTTTCCGGATATCGAGCGGAAATCTCCGTGGCCCCGTTCTCTAAGATTCCGATCAAGTAATAGGGATGCGTCGTCGCACGAGCCGCAAGGAAAGTCGCGCAAACTAACGATAAGCCTGGATCAGTTCGCAGCTAGGATAGCTTCGCGGAACCGAGTGCAATCAGTTACCAGATCATCCATTGATATTTACCTTGATGCATCCAAGCCTCAAAAAAGCCGCCGCCGCCGCATGCCTCGCCCCTGTCACCCGTGCGCGCACCTGACGAACTCATCGACCTCGTCAGTTAAGAAAATATGCTTGATAAGCTGGCCATTGGACTCGGCATGCGCTCGAGCGAAGTTCGGCAGCTCCGCCTTAGCCCGGACGACATCGTCGAGATCCATGTGCCGCTCGCGCTCGTCCATGTCCACCCTGATGACGTTTGGCTTGCCGACCAGGAGAAATGCCTGACCTAAGGCGTTCTTCGACTGCGCGCGCGCCGCGAGCCGGAAAAGCAAGGGGGCCTGCATCGAAACACCCCAGTCGATCTTGCCTCCTGTTAGATGGCGCTTGGCGAGTTCGACCGTTTCGTCTCCGGTGCCTATGGAAAGGATGCGGATATTTTCTCTCGGCACGTCATAGCAAGCGAGGACATCTACCAGCGCCTGCATAATCGGGTTGTTTGCCCAGATGCCGCCATCCAGCATTTGGTAGCCATGGTTCTCGACTGCAGCAAAGTACGAAGGGGCTGCGGCCGTATGTTGCGCGATATCGACGAGCGCCTTGTGGCGATCCTTCTGATACTCGGGATGATGAGGCGTCTTGTACAGAAAAGGTTCGCCGTACTCGCCCTCGAATGAAGGGACGACGACACGTGTCTTTGCATTGTCTAGTACTCCATGGCCGAAAACCCTTAGTAGCTCGGCCTGCAATAACGAACGATCATACTTCGATGCCCGCAGTGAGCGGAGCCACTTCCACAGACCCGAAAGTCTTTTTGGCCTCGGAAATATGTACTCGCCACGGTCCGTGTAAATCTCCGAGATTTCGCTGGCGGTCTTCCCGGCTGCCAAGCCAAGGGCGATGATGCCGCCGGTCGAGGTGCCAGCGACCATGTCGAAATACTTGGCGATCGAAGTACCGCGCAGAAATCTGCGCTCGATCTCCGCTAAATAGGCCGCCGGAAACAGGCCGCGGATCCCGCCGCCATCGATTGTCAGGATGCGAAACAACCGGTCCTTCGGCCAAGGGAGCTTTACGCGGGTGTGCTCGATCGTGCCATCAGAGCGTCGAGGAGGAACGTAGCTCATCGCGAAGCCTCAAGATCAAACCTCATTCCGATTTCGCAGGTGACGTGGCGGCCACCGCCGTGCCAGACCCCGGTTAAGAGCCAACCCTCGTAGCAGACCAACCAATCCAGCGTCCAAGGAACAATCTTTTTTGAGATTGACATCCAGCCACTCCACTCACGTCCCCGCGGATCGAAAAGGCATAGATACGGATCGGTCTCGCGATCGTAGACATGCGGAAGACTGCCTTCTGGATTCCCAGGCAACCTTGTCAACGACGGAGATATCACCCGAACCTTTGGCCCCATTATTACCCGTTCCATCGAATACTCGATTTCGATCGTGTAGCGATTTATCCCGGGCCGTACCTCCCCACGCCAAATCACACGCTCGCGCCCCGGTTCGAACAAGACAGTACGGAACTTAGGCCAATCTAGCCGAAGTTCCGCGTCCTGTTCGCGGATAGACAAAGGAAGCAGGACGCTCATGGAGCGTCTCCGAAGAACGTGTGTGACGATGGTCTAATGATGGGTGATGTCTTTGCAGCCGCAGGAGCGGCGAGCGCGGCAGCGCCGGCAAAAACCCCACCAGCCGGGGTGTAAAGCTGCGTTGCAGACCGGATCGCCGAGCCGTTCCTGGCAGCCATGCGATCGATGACGGATGTCACCACGCGCCCGCCGAACATTTCCCGAAGCCAATCAGGCATTTTGGTCAGATCCGCCTTGCCAGCGCGCAAGATCTCAAGACCCTGAACCAGTTCGCGAAGGTCGTTTGCAAAAAGGTTCTGCTGTTCAACGTTTTCGGGCCAACGGTCCGTAAAGACGTCGTTATCATACTCTGGATTCGCTACGTGCAGCTTCCGACCCCGTGTGCTGGCGTACGCGATATCAGCGATAATCGCGTTGCAAACGCCGACCAGTGCCTCTGTGAGAGTTTGACCAGGACGCGACGTTCTGGCCGCATAGTATGCAAGCATCACCGACGGCGGCATTCGGCCGGTGCGACGCGGATCGTCATAGCGGATGTTACGGTAGCGCTTGACGAGCTGCAGAGCGAGCGTTGCCATGCTCTTGACGCCGAAATGCGTCTGGTCCGGAACGTCATCGACCTCGGCATCCGCGGCGAACCCTTTGGCATCCAGCCAGCGCTGCCGGAAGGCATCCCTCACGACCGTCTCGTTGGGAGTGTTTCGCTTGTACCATTCGACAAACGCGTAAGCGTTGGTCGGAACGCGACAATCGTCGGCACCATGCTGCGGACCCTTCGCATGCATGATGTGGCTTTGTCGATCGGGGAAACCGTAATCACGGACAACGGGGCTAATGTCGAGATGCATGTTGTCCGCGTAGTGCAGTGTGACGCAGCGAGTCTGGCGCGTCACCTTAAGGCCGCGGTATCCTGTCAGCCCACGTTCCAGGGTGAGCAGAACGTCAAGCGGCGACATGGTCCGAAACCTGCCACCAACCTGCGCGATGATATCAATATCGTATTCATCGTCAGTACCGCGGGTCGAAATAGTGGCATCGATCGCCATGGAGCCCTGCGGGTAAAAATGCTCGATATCGCCAAAAAACGAAGCGGTGGCTTTGAGGTGCTTCCTGACCGCTTCGTAGCGGCTGACCGCAGTTGCATGAAGCGACGGCGGAAGCTGAATAGAAAACGCGATCTCCGCAAGAATGCGGTCGACCGGATCAAGGAAGGGGTTGATGCCAGTGGGAATATTCATGTTCATCGAAACACTCCATGCGCAAGAGGCTCGCAGCCTCCCAGTTTCTAATCATTGACGTCCTCCTCGTCGGTTGCGTGTGCTGCAGAATCAGGTCGGTTGGTTGACCTCAGTCCATCGCACGCATTAAGATGGGGATCGCGAGCCTATCCGTCAAGAAATACGATGGATAAAATGAAAATAAGAACATAAATGTGAGATTACCTGTGGAAAATTCGGATGACGCGCCTCAAAGGTGGCCTCTTCGCAAGCGTCTGGAGTTCATCGACTTCCGACTTTTCTGGAACCGGCGCGTGAATCGGGGTGATATTCGCGACACCTTTGACATTTCTGTGCAGCAAGCATCGTCAGATCTGGCTCAGTACGAACGGCTCGCACCGCAGAACATGGAATATGATCGCGGGCTCAAAACCTATGTCAGGACCTCGTCCTACAAGCCGGCTTTGATCGAGCAAAGCTCCGAAAGGTTCCTGCTCCAACTCGTGGCGATCGACAACGGCTGGATGCAGCGTGATGAGACTTGGTTCGATTTCGACGAAGTTCCTCCGCTTGACGTCACGACGATCAAGAGAACGCCGACGAGTTCACGGGTGCTTCTCGGCGTTTTGGACGCAATCCGTGATAAAACCCAGATCACAATAGAGTATCGGTCACTTACCGAAAGTGCAGATGCTCCACGAACGATCGCGCCGCATGCGATCTTCTACAACTCCAGCCGTTGGTATGCTCGCGCCTACTCCGTAGAGCACGAAGACTTCAGGGACTACAACTTGAACCGCATTGCCGACTTCCGCAGGGCTGGGCCAACTCCGGTTGACCTGGAGTTGGATTACGGCTGGTCACACACACTGGACCTCGAAATCGGCCCTAACCCGGAGCTTCCCCGCATTCAGCAGGAAGGAGTAGCTGTCGAATATGGCATGGCCGATAACAGGCTAGTTTGCCCCGTTCGGCTAAGCATGGCTTTCTATCTTATGTCCGAGCACAATCTGGACGTTGAACCAGGGAAACTCCATCCTTCCAAGCAGCAGCTTGTGCTCTTGAACCGCGAGATCGTGGACCAGACAATGAAGGCGACGCGTCTTCTCTCAAAGCAGGCAATCAAACGGGCACTCAGCAAATGAGCCAATGCCTAACAAGATTGGGCACTCGAGATGACTATTGAGGCCATTTTTCTATACGGAAGCTGGGCACGAGGCGATCAGCAAGAGAACTCAGATCACGACCTGTTAATGGTCACTGACGAAAAACGCACCTATCACGTCACCGATGGTCATCATTCAATGACCTATTATCCGCTCTCGTTGTTGAAAGACAAAGCAATTCACGGCGACCTTTTTGCGTACCATATTGTTTTGGAAGCAAAGAGCGTCCTCGATCCAAATGGCGTGCTCGGAGTTCTTCGTGACCTTTTCAAGCCCAAGCTATCCTACCAGGCCGAAGTTCGCCATGGAGGCGACTTAGGCTGGTATCTTGTGCATCATCACCGATCGATTCCGCCGGTTCTCGTGGCCAAACGCATCGCCTGGTCTGTGAGAACTGTGCTAATAGCCCAGTCGGCAATGAAAGGACGGCCGATCTTTGCCGCGGATAAGCTTATCTCCGTGTCCTCTTTCGGGGGCACGAGTGAATTAGTCGCCACAAGACATGGCAGTGCTTCCCCCAAGACAGTCGCGATCCTACGATCTTTCCTCGAGTTCGAGCAGCTACCGGATCCACTGGGCGCAGAAGCGCCAGAATCCGCGTGGAGAAGCCACTTTGTTTTAACTTCCAATCAAGTCGGCATCCATCTTCTGAAGCAACTTAACGAACAAAGCCTGGCGACACCGTATGGTTAGGTGCTGAAACCTAAGAGCCTTCGCTTGTGTCTCATACTACCTTCGACGCTTCTTTGACCTGAAGGCGGTTACAAAGATCCCCAGCCATTCCGTCGAGGGCGAAGCGCCCTCACGTCTGTGTAAAACCGAGTGATCTGCTCACAATACCCCCCATGCCCGAAACCTCCCCCTCCCCGTCATCTCTCGGAGGCCCAGCTCCAAAACGATCCGCCGCGCCGCCTGCGGCGTGACCTCGAGCGTTTTCGCCACCATCCCGGCCGACACAAGTGGTTTCGCCATCACCAGCTCGACCAGTTCCGGCAGCTTTGACGACGTCCGCCGCCCCTCCAGCTTTCGCTCCATCAGTGTTCGCGCGAGCGCCAAACGATCGTGCTCCTTCAGCCCGATCTCGGCAGCCGCCAACACACCGTGGGCAATGGCGAGCAGCCGCGTCTCCCTATCGCGGCTCCGGCGCCGATCGACGGGGATGGTTTTCAGGCCGAGATTGATGGCGGCCAGGTGGGCACCTGACGTGATGCCGGCCTGCCGCAGGATGGAGGCGCAAAACAGTCGGCCGAGCCAGGGTGCATGCTGCAGGACGGACAGTTCGTTCCAGGCATCAAGGGCGACGATCGCCTGCAGCACCGCCGCCAAGTTTTCGGCCTGGCGCAGCACGCCGCGCCATTCCTCCAGCCGAGTATCCTCGTCCCAGTCGAGATCATAGACCAGTGCGTCTCTGTCTGCAGCTCTGGCGCGGTCGGGCCGTGTTGCGTTTTCGATCGCGGCTTCCGATCGGGCAAGTACCGCATCGATGGCAGCATAGTCGATGCCTGGAAGATTTTCCACGTCATCTGTGTCGTCCCCCTCCCCTTCCGGATCCGACGCGTCCGAACGCCGAATGCCGCCGTCCGTCTCTCCCTTGTCGGCGTCGCCGAACGTGATCTCTGCTGTCTTTCGTAAGGCGCGAATGCCGTCGGCGGACAGCGCCCAAGCGGGCAGCTGGGCGGCGATCCGCCGGCGGGTGCGCAGCACGTCACGGGCGATGGTGAGTTCGTGGGTGGGGGTGCGGATATCGCGGGTGGCATCGTGGAGGACGAGGTCTTCGAGATGGACCAGCTCGCCGTCGATCCACAGCGAGGCGCAGGCGTCGGCAAAATGCATGCGTTCGATGAAGCCGTTTCCGACCGACGAACGGGCGATGCGCTCGTCGAGCCGGGTGAGTGCGATGCCGGCGTCGAACGCCGGCCGCATCAAGGCTGTCATGCTGATTTTCGAAACATCGTAAGCCATTGATTTTATGGTAAACGAATTGCTAAACGAACTCTATATATAAATTACTATTCCTCACTTGGTATGATTCAGAGTTGAAGTTCTAACCATCGATAATTATACCTTATCGATGGTAGTTGATTTCGCGGCGCAAATCGAGGATGTCGGTCGCCCTGGATGAGCGGAAACGCTTGGTTTTCCGGGCTTTCAGGCAGATTTCGGGAAGGATCGGCGGAATAGCGGTGGATACAACAGCCGCAGCGAATGGCTCTTATCTCTCGAGCGAACGCTGACTTCTCTGCAATCCCTGCCTCGGTCAGCGCTTCTCACCCCTCCCCTCCCCCCGAACGCCTTAGTTTCCGGCATTTCCGCCACAGATGGCCTCCAGATCGGGTCTGACGCTAGTTGCTGTCGGATGCACGTTCGACATCGGATTTCGAGTCTGGCGGGCCTGCATTTAGATCATAAAACACGCTTGCAACTGGTCATTTTCTCACGCATTCATTATGTGTACAAAGCACCTGAAGACGCGCGAGAAAACCATGGCAAAACGGCAAGTCGCCAATCCATCGCCGGCCCCGAAACGTCTTATCGGATACGCACGCGTCTCGACCGACGATCAGGTCCATGACGCGCAGATGGACGAGTTGCGCGCCGCCGGCTGCGAGCGGATATTTCAGGAGCAGGGATCCGGGGCATCGCGGGCGCGACCAGTTCTGACAAGGCTGCTCGGAGACCTCACCACCGGCGACGTGCTGGTGGTCGTCCGGCTGGATCGCCTTGCCCGGTCCGTGAGCCACCTTCTACAAGTGATCGAAGATCTCGAAGAGCGTGGCGTCCATTTCAGGTCGATCCGCGATCCGATCGATACGTCCACGCCACAGGGCATGTTTTCCCTGCAGGTCCTTGGTGCCGTCGCGCAGCTAGAACGAGCGCTGATCGCCGAGCGAACCAAGGCCGGCATCAAGGCGGCAAAAGCCCGCGGCAAGCTACCGGGGAACCCTGGACTTCGTGAGCGGCGGCCGGAAGCCATCAAGGCGGTCTCGAAGGCCCGACAAAAACTCTATATCGACGAGCTGATTTCCTCTGCCCAGACCTGGCTCCCGACCGTCCGGCAACTTCGCCCAAAACATAGCTGGGACAATGTCGTGCGGGTCCTCAATCGTAGAGGCCATGACTGGACAGTAGAAAGGCTACGTCGCGCCGTGCATCGCATGGTCAGCGAAAAGCTCGCTGATCCCGAGCTACTGGTCCGCTCTCCACGCCGCGCGCCAGAAGATCACCTGATGAAGCTCGTCGCAGCGATTGCCATTGCCGATCCCGGCCTGTCGCTGCGCGACATTGCCAGCCAGCTTGATCAGATGGGAGAGCGACCGGCGCGCGGCGGACGCAAATGGCAGCCATCATCTGTTCGCAACCTGCTGGATGAGGCGCATCGGTTCGGCCTCATCCGGCATTGAGGGCGCGGTGCATCAACCTGCCGATTGCGCGATTTCTCTCCCTGCCCGATTTCGGCGGAAGAGATTTCCAGGCTTTGCTCTGGATGATGTCGCTGGCGAGCTTCCGGTATTCGGGCTCAGGGCGGAGTTTCAAGGGTGAAGTCAATTGCCCTGCTAAGGGTGCGTAGGGATCTGGGACGGTGGGCTCGATCTCGAATTCCCGAAAGGTCGTGCGGGCGGAAGACGGAAGTCGTTTCGTTTCGGAGCTCAACCCAAAGAGAAGGTCCGCGATCGCCGCAATCGTCACCGCCCGCCATGCCGGTGAAAGTTTTGTCAGCGGCGCAATGTCTGTCGATGCCGAAGGAAGCCGACCATAGGGTAGCGACAGGCCCAGCGAGCTGATGTAGGGCGCTCCGTCCGAAGTCGGCGCCCAGAAGAAACGACTGGCCATGGCGATAAGGTCAAGCTCCGGTTCGCCTTCGGCAATGGCGTCGCGGATCACCGTAGCTACCTGAACTAGTTCTGCTTGGTCGCGTCGCTGAAAACCCCGAGCCGAGACGACTGCTCCGCAATAACGACAAAACAGCCTGACGACACCGGCGGGTGTCTGCCGAAACTGAAACAAACCGCTGCGAAAACACCGGGCACAGTTATTCTCGAGGCCAATTCCATGCCGAGCACAGACCACTCCTTCGACGCTTACCCACGATCGCCGACAATAATGGTCCCTCCCCTCTTCGGCATCCTCATCAAGGCAGACCGGACAGACGCCTCTATCCAAGGGATCACGCACAAAAGAGCTCTTGGGCCGACCGGCGCTTTGCAGTGACAGTCGGTCCATATCGCCTTCACGGATGCGACAGGCGCGTGCCCAAAGCCGAATTGCAGATTGATCGGGATGGAAGTCGCGACTGAAGAAGTCTTCGTTTTGGCCCCCAGGCGTCCCCGATATCCAGCTTTCAACGCGCTGTGGCGAGGTAGAATAATGACTTGCGACCCGCCAATGCCAACAACTGAGAAGTTCATCGTCAAAGGGACGAGGTGCGACGGCAAGGAGCCGCACCTGTCTCATTAGCTTGCCTGCCGCTGTAGGCGGCGTTCCGATCGTCGCGCCATAGCGACGAGTGGCAGCACGAGGTTGTCACCGTCGAAACTGTCTATTGTGATTGCCTCCGCCCCAGTCCGGACAGCTTCAACTGCAACTGTCTCGACAAGCCGAAAAATCCGGACCGTGACGCCGTCGGTCATGTCCAGCACCTTCCGCCTCACCGCCGCAGACCCGAGCTGCGATGGCTCGCGCAAAGGGAGGATGCTCCCGAGGCTTGCAAGCAGTTGGGCAAGCTGCTGTGTATTGGACCAGCGCTTGAGATGAAAGGCCTCGAACCGCTCCGCAAGCTGCGGATCCGTCAACAACGCCTGGCGGGCCAGATCCGTGCCGGCGCAAATCAGCGGGACTTTCAGGTCATTTGCGAGAAAGCGAATGACATTGAGGAAGATCCGTTGCTGCCGATAGGTCCCAGTCAGCATGGCGTGGATCTCATCAATGATCAGCATCCGCACACCCATCTTGCGCATCAGGGTTCGGCAAGTGTTCTTCAGACGGAACGTTGCATCTCCTCCCGGACCAGGCGCGCTCATCGCATTGAGAAGCTCGCCATAGACGTCACGCTCAACAGGTTCGGCGGGCATCTGCATTGCCACAACCGGCATGGTCGTCACCCCGGTTCCGCGATCGAAAATGGGCTGGTGATCGCGAAGAAACTTTCGAATGATCTTGGTTTTTCCCATCCCGGTGTCGCCGTAGAGGAGCAGACATGGCATTCGGTCTCGCGGCGGATAGGAGAGCAAATCCTCAAGCCGCGCCAACGCCGCCCTCGCATCGGCCGTTTCTAACCAGCGATCTGCCCGGATCCAGGCGACCCGTTCTTCGATCCCCATGTCAGCATACTGTTGATACATCGGCTGCAGATGGCGGTATTCCGTCATGACCACTCCTCTACCGATAACGGCGACAAGTCGAGGAATTCGCTCTCATCGGCATCATCCGTCGATCCGATCATATGTCGCTCGGTGGCGACAAGCGCTCGCGCCTGCCTCTCCACTCCTCGGCGCATGCTACGTGTCTGACGACTCGCCATTTCGACGATCTGCCGCTGGGCTTCGATGGTCTCGAAAATCAGGTGTTCGTCGACCGATTGCAGTCCACGAGCTCTCAAAGCGGCAACCGCCTGTCGATGCTCTCCGAGAGTGATCCGTGGTTGGCCGAGGTTTGCAAACCGAACAGGCCAGCTTTCTCCATTTAGTGCATCAACGAACACGCATGAAATATCACGGGGATCATAGCGGACGCGCATTTTGCCCGGCCCGCCAGCCCAAGGGCTCAGGACATCATCCCAGTATTTAAGGCCGAACAGATGCAATCCGTCTCGGCGGATGACACGCTCCTCGAAGGGAAGGAAATCGAGGACGAAACGATGCTCGTCGTATGGGAGCCGCAAAGGCTCGTGGCGTTCAAGGACGGCATCTTCCCAAGCCAGGCGAGGTGGAATCCTCAAAGCGCGATGAATGTCGGCATGATAGCGGCCAACAATTTCCAGGGTCAGCCAACGCTCGAGTTCGTCAAAGGTCATGACGGCATGTTTTTGAGGATCATAATCGCCGCGGGATGCTATATCACTGGACGTTGAGCCGGGCAGGAAATGAACTGCTCCCATCATAGTGCCGATAAGCCGCTCGATGTGACCACCGTAATGTGGTCGGGCAACCGGTCGGTGGATAAGATTGATGCCATGCTCAGCCACGCCCCACGCGAGGGCCCTTCCCCGGAACTCCCGAGCATTATCCAGATGAATGGCGGTGGGTAGGCCGTAGACTGGCCAATCCCCGACCACATTTTTCTCCGCAAGCCACGACCCTTTCGGCAATACCATGTGCCGTATTGCTAAGGCGACAGACGTTGACGATGGATGTTCGAGGCTCAGATAAAAGCCGGCCACCATGCGGCTGGCGATGTCGATTGCCAAGGTCAGCCAGGGACGCTGTAGCGGCTGGCGATTTACAGCATCAACGACGAAAAGATCGACCAACGTGTGATCGATCTGCACAAGCTCCATCGCATGCTCTGCCGAATATTCACCGAAGACGGCGGAGAAGCGCTGACGTGCGGCCGGCGCGCCCTCTCGGGCTTTGGTCAGCTTTTGCCGGTCAGCCTGATCGATGCGAACCTTCACTGCCTTCCAGGAGGGGGCCGGTAGCTTTCGCTCGCGGCAAACCAATCGAACATGGTCGTGGACGGTGGTGATTGTCGGGCGCTCGCGGCGGCAATAGGTTTCTTGAATGGCGTGCGTGATAACCGCTTCTTGTTCTGGAGATAGAAGCCGCCTCCCCTTCTTGGGCCCGGGCGTCTCATCCAACAGCGAGCTCGTGACCGGCCTTCGCCTGAATTGATGGAGGAGCTGATAAAACCTTGTGGGCCTGATGCCTAACTGACTGCACGCGGTAAACCTCTCCGAGCCAGTCAACTTCTTCACAAAAGCGATGCGCCGAATGACCGCCTCGCGAGCCAAAGCCTTTTGCCAGGCTGTCTCGCCTATGAGCATCCCGTCAGGTGTCTGCGCCATTGAGACCTCCTGGCCGACCTATCGGCTTGGCCATGATCAAGCACCACAGGTCGCAGAATGCTCCCCTAAAATGACAGTTGGACGACGCCAGGAATTGAAAGGCTATAAGCACGGCCGTAGGACAGGACCCGCGGCTTCTTCAGCGGTCAAGATATGGGCTGTTCGTGCGAAATCGCTGATGGCAGGCTGCACAAGTCTGAAGCATGAGGTGGAAGGAATGTTCGGCTGAGACATTCGAGGAAATTTCAGAGCGTCCCGTACCAAACGGACCCCCTCCCATACCTTCACCGGCCTTCATAAACATCTCGTCCATAGACACCGGGTTGTTCTTCGCCGCAGTCGAGAGCGCTTCCGCGTATCTCTGCAGTTCGGCGGAAAGTTTGTCGAAGCGCGATCGATCAACTGCTATCACTCCCGAAGCCTTTGACCCCACAGCCTCAACGAGTGCGTCGTAACTGCCAGATAGTCTTCTCCCTCCTCTCGCTGCGATCGTATCGGCAGCAGAAGTGAAGACGGACGACGAGTAGGTGTCTGGCTGCTTGAACATGTCCGAGATTGATCTTGCCGCAGCTGCAATTTCTTTCATGTCCGACTGACGCCTCGCAACAATGTCTTCTACAGCAGCGGCGGCTGACAGCGCGGTCCATAGAAAAAGATATGCTGCCCAGTTCCTTGAACGCATGCGAGTTCTCTTGACTTCAGAACAGACTATCGTCGGCTCCTCATATGGAAGACCAGGAGCCGACGCGTCTACACTTGTGGGGTCTTATCAAGATCGCGGCCTTAGGCGGCCATCTTTTCGCAGCTTTCGGCACATCTCGTGCAGGCCTCGACGCAGCCCTGCATATCGCCGACGCGCTCGCAGTCAGCAGCACACTGGCGGCAGATCTCCGCGCACTCACGACAGGTGTGCTTGTGATGGTCCGTACCGACGAGCATGAAATGGGCCGACGTACGGCACATCTCCGCGCAGGCCATCATCAGCTTGAAGTGCTTCGGCTCTGTGTGTTGGCCGCCCATTTCCAAGCAGTGGCCCATCGCCATCGACAGGCACTCGCTATAGCAGGCCAGGCAGTTGTCGATGCAGGTCTTCATTTCCGGAGACATGTGGTGCATCACTTGACCTCCTTGTCGACCCAGGCGGTCAGTTCCTCGATTTCTTTCGACTGGTCGTCGATGATCTTCTGGGCTTTGGCCTTGGCTTCGACATTGTCACCATGCTTGAGCTCGACCTGGGCCATGCTGATTGCACCCATATGATGAGCGATCATTCCGCAGACGAAGGCAACGTCGGCGTCCTTATTCATCATGCCCTGCATCATGTTCATATTCATGCCTTTCATGCCATCCATGGCTTCCATCTGGTGGGCTTCCATTCCCGACATTTGATGGCTTTGCATGGCCATGTCGCCGCCGGACGACATTTCAGACTTGCATTTGTCGGGATAGGCCATGGTTTCGGCGGCAGCTGCGGCCGAAGCGAAGGCGATCGTAAGGGAGCTGGCTGCTGCCAGCGTGAGGGTAAAGGTTCTCATGTTAATTCTCCTTGATTGGATAGGTGGATTTTTATCTCACGACTGTCCGTGTCGAGGAGGCGGGTCTATCGCGCGGACCAGCAGCAGAGGGGTATCGACCTTGACGATGGCGTAGGTCGACCGCTCCAGTGCTGGCGGTAAAGCCGGCGTCACCAGCTGCGGGAGAAGGGGGCAGCACGAGGCCACCGAGCAGCAGACAACCGTGCCCTTAGTGTTCTGGTGATGCCGGTCAGACTGGTAAGCGGAATGCGCAGCGGGGCAGCCGACATGGGCGTGCGCTGATGCAGAGGACATCGCGATCAAGTTCGACACCATGAGCAAGCTCATGATGGCGAACACTAGCCGGCCGATCTTTTTTGGCAACTGCATCCTCGCGTCTCCCTTGGGAAAACAGGCCGAGCAGGGGATAGGTTCCAAAACTTTCGTTCACGGCTAGAAGCCAGATCAGGGCTTGACCTTCCCCCATGGGAAGCCTCACAGATCAGTAGGGCGTATCCAGTCAGCCGCAAGGCGCCCCGGATATCCTTAATTCCGCCGTACGAATCGGTAATTGAACATCCCGCTACCGATGGTAGTTTTGGAGAATGGACCTGGTGTTTCGCAACCTGTTGGGCAGGATCGTGATTTTGTTCAGACTAGCGGTCATTGTATCGCTGGTCGGCTACACGTTGCCGAACGCGAATGCCGCGATGCATGGCCCGGCCGCTCTCCAGACGGAAGCCGCAACCACAGCCGACCACGGCACTCACACGCACGACAATCTAGCGTCTTCGGACCTGGGCCATGATGCGGAGCACGCGCAGTCGGGCCACCACGGTGGCAGCGACGACTCGGATAAATCCCCAAACCAGAACTGCTGCCAGGACTTCTGCATGAGCATGGCTCTTCTCGCCTGCCATCAGGCTGAAACACGCCTGGTCGCCAGCTCGATCCGGTATTTTATCGACGACAGCAAGAACGTCGGCCAGATCACCCTCTTGAACAGACCCCCGAATATCTGAACAGGCGCTGCCCGCCTTAGGGCGCTGACCGTGCGCTGACGGCTGCAAGCCGTCGTGCCGTTGCATCTCCTGTTTGGATATTTTCCATGAATCCTTTCTACATCGTGGTCGCACTGCCTCTCCTGCTGGGCGGTTGCGCAGCCACATCTACCGAGGTCACGACCTATGACGACTCGGCCGATCCTGCCTACGGGATCACGCCGGTGCGCTACACCACACCAGTGACCGGTTACGTCCACCGCATTCCCGTCGATCCCAGACCGTGGCGCGGCCAGAATGACGCGCAGGCTCCGAAAGGAGGGACGTCATGAGGAGTGGAACTTTCAAGGCCGCAGCCACACTTGCGCTTCCCCTCATCCTCAGCGGGTGTGTTTCTGCCACAGAGTATTCCGCGAAGGGCGCAGGGTTCACCTCCGTATCGCTGAAAACTTCGGAGGCCACCGGTAAGCAGACCGTGTGGGTGCAGAACGGCAAGGATGCGCAGGCGGTGAAGGCGCGGGTCAAAACGCTGATGTCGAGAAAGACCCTTGATGTCGAGACCGCGGTTCAGGTGGCGCTGCTCAACAACAAGGGCCTTCAGGCCGCCTATGCCGATCTGGGAGACTCCGCAGCAGACGCATGGCAGTCAACCATGCTCACCAATCCGACGGTGGGTATTGGCCTCACAGGCATCGGCACGCCTGGACTTGAGGCCTACAAGGCGATCGAAGGCGTCATCGCGACCAATATACTCGCTCTGGCAACCCACAGCCGCAACGTGGCGATCGCTGACGCCGGGTTCCGAAAAGCCCAGCTTGCGGCAGTGCTGCGGACGCTGCAGCTTGCCGCAGAGACCCGCAGGGCCTGGATAACAGCGGTGGCGGCCTGGGAGAACGTGGCTCAGCTTGCCCAAGCACAGACCGCCGCGGACGCGGCTTCCGAGCTTGCCAAGAAACTCGGCGAGGCCGGATCCCTGCCCAAAGGCGGTCAGGCGCGCGAGCACGTTTTCTATGCCGAGCTGACCGGACAGGTCGCCAAAGCCAGGCTGGAAGCGCGTCTTGCCAAGGAAGAGCTGACCCGGCTCATGGGGCTGTGGGGGGCGGATATCGATTACCAGATTCCCAACCGCCTGCCCCAGCTGCCAAAGACCATCCTCAAGCGTGACCTGATCGAAGCCGAGGCTCTGCAGCGTCGTGTCGACCTGCAGATGGCGAAACTTGATCTCTCAAGCACGGCGAAGTCTTCGGACCTCACCAAGGCGACCCGTTTCGTGACCGACCTGGAAATCCTGACCGGGTTCGAAACCGAGCGTGAGCTTGAGGACGGTCAGAAGAACAAGGAAACCACCGGCAACGTGGAGCTGGAGTTCGTCATCCCGATCTTCGATTCTGGCGAGGCGCGGCTGCGCAAGGCCGAACTCGCCTACATGCGGGCGGCCAACCTGCTTGCTGAAAAGGCGGTCAACGTCCGCTCGGAAGCCCGTTCTGCCTACCAGGCCTACCGCTCGAACTACGATATCGCGCGGCATTACCGCAACAGCGTGGTGCCGCTGCGGACCAAGATCGAGGAGGAATCCCTCCTCACCTACAACGGCATGATCACCAACACGTTCGAACTTCTCGCCGACAGCCGGGAGAAGGTCAACTCCGTCGTGCTGGCGGTCAACGCCAAACGCGATTTCTGGCTGGCCGAAGCCAACCTTGCACCCGCGATCTACGGCGGCGGCTCAGGCGCCACTGCTGCGGAAACCGAAGTCGCATCGGCCGAAGCCGCCGGCGGTGGTCACTGAGAAAGGAACCAGATATGTTCAATCGCAGACAGCTATTGGGGGTCGGCGCAGGCGCCGCCCTCGTTTCATCACAGACATGGGCGCAGACATCCAACATGGGCCTGCCCGAGGCAGCGCTCATGGATACTGCGGCGACCCAGAGGCCGGTAAAGCCCACCACCGGCCCGGACTACACTCCCGTCGTTACCCTCAACGGCTGGACCCTGCCCTTCCGCATGAACAACGGCGTCAAGGAGTTCCACCTTGTCGCCGAACCGGTCGAACGCGAAATGGCCGAGGGCATGACCGCGCATCTCTGGGGCTACAACGGGCAGTCGCCGGGACCGACCATCGAGGCGGTTGAAGGCGACCGCGTGCGTATTTTCGTCACCAATAAGCTGCCCGAGCACACCACCGTCCACTGGCACGGCATGATCCTACCGTCAGGCATGGACGGCGTAGGCGGCCTGTCACAACCGCATATCCCGGTGGGCAAGACCTTCGTCTACGAGTTCGACCTCGTGAAGTCCGGGACGTTCATGTACCACCCGCACTCGGACGAAATGGTTCAGATGGCCATGGGAATGATGGGGTTCTTCGTCATTCATCCCAAAGATCCAACGTTCATGCCCGTGGACCGGGATTTCGTGTTCCTGCTCAGCGGCTATGACATTGATCCGGGCACCTACGTGCCGCGGGTCATGGAGATGACCGACTTCAATCTGTGGACCTGGAACAGCCGCGTGTTTCCTGGCATCGATCCGCTGGTCGTTTCCAAAGACGACCGCGTGCGCGTGCGTGTGGGCAACCTGACGATGACCAACCATCCGATTCACATGCACGGCTACGACTTCGAGGTCACCTGCACCGACGGCGGCTGGGTGCGGCCCGAGGCGCGCTGGCCCGAGGTCAGCATCGACATTCCCGTGGGGGCCATGCGTGCCTACGAGTTCGATGCCAAGTATCCGGGCGACTGGGCGATCCACTGCCACAAGTCGCATCACACCATGAACGCGATGGGTCATGACGTTCCAACCTTTATCGGCGTCGACAAAAAGACCGTCGCCGAGAAGATCCGCAAGGTGCGCCCGGAGTACATGCCGATGGGCACCGCCGGCATGGCCGACATGGGCGAGATGTCGATGGAAATCCCCGAGAACACCGTGCCGATGATGACCGGCTGGGGAAAGCACGGCCCGATCGAGATGGGCGGCATGTTCTCGGTGGTGAAGGTCCGCGAGGGCATCTCGGCCGGCGATTACACGGATCCAGGCTGGTACGAAAACCCGCCCGGTACCCAGGCCTGGGAGTGGACCGGTGCCTTACCGGACGCGCCGAAAGCCAAGGACGCAAAGACCACTATCACCCCCAACCATGCCGATCACGGCTGAAGATCACTTTACCAACTAAGGACAACCCCATGAAAATCACACTACTTGCCGTACTGCTCGCCACACTCGCCACCCCTGCCCTGGCATCGGGATCGCACGCCGGTGGACACGGCGAAGCGATGGCCGTCGGGGAGCCGGGCAAAAAAGCCCAGGCGACCCAGACCATCCGCATCAGCATGAAGGAAACGCCGGACGGCAAGATGGTCTTCACACCGAACAGCTTCAAGGTTCGCAAGGGGCAGACGGTCGTGTTCGCTGTCAAGAACGCGGGAGAGCTGGATCACGAATTCGTCCTCGACCAGGAGGACAAGGTGATGGAGCACAAGGCCGTCATGGAGAAGTTCCCGGAGATGGAACATGACGATCCGAACGCTATCCGGCTTGCGCCCGGCAAGACTGGTGAAATCGTCTGGAAGTTCATCAATGACGGCGTCTTCAAGGTCGCCTGCCTCATCCCCGGCCACTATGACGCCGGCATGCACGGTGACGTGACCGTGGCTGCAAAGTAATTATTCCCGAAGGAGACATCCAATGAAAACCCTTATCACTTTGACGACCGTTGCCCTCCTCTCGCTCGGCGGCGCAGTATCCGCGGCCGAGTTCACCAAGGGAACCGTGAAAAAGATCGACATCAAGGCCAAGAAGGTCACCCTGATTCACGAAGAGCTGAAGTCCTTAGAGATGCCCGCCATGACCATGGTGTTCACGGTCAAGGACGAGGCCATTCTCGGCAAACTCAAGGAGGGTGCCAAGATCGAGTTCGTCGCCGAACGCGTTGAGGGCAAGCTCGCGGTTACCCAGGTGAAGTGAGTAACAGGGCCGCTCCGGGGGAACTTTCGGAGCGGCCGCATACAAAGGAGGACAGGAATGAAGCGAAGACAGTTCATCTGCCTGTCGGCTGCCGCTGCGCTGATGCCCCATACCGCCGGGTCCGCACAAGGTGCCACGATGACGGTGCACAAGGATCCTTACTGCGGATGCTGCGAGGCTTGGGCTTCGGCCTTTCGGGACGCGGGCTTTGCAGTCGATGTCCGCGACGAGAATGACATGGCTTCGGTGAAGGCGAAGCTGAAGGTGCCGACCGGGCTGCAGGGGTGCCATACGGCGAGGGTCAGTGGCTACTATATTGAGGGACACGTACCGCTGGATGCAGCCCAAAGACTGCTGCGGGAAAAGCCTGATCTCGCGGGCCTTGCTGTTGCGGGTATGCCCAAGGGATCGTTGGGCATGGGAATCGACCCGGCTGCTTCCTACGACGTGATGGCGGTGCCCCGCGACGGCTCGGACCCGTACGTCTACATGTTGGTGAGGCCGAGCTGAAAGCGCGGTGTGATGGCACACCCGGGTTAGACGCCGAAGGAATTGAGGATCGGACATGGTCCGGTCTTGCCTGATGCACACTCCTCGACCAGCGTGTTGAGGGACGCCCGCGCGGCCTGCAACTCCGCGATCTTCACATCCAGGGCGTCCAGACGAGTCCTGGCCAGGCTTCTCGCGGCAGCACGGTCGTCTCCGGCATCGAGTTCGAGCAGGTGCTTGATCTCTTCCAGCGTGAAGCCGGCAGTCTGCGCCTGACGGATAAACCTGAGGCGGCGCAGGTCGTTGCGGGCGTACCTGCGCACCCCTTCATGTCCTTGGGGCGTCGGCAGAAGGCCACGGCGTTGGTAAAAGCGGATAGTTTCGACACCTACGTCGCCTGCGGCGGCGAATTTTCCGATTGTCATATCCATGGCTGTTGACTCCGTACCGTGGTACGGAATGTATGGTCATGCCAACGGATTCACAAGGCGCAAGGAGACGTCAAGATGTTGGACAGGACAAGCACAGGCGGCAATCAAAAGAAGGCAGTCCTTTACCGGATGGTTATGGCTGCACATACCTGCCCCTACGGGTTGAAGGCCAAGGACCTCCTCAAGCGGTCTGGCTACAAGGTAGAAGACCGCCATCTGACGACGCGCGAGGAGGTCGACGCCCTCAAGGCACAGCATGGAGTGCAGACAACGCCTCAGGTGTTCATCGATGGCAACCGGGTCGGCGGCTACGATGACACCAGGAGGTTCCTCGGAAAGAAGGTGCCAGACCCCAAGGCGACCACCTATCGGCCCGTCGCAGTGCTCTTCGCGATGACGACTCTCACCGCGATGGCTGGCAGCTACGCCGTCAGCGGCGACGCTTTGACGCTGCGAGCGGCGGAATGGTTCATCGCCTTCTCCATGGTGGTATTGTCCATGCTCAAGCTTCAAAACGTGGAAGCATTCGCGACCATGTTCCTCAACTACGATCTTCTGGCAAAACGGTGGGTGCCGTACAGCTATATCTATCCGTATGCCGAGGGAGCAGCGGGCATCCTGATGGTGGCTGGCGCGCTCAACTGGATTTCTATTCCGGTGGCGATGTTCATTGGAACGATCGGCGCGGTTTCCGTTTTCAAGGCGGTCTACATCGACAGGCGCGAGCTCAAATGCGCATGCGTTGGGGGATCGAGCAATGTCCCACTGGGCTTTATCTCGTTGACGGAAAATTTGATGATGGTCGCAATGGCAATCTGGATGGCGGCCGTTTCGCTGGGGTACGCCGGCCATGCCATGTAAGAGCTGTTTGAAAGCTAATTGAAATTGGCTCCTTCTGGGGCGAACTGTATTGAAGCGTCTCAGAGCGACGCTAACACAATCTCTGTCGCAAATATATTGGCAAGGGTCAGGCTTTGCGACAGTCCAACCTGCTTCGACGGCGACAGCGTTCTAGCCGAAGATGCAGGACTGCGCGCTCCACGAGCCAAAGAACCGCCGGACAGCAAAGTTCGCGAGCAGGTATTCCACAAAGGTGACACCACCCTGCACGTTCTGCTCGCCAACGAGCAGACGCATTTGTGTGTGAGGTTGAGCCTGTAAGAGAGCGTGGCTACGAGATCTACACCTCTGCTGGCTAAGCTCATGCTGCAAAATTTCAGAATTTCGACGATGCCATATGAGCCATATCCGGCCCTGGTGGCGCATTCCGGTCAATTCAGAAGATTCCGCTGATCTTGGAAGACCAAAACAGCTATCATTACATCGAAATCGATTTCACTGAATCAAGGCGATCAACAGAGGAAAATCGGGGCAAATCACGGTCCCAGCGGCCGCCGAAACCCGCGATTCCGGAGCCTCTCGTGGCCAAAGCGAAGTCATCACAGACGTCCGTCGAGCGCCGCGCCGAAGAGCTCGATACCATTGCGTCCGTCCTGCCGCTCGAACGCCGCGACGAGCTCGCCGAGCTGTTGACCGATCAGGACGTCGAGACGCTGCGCCATCTCGTTAATCAGGGCATGGGTGATAATACCCTGCGCGCGCTCACATCCGACCTCGCTTACCTCGAAGCCTGGGGGCTGGCGACCACCGGCAGTTCTCTTCCCTGGCCCGCACCGGAAGCACTACTGTTGAAATTTGTCGCCCATCACCTCTGGGATCCGGAAAAGCGCGCAACAGATCCGGACCACGGCATGCCAGCTGCGGTCGATGAAAACCTCCGGCGCCAGGGTTTTCTGAGATCCGTCGGCCCGCATGCGCCATCGACGGTGCGCCGGCGGCTGGCAAACTGGTCGACGCTGACCAGGTGGCGCGGCCTCCATGGCGCCTTCGCCTCCCCTGCCCTGAAATCAGCCATTCGTCTGGCCGTGCGCGCCGTTCCGCGAACCCGGGCGCGCAAGAGCGCAAAAGCGGTCACAGGCGACGTTCTGGCAAAGCTGCTTGCGACTTGCGAGTCAGACAGCCTGCGCGATCTACGCGACAAGGCAATCCTGATGGTGGCCTTTGCTTCCGGCGGCCGGCGGCGCAGCGAGATCGCAGGCCTTCGCCTGGAACAACTGACGATCGAAGCTCCGATCGAGACTGAAGGCGGCCCTCCCCTCCCCTCGCTCGCCATCCATCTCGGCCGAACGAAGACAACAAGCGGCGAGGAAGATGATACGGTCTTCCTTACAGGTCGACCCGTTGAGGCGCTGAATGCGTGGCTGGCAGCGGCAAAAATTGACAAGGGCAGCGTGTTTCGGGGGATCGGGCGCTGGGGGACGGTCTCGAGGCGGGCGCTCGATCCGCAGTCGGTCAATGCGATTCTAAAACAGCGGGCGGAGATGGCGGGGTTGGAGGCAGGCCAGTTTTCGGCGCATGGTCTGCGGTCGGGCTATCTGACCGAAGCGGCCAACCGAGGCATTCCCCTCCCCGAGGCGATGGAGCAATCACGCCACCGATCCGTCCAGCAAGCGTCCAGCTATTATAACAGTGCTACACGCAGAAGCGGGCGAGCGGCCCGATTGTTGTAGATCGGGTCTCATCGTCAGAATTGCCAGGGCGAGATCAATTCGAGCCCTGTTGTCTCGAAATCTTTGAGGTTTCGGGTCGCCAACCGGCCACCATTGATCCGCGCTATCGCCGCTATCATGCCGTCCGGAGCCGACATCCCCCTCCCCTGCCGCGCAGCGTCTCCCATGATATCGCCATAGGCCAATGCTGCTTCTTCCGTGAAGGCAAACATCTTGTCGGAGAACCGGCGACGCCAGCTCACAAGTCCCTCTTCCAGGCGATCGGCGCGCTGATCCGGCCTGATCTTTTGAATACCAAAAGCGATCTCAGCAACGGCAACCGTCGGCAATGCCAACTCGGCGTCGTGACGCACCAGCCATGCTATGACCGCAGAATCGGGAGCTTTCTTCAAAGTCTCCGACATCACATTCGTGTCGAGAAAAATCAAAGCTCGACGCCTTTGTGAGCGCGTCTGTTTTCATCGATGATACTGTCGAAATCGATATCCGTACCCGACTGCGATGAAAGACGACTATAGAATTTCGCAGCGGGTTCACGTCCTGCCTCACGAGCCTCATAGGTTTCGAGCGCGCGCTCGACGATATCGGCAATCGTGCGATTTTCTCGGCGGGCGAGCTTATGGGCAAGGTCGCGAGCTTTGGAACTGCGGACAGAGAGTTGCGGTGTTACCATTGAGTGCTCCTTTCTCTGGATCCACAGTAACTTAAACTGAAATAGCCATCAAGATGGCGTCTGCCATCTTGATGGCTATCTAATATTTCTGATTTGGCGCCTCGTGGTTTGGTCATCGTGCATGTTCGTTCCGCGTGAGGCCAACACATCCCTCCCCGAACACCATACTTTAAGCAATTTCCGCCGTAGACGGCCATCAGAGCGCGTTTCGAGCCGGTCGCGGCCGGAGTCGTTCGACGCCCTGTTTCGCGTCTGACAGGGCTGCATTTAGGTCATAAAACACACTTGCAACTGGCCACTCTCTCACGCATTCCTATCTGTACAATGCGCCGCGCGGTGCATCGGATGGTCCGCGAGAAGCTTGCCGACCCCGAGCTTTTGGCGCGCTCGCCCCGTCGTGCCCCCAGAGGATCACCTGATGAAGCTCGTTGCAGCGATTGCCAGTGCTGATCCGAATCTTTCGCTGCGCGATATTGCCGCCCAGCTGGACCAGATGGGTGAGCGACAGGCGGGCGGCTGGCGCAAATGACAGCCCTCCTCTGTTCGGCACCTGCTGGATGAGGCACATTGATTCGGCCTTCATTCATCGCGGACGCGAGCATCAACTTGTCGATTGCCCAGATTCACGCGCGCCCTTTCCGCCAGCAGAGATTTCCAGCTTCGCTGTCGACGTGGCGGACCGCTTTTCTCAGGCAGACGCCGCGATGCCAATCGCTTCCCGGATGGCCGACGCAATCTCGTCTTCGCTGCGTCCTCCGTTGATGGCGATGCGCCCGCCGAAGACGAAATAAGGAACTGACCTGACCCCGGCTGCCATCGACCGGGCCGCCTCCTGCTCAACGCGTCTGTGTTGCTCGGGATCAAGCGCGATTGCACGGGCCTCTTCGCGTTCGAACCCGTAGGCCACGGCGATATCCGCGAGCACATCGGCGTCCGACATGTTCTTGGCTTCCAGAAAGTAAGCATCGGTGATCGCGACCGCGAGTTGATGCTGCGTGCCTCGTGCTTGCGCTGCAAGGATCAAGCCGTGCGCTGCCTGCGTCCTGTAGGTCCAGGGCTGACGGCTCAGGTCGAGTTCAAATCCGGATGCGCGTGCCTCCGCCTCAGGCCTGGCGAACGCAGCCTTGGGATCCGTTACGCCATAGCGCTTGAGAAGCAGGTCCGGGATGTAGAGACCCTCCACTGGCGCATCGGGAAGCAGAAGGACCGGATGTTGCCGGATATTCACCTCCAGCTCGGGGAAGCGTTCTGCCAGCACCTTGTCGAGACGGTGGTGCCCGACGATGCACCACGGGCAGGCGATTTCGGTGTAAAGATCGATTTGTAGCATTATGTTGTCCTTCCGGGTATTGAACCAAACATTCCTAATTTGAGCCATCCGGCCTTAGCCGCGATCCGCTATCCCGGGTGCCGCGCGCACGAACTCCTTGGCCATGATCTGATCGACCAGGAATTTCGCAAGATTCCCACGGGAGAGCTTCATGCCGAGCTTCGTCTTGCCGAACCAACCGATGTCAATCTGGCCTGTTGCAGGCCCATCCTTGAGAAAGGGAATCCGAACCATCGTCCAATCGAGGCGTGAGCTGCTCACCAGTTCGGCGGTCGCCTTGATGTCGTCATAGGCAGCGTTCGCCATCAGCTTGAACATCGTGACGAGAGCGCGCCACTTGAAATCGAAACCGTCCTTCGGGTCACGGTAGCTCGCCGTCGAAATCTGAATGAGGCTGCGAACGTTCTGCTCTTCCATGACAGAGATGATCGTGCCGACGCCGCGCATAACCGGTCGCTTCTCTTGTGTCTTCTGGCCGTTGGGCCCAAGCGCGCTGATGACCGCATCTGCGCCCGCGATGCATGCCTTGATCGCTTCGCGATTGTTCAGGTCGCCGACAACGACTTCGATCCTGCCGTCAAAGGCCGAGAGCTTTCCGGCAGCCCGGGTAAAGACGGACAGTTCATATCCCTGCCGGAGTGCCTCTTCGATAATGTACCTTCCGGTGGGTCCGGTCCCTCCAAAGAGAGCGATCTTCATTTCATTTTCCTTTTTGTCTTATGGCTTGAAGTGACTGCTCTCGCTGCTGACACGCAGCTTCGCACAGCCAGAGCAGTCGGCCGGTTTGCCTTCAGGCGGCCTTTTCAAGGACTGCTTGGGGCCTCAGTGGCTGCGATGGCGGCCTCCGCCGCCTCAGGACCGAAGACGGTCCCTTCCACACGGACGATTTCGACGTCGCTCATGCCGATGAAGCCCAAGAGGTGGCGCAGATAGGCGGTCTGGAAATCAAACGGTGTCCAGTCGCCCTCGAAAAAGACGCCGCCTGCTGCAGCGACGAGGTAGACCTTCTTGCCGATCAGCACTCCCTGTGGTCCCCCGGCTGGCATATCGGGTAGATAGGCTCTGAAGTCCGCGTGGGCTCGGTGTAATGAGGGGGTTGCTCATGGTTGCTCCGATGTGAACACGGTAGTAAACTCTTGTTACTAACGATAGTAAGATCACTGGCAATCAGCCGCAAGAAGGCACTCTTATGACACTCAGTAACACTGATTTTCCTACCCCCAGCCAGGGTGACGACTGCCGCGTGGTTCGGGAGATCCTCGATCTCGTCGGCGATAAGTGGACGCTTTACATCATCGCAACACTCAAGGATGGACCTGTTCGGTTCAACGAATTGCGGCGTCAGATCGACGGAATCTCACAACGGATGTTGACGATAAATTTGCGGGGCCTGGAACGTGACGGGTTGGTGAGGCGGACATTGTTTCCCACCATTCCACCGCGGGTGGACTATGAGTTGACGGAGGCCGGACGCACACTTCTTGCGCCGGTCATGGCCCTCGTTATGTGGGCGGACAGCAATCGGGAGAACATTCAGGACGCTCGCGTACGGTACGATGCAAGCTAAGGTGCGCTTCGATGTCCGCAGACTAATCCCAGTCCCGAAGACCTCCTCCGCCACGATTTTGGAGTGCCCGGCCAAAGCTAGGACATCGATGAGCTTTTGACTGACGAGTATGTTGAAACGTTAGAGCATTTCTTCGACCAGCGCATGGGCGACAATACGCTGAGGGCACCCACCTCCGGTCTCGCCTACCTCGAAGCCTGTGGTCTGGCGGCGAGCAGTAAATTCCTGCCATGGCCGGCGCCAGAGGCAACGCTCCTGAAATTCGTCGTCCATCATCTTTGGGATCCGGAGAAACGTGCCTGCGACCCCAGTCACGGTATGACTGATGACGTCGAGGAAAATCTGAGGCGCCAGAGTTTCCTCAAATCTGTCGGCCCGCACGCGCCTGACACGCTGCGCCGTCGGCTGACCAGCTGGTCGATCCTAGCCAATAACGTGGTTCTTTCCCGCGCCTTCGCCTCGCCTGTCCTCAAACAGGCGATCCGGCTTGCATTCCGCCCCGTTCCGCGGAAGCGCCGTCGTAAAAGCGCAAAGGCGGTCACAGGTGATGCAACGTTGCTGGCGATCGGCGCTCTTGACAGCCTGCGCCACATCCGCGATCGGGCGATCTTAATGGTCGCCTTTGCCTCTTGGCGGCCGACGGCGCAGCGAGATTGCCGGGCTTCGTGTCGAGCAGTTGAGGCCCGAGGCCCCCATCGAGATACCCGACAACCCTCCCCTCCCCTCGTTTTCCATCCATCGTGGCCGCATCAAAACGGCCCACAGGCGAATAGGATGCGACTGTCTATCTCACTGGTTGGCCGATGGAAGCGCTGAATACCTTGTTAGTAACTGCCAGGATCGACGGAGGCAGCTGATCGCGGCATTCCCCTTCCGGAAACGATGAAACAATCCCACCATCGCTCGGATCAGCCAGCGTCGAGCTATTACAACAGTGCCGCTCGGCGAAGGGAAGGGCGGTACAGCTATTAACATGGCAAGAGTGTGCCCCTAGAGCTCTGGAACAATGATCCGTATACGCACGGTTCCTTAGACTAAGAAAATGAAGTCAAGCTCCTCAAACTCGTTGATGACAGCCCCGCAGTCGATCCCGGACTCGTCCACAGCCCTTCCCCTCTTGAACGCTGAAATGAAACTGACGGGTAGGGCGATTGAGGTCTTTTTCCTTGCCCAATACCACAGTTACCAACATCAACTTGATCTAATGAATGGGAGCATGATGTTCTTTGTATCAGGAGCGCTCTTGAAAGTTTTGAACTCAATTGCCCTTCTGGCAAACGCCGCAGTTTGCCGAGCCGTTCTGCGACGCCCGACCATTCCGGTCGGTCAGCCTATTGCTGGTGTAGGGGGAGGCGTCATTTTGGTTGCTTACTTGTTACCCATTGCTCGAAAACCTTGTCAGCTGACAAGGTTTTCAAAACCCTAGGCCACCACCCTTGAAGCCTCATATGCAGATACAGCCTTACTGGACAAATCAAGGCCCAGGAGAGCAAGTTGGGGGCCCAGACCTTGTCAGCTGACAAGGTTTGAAAAATATTGAGTGGAGACAGTGCTTATAAGGCGGGCGACGTCACGCGGACCAATACGGTGATACAGACACCGCGTGGCTTCCACCAGTATCACATCGGAAAGAGAAGCTTTCTATCTAAAGGGGGAGGGGAGGGCCAACTGAACAAGACGATTACATATACCCATTCGAGCGACGTCATACCTGCCAGCCAAATTTAAAATGCAGAAGGAATGGAGCTCATTTTCGCCCGTCCACCAACGGCAAACTTCGGCAATCGAGCGCCACGCAACGCTACGACCGCGCAAATAGTGCATACCGCCTACTTGCGAGAAGGTGTGTTACGCTCATTGGCCGTGCACCAGCATCTACGTAGCGGCAACGATCTTCCAGAGCCCGATCCAAAGACAGCACAAACGTAAGAACGCTTCGAAAGCGCGACAGACCCATGGCTAAAGTCCAGCCATGAGGTTGAAATCGTTCGATGTCCGACCGGTGCCATGTCTACTAAAGGTAAATGACAAGCAGATCGGGAACTTTCGGGGCGCCAGCTCTTTACACACTTGCAAATCCAAAATGGAGGACAGCGATTTGCCCATCATTGCCACCGCCGCGTGGTCGATACCAAAAAAAGTTGCCAGCCGTTTTCCGGAAGAGGGCAGTGGCCTGCAACGGTATGCCTCCGTCTTTGACGGCGTCGAGATCAATTCCACCTTTTACCGTCGGCACAAAACGTCCACATTCGCGAGGTGGGCCGGCTTTGTGCCAGACGGCTTCCGGTTTTCTGTAAAAATGCCCAAAGAGATCTCACATACGCGTGCGATGATCGATGTCGCCGAGCCGTTTTGCAGCTTCATTGAAGATATCGCCCCACTTGGCGAAAAACGTGGACCGCTTCTGTGCCAGTTGCCGCCATCATTGGCTTTTGAGAGCCGAACCTTCGATATTGCATTCAAAACGATGCGCAATACCGACATGGGACCGATTGTCATCGAGGCCCGGCACAAAAGTTGGGCCTCGCTCGAAGCTAGAGATCTGTTGAAGACATACGAGATCGATAGGGTTCTCGCTGATCCTGCCCTCGTGTGGCCTGTCGAAGTTTTCGACACACCTCCCCGATACATTCGTTTACATGGAAAGCCAAAAATCTACTATTCTGTCTACAGTGACGAGGAGATCGAGTTCTTTTCCAAAATCGTGGCGCCTGATGGATGGTGCGTCTTCGATAACACCGCCTCTGGAGCTGCAATTGAGAACGCTCTGTCTATGCTTGGGTCGAGCCGTGCCCCTCGCAAAACACTCCGGAAAAGCAAGAGAGCTCCGGTGGCTGAAGACGCCGCGGCCAAGTCAGCAAACGGATGAGACGTGTTTGATCAACGAGAGCTAAGGGCGGGCGGAATGTTCGCACTCCATCCCATCATATCCCTGACCCGTACAGCTCCCGGTCATCATCACCTTGCCAAGGGGAGGGGGTCGAGAGGCCGTCGACATTTGCCGACGGTATTGGCATCCAACACTTCAATTCCGGTTCAGCGTATTCGATGATTCGGCCCGGCGAAGAGTCTGAAGCGCGCCAGCCTTCCGAGCCGAGTCGATCGCCGTTAGACCAATAAACGAGATCTACCTGCGCTGGACCTTGCTCTGAGGAGCGGATCGTCACGAGAATCCGGCTACCGTCTCTCGGCGCGCTTGCCATATGACGCCATAGGTTTGGTTGATCCATTCTATTCCTCCCTTGCCATTGCGACAAGTTTCGCCTCGCCGTTGAGAATGGTCAACTCAAACCTTGCGAAACGCGCCTTAAGGACTGTGTCGCCTCCAGTCGCGGCTGCGATACACGTCAGCACCTCGTCTAGAAGGCAAACCGTGTTGCAGGCCGGCCGCCTGGCGACATTTTTTTACTCGATACCAAAAGTGCTACGTCGCACCGAAGCGGCGAGGGCACTGTTCAGTGCCCGCCACGAGCCAAGGGCAGATGTTAGTGTCAAATGGCTCGTGTGGAGGCGCGTTCAACAACTTCGTTTTTTAGAACCACCTTGCGGGCCGCCCGATCCTCGCCATTTAGTCGCTCAACTAGCAGTTTGGCTGCCGTCGCTCCCAGTTCGTAGACGGGTTGGCGCACGACGGTGACCGGGGGTGTAGTTACAGATGTCCAGTCAGCGTCGTGGAATGACACCAGAGACAGATCCCCCGGAATATTTAATCCCAACTCACGATGCGCCTTGAACACCTCAAGCCCGATTATACTGTCCGATGCAATGATCGCCGTCGGACGGTGTCCCGATTGGAGCATTTCGATAACGATCCGGTGTGTGCGTTCCGGTGTAACGGCTCCAACCTTTACCCAATCCTCCATACCGATAAGGCCAGCCTCACGGCAGACAGCAAGATATCCTTCGATGCGGCGCCGCACCGAACCGGTGCTAATGTCCTGCGGCGTACGGAAGCGATGATCCGGTGTGTCGCAGGCGGTGAGGTAAGCGATGCGGCGGTGGCCGAGCGCAATCAACCGGCTCGTGACATTCTCGGCGGTATAACGGTCGTCGGCTAGAACCGTGTCGACTTCAAGTGTGTCGCTTCCGCGGTCGAGCAAAGCAAGCGGCAGTCCCGAGCGGATAACCTCATGGAGGTGCTCGACGTCATTTTCCTTGGCAGGGGAAACAATCAGGCCATCGACGCGTTTGGCAAGCAATGTGCGGATCGCCGCCCTCTCCGCCGCCGCGTCCTCGCCCGAATTGATGAGAATGACGGTGAAGCCTGCCTGCCGGGCGATATCCGTGATGCCGCGTACCGCGAGGCTGAAGAAGGGGTTCTCAATATCCCCCACCACGACGCCGATCGTACCGGAGCGGCCGGTCGTCATGCTGCGGGCAAGTTCATTAGGACGATAATCAAGGGAACTTGCCGCAGCTGTGACAGCCTCGCGCACCCTGTCGCTGACAGTTCCGTAGCCGCCCAGCACGCGTGCAGCCGTTGCCTTTGAGACACCGGCCCTGCGTGCGACGTCAGCCACGGTGACGGAAGGAGATTTAGATAGGCTCTTGTCCATAAACGGTAGCCTTACAAGAGAACTTGACGGGTGGCAAATGCGAAGATAACAATTACCAATAATCAAAGAGACCGGTCTCATTCTCATTGAGACCGGTCTCAATAGCAAAAAAGACTTTCGACATGCGAACTGCATGGGCCGGGCAGGTGACGTCATGTCGCCGTCCGGATGGGACCCGTGCGCCTTGAATACATCGCAGACAACGACACCAGAGGAGACGAAACCAATGCGATTTACCGAAGCCTTCACTTCCCCCTTTGCCAAAATCCGCGCCACTGCCATCGCGGTCACGCTTGGTGTCCTTGCAGGCGCAGCGACCCCGGCGCTTGCAGACAATCCGCTTGGCCTCATCGATCCCACCACCATCAGTGTCGGCACGATGGGTGACGCCAAGCCCTATGCCTTTACCACTGCCGACGGCAACTTTACCGGTTTCGACATCGAGCTTTTCCTCAACGTCGCAGAGCGTCTTGGCTTCAAGAAGGAGCAGGTGGTCTTCACCGGTCAGGAGTTCTCGGCGTTGATGCCCTCGGTCGCTAACGGCCGCTTCGATGTTGCGGCTGCCGCAATTGGCACGACGGCCAAGCGCAAGGAGACCGTTGATTTCTCCGATGGTTATCTTGCAGGTTTCCTCAGCGTGCTGACTTCGGAGGCTGGCATCACCGATGCGGCAGGCCTCAAGGGCAAGCGTCTCGGCGTCGTGCAGGGCACGCTGCAGGAAATCTATGCCGAGAAGAACTTCGCCGGCACCGATCTCGTCAAGTTCCCGGACAATAACTCAGCCGTTTCTGCGCTCAACAACGGCACGGTCGACGCCCATTTCCTCGATTTCGAGGCGGCAAAAGACTACTCCGCCCGCTATCCGGCGCTGAAGATTGCAGTCAACATTCCAAGCTTCGATGCGCCTGCCGGCTTCGTCATCCGCAAGGGGAACGATGCATTGCGCAACGCACTGGACAAGGGCCTGAAAGAGGCCATGCAGGACGGCACTTGGAAGAAGCTTCATGAAAAATGGTTCCCCGGCACACCGATGCCGGCGGCATATCTTCCCAAGCAGTGATGCCGCCTTCCGGTCCGGCCTCCACCGGTCGGGCCGGCCTTTCTTTCAAGGGATATACTGATGAACTGGCTTGAAAACCTGCGCCGCAGCTTCCTCGACTGGAATGCCATGGCCGAAGTGCTGCCGACCATGATCACGGTCGGACTGAAGAATACGCTGATCCTGGCTGCGACCTCGACGGTGCTTGGCGTCGCCATCGGCATGATGCTCGCCATCATGGGTATTTCCCGCTCGCCATGGCTGCGCATTCCCGCGCGCCTTTATACCGATATTTTCCGCGGCCTGCCGGCCATCGTCACAATCCTCCTGATCGGCCAGGGTTTTGCCCGCATCGGCCGCGAGCTCTTCGGTCCGTCGCCTTATCCGCTCGGCATTCTGGCGCTCAGCCTGATCGCTGGCGCCTATATCGGCGAGATTTTCCGCTCCGGTATTCAGAGCGTTGACCGCGGCCAGATGGAGGCCTGCCGGGCGCTCTCGATGAGCTACGGTCAGGGCATGCGCCTTATCGTCGTGCCGCAGGGTGTGCGCCGTGTGCTGCCGGCTCTCGTCAACCAGTTCATCGGCAACGTGAAGGATTCTAGCCTTGTCTATTTCCTCGGGCTTCTGGCCTCCGAGCGCGAGATTTTCCGCGTGGGGCAGGACCAGGCGGTGGTGACGGGCAATCTTTCGCCGTTGTTGCTGGCGGGCGTATTTTATCTCATCGTCACCGTACCGCTCACCCATGTCGTCAATGCGATCGACAATCGCCTGCGGATCGGCAAGCAACGCCCGTCGGTGATCACCAGCGGGCTGGAAGAGGTGAGTGAACTCGACGGTGCAGCCCGCGCCTCCGGAGTCGCCTTCAAGGGTGGCAGCCTCGATGTGCGCCGTCTCGGCATGGCGTATGGCGATCTCGATGTGCTGAAGGGTGTCGACCTTTCGGTTAAGCCGGGCAGCGTCACTTGCATCATCGGCCCGTCCGGTTCAGGCAAATCCACCCTGCTGCGCGGACTTAACCGTCTGGTCGAGCCGAAGAGCGGCGATATTCTCATCGATGGTGAAAGCATTCTGGCCATGAAACCGGAAACGCTACGCCGCCGGGTCGGTATGGTCTTCCAGCATTTCAATCTCTTTCCGGATCACACGGCGCTGGAAAACGTCATGCTGTCGCTGACGAAGATCAAGGGTCTGCCTGCAGCCGAGGCCGAGCGCATTGCCAAGGCAAGGCTTGCCGACGTTGGTCTTGCGAGCCGTCAGCACCACCGTCCGGGCGGTCTTTCCGGTGGGCAGCAGCAGCGCGTCGCCATAGCCCGTGCGCTTGCCATGGAGCCGGAAGTTATCCTCTTCGATGAGGTGACGAGTGCGCTCGATCCGGAATTGGTCAAGGGCGTGCTCAACCTGATGGCCGAACTCGGCACGCGTGGCATGACCATGGTCGTCGTGACGCATGAAATGGGATTTGCCCGCCGGGTCGCCGATCAGGTCGTCTTCATGGACGAGGGGCGCGTGGTGGAAGCCGGCACGCCAGAGGCGATATTCGATAACCCGCAAAGCCCGCGCCTCCAGCGCTTCCTTGCGGAAGTGCTCTGAGCGTCGGGAGGAGAAAAAGATGACACGAACGATACGATGGGGCGTCCTCGGTTGCGCAGGAATCGCTGCCAAAGCGGTCATTCCCGCCATCCAGTCCAGCCGCCTGGGGCGCGTTGTGGCAATTGCCTCGCGTGATGCCGCCAAGGCAAAGGAGATGGCGGCCCGCTTCGGCATCACCAGGTCCTATGGGAGCTACGAGGATTTGCTTGCCGATCCGGAAATAGATGCAATCTACAACCCTTTGCCCAATCATCTGCATGTGCCCATGACGATCAAGGCCTTGGAGCAGGGCAAACCCGTGCTCTGCGAGAAACCCATCGCGCTTGATACCGCACAGGCGAGGGAACTGGCGACCGCACAAAAGGCGGCGAGCCTGCCGGTCGCCGAAGCTTTCATGGTTCGCCACCATCCGCAATGGAAGAAAGCACATGCATTGATCACCGAGGGGCGCCTTGGTGAGGTTAGGGCCATCCAGACAATCTTTTCCTATTATCTCGACGACCCCGGGAATGTGCGCAACCAGGCCGATATTGGCGGAGGCGGTCTGTTCGATGTCGGTTGTTATGCCATCAACACGGCGCGTTTCCTGTTCGATGCGGAACCGCTGCGGGCAATCGCGCTCATGGAGCGTGATCCCGTCTTCGGCACGGACCGGCTGACGAGCGGGCTGCTAGCGTTTCCGGAGGGAAAGCAGCTTGCCTTCACCTGTTCCACGCAACTGTCCCTCACGCAGAAGGTGACGGTGCTTGGAACGCGTGGGCGTCTGGAAATTCCCATTCCTTTCAATGCACCCGCCGATGAGCCGACTGTCCTCATCTTCGACGATGGCCGTGATCTGGCCGGCGGTGGACGCGAGGAGATCATGATCGGGCCGGTCGACCAGTATCGCGAACAGGCCGATGCATTTGCCGAGGCTGTTCTCTCCGGAAAGCCACTCGAGACGGACCTTGGCGACGCGATCGCAAACATGAAGGCGGTCGATGCCCTTTTCCGCTCCGCCGCCAGCGGCCGCTGGGAAGAGCCCTGACCGCTTCACCCCATCCGTATGACAATTGATTGAAAGCCAACTCCATGACCGACAACAACATCTCTTCGGCCGTCATCATTGGTGCCGGTATCTTCGGCGTTTCTACCGGCGTGCAGCTTGCGCGGCGCGGCATCAAAGTCACTATCCTCAATGACGGCCCGCCCGCCAACGGTGCCTCCGGCCGCTCGCTTTCCTGGTTAAACTCGGCGCGCATGCGCTCGGAACCCTATCATCAGTTGCGGATGGCCGGCATCGACCGGTATCGTACGCTCGCGGCGCAGAACCCCGACGCGGAATGGCTTCGCTTCGATGGTGGGCTGACCTGGGATTCGGATGACGAGCGCAACGAGATCGACGCAGCCTATCGCCACGAGGTTTCGCTTGCCTATGACGCGCAGCGGCTTTCCGCAGGCGACGTCGCCCTCGTCACACCGGGCATAGAGGCAGGCGCAATCACCCCGCAGGGTGCCATCTTCAATCCCGGCGAAGGCTGGGTCGATCTGCCAACATTGATCAGGGTGCTTCTGGAAGAGTTTTTCGCGCTCGGGGGCGTTCTGGTGACGGACCAGGGTGCCGCGCGGGTCATGCTCGAGGGTGGTCGTGCTGTTGGTGCGGAAACCGCAGAAGGTTATCTCCATCGGGCCGATGCTGTTGTGCTCGCGACAGGCCCGGCCGTGCCGAAGATGGCTGGGGAGAGCGGACAAATCATCGGTGACGGGACACCGATCGCTCTTCTCGTGCAAACCAAACCGCTCGCCCATCCCCTGCGCGCTGTCCTCAACACACCGCGTGTCGCTGTTCGCCCCGCGCCAGGTGGCTCCTTCTCGCTGGATGCCGACTGGTCGGCCGACGAGGGTGTGACAGTGCGTGCGGACGGCACCTATGAGATCGATGACACGATTGTTGCCGAGCTTCTGGCGGAGGCCGCCAAGGTGATGGAAGGCAATCCGCAACTCGAAGTCGCTTCGATCGGTGTTGGCGGGAAGCCGATCCCGGGCGACGGAGAGCCGGTGATTGGAGCCATCAAGGCCATTCCCGGCTATTACGTCGCCTTCAGCCATAGCGGCGCAACGCTCGGCCTGATCGTGGGCGAATTGCTCGCTTTCGAGATTGTCACCGGGACCGAGCATCAGATGCTCGCAACCTTCCGACCGGAGCGTTTCTCAAGCTAAGACACTCATTCGAAGATCTCCGGAACACGAGCCTGCTGAACTAACGGCGGGCTTGTTTTACCGCACTCCGATGCTGAAACGCCGTTTCAGATTCCCAGGCGAGAGCGATCACGGTACTCACCAGTTATCGTCCGGACTTGGATTGATCTTATCCCATTCACCAGTTCCGCGAAGTGAATGGGACGGGTCAATGAAGGGCAGGGCAGGTGGTGATAATTGGCATGTCCGGTTTCCTGACGTGATCAATCAAACACCTCGCCACCTTAACTACGGTTCCGACGTCGCAGGCCGCCGCCCTCATAACGGTACCACCTCTCCAAGCCAACCATCATTTATCCCGTGGCTTTGACCTCGTGACCGCCAGCTCGCAACAGCGCCATAAGCACCGGACCAAGTGAAAACTCACCGCGCTTCGCCTTGCTTGTCAAATCCCTGAGATACCCGCCCGGCGAATTGATGTGGCCACCGCGCTCCAGAATGCAGGCGATGGTTACCGCAGCATTCTCTGGACCCATTATCTCACAGGCCTCCTGATATGCGGAGGGACTAACCCCAAGCATTGACCTGACAACCACGGCGGCGGTCATGAGCTCGCGCCAACTCCCGATTTGACCCTCAGGCCCATAGTTCGAAATCTCCGGGCAGGCTCGCAACACAAGGCCAATAGGAAAAGCCTTGATCGGCACATGTCCGGCCTGCTTATTCTGGCTCGGCTTCGCTCCCTGCTCGTTTCTAGAGCTAGGTTCAAGTTCATTAAGGTGATTGGTATTTGAATTCTGTATGTGAAGCTCAATTTGAGCATCATTGGTGGTCATTTCTGAAGAAAAATCATCAGAATTCAGGAGTTTGAGGATATCCTCTCGCAAGCTGGCCATCTTGGCACCCAGATCGCTGAGTTCATTCAAGGTTGGATTGCGCGGAATTTGTCCGACGAGCGCAAGATAGCGCTCTTCAAGCCCGCTCCAATCGCCTGAAGCTCCCTCTTCAACGCCAGCCGTGATCAGCTTTCGGATATCGCGCCGGCAGATCGTCAGGCTTTCCTTTGCTCTTCTGAAGGCAATTCGATCAGCGGCAACCTGCTGGGCCAGGCATGCGAGTTCCTCAGCCCGCATAAGGAGCGGGGATATGTCGAATCCAAAAGCGTGTTCGATTGATCCCTCGTCATCTTTTCGAGCATAGCGCTTGCCGTTCGCGCTATCCTTGCGGATGATTAAGCCGGCCTCAACGAGAAGGGCAAGATGCCGACGCAAAGTGGCACCTGCGATACCATGCGCGCGAATTGACAGCTGGATGTTCGACGGGAAGACGACGAGCTGGGCGTCCTGGCGCAGTTCGTTCTCGGGATAAAAGCTCAGGAGAGCGTCGAGCACCGCCAGGCTACGATCCTGCAGACCGAGCACTTCTCTTGCCTCTGATGCATCGCGAAAGACCTTCCATTTGTCTGCCGACTTGCCTTCCTCGATCTTGGTCGTGGCAATCTGCCGCTTCACAAGCGCAAGGGTCACAGGCCGCCGCCCAAAGGGCGTCGTCACTTGTCCACCTTCCATGTCCTCGCCTTTCAAAAAGGCAAAAGATTCACGCTCACCAAAACGATGCCAAAGACTCTTGACTAAGATTCATGGAAATGCGATTCTCAAGTTCTCACACAACGAGAAGGGCTTCCATGACGGCAACGTTTCGGGGGCCTTTTTCTTTTGCGCACTTTCCTTCCGTAAAATCACTTCGAAGCCTGCTACTCAGCTTCGGTTTAAGTCTTTGATCCCTTGCGGGCGAACCGCTCCACCAGCGTGGGTAGTTCGGCTTCGATAAAATCGAGGAATTCTGCTCCGGCCGGCGTCTCCACCGAAATGCGAATGTCCTTGGTCGTACGCAGGAAACTGCCAAGCTGTTCGCCCGCGGCGCCGGCAATCTTCTTCCCGCCGGCCTTCTGTGACGGTGCTGCAGGTTTCAGGGCATTGAGGGCTGCCAAAAACTTCTGATCCGACCCCAGGTGCTTTTCTGAAGCGAGCGACAGCGCCTTGCGCAGTTCATCATGCAGATCAGCCTGCTCAGAGAATGCCTTTGCGAATTCTGCCCATCTCGGACGGCCGACCTTGGTCGCCCGACCGATCGCCTCAATGATATCGAACGGAACGGAGCGATAAACCGCCCGCATTCGGGCAAGCTCTGGATCGTCGATCGACAACGCCGCCTTGATATCACGAGGCTTCACGTCGGCATCGTCCATGCGGCGGGCAAACAGGGCGCGCTCGATCCAGGTTAGATCCTGACGATCGGCATTTTCGATACCCTGCGCGATGACAAGCTCGACATCGGAAATCTCGACTTCGATCGCCTTCACCGGAATTCCGAGATCCTTGGCTGCCCGCAGTCGGCGATGGCCGTAGATCACCTGATAGCGTTCAGGTGAGGAAGGCGACTTGCGGACCTGAATAGGAACTTTCTGACCTTCGGACCGAATGGAGTTCCTGAAAGTCTCGAAATCCGAGGCGTTGTCATCTGGAAGACGATCAGGAAAGGGAGAGGGATCGATCATTGACGGATCGAGTTCCCGGATCGCACCGCCACCCGCTTCGACAAGCGCCTTCAGGCGGTCGCGTTCGGATTTGATGTCGTCGATTGCCCGGTGCGCCGCACCAATGACGCCGGCGCCAACACGTGCAGATGCTGTCGATTGTTGCGGGGTGGCAGAATTGTCCGTCGACAGTCGGTTTTCAAGCTCTGCCGACAGCAGTCCGAAATTTGCAACGATGGATTTACGCGATGACTTACTGGTCATGTGCGTCCCCAACTGGTGTTGATGAGTTTCAATATCGCTTCGTTGACGGCATCCACCGCCTCACGGGCGCGCTTGTGCGTATCACGGCCGATCTGGCCCATCTCAAGTTCGTAAATGGATCGTTTCGCAAGTCCCGCTGCCTCGACCGCCGTGCTTTCAATCAGCGTGGGTAGAAGCACATCCGATCCGAACAGATGGCGCATCATCGCAACAACCTGCGACTGCGGTGCGTCGTTTGGATCGTGGCGGGTGACAAGATAGCGGATGAAATCCTGATCGAGTTGTGCTCCGCTCTCGTTCAGCACGCTGATCAAATCGCCCATCATCAACAGGAACTGGCTCATCGACGCCACATCAAGCATGGCCGGATGTACCGTGATAATCATGCTGGTCGCGGCATAAATTGCGCTGAGCGTCAGAAACCCGAGCGACGGAGGCGTATCTAGAATGACGATGTCATAGTCCTGCTCGACCTCGGAAAGGGCAAGTTTGAGACGCTCGAAGAAGATCGCGCCCGAGCCCGATTTCTGCGCCAGGACGCGCGGCGTTTCGTGCTCGTATTCCATGACTTCGAGGTTGCCCGGAATAAGGTCGATACCATCGAAATACGTTTTGCGAATGATATCGCGGATCGGGCGACGCTCGGCATCGTCATAACGAAGGGCCGCATAAATCGTCTCGTTGGCACCGACATCGAATTCGGGCTGCGCACCGAAGAGAGCGGAAAGCGATGCCTGCGGATCAAGGTCAAGTGCAAGGACGCGATAACCCTGTAAAGCGAGGTAATGTGCAAGATGAACGCAGGTCGTAGTCTTTGCACTACCGCCCTTGAAGTTGGCGATCGCGACAACCTGAAGATGCTCGCCCTCGCGTCTGCGCGGCAAAAACCTCAACGCCTCTGAAGGCTTCTGGCTGGCAAAGAATTCGCGCAACTCGTTTATCTGGGCAAGCGTATAGACGCGATGATTGTTTTCCAGGCGTCCAGGAACCGGCCCACGCCCTTCACTCGACATGAGTTTCAGCGTGGAATCAGGTATCGACGTGAGCTTGGAGACTTCGTTGGTCAGGAAGGGCCGCAGGCTTTTCTCCGACTTCGGCGGGTACATGCGTGTGCGGAGTTCCTGCAATTGCTGCGACAAAAGGCTTGCATGGCGGGCGATCTTGCCACCCGCATCTTCCTTTTGACCGATCGTTGCTTCAATCTGCTTCGCTATCGCCATATTGCCCCCTTGGCGGGCAAGGTTCGGCCTGCCGCCCAAAGCCCGCCAAAGATACAACACGATTCTCGCTTTACGTCCAGACATTAAGGGTTAACGAATCCTTAATGAACCACTATCCGCGCTTGGCCTCGCCATAACTACGGTTAATATTTTCCTTGGCTTAGTGAACGTCGCCACCCGTTTTGGAGGCGATCTTAGAGCGCCGCTAGGGTTTTGAAGGTGCCGGCACCGCAAAACCCGGATCTGTAGAGTTCACCGGCGGCCACCCGATTCTCGAGTGTGCTGATTTTCCGTGCCAAAAATACGGGGAACTTCGTGCACATCATGGTTTTCGCTGCACGTCACAACGAGGGTGAGAAGAAATTGCTGGGAGAGCATCACAAACTTCAGGCTTGGCGGTAATCCTGTCGGCGTTTTCGAGCGTGCCGAGAACGTGGTGTGTGCTGGCCGAACTTTCCAAGGCGCAGACACGTTCTTTTGCCAGGCCCCATTCAAGAGGAACACTGACGATCTTTGCACCCAGATTCCAAGGCGTGGTGACTGGGGAAGTCCAACATTCCTGGCCAATGTACGCACCCTTGAGCGCTGGCTTTGGAGGCCAACGCTGCGACCTCGATTGCCCGCCGCCCCGACAATGCGATTGTCGGGTTGTCATATTGGAGAAGGCCAGTAGCACTATCTGCTGACGCCCGGGGGGCTTGATCTTCCGCTTGTTGACAACTCCGACCGGCGCACAACGCCTTGATAGTGATCCAGATCACGATGGGCCGGAGGGTATCAGGAAGAAAGCCGCGCGTTCCACGTCACTCCAATCTCCAGCGCTCCAACTCCGCCAACGTAAAGCGAGGTGTAATGTGCTGAGGACAGTTCCAGTCGTATGCCTCCACTGCAATCAGTACCAGTCTTTCCACCCGTGCAGGATAATCCGGCATCGTCAGGCGCGCTGCCAGCTCCGGGTCATCGTTTGCGTCAACGACGCGCACATGTCCGAAGATTTTCAGTCGGCGGCGGTGAGCATAATCCATGAGAAACAGAGAGACGCGGTCGTTGACGCTGACATTTCCCGTAGTGATGTATTGTAGGTTTCCACGAAAATCCGCAAAGCCCAATAGCGTGGGCTCAAGCGGGAGCAGAAAGCCGGCCGGGCCTCCGCGATATTGGACGTATGGCCAGCCGCTTTCAGAGACGCTGGCAAGATAAAAACCGTCGCGCCCTCGTATGAAAGCCGCTTCGGCCGGGCCGAGGTGCTGGCTCTGGGCAGTTTCATCTGCGCTACCGCGTGCGGCAACCCGTGCCCACTGATCGGCGCTGCCATAGTGCTGCTGCGCGACGGCGACAGACGGTGTCGTGGCAATATCCAGATATCTGCTCATGGTATACACCTCTTCCCAGCGGACGAATCTGTCCTCAATCCTGAAACGCCCAATCCGCAACTTCCCACCGCATCTCACCACGGTCTGAAACGACCCGGCCGAGCCCCGGAAACGGCATATGTGTAGCAGCAATGAGCGCGCCTTCTGAGGCCGCGCGTGGAAAAAAGCGGTCGCGCATTGCCTTGGCTGCTATCCTGTCCTGCTCGAACAGGAAGAATACATCCGTCGCTGCTGGATGTACCACCGGAAAAATCATGTCCGAAACCATGATCAGGCTTTTGCCGTCATCTTCTATTCGCACGCCGATGTGCCCGGGCGTGTGGCCCGTCAAATCGACGATCGAGACACCGGGGATGATATCACGCTCTCCATCAATGGCCTGTAGCCGCGGGTACAGGCGCACAACCTCTTCTGCCATACTAAAGCTGGTTTGCAGATACTCGGGTGCACCGCTGCGCTTTGCCGGGTCAGTCCAATGCTTGACGTCGCGACGATCGATATAAAGCTCCGCATCGGGGTAGTTGTTTTTGCCGCCGGCGATCAGGCCTCCCATATGGTCCTGGTGCATATGCGTTACGATCACCGCATCTATCTGGTCGCGCTGCAGACCAAGAGCGGCGAGGGCCTGGGGCAATTTGCCTGTCTGGCCGATTGAGCCCGCTGCACCAGCATCGATTAGAATACGGCGTTGGCCGTCATCGACGAGATACTGGTTAAAGAGAAAGCGCACCCCGCTTTTCCGGGCTGTGAACTCGACCGCGGCCGCCTTTTCGACTTCACCCGGCTCGCGCCCGGGGAAAAAGTTATACGGCATGTCTGCATAGCCGTCCGCCAGTGCCGTCACAGTAAAGCGACCAATGCTGATCTGCGCTAGCGGCGTTACGGTGGCTAGAGTGACAGCACGATCCTGTGTTGCGGAAATGGCCTTTCCGACGCCGATCAGTCCTCCCGCAAGCAAACCAAGGGGAAGAGCGCTGGCAAAGGCGCGACGTGAGAGTGGGGGCATGAACTTTCTCCTGACCTTGGGAGGGCGGCTGGCGGCGTTCCCTCGACATCATGAAAGCTAGGATATCCAAAATGGATAGGGTATCGTGGGATTTCAGGAATGTTTCTCTCAAATTATGGAAGGATAAGATGGATCGATTTGATGCTATGTCGGTGCTGCTTGCCGTGGTCGATGCCGGCAGCCTATCGGCGGGAGCCCGGCGCTTGCATGCGCCGCTCGCCACGGTCAGTCGCAAGGTCGCCGACCTTGAAAAGCATCTCGGTGCCCGTCTGGTGCTTCGTACCCGCCGTGGCCTGACCTTGACGGATGAAGGACGAAACTATGTCGCCGCGTCAAGGCGTATCCTGGAAGCACTGGACGTAGCGGAAGAAGAGGTCAGCGGTGCCCATGGCGCGCTGCGTGGAGGGCTGCATATGACCGCACCGATTGCCTTCGGGGAACGCCATGTTCTGCCGATTGCCCTGGAATTCCTGAGGGAACATCAGGAAATCGACCTGCGGCTGACATTGGCTGATCGGCAGATAAGTCTGGCAGATGAGCACGTCGATGTCGCCCTGCGCATCGGCCATCTAGCCGATAGCGCGCTGATCGCCACACGCGTCGGCGCCGTACGCCGGGTGGTTTGCGCCAGCCCCGATTATCTCGCTTGGCGAGGCGTTCCGCTTCAACCCGACGATCTCGCTCGACACGACGGAATAAGTTTCCAAGGCTTTGCGACTGCACCAGAAGTGCGCTACCGCCGCGACGTGACCGCCTTCAACGTCGAACCAAGAGCAAGGTTCGCGGTCAACACGACGGAGGCGGCAATTCGGGCGGCAGTATCAGGTATCGGCATCATCCGCGTGCTCTCCTACCAGGTGGCCGATCAGATAAAGTCCGGCGCCTTGCAGGAGGTCCTCAGCGAATTCGCGCCTGAACCGCTGCCCGTTAATGTCGTCCATGGGCCAGTCGATCCTTTGCCAATGAAAGTGCGACGCTTCCTGAACTGGATCACGCCCCGTCTGCGCGCGCAAATGGCCTATTAGCGTGCCAACCCGGCCGATCCGGCAAACTTTGTCGGGCGCTCATCAAATTTGGTCGTCAGCGAGCGATACCGGTCAGGCTGACTGGAGGTTGCAGTTCCTCCGACCGTCAAGGAGCTCGCACATTTCAGCGCACTCGACGGCAGAGATATGGGCGAGTGTATCCTCGTTGCCGTTTTCAGGCTGAGAGAATCCGGCGGCCATGATGCACGCTTTTACAGGAAAGGTTGCGCCGGAACGCTCATAGCCCTGTGGCGGCAACGGCGATCGACGCCGGTTCGCCTTTGAGACTAAGGACGTCCGAAAGCGAATAGGGGCTCAGGGCCCGATGGAAGATCGGCATCGGCCGGGCACATTACACCAGACAAGAACCGGTGCAGCACAGCATGCGATTGCCTCGATAGTGGACCGGAGAGCGGTTTCATCCTCGAAGTGACATATTCAGCTTTGTGCAGCATCTGATTGAGAATGAGATTGATGGCGGGATTGAAGCCGATTGTGTGGACGCGGGAAGACATTGTGTCCTCCTTTCAAATTGCGGGCACGGACATTCAAGCCCACAGCGGCAGCGCCCGTTTTTAATGCTACCGAAGGCGCCATAGTGGAGCTTGGCGCGTGTCCCCGCAACCTTTCAATTAAGGTCATTCGGCGGCGAGACATCACGCGGGCAATAGCAACCCGTGTCATTTTGTCGGTGGTGTTCGCGCCGTCAGTTTATTGCCGTCAGGGTCGCGAAGATATGCGACAAATGCCCCGTTAGGACGCTCCAGAGGCAGACGCTCGACTGCCGTGCCGCCGTGCGAGACGCCAGCGGCATGCCACGCCAGGACATGGTCAGGACTTGCCGCCGCGATCCCGATCGTCCCACCGTTGGCTGCGGTCGCCGGCTTACCGTCGATCGGTTTCGTGATCATCAGCCGCCCCCCTTCGTGAGCGTAGATAAGTCGGCCTCTCGCATCGATTTCTCCGGGCTTACCGCCAAGCGCGACGAAGGTCGCATCGTAGAAGTCTCTTGCACGCTCAAGATTGTTGCTGCCGATCATGACGTGAGTGAACATGCTTCATCTCCTCTGAGGTAGTTGCCCGTATTCGTGACGCTTAGCGGTCGAAATTCCTTAAATATCTTGATGGCGAAGTGCCGAGCGCTTTCTTAAACATGGTAATAAACGCAGACACCGATTCATATCCAAGATCGCCTGAAACCTGCTGTACCGTTGCCCCCGATGCAAGGCTTCGGATTGCGATGATCAATTGCAACTGCTGACGCCAACGGCCGAAGGTCAGGCCGGTCTGGTGCTGAACGAGACGTGCGAGCGAATTCTCACTCATTGCTACCCGTCTTGCCCATTGCGCCATCGTGCTGCGATCGGAAGGGTCGTCCGCTAACTCCGATGCGATGCGCGCGAGCCGGGGCTCATCCGTCAGTGGAAGATGAAGATGCTCCACCGGCATCCGCGACAAGGCCGATAGAAGGAGTGTTGTCATGAGTTCCGAGTCAGCGGTCGCAACTTCTGACTGATCGGCCAACTCGATGATAAGCTCCCTGACGAGCGGGGACAGGGAGAGCGTGCAGCACCGTTTCGGCAGATCGGCAGCCCCTGGCTCGATGAACAGAAAGAACAGTCGCGCATTGGCGGTGGCAACATTGCTGTGAAGCATGCCGCCCGGAACCCAGACACCGCAATGAGGTGGAACCATCCACATGCCGCTTGGGACCCTGCATGTCACGCCTCCCCGCAGCGGCATGACGAGTTGCCCCTTGCGATGTTGGTGTTCGGGAGCCTCGCGTTCATTCTGCGACACGTCGATCCTCACGGAGCGCACAGCCGCACTAGAGTTTTCGAGGTCATGGTCAGCGAGGGCTCCAGAAAGCGATATCCGCGCCTTGTTGGATTTAGTGATCATTTGAGAGGATATCTAAATTCATTCACGTCTTTTGTCGATAGGGTTTCCGGGTAACAGTTCGGAGAATGATCATGGCAAGTCAAAACCACGACGATCGATGGTGGGCTGATATAGTCCAGACTGAAATTCGCCTGCCGCAGAAAGGGCTTTACCGAATCTGCGTTTTTCCTCCGTCCGGAAAGGAGCGCATCGCTGCCCGCAGTGCTGTTTTGAAAAAAATTGCAAACGCACTCTATTCGAAAATCCGTGCACTGTTTGCCAGTCAGCAGGCGGTCGCGTCGCATGTTTCAGATGCTGACTTGGCGGAACTCTATGTGCACGCCTGCCTCGCCTCGCCGCTCTTTTGTTATGTTCCACCCGGGATCTATGGCTTGGCGGACAGCGATGCGAGTGCTGAGCAATGCACCACCCGGAACAGGGCCCGACCGGGAGATCACATTTGAGCGTCCGACCGGTTGTCACAAGCGGGAACGTGATCTTTTCGTTGAAGACATTCCTTGCCGCCATGCTGGCGTATCTTATCGCCATCAGTTTCGATCTGGACCGGCCGTACTGGGCGGTTGCGACTGTTTACATCGTTGCTCATCCGCTCTCCGGCGCGATCTCTTCAAAGTCGGTCTTTCGGCTACTCGGTACACTTGTCGGCAGTTTTGCAACGCTGATCATGGTCCCGAATCTTGTAAACGAGCCGATACTTCTTTCCGGCGCGATCGTCCTGTGGGTCGCTGCATGCACCTTTATCAGTCTTCTTGATCGCACACCTCGCAGTTACGTTTCACTGCTTGCGGGGTACACGGTGCTTCTCGCGGGGTTGCCATTGGTCAGCGCTCCAGCGAACACGTTTGATACTGTTGTGTCCCGCGTCGAGGAGATCGGGCTTGCAATCATATGCGCCTCGGTCGTGAGCCACATTGTTTTCCCGGTTCATGTGGGAGCCGTCCTTATTAATCGGATTGATGGATGGATGGACAGGGCGCGAACACTCCTCGAAGCGTCAGCAGCCGGCAAACTGTCAGAAACCCAAAGCAGGGTCGAACGCCACGCCCTCGCTGCAGAGGCAGCCGACCTACGGTCTTTCAACCTTCATCTTCAGTATGACGGATTCAGATATCGATGGGCGGTATCGCTGGTAAGATCGATGCAACACCGAATGGCTGCCTTTCTACCGTTGCTGAGCGAAATGGAGGATTTGCGACGATCACTGGGCAAGCTCAACACCTCCGGCGCGACGCAGGCATTGGCAATAATCACAGATGCGGCTTCACACACCCGAGGCTCCGCGGAGATCCTCGACAGCAGAATCGATGCGCTTACCTCCGCCACCACGCGTCATACATGGGAAAAACTTCTCCTTGCCAACGTCGCCCGAACCGTGCGGAATATTCTTCGCCTTGCTGATGAGTGCCGCGCTCTCCGAAAATCGATGGAAGGGGAAAATAACGCAGGAGTAGTGCGTGTTCCCCACAGGCGCCGCGCGCAGCATCGTGATATCGGAATGGCATTGCTATCATCGCTGACGGTCGCGGTCTGCCTTGCGACGTCGATCTTCTTCTGGATCGAAAGCGGCTGGGCGGACGGAATGACGTTCACGCAGATATCGGGCGTGCTTTGCTGCCTCCTTGCCACGATGGACGACCCGGTTCCTGCCATGCGCAAATTTGTCGGTGTGACAATGTGTTCAGTCATGGCGGCATTCGTCTACAATTTCACGATTTTTCCGGTAGTTGACGGTTTTGTGCCCCTCATCGCAGCTCTCGGGCTGTTCTTGGTTCCAGCTGGCCTATGTCTCGCGGTGCCTTCGCTTGCAATCGTTGGCATGGGGCTTTGCATAAACTTTCCCCTTCTTCTCACGCTCCAGGCATATCCGCGTGCCGACTTCGTTACATTCTCGAATGCCGCGGTTGCGACCATCCTCGCAATGGTCTGGACGATCACAGTCTGCGGCATCTTTCGATCTGTACGTGCAGAGACGAACGCACGAAGATTTTTTTCGGTTACCCGGAAACATGTGGCAAACATAGCCGCCGGAAAACATTCGAACACTCACGTCACCTATGACCGCATGATCGATATTGCCGGCCTTTTTGCGTCTAGAGCTGCAAAAATTCCAACGACTTCAGACATCTGGGATGGTGACCTTCTTAGGGATCTCCGGGCAGGGCTTCACTTGACAGCAATGCTAGAGCGCATTGAAACGGTGTCGGGCGGTCTCCAGGTCCTTGCGAAACCGATCTTTCCGACGATCAGGACCCTATACCAACAGCCGCGCGCTGGACGCGGTGAACGCCTGAAAAACGCTGTCAGGGCGTTAGACGATCTGATCCTTTCCGCCGAGGCAAGGACGGCGGTGGATATTGAGCTTCTGTCGCACGCCGTTGCCCTTCGTGTTTGCATTGCTCCGGACGCTGATGCGCCGACGCTTAAAACACCGTCTCCAAATAGGAGAGCTGCTTGATCGGACAACTCGATCTCTATGGCATTTTCCTGCCTTCGTTCGCAGCGCTCGCCCTATTTGCGTATGGTGCTTTCCGCGTTCTCGCGTCACTCCTCGGCAAGGTCGGGTTTTACAGAGCGGTTTGGCATCGCTCGCTATTCAATTTCGCACTGTACATCGCCCTTGTCGGTGGCGTCTCAGCGATTATCAACTGGCTTCAAATATGAAAAACCTCGTGTTTATCTCGGGTCGAGTTCTTTTGACCTTATCCATGTCAAGCTGCGCAGCAGTTATGGGCTGGCATTTATGGTCTTTCCATATAGGCACACCCTGGACACGTGATGCTCATGTGCGCGCAGACATCGTCCGACTTGCACCTGATATATCCGGGCCTGTCACTGAAGTTCTCGTTTCAGACAACGCGCTAGTGGAGAAAGACGCGCCCCTGTTTCGTATCGAGAAAGACCGTTTCGAACTTGCTCTTCGCGAGGCAGAAGCGCAGGTAACAGGGGCCAAGGCCGGGACGGATGCGGCCAAAGTTGATTTTGAACGATATCAACGCCTCGCATCGAAAGAGGCTGCCAGCGTGAGAGAACGGCAGCACGCGGAAACCCAGATGTATCAGGCAGAAGCAGCATATCAGTCTGCGCTGGTTGCCCGCGATCTTGCTAAACTGAACCTTGAACGCACAACTGTGCGAGCACCGGCATCTGGAGCGATCACGAACTTCTCCCTACGCAAGGGGAACTATGTCTTGGCCGGGAATGCCGTTGGCGTACTGGTGGAAAAAGAATCCGTCTACGTCGCGGGGTATTTTGAAGAGACAAAACTCCCACGGATTCATATCGGTGATCGGGTGAAGATTGACATCATGGGTGAGCCGGAATCGGCCATCGGACATGTTGCCGGTGTCGCCGCCGGGATCGAGGATCGGGAGAGAAGCGATACTGCTGGCTCACTGGCAAGCGTGGCACCGACGTTCTCATGGGTACGCCTGGCCCAGAGAATTCCGGTTCGGATCGAAATCGATCACGTCCCGAACAATGTTCGACTGATTGCGGGCAGGACGGCAACGATCGCAATCGAGCAAAGTAAATGAACACCTTTGCCTCAAGAACATCAAGCGGAACGGCTGGCACTTCTCATCAGTCGACCAAACCGCCCGGGAATGATACCCTTATGGATGATCAATCCGGACCAAGTCAGTGGTGACCTACGGCCTTCGGAGCGCACGCCTCCGGAGGTGTCTCAGGAACCCCGGCCATCTGTCCGCCGGCCAATAACCGCGGCACGTTCTTGATTTGCGTAATTTCAGGGGACTTGAATGCTCATTCTTCTCTCAATTCTCATAGGGACTGTCGCTGGTCTGCGCGCTATGACCGCTCCCGCCGCGATTGCCTGGGGTGCCTATCTCGGATGGTTAGACATCTCGCAGACCGGTCTTTCATTCATGGGGTCGCTCTGGGCCGCGATGATTTTCACGTTGCTTGCCGTTACAGAACTCATCACCGACCAGCTTCCCAGCACGCCTTCACGGAAAGTGCCTATGCAGTTCGGAGCACGTATCTCGATGGGGGCCCTCAGCGGAGCTGCGATCGGCGCGACTGGGAACACAGTGGTTATTGGCCTCATTACGGGTGTCATTGGCGCTGTAATTGGAACTTTGGGCGGTGCGTCGGTTCGCGCCTATCTCGCCAACCGGTTCGGCCGTGATCTTCCTGCCGCCCTGCTCGAAGATGCGTTCGCCGTCGCCCTTGCGATACTCGTTGTGGTGTCCGTGCCATGAAAGAGTACGACGCGATCTTCATCGGAGCGGGACAGGCCGGACCGTTCCTCGCAGCACGCATGGCGGCGATGGGCCGCAAGGTCGTCCTGATCGAGCGGAAATTTCTCGGCGGAACCTGCGTGAACGCCGGGTGCATGCCGACAAAGACCCTGGTCGCCAGCGCCAAGACCGCGCAGGTCGCACGGCGTGCATCGGAATTCGGCGTCAGGATTAATGGTGAGCCCGTTGTAGACATGAAAGCCGTGGCAGCTCGTGCGAGGAAGGTGACGCTTGACGCAAGAAGCGGCCTGGCATCATGGTTTGATAGTCTGGAGACGATGGATGTCGTCTATGGCCATGCCAGATTCGTGGGCGCGAAGGTCGTGTCGGTGGGCGGTTCGCTATACACTGCACCACAGATCTTCATTAATGTGGGCGCGCGACCACACATCCCCGATGTCCCCGGATTGGCAAATGTGCCTTATCTTACCAGCACATCGGTGATCGCGCTCGAAGAGTTGCCGAAGCACCTGGTGGTGCTCGGCGGCAGCTACATCGGACTGGAGTTCGCGCAGATGTATCGGCGCTTCGACGCACAGGTTACGGTCATCGAGCGCGGGCAGTATCTGGCGTCCCGGGAGGATGAGGATATTTCGCAAGCCATCGCGGATATTCTGACCAGGGATGGCATTAAGGTCCTTTTGAGCCATAAGATCGTGTCCGTGACCACGGATAGCGCCGAGATTACCGTGCGGACTGATCAGGGCGACGTCCGCGGCAGCCATGTCCTGGTCGCCGTCGGACGCCAGCCGAATACCGACGATCTTGGCCTCGACCAAGCTGGCGTCGAGACTGATCGGCGTGGTTACATCACGGTGGATGAACGACTTCAGACAAATGTCGAAGGCATCTGGGCGCTCGGGGACTGCAATGGGCGAGGGGCCTTCACCCACACATCTTACAATGATTTCGAGATCGCCGCCGCGAACCTCCTCGATGGCGGCGACCGCAAAGTGTCAGACCGCATCCTCGGCTATGGCCTTTACATCGATCCGCCACTCGGGCGTGTTGGCATGACAGAGCGCCAGGCGAAGGAGGCAGGCCACCGGATCAAGGTCGCGACCCGGCCTATGAACCGCGTCGGTCGAGCCGTCGAGAAGGGTGAGACGCTCGGCCTCATGAAGCTCGTCACCGAGGCTGATACCGATCGAGTGCTCGGTGCCGCCTTTCTCGGCGTCGGGGGTGACGAGGCGGTTTACGGCGTTCTCGACGCCATGAACCTCGGGGCAACCACTGAAAAACTCAGATGGGCAGTGCCGATCCACCCGACCGTCGGAGAACTGGTGCCGACACTGATCAGCGACCTCAAGGAGACTTGACAAAAAACGTTCCTCCTCCAGCCAACGCACTCGCCCGTTTCGGCTCGCCCGAAGATGACATCGCCCCGGTGGCGCTGTTCCTTGCGAGCAGGGATTCTCAATTCATGACTGGCTACAGCCTCACGCCGGACGGTGGCGCAATTATCGACAGTGCGCGGTGAAATATGAAAATCACACTGTTCGGCGGCCACGGTGCGCTGGGTGGTCTTGTCTATTGTCGAGCTAGACCTGGCAGCAGGGTGGCCGATCGCCCGGGCCGCAGCCGGTAAATGATGGATTCCGGTGGATCGGCGACAACGCCGGCGAAGATCGTCGCTCCAGCGGCAGCGTTTGCAAGGTTGGCCAAGCCGGGCTGAACAAGCCCCGCCTTGACCGCCCCATCGTCCGAAATCACAAGGGAAGGCGAGCCGGGCCGCGTCTTCGGCTCTGAAGCCCGTGTGATGCAGCCCGGTCCCGCAATGATCTGCGGGACGGTCGCGAATATGGAGATGCCGCCGCCTTTACTGATGCCATTTGACGAGCGGCTGATAGTGATGCGGCTGACGCATGACGACAAGGTCCTTTCGCCGGACGATGTTCGTTGGGTAAGGCGTATCGAGATTGGTGGTATCGACGGCTGCAGCGGCAATCCCCTCCTCATCCAGAATTGCCGATTCCTGACGCGGAAAAGCAAAGGAATCCGGCCCGAACACGGCACTTTTCCCCTGGTAACCTCGTGCGGCATCCAGCACGTTGGCGAAGGCGAAATAGACGTTATTTTCGCCGCCGCGCACGCGCAGGGCATGCCAGTGGAATGGATCGGCACCCTTTGGAATAGGATAGTTGTGCGGGATCTTCGTACCTGCGTGGCTACCGGTGAAATTGCCGGCGATTGCTGAAGGGCACGCGACAAGATCACACCCCATCAGTGAAAGCGAACGGATGGCTTCCGGATAAAGCGCGTCGTGGCCAATCGCCAGACCCACCCGGCCGATGGCAAGATCGTATATTTTCCAGTCGTCCCCAGCCGTCGCCCAGCTGTCGGCGACGCCAAGATGTGTCTTGCGATAATTGCCCACAAGGCCTTCGGGCCCGGCAAGGACCGCGCTATTGTAAATCCTGTCTCCGTCCGCCTCGGCGAAACCCGCAACGAGATAGAGGCCGAGCTTCATGGCCAGACGAACGAAGGCCGACACAGCCGGTCCCGAGAGCGGCTCTGCTCGCGTGTGTGGATCGTCAAGCCCCGTGAGCGACAGTTCCGGGAAAACCAGAATGTCCGGTGCCGTTGTCGCCTTTGCCTCGGTTGCCAGCCGTGTGATGTGGGCAATATTGTCCGCAATGACCGAGGTTGGTGCGAACTGGGCAACGGCCGCACGCGACGTGCGTCCGCGCGGGATTGGCTGATAGCCGTAGAGGCGGAAATAATCGCCGGGATTCCAGGTGAAACTGTTGGTCATCATGTTCATGTAAAGCTCAGGTCGTCGGGACTTGAAGACCGGTTCGCTCAAGACTTCGCGGCGGCGGGCGCGGGCGAGATCGACCTTGCCATAGGCAATTCCGTCGCCCGTATCGATTAATGCGGCAACCGTTCCGTCGGGCTCGATCAGGCAGCTTCCGCCCGAAAACTGCACGGTTCTTTCCAGCCCCCAACGGTTGCTTTCGATGACATAACATGCGTTTTCGAAGGCGCGGTTGATCCAGTAGGGAGCGGGCGTGCGCTCCTGCAGCCAGTTGGAGATGTGGCAGATGACGTCGGCCCCGGCCAGAGCTTCGAGCCGCGCCGTCTCGAAGAAGTGCAGATCCATGCAGACCAGCATTGAAATCCGGCCGATCTCCGTTTCGAAGACCTCGTGCACGATATCGCCGTTGGCGGCCCACTTCGGCTCGGCGATATAGGGGTGTGATTTGCGATGCCGACCGATGACGCCATCGGGACCGATGAGTACGGCCGTGTTGTAATAGAGATCGCTCTCTGGATCGACCTCCGGCATGCCGACAACAATATAGCAGCGGTGTTGACGGGCAATGGCATGGAAAACATCGGTGGTCGGTCCGGGAATGGTCTCGACGAATGGTTTGACCTCCGCCCTGTCGAACCAGCAATAGCCTGTCGTTCCCATTTCGGGCGTAACGATCAGGCGCGCGCCGGCCTGTGCCGCTTCCTCGCAAAGGGCTGTCAGCCGGCTGATATTACGCGCCTTTTCAAACATGGTCGGTTCGAACTGGATGGCGGCGGCGGTGTAGCTCTGTGTCGGTGTCATGATTGTTCCCATTGTCTTTAATAAAGGATCCGTCTTCTCAGACAGCCATATGTCGATGGACAAGTGTGTCGGAGAGCGCGTCTATGGCACCGGCGGCGACCACGCCTCCCTTCTCCAGCATGGCGAAGTGGTGAGAGGCATGCCGCGCAAACGCTACGTTTTGCTCAACGAGGACGATCGTCATGCTGATCTCGCGATTGAGCCGGATGATGATCTTTTCAATCTCCTCGACGATTGAGGGCTGGATGCCTTCGTTGGGTTCGTCGAGCAGCAGTACTTTCGGGTCCGCAGCCAGGGCGCGGGCGATGGCGAGCTGTTGTTGCTGGCCGCCGGAAAGCACACCGCCCGGTCGGTCGAGGTTGGCCATCAGATATGGGAAAAGTTCCGGTACGAGTGCTGGAATTTCACGTTTGCGGTCGGCACGCGCAAAAGCACCCATCAGGATGTTTTCGCGGATGCTGAAATCCGGGATGATCTCCCTGCCCTGGGGGACATAGGCGATACCCGCCCGCGCTCTCATATGCGTCGGCGACGATGAGATATCTTCTCCCTGCAAATGCATTTCGCCTGTCATGCCGTCGGTCAGCGCCATCAGGGTCTTCAACAGGGTCGTCTTGCCGGTGCCGTTGCGTCCCAGAATGCTCGTCACCTTGCCGGTCGGAACGTCAAGCGTGACACCGTGCAAAATATGGCTGCGGCCGTAATAGCTGTGTACGTTTTTCAAGGTCAGCATCAGGAAATTCCTTTCGAACCGAGATAGGCTTCCCGAACCTTCGGATTGTGCTCGATATCCCCGACGCTTCCTTCGGCCAGAACCTCTCCCAGATGGAGGACAGTGATGTACTCGGCGATTTCACGAACGAACCCCATGTCGTGCTCGACGACGAGAATGGTGTGGCGACCTTTGAGGTTTTTGATGATCTGGGCTGTCTTGCGGGTTTCGGCCTGGGTCATGCCGGCCGTCGGCTCGTCCAGCAGGATCACCTTGGGATCCTGAACGATGAGCATGCCCAGTTCCAGCCATTGCGTCTGGCCATGGCTGAGATAGGCCGCCGTCACATCCTCCTCCACTTCGAGCCCTGTGAGGGCAAGCACCTCATCGACGCGGTTCGCTTCCGCAGGGGAAAATCCAAACCGGAGATTGGCGAACACCGATGGATTGCGGCAATTGGCCACTTCCAGGTTTTGTCGTACGGTCAGATCGCGAAAAATGCTGGGGATCTGGAATTTACGGCCAATCCCGGCACGCGCGATTTTGTGCTCGGGCCAGTTGGTGATGTCGGTGTCGTAGACAAAGACCTTGCCCCGCGTGCTGTGCGTCTTGCCGCTGATCAGATCCATCAGGGTTGTCTTGCCGGCGCCATTTGCGCCGAGCAACACCCGCAATTCGCCGTCGCGGACGGTGATGCTGACATTGCTGACGGCTTTGAAGCCGCCGAATTCGACGCCGAGACCGTCGATGGTCAATGCGATTGCACTCATATCACAATGCCTCGCTTTGTTGCTGCAACGCTGAAGGCGCCGCGGCTGGCTTGACCCGTCTAGTGAACGTCCGCAGCACATCATGCGCAACGCCGCCAAGGCCACGCGGCATGAACAGGACGACGAGAACGAAGATGAGGCCGATGATCGCTTTCCATGCCTCGACCAGCGCTTCGGTTTCACTGACCTCTGCCTCGATCATGTTGATCAGGATCGCGCCGATGCAGGCGCCGAGCAGTGAGGAGCGTCCGCCCACGGCAGCCCAGACGACCATCGTCACCGAGAAAGACAGGTCCATGAAGGTCGGCGAGGCGAACTCCGCGACGACCACATAAAGCATGCCGGCAACACCGGCGATCCCGGCAGAAATGACGAAGAAGAACACCTGGTAGAGCGACACGTCGAAACCGAGATAACGGGCGCGAACCTGATCGTCGCGGATGGCCTGCAGGATCATGCCTGCTCGGGTTTCCACGACAAGACGTGCGCCGATGAGTGTCAGCGACAGGCAGGCGGCGCACAGATAGTAGGTTGCCCGACTATAGGGGTCGAATTCGATACCGCCGACGGTCAACCAGCCAAGGTCCGTCAGTCCGTTGAAGCCGTTCGTTACCGGTTGTGCGTCAACCATGACAAGACGCACAAGCAGAACAAGTGCCAGCGTGATGATCGACACGAACACACCGGAAATGCGCTTGCGGAAAACCAGCATGCCGAGCGCGCCAGCGATCAGCACGGGAAGCAGGACACCAAGCACGAGCCCCACCGACTGGCTTTGAAAGGGAAGCCAGAGGAAGGAGCCCTTGTTGATGCAGCAGAGTTCCGTCGGTGCGCCGGGCTCGGCATTCCAGAGCATGAAATCCGGAACCGGCTTGTCCGACCCCTGTTGCAGACTGGTCAGGCTCGACAGCTTCAGCGACATGGCAAGCATGTAGGCGCCAAGACCAAAAAACAGTCCCTGACCGAGATTGAGAATGCCTGCATATCCCCAGGTCAGCGCAATGGCGACGCCGAGCATCCCGTAGACCAGATATTTCGAAATGCGGTTCAGCCAGAATTCGTCGCCGAAAACGGGGGCCGCGAAAATGATCGCGATGAAAAGCACATAGGCGGCGATCTGAAATTTCCGTTCGTTGCTCATGTCAGCGCCCCTTGAAGGAGAACAGCCCGCTGGGCTTTACGAGAATGACGAGGATGACGACCCCGAAAACGACGGCGCGCGCCAGAATGTCGTTCGTGCCGATGGCCACCAGCGCGTTGATTTCGCCGAGAAGCCCGGAAGACAGGGCCGTACCGAAGAGACTGCCGACGCCGCCCGTTACCACGACCATGAAACCGTCCACGACCATCGTTGTGCCCATATCCGGGAACACGGTCTTGAAGCCGGACATCATGACCCCCGCAACACCGGCGAGACCGGAACCGAAGGCGAAAGTGAGCGCGTTGATGCGTTTTACATCGATGCCGCAGGCCGCAGCCATCTTCGGGTTGCGAATGATCGCGCGCACCTGCATGCCGGCTGTCGTCCGGTAGAGGATGAACCATGTCGCCAGCGTCAGCGCGGCGGTCACCGCGATGATGAAGGTGCGGTACGCGTTGATGTCGGCGCCGGCGAACCTGAAAGTGCCCTGCAGATATGAAGGCACGGCCACATTTTGCAGTCCAGCTCCCAGCCCTTCTATATGAATGCCTAAAAAGGTGAGGCCCAGTTCGAGTCGTACGGCTTGATGCAGAAGGATGGCAATGCCCCAGGTGGCGAGAAGCGTGTCCAGCAGGCGGCCGTAGAGTCGCCGCACAACCACCCGCTCGATTATCAGGCCGAGCAACGCCGTCACGACAAAAGCCAGGGGTATTGCAAGCAGAAGGCTAGTTTTCAGCCAGATACCTGAGAGGACGGCGACATAAGCGCCGATCATGACCATTTCGCCATGGGCCATATTGATGACGCCCATGGCGCCGTAGGTGATGGCGAGACCGAGTGCCACCAGAAGAAGGATCGAGCCGAGACTGAGGCCGATAAAGAGAATGTCGAGCATAACGCCACCGTTCGTGAGAAGGGCGGACCAGACTTTGTTCTGCTTCTTACCATTACCGAAATCGGGTTGGTGCCGAGCAGACAAAAAACGCAGATCCGCCTTGCCGAGACTTTGTCCCGCCAAACATGGTTCGGCGGGACCACGCGGGGAGGGGTCAGCCTTTGAGCTTTGCTGCGTCGAGACCGTTGGTGGTGCAGAACAGATTGCTTTCCGTCTCCCCATAGGCCGAATAGGGTAGCGGTTTGATCGGCGCCGGATAGGCATTGACGACCTTGCTCTGACCGTCCGGCTGCCATTGCCCGATGCGTGGGGTCAGCCAGCAATGCAGGTTGTCGGGGTCGGTCGTCACCTTACCGCCCGGCGCATCGTAGGTCTGGCCACGAATGCCGGCCCGGATCGCGTCGGCGGACAGGTCGCCGGATTTCTCCACCGCCTGCTTCCACAGGAATACCTGAAAATAGGCCGCCTCGAGAGAATGGTATGTCACGGCTTTCGGATCGTTGACGAAGGTCCTGAAGCGTTCGATGAAGCTCTTGTTTTCAGGCGTTTCGATCGACATGAAATAGGGGAAAGAGGTGTAGCTGCCCGCCGCATATTCCGCACCCATGGCGGCTATCTCGATCTCGGATGTCACCGTCGCGCAGATCGGAATAACCTCCTGCGACAGGCCCTGGTTCTTGAACTCGCGGTAGAAGGCGATGATCGAGTCTCCGACGACGTTGGAAAGAACGACATCCGCCCCTGATTCCTTGATCTTGCTGACCATCACGGCCCATTCGGAGTGGCCGAGTTCCAGATATTCGTCCGCCACCCATTCGGCGCCCGCCGCTTCGATCAGCTTCTTGGAAACCTTGGCCATCTCGCGCGGATAGACATAATTCGAGCCGACGATGAAGAACTTTTTCTTGCCGAGCTTCTCGACGATCCAGGGAATGTAGTTGGAGAGCTGCTGGTTTGGAACGGCGCCGGAATAGACGACGTTGCGCGAGCATTCAAAGCCTTCATAATGCGTCTGGTAGAACAACATTGCGCCGCGCCGTTCGAAGATCGGCAGCACCGCCTTGCGGCTGGCAGAGGTGTGGCAGCCGAATACGGTGGAAATCTTGTCCTTGAGGATCAGCTTGGAAGCCTTCTCGCTGAAGGTTTTCGGATCGGAAGCCCCATCTTCTACCACGACTTCGACCTGGCGGCCGAGAACGCCGCCGGCCGCGTTGATTTCGGCCACGGCCATCATGACACCATTGGCCAGAAGTTTCTCGGCCACGGAAAGACCACCCGTCTGCGAATAAAGCGCTCCGACCTTGATGGCGTCGGCTGCAAAGGCGCGGCCGCCCAGCGCTGGCAGGGCAAGTGCGGCGGAAGCGGTGGCTGCGGTTTTCAGAAATTCACGTCTGTTGAACACCATCTTGGTTCCCCTTTTTTTGATTGGCGCACGCAGTGGCACTGCCCGGCTCTATGGCGAGGCTTTCATGCCGAAAATATTGGAGGGCTGACGTCACTGTCAGCAGATAACAAAAAACCCGCGAGGCTTGTCACAGCCTGCGGGCACCCTTGCCATCACCGCACCACGGCTCTTGCCGCGTGCAACAGCGACACATGGCTTCGCAAAACGAAGGGATGTGTCGGAGGTGTTCATTTGGAACACATGAAAAACTAATCATGTTTTTGGGGAGGGCGCAAGAGCTGTTCAGCACTGATAATCGAATTGGCGATCTCATCGATCGGCACGCGCCGGGCCATCGCCTGTTCGCGCATTTCGCGATAGGCTTCATTCTCGCTGGTACCGCGATTGGCCATCAGAATGGCTTTTGCCCGGGCGAGCTTCTGGTCGCCCAATACCTTGCGCTTGTATTTGCGCGCCTCCTTGACCAGCTTTTGGCGCTCCAGCCAGAGGCTGCGGGCGATGGCGAGATTGGTCAGCAGGCCGAAAGGTTTGATCGGTCTCTCGACAATGGCGAGCGCGCCGCTCTCCAGAACGATCTGCAATGTGGACGGATTTTCGTAACCGACGATGGCGAGCATGGTCGGAGCGGGATTGGGGAGACACTTCAGCAAGCGTTCGATTTCCGGCCGCGCCTCATCTTCCATGGCAAGAAAGACGACATCCGTGCCGTGCGGCAGCTCGGCAGGCACTGGCCAAAGGCAACTGACGGTGCAACCGATACGGCGCAGGTGATCGACAAGGAACTCTCCTTCGGATGTCCGGGGGTGGATGACCAGAACCTTGAGATCCCGCAGATCTCTGAGAAGGGCGAAAGACATCGTCGCTCCCTCTCAGACCTGAACACGATGGTGGAAATTCTGCGTCAAGTCCGGACGATATTCCCGCATGAACGGGTCCGGTGCCACCCGCAGCGACGGATCATAGACAATGTCATAGCCGCCATGCGCATTCACTCTTGCCACTCTTGGCCACAGATGGGTGTGGTTGGTCAGACGGTCTATCTTCACGGCGCCCTGCGGTGCATCGTACTCCACCTCATAGAGAGCCGGCAGAAGCTGCTCCAGCCCATCGTTGCCGGCGCGCTGCAAAGCTGCTGCGTAAAGATAGACCTGGAAATAGGCCGCCTCGGCCGGAGCGGTCGGCAGCATCTGCTTGCCATATCGCTTCTGGTAAGCCGAGACGAAAGCGTGAGCGCGGGGTGTATCCAGCGAGGCGAAAAAGGGTGCAGCGGTAATATGACCTTCGGCCACCTCCGGCCGCATGCGGATCACATCGGCCTCGCTTGTCGACTGACTGGCGATGGGCATCGTCGCCGCATCAAACCCCGCCTCCTTGAACGCCGTGTAGAACGGAATGATACCGTCGCCGACGATCGTCGAATAGATGACGTCCGGTTGTGCAGCTCCAATGTGACGGATGATCTTGGCGATGTCTTCGGTTTTGAGGTTCAACGGGACGTACATTTCGTCCAGAACCTGTCCGCCCACCTGAAGAAAGAGGTCGCTGATCGTCCGGTTCGATTCATAAGGATAGACGTAGTTCGACCCCACTAGAAAAACGCGCTTTCCGTAATGTGTGGTCAGGAAATCGACCAATTGAACAGAATTTTGATTAGGTGCTGCACCCGTGTAGATGCAGTGTCTGGAATATTCGAAGCCTTCGTAAAGGGTCGGATAGAACAGCAATGCATCACGAGCCTCGATGACAGGCAAAGCGGCTTTTCGGGTACTGGACATATGGCAACCGAATACGACCCGGACCCGATCCTCATCGCAAAGCTTCATCGCAAGCTCTTTATAGAGATTGGGTGTCGATTGGGGATCGTAGACGACTGGCTCTATTGCTCGGCCAAGCACGCCGCCGGCTGCATTGATTTCTTCTATTGCCAGCAAGGTCGCGAACCTCTGGGTTTTTTCCACGGCTCCGGTCACGCCTGTTTCGGAGAAAAGCACACCGACCCGCCAGCTTTCTGAATTCATCATCGCCACCTAAAAATAAAAAAGCTCCCGCCCGTTTCCGGTCGAGAGCTACCCTGCTCGTGGATTATCAGCGACCCATTAGAGCCCGCGAAAGGATGATGTCAGTTTCCGTGTGATCTGACAATAGCCGAACGTGTCGTAGGTATTGGCGTAGACGGCGCGATCATCATTCGATGAGCGCGTCTCTTAGGCGCCGTTCAGCGTCTCCTTGGCGAGGGGTTGGCAGCCGCCATCCGTCGGCATTATCCCAAAGCCGTGCGGTGCGCTGACTCCAGTCTGATCACCATCGACTGTCGTAGACTATGACGGACGACTATACCGTCTTTGACGAGAACATGCATGCGGTCCCGATAATGAATGGTACCCCATATTGCGGTGCGGCTTTATAAAGCTTCGATCTGCAAGTCCTGACGATTGAGGCATGACCCTCCGCGCTCGCTACTTCTCGTGCCAGCGCTCGGACATATGAAACACGCTGCAATCGTGGCGAACTTCTTGCTCGCTCCGGAAAGTTCTATAAGTTGCAGCCTGTCACTCCTGAAGTGGAGATTCTCATCCTGAATAACGTTAATGAGCCCGCAAATGCAGTCCCCGTAGCCAGTCTTCTCGATGCGACAGACTGGGCATCAGGACCGCTTGGCCCGAGATCAGAGTGGCCCGCCTGTCTGCACGCCGCTATCGGCATCATGCTTCCATCGCAAGCGCAGATTGTGATGTTCTGGGGACAGGAGTTCGTTGCCTTATATAACGACATCTACTCGCCAACTATCGGCAACAAGCATCCACATGCCTTCGGCAGGCCGGCGCGTGAATACTGGAACGAACTCTGGGATGACCTCGAGCCGCTGCTGAAACGCGTTCTCGATAAGGGAGAGACGGTCGCCGCGAAAGACAGGCCTTTTTATATCGAAAGACACGGTTACCCCGAGACGGTGTACTTCGATATTTCTTATTCTCCGGTCACGGATCAGGACGGCATCGTTAGGGGTGTGTTCTGCATCGTCAATGAAACGACCGAGCGGGTGAAGGCGGATGCCGCTTTGCGAGAGAGCGAAGAACGTCTAAGGGCCATCTTTGCGCAGTCAGCCGTAGGAATAGCTCTTGGCGACCTGACCGGAAAACTGATCAGCGTAAACGACCACTTCTGCCAGATTGTCGGGCGGCGGAGGGACGAGCTAATCGGCATCCAGATGCAAGACATCACGTTTGCCGAAGACCTGCCTGAAAACCAGCGCCTGTTCAAGCATATGGTCGAAACCGGAGAGAGCTTCGAGATCGAAAAGCGTTACGTCCGTAGTGATGGCAGTTTGGTGTGGGTTTTGAACTCGGTCTCTGCAATCCGGGATGACCAGGGAAACATGTCGCAAGCTGTTGCCATATCCGCCGATATCGGCGAGCGACGGCACGCCCAAGAGGTCGAAAGGCACCTTGCATCTATGATCGCTTCCTCCAATGACGCGATCTTGGGTATCGATCTCGACATGACCATTACAAGCTGGAACGCAGCTGCGGAAAAGCTTTATGGTTATTCGGAGGATGAGGTCGTTGGCCGGACAGTACTGATGCTGGTGCCGGATGATAGGCGAGAAGAGGAGCCGACAATCCTGAGACAGATCAAGGCGGGTCGTATCGTTGAGCCGTACGAAACGCAGCGTCTTCGCAAGGATGGCCGGCTTGTCGAAGTGCTTCTCAGCGTCTCCCCGATCCGTGATGTCAACGGAAGGGTTATCGGCGCTTCTAAGACGGCGCACGACATTACTGCCCGTAAGGATGCCGAGCGGCTGAGATCCATTCTCGTGAATGAACTCCACCACCGCGTCAAGAACATCCTTGCGACAGTGACCGCAATCGCAAGACAGACGATCGGTCGCGACAAGGCAAATCACGAGGATATGGAAGCCTTCACTAGCAGGTTAGGGTCGCTCAGCAGAGCGCAAGACCTTTTGGTGCACGCCGATTGGCAGCACGCGGATTTAAGAGCCGTCTTGCAGCAGGCCCTGTCGCCCTATCCTGCCGAATCCTTTCAAATAAGCGGACCGGGCGTATCTTTGCCGCCACGAGCAGTTGTGTCGCTTTCCCTCGCGCTTCATGAACTGGCAACGAACGCAGCCAAATATGGTGCCCTGTCTGTGCCTGAAGGCCAAGTATCCATTTCGTGGCAACGCCAGCGGACCGATGGTGAACGCCTCCGGGTAGTCTGGGAGGAGCGAGGTGGTCCGGAGGTCATGTCACCCCAGCGAAAAGGCTTCGGTTCGACACTTGTCGAGCGGCTGCTATCGGCCGAATTGAACGGGGAGACAAAATTGTTCTACGAGAAGAACGGCGTGATCTGTGTCATTGAGGCGGAGATAAATCACGTATGATTCCTGGTGCACGAGCGACAGCAGACAAATTGAGTTCCAATTCGATGTTGGGCCTGGAATCCAGCTTCCCAAACAATCCGCCAGCCTCCATCCGGCGATAGGCTTCTGATGTGGCCGTAAGTGGGTATACCGCCCTAATTGGCAGCTTAAGCTCGCAACCACGCCTCACATCGTCTCCCCGACAGGCTTCATAGGCGCGCCGACAGGCGAGGCATTCGAGAGCGTCTCAGTCTGACGATTTTGAAGTGGTGAACGGTGCTGCGACGCCGGGATGGGTGTGTCGCTCCTGCCGAACTGGGTCTCTGGGCCCTCCGTCCACGCGGGGTGATCTCATACGCTTTTCGCCGGGCGAAGAGTGGAATGAAGGCCTCTCGGAACCCACCTTCCCCACGCACTTCAGGTGGCATTTACGAGATTCGGGACATTTGCCGAAGCGCTCAAAAATCATATCGGGTCTCCGCCGCGCTGGAGCTGAGAGAGGCAGTGACCGGAAAAGCTCCTCACACCACCGATTAAGCCAAAGCAGGCTTATAATTGCGAGTCATGCGTTCGCATGGGTCCACAACCGCGAAATTAGACGAACCCTCGCTCGGCGGGTGACGAGGTATAAAACAGTTCACCGCTCAGTCCATTGCGCCGGAGAGCAAATTCACAAGATTGGTTTTCTCAAAGTGCCCTCAATTTGGAATTTGCATCTTTGATTATCTATCAAAACTATAGAAATTAGAGGCAACAAGGGTGAGGCGAGCGATGAACGTACTTGGTATAAGCGGCAGCGTAAAACAACCGTCACGCACGGCGCGTGTTGTCTCGGACATCCTGGCCTCGATCGAGAAGCGAGCAAGCGTCTCCGTGGATACGATCGATCTGGCTGTGGCAGCGCCGATCCTGTTCAGGGCTCTTCGCGCTGATCAACTGGATGAGGCTGGCCGCAGGATTATTGATGCCGTGGAAGTTGCCGATGTGCTTGTCGTCGGCTCGCCGGTCTACCGTGCATCCTACACCGGCGCGTTAAAACATCTTTTCGATCTCGTCGATTTCCGTGCACTTCAAGGCAAGCGCGTGGTCCTTGCGGCAACGGGCGGTACGCCGCTGCATGGCCTCATGCTGGAGCATCAGTTCCGGCCACTGTTCGGCTTCTTTGGCGCCGTTACCGTGCCAACGACAGTCTACGCCTTCGAGGCGGATTTCACCGGATACACGCTCTCGAACCCGGTGGTTGAGGCGCGCATCGAGCGCGCCGTCGCCGAATTGATCAATCTTCTACCGGCGAGAGATGTCGCTGCCGCAGATCACCATTCGGCCCTTCGCGTCGTTTCGAACGAGGCGGTCGCCCACTAACATCAGGAAAGAGGAGACTTCCATGACTGAACACCATGCCGAGCCCGTGAAATTCGCCTATTGGGTGCCGAATGTTTCCGGCGGCCTCGTCATCTCCAATATCGAGCAGCGTACCAGCTGGACCATCGATTACAACCGCAAGCTCGCGCAGATCGCTGAAGCGAGCGGCTTCGATTACGCGCTGAGCCAGATCCGCTTCACCGCCGGCTACGGCGCCGAATTCCAGCATGAATCCGTGTCCTTCAGTCACGCTCTTCTGGAATCGACGACGACGCTGAAGGTCATCGCCGCCATCCTGCCTGGTCCGTGGAATCCGGCGCTCGCCGCAAAACAGATTGCCACGATCAATCACCTCACCAACGGTCGGGTCGCGATCAACGTCGTCAGTGGCTGGTTCCGCGGCGAGTTCCACGCCATTGGTGAACCGTGGCTCGATCACGACGAGCGCTACCGCCGTTCGGAAGAGTTCATCCGGGCTCTGCGCGGCATCTGGACGGAAGAAAATTTCACCTTCCGCGGCGATTTCTATCGTTTCAACAATTACTCCCTTAAGCCAAAGCCGATCGATCCGCAGCCGGAAATCTTCCAGGGTGGTTCCTCGCGCGCGGCCCGCGATATGGCCGCCCGCGTTTCCGACTGGTACTTCACGAATGGCAATACCCCGGAGGAGATCGCCAAGCAGGTTGACGACATCCGTGCCAAGGCCAAGGAAAACAACCACTCTGTCAAGGTCGGCGTGAATGCCTTCGCCATCGTGCGCGAGACCGAGGAAGAGGCGAGGGCCGTGCTCGCCGAGATCATCGAGAAGGCCAATCCCGAAGCGGTCAATGCCTTTGGCCACGAGGTGAAGAACGCCGGCAAGTCTTCTCCCGAAGGTGAAGGCAACTGGGCGAAGTCCAGCTTCGAAGATCTCGTTCAGTACAATGACGGCTTCCGCTCCAACCTGATCGGTACGCCGCTTCAGGTGGCCGAGCGCGTCGTCAACCTAAAGCGCGCGGGCGCCGATCTCATTCTATTAGGCTTCCTGCATTTTCAGGAAGAAGTCGAATACTTCGGCAAGCATGTCATTCCGCTCGTACGCGCGCTGGAGCAGGCCGAAGTCGGCGCGGCAATCGCCGCCGAGTAACATTGCAAACCGGAGAGGCAGCGGCCCTAAGCCGCTGCCCGCAACGCGGGGCCTGATAGCTTCCGCGATTGGAAACCTGTGCCCTTTCGGGCGGAGCATGGACTGAACGATGTCGGCATCGAATTTTCTGCTTGCAAGTCTTGGTGCCGAGGTTGCGGTCACAGCGGACATCCGCGAGTACGTCGCCCTCCACGGCGAGCGCGTCGAGCATGATCGTCGTGCGCCTCGTCAGGCTGACGGGCTCGCGCTGGAACTTCGCGGTATCGACCTTTCGTTTGGAGGCATCGCCGCCCTTCAGGATATCGACCTTGCCGTGCGGCATGGCGAAATCCGTGCCATCATCGGCCCTAACGGTGCCGGCAAGAGTTCGCTGATCAACGTCATTTCCGGCGTCTATCGGCCGGATCGGGGCTATGTCGCGATCGATGGCACAGCCTATCGACCCGTGCCGACGCAAAAGCTCGCCCGTCTCGGTGTGGCGCGAACGTTCCAGAATCTTGCACTGTTCAAGGGCCTTAGCGTTCTCGACAATGTTGCAGCCGGACGGGCTTACGTCAGCCGCGCAAATTTTCTGAGCCAGGTGGCCGGTCTGCCGCTCGCACGCCGCGAACAGGCCGATGCCCGCGAACGGGCAGGGCGCATCCTCGAGTTTCTGCACCTGACGCCCTATGTCGACCGGCTTGCCGGCACGTTGCCCTACGGCCTGCAAAAGCGGGTGGAGCTTGCACGCGCGCTCGCCGCCGAACCGCGCATCCTGCTGCTCGACGAACCGATGGCCGGCATGACGGCAACCGAGAAGAACGAGCTTGCCGACTACGTGCGGCTCGCGCGCGACGAATATGCGATCACCGTCGTGCTGATCGAACATGACGTAGGGGTGGTCATGGGGCTTTCGGACCGTATCGCTGTGCTCGATTACGGTCGCAAGATCGCCGACGGCACGCCGGCGGAGATCGCCAGCGACCAACGTGTCATCGATGCCTATCTCGGCGTCGCGCCGGAAAATGAAGATGGGGAGGGGATCTGATGGCCGAGTTCGACTGGCTTTTCTTTATCGAGGTGCTGATCGGCGGGCTGCTCTCCGGGGTCATGTATTCGCTCGTCGCGATCGGTTTCGTGCTGATCTACAAGACATCGGGTGTTCTAAACTTTTCGCAGGGAGCGCTTCTCCTGTTCGCCGCGCTGACTTTCGTCAGCCTTGCCGAACGTGGCGTACCCTTTGCCCTCGCGTTCACGATTACGTTTGCCATCATGGTGGTCATCGGTATTGCAATCGAACGTGTGGTGCTCCGGCCGCTCACCAACAAACCACCGATCACGCTGTTTATGGCAACGCTCGGTCTTTCCTACATCATCGAGGGTACGGCCCAGCTCCTTTGGGGTACGCAGGTTCACGGCCTTGATCTCGGCATCGAGGATATTCCCTTCGATGTCGGCGGGGTGTTCATCAGCCAGTTCGACATCTTTGCCGCGCTCGTCGCGGCCGGCATGGTGGCGGCTCTCTCGGCCTTTTTCCGTTATACCCGCATTGGCCTCGGTTTCCGTGCTGTCGCCGATGACCAGTTCGCGGCTCTGGCTGTCGGTCTGAGGTTGCCCTGGATATGGGCGAGCGTCTGGGCGGCGGCAGGTCTCGTTGCTCTGGTTGCGGGACTGCTCTGGGGCGCGCGCGTCGGCGTGCAGTTCTCGCTGTCGCTGGTGGTGCTGAAAGCGCTGCCGGTGCTGGTTCTCGGCGGCTTCGATTCCATTCTCGGTGCGATCATCGGTGGTCTGCTTGTCGGCGCGTCGGAAAAGCTCGCCGAGGTCTATATCGGCGAATATTTCGGCGGCGGCATCGAGGGCTGGTTTGCCTATGTCGTGGCGCTTGCCTTTCTGCTGATCCGTCCCTCCGGCCTGTTCGGTCAAAAGCTCGTGGAAAGGGTCTGAGATGTCCGCCATTGCAGCCGATCTTTCATTGCCTTTTTCGCTGCCACGCCGTGCCGGAACGGTCGTGGTGCTTGCCATCGCCTATCTTGTCGTGCCGTTCGTCGGCACCAGTTATCTCTTCGAGGCAATCCTCCTGCCGTTCCTTGCCCTCAGCCTTGCCGGGGTCGGTCTCAACCTGCTCACCGGCTATGCGGGTCAGGTGTCGCTCGGTTCGGCCGCCTTCATGGCCGTTGGTGCCTTCGCGGCTTACAATTTCAACCTGCGGGTCGATGGGCTGCCGCTCATCGTTTCGATCGTGCTAGCCGGTCTTTCGGCAGCAATCATCGGCATCGTTTTCGGCCTGCCCAGTCTTCGCCTGCGTGGTTTCTATCTCGCCGTTTCGACCCTTGCCGCGCAGTTCTTCGTGCAATGGGCGTTGACGAAATTCAGCTGGTTCTCGAACGAATCCGCATCGGGCGTCATCGATGCGCCGACGCTGTCTCTGGCCGGGATTTCCTTCGAGGGACCGGTAGGGCGTTATCTCTTTGCGCTGACGATCGTCGCGGTCCTCACATTCCTCGCCTACCGCCTGGTGTCGTCGCAGACCGGCCGTAACTTCATCGCGGTGCGCGACAACGAGACCGCCGCGCGCATCATCGGCGTCCCGGTACTGCGCACGAAGCTGCTCGCCTTTGCGATCTCGTCCTTCATCATCGGCGTTGCCGGCGTGATCTGGGCCTTTGCCTATCTGCGCACGGTGGAGCCGGCTGGCTTTAATCTCGACCGTTCGTTCCAGATCCTGTTCATCGTCATCATCGGCGGGCTTGCCTCGATCCGCGGCGCCTTTTTCGGTGCGGCCCTGATCGTCGTCTTTCCGCTCGTCCTCTCCCGGCTCGGCTCCTTGTTATTGGGGGACGTGTTCGATTCCGGGGTGCTCGACATGACGCAGCGCATCGTTATCGGCGCCTTGATCATTCTGTTTCTGATCCTCGAGCCCGACGGCCTCGTGTCGTTGTGGGATCGCGTGAGGTCACGCATCGCGGCCGCCGTCAGGCGGGCGCGAACCCCTCGAAGCCTGGCCCTGAAGGCTAAAGGGCTTCCAACAAGAAAAGCCTGACAGCCATTGAAGTCCTGAAACCAACGCGGATGGCAAAGCGCCAGCCGACAGACGGAGTGTGTCCAGATATGACCCTTTATACCAAGATCAAGGCAGCAGCCTTCGCCGCCGGCATCAGCCTCGCAGCCGTCGCCTTCCCGGCCATCGCAGACGAACAGCACTTTCCCCTGCAGAGCTATCGCGTTGGCCCCTACGCGGCCGGCGGCACGGGCTTCTTCGGTGGCTTCATCGACTATCTCAACCTCATCAATATCAGGGACGGGGGCGTCAACGGCGTCAAGTTGACCTGGTCAGAAGCCGAAACCCAGTACGAGGTCGAACGCGGCGTCGAAGCCTATGAACGGCTGAAGAGCAATCCCGGTATTGCAGCCTGGAACCCGCTCTCGGTTGGCATCGCCTATGCCATGATCGACCGCATCACGCAGGACAAGGTGCCGCTCATTACCATCAACCATGGCCGCACGGATTCTACCGATGGTCGCGTTTTTCCCTATGTTTTCCCGCTGTTGCTCAACCCCTATAGCGAGACCTCCGGTATCGTGAATTACATCGCCTCCAAAGAAGGCGGACTTGAGGGTCTGAAGGGCAAGAAGATTGTCGTGCTCTATCACGGCTCTCCCTACGGCAAGGAAACGATCCCGATCTACGACCTGCTCGCTAAGAAATATGGCTTCGATCTGCAGCAGATCGAAGTTCCACATCCGGGCAATGAGCAGCAGTCACAGTGGCTGACGATCCGCCGTGCCAAGCCTGATTACGTCGTGCTGCGCGGCTGGGGCGTCATGAACCCGGTGGCACTGAAGACGGCCGCAAAGACCGGCTTCCCGGTCGATCACATCATCGGCAATGTCTGGTCCAACTCGGAAGAGGACGTCATTCCCGCCGGCGCCGCGGCAAAGGGCTATACCGCCATAACCACCCAGGCATCGGGTGCCGAATATCCGGTCGTCAAGGAGATCGTCAAGACGCTTTATGACCAAGGCAAGGGCAACCTCGAAGACAAGAGCCGCATCGGTTCCGTCTACCACAATCTCGGTATCGTCAATGGTATCCTGAATGTCGAGGCGGTGCGGATCGCCCAGGACAAATTCGGCAAGCGGACGCTTACCGGCGACGAGGTTCGTTGGGGCTTCGAGCATCTGCAACTGGATCCGGCCCGCGTCGAGGCGCTGGGCGCCAGGGATCTCTTCCACTCGATCAACGTCACCTGGGATAACCATGAAGGCAACGGCTACGTGACGTTCCAGCAGTGGGACGGCAAGAAGTGGAACGTGGTTTCCGATTGGATCGCGCCGGATTGGGCCTTGCTGCGCCCGATCATCGAGAAGTCGTCAGAAGCCTATGCGGCTGAAAAGGGCATCAAGCTTCGCACGTCGGAAGACGCGGCTTCCGTGACGAATTGATGCTTGCGCGGCCGGGCAAGGGCTTTTCCTCCTGTCCGGCCACGACATCCGAAAAGCGCCAAGGAGATCGAGATGACCGAGGATAACAGGCTGCTCACGGTGGAGGGTCTCCATGCAACCTACAATCATGCCATCACCGCCTTGCATGGCGTCACGCTTTCGCTTGGGCGAGGGGAAATCCTCGCCATTCTCGGTGCGAACGGCGCGGTTAAGACCACGACGCTGAAGGCGGTTTCGAACCTTTTGCCAGCTGAACGAGGGCAGGTGGTCGCCGGCCATATCCTGTTCGACGGCCGCGCTGTCACGCACGAAACCCCGTCACGCCTCGTCCGTCTCGGGCTCGTGCAGGTGCTCGAGGGCCGCCATTGTTTCAAGACGCTGACGGTCGAAGAGAACCTGGTGTCCGGCGGTCTCGGCCGTTCCGCCTCACGTGCCGAAATCGCGGTTGATCTTGAGAAAATTTATACGCACTTCCCGCGACTTAAGGAAAAACGCCGGGTTCTGTCCGGCCTCACGTCGGGCGGCGAGCAACAGATGACAGCAATCGGCAGGGCGCTCATGTCGCGACCCCGGCTGCTGGTGCTCGATGAGCCATCGATGGGGCTTGCGCCGCGTGTCGTGCAGGACATTTTCCGCACGCTGAAACACCTCAATCGCGAGGAAGGCCTGTCGATCCTCGTTGCCGAGCAGAATTCAGCTGTGGCGCTCAACTATGCAGACAGAGCCGTCATTCTGGAGAATGGCGTCAGCGTGCTTTCGGGCACGGCTGCCGAACTCAAGGCGCGGGATGATGTGAAGGCTTTTTATCTCGGCCAGAAACCAGCGGCATCTGCCGCCGCGCATATTCATTGAAAACCAGATCGAAGAGGAGACATGCAATGACCATTTCCAACGTCAATACAAAGGATGCCGTCGAGGGCGTTCCGGCCGTGCCGCGGCCAACCGAGCCCGCGCACATCATCAGGAGTGATGCCGAGGCGATCGAAGTCGCGAAGATTGTGGCCGCTGAAATCGCGCCGGGCGCTGCCCTTCGTGACCGCGACCGTATCTGGCCGAGGAAGGAACTTGATGCGTTTTCGCAAAGCGGCCTCTGGTCGATCAACGTACCGAAAAAATTCGGCGGTCCGGAGGTCTCCTATGCAACACTGGCCAAGGTGATCGAGATTGTCTCTGCGGCCGATTCCTCCATTGGCCAGATTGCGCAGAACCATCTCGGCGTCGTTGCGGCGATCCGCACGGTTTCCGACGAGGCCCAGCAAAAGTTGCTGTTCGCAGAGGTGCTGCGCGGTACGCGCTTCGGTAATGCCTTTTCCGAGTTCGGCTCCAAGCGGGCCGCGGATTTCGAGACGAAGTTCGTGGATGCCGGCGACCATGTGATCGTCAACGGACAGAAATTTTATTCCTCCGGCGCACTTCTCGCCCATCTCGTGCCGATCGTCGCGCTCGATGATGAAGGGCGTGCATGGTACGCTATCGCCGAGCGGAACGCACCCGGATTGACCGTCATCGACGACTGGTCGTCCTTTGGCCAGCGCACGACGCTATCCGGCACGGTGATCCTCAACAACGTCAAAGTGCCGAAGACCTATCTGGTTCCCGGCTACAAGGGTTATGCGGAACCGACGGCGGATGGCGCGATCTTCCAGATCATCCAGGTCGCGGTCGATACGGGGATTGCGCGGGCGGCAATCGATGAAACCGTCTCCTTCGTGCGCACCAAGAGCCGTGCATGGGTGGACAGCGGTGTCGATCATGCCTGGGATGATCCCTACACGATCCAGGCCGTCGGCGATCTGACGCTGCGCCTGCATGCGGCTCAGGCGTTGCTTGAGAAAGCCGGTTATGCCATCGACCGCGCCATCCAGAACCCGAATGCTGAAACGGTCGCCGAGGCGCAGGTCGTTACGGCGGAGGCGAAAATCCTCGCGACCGAGATCGCGATTGCGGCCACCAACAAGCTCTTCGAGCTAGCTGGCACCCGCTCCACGCTTGCTGAGCATCACCTTGATCGCCATTGGCGCAATGCCCGTACCCACACCCTGCACGATCCGGTCCGTTGGAAATATTCGATCCTCGGCAAGTATTTCCTCAATGGCGAGAAGCCACCTCTTCACGCCTGGAGCTGAGAAGCTTTTGGAACCCGGGGCGCGCAAAGGCGCCCCGCCTCGCATTCTTTTAGCTACCTCGGCCAAACCAATGAAAGAGATTGAACAAATGGCGTGGAAGCCGCTTCGATCCAATTTTCAATCGAAACGCTTTAGGGCGAAGTGCTTTGCCGGGAACCGAAGAAAAATAGAATAGTAATCTTGTAGAGAATATTGACCCGGAAGCCTTCCCTCGCGAAGCTGTGCACCTCAGCAGAAGAAGAACGTGACATGCCGACCGGTTTTAATCTGCTTTCGGTTGATCCGTTCAAGGTATTTTGAACCGGGTGAACATTTGCGACATCGCAAGCGGCTATCACCAATAACGAGCAATATCATGAGCAGGAAGCGGAAAGTGCCTATTGGCATCTCGCTTATTACCTTGTCATATAGCGCATAGCTCTCCTAGGGGAGAACACAAAGGCAATGAGTTCTTTTGTTCCTATAGCGTCTGCCCGTGTAACCGTGGCCGTTGTCGGCGGCGGCTTTACAGGCGCTGCGATGGCAGTGCATCTGGTTGCGGGCAAGGCAATTCCGGCTGATATGTCCGTCGTGGTCATCGAGCCGCGACCGGAACTGGGCCGTGGCTTGGCTTATAGCGCCACTGATCCAGCGCATCGGGTCAACGTCCCCGCAGGAAGAATGACGTTGTTTCCGGATATACCTGATGACTTCGAGAGTTATCTTAATGGTGTTGCCGCCGATGATGACACCGAGTTGATGGGTCACGATGGTTCGCCTTATCCGAAGCGGTCTGTCTTTGGCGACTACGTCTCTGCACGGATCCAACCGTTTTTAGATGACGGCCGTATCCGGCACTGGCGGACAAAAGCGATTTCCGTTTCACAAAGAGGGAGCCGTTACGAGATTATCGGGTCTGACGGGACGGCGCTTATTGCAGATATTGTCGTGCTGGCCGTCAGCCATCCTCCACCCTTTCTGCCTCGGGTGCTTCAACCTTTTAAAGATGATCCAAAGCTGATTGCGGATGTCACCGTGGCCGATGCAATCGACGTTGTCGAGCGTGGAGACCATGTTCTCATCGTTGGAAACGGCTTGACATCTGCCGATGTGGTTGCCTCTCTCAAGAGGCGCGGACATGTCGGCCAGATAACGTCTATCTCTCGCAGAGGGTTGCGGTCTCGCGGACATGGACCGGCAGAGCAGGGGCCTTTCGGCGATTTCCTGTCTGAGCCGTTCAACTCTGCGAGCAAGCTGCTTCATCACGTTCGCCACCTTCTGCGGGAAGCAGAACAACAAGGCATGACGTGGCATAGCGTCGTGGATGCGCTGAGGGGGCAGGGTAACGAAATATGGAAAAACCTGCCAGTCGTTGAGAGACGGCGCATAGCGCGGCACCTGCGACCAATCTGGGATGTGCATCGCTTTCGCATCGCGCCGCAGGTCGAGGTTGCTGTGGAGCAGGCGACCGCAAGCGGCCAAATGGATGTTCGGGCTGCCTCGCTCTCATCCGTGGTGCGGATTGATGCTGGCTACAGGGTAATGTTGCGACCCCGGCGCGGCAGCGTTAACGAAGTGCTTGATGTCGATGCAATCGTCGTCACCACGGGCCCGGCTCATGGCGGCATTCTTCAAAGCCAAACCTTGCTTCGAGACCTTGAGGAGGCGGGTCTGTTGCAACCCTGTCCGACCGGACTTGGCATTTTGGTCGATGCCAAATCCAATCCCCTATCGGCTTCAGGCGTAAGCACCACTTCACTGTTTGTTGCCGGGCCGCTTGCGCGCGGAACCTTTGGAGAGCTGATGGGGTTGCCGCAGGTTACCGAGCACGCAATCTTCGTCGCGGAACAAATTCGCGGCTCGCTTGATGAGCACAGGATTTCGCATCCCCCGGCTCAAGGTGGGCGAAACGTATCCAGGGAGCGATCGGACAACAGGCCTCCGGCACTCTAAGTCGCAAACGATTGTTCCGTAGGTTTAACCGCGCCTGAAACCGCAGTCATCAAGTGCGATGTCCTTTATCCCGTTCGGGCTGCTCGCAGTGACGGCGCGATATTGCGTTGTACAGGGCTATCGTCTTGCGTCCATCTCGATTGTCGGCCCGGTTGATTATTCATTGTTGATTTTTGCCTGCCTGATCGGCTTTCTGTTTCTTGGCGAGCAACCGAGATTTTGTGTCGTGGCAGGATCTATAATTATCACCATAGGCGATATCACGGTTGCGATCGTCAAGTCGCGGCCCAGGGAACATGGAAGCACATCGCAGGCGTAAAGCGTGACCACAATCCGGCTGGCTCTGTATCGGGAAGCAGGGCTTTTGCCATGATGGGTTTGCAAGAGTCCGCTTCTAGATCCATCACGGAATGCTTGGAATGGCTGGTGTCGGTCGGATTCCGAAAGTCGTGAAAGCCTTCATACTGGCCGTTCACACCACGCGCATTTGTTCCTGGAATCTGTCGGTGGGCCGATCTCCCACGGCCTGGCATTTCCCTGGATTGTAGGAGCAACAGAGACTGACTTCACGTTTTGAAATGAACAGTCACCGAAAATGAGTTCCAATTCTGCGCCAACACGGTCATGTCTTTGTGAAAGTTCGTAAGAGCCATTGCTCGACGACACACGAATTAAAGAGCTGACAGTATGGAAAATCCCGTTGCACTGAATCATCTTTCCGAGAACACGGTCTTCCGTAAGGGCGATGTTTTCGTACTCTTCGGCGAACTGTTCGGTCGCGGATACGCCACCGGCTTGCTTGACGAAGCCAGACGGGCTGGAATGGAGATTGTGGGGATCACCGTCGGGCGGCGCGACGAGAATAACGCACTGCGGCCGCTTAACGCCGAGGAACTGTCTTCGGCGGAGGCCCAGTTGGGCGGCAGGATCATCAACATACCTCTTATGGCAGGCTTCGATCTTGACGCGCCCGCAGGCGGCCCAACTCCCACCGATCTCCTGGCAAAGATGACGCTTGAGAGCTGGGAGCACGACAAGCTCGACTGGGACTATGTCGAGCAGTGCCGCGATATCGCCACTGCGCGTTTCACGGAGTCGCTTTCTAAGGTCATGACCGTCCTGGATGGAATGATCCCCGACGGCCGCAATGTATTCTTCGCTCACACAATGGCCGGCGGCATTCCGAAGGCGAAGGTATTCCTGGTCATCGCCAATCGAATCTACAAGGGAACTGGTACTCGCCACATGTCGTCGCAGACCTTGATCGACAGTGACCTGGGGAAACTCATTCTGCAGAATTTTGACGATGTCTCCGCGAACACCTTTCGCCATCTGATTGATTTCAGCGCAGCGATCCGCGAGCGCGTGGAAGCTTCGGGTGGTCAGGTGCGATATACGGCCTATGGTTATCATGGATCGGCGGTCCTCATTGACGGAAGCTATCGTTGGCAGACCTACACCAACTACACCCAGGGTTACGCGAAGATGCGGCTCGAAAGCATTGCAGAGGAAGCCTGGGCGAAAGGGATCAAGGCAACTGTCTATAACTGCCCCGAAATCCGGACCAATTCGTCAGATGTGTTCACGGGTATCGAACTGCCCCTGATACCGCTGCTGCTTGCGTTGAAGAAGGAAGACGGGAGTGAATGGGCAGACGAGCAGTGGCAAGCCTGCGAGCAGTTGCTGGTTGATGGCTTAACAATGAAAGACGTCTTCAGCAAGATCGCCACCATGCAGGCCAGCGATGTCATGCGCCCGTTCTATGACTTTTCGGCATGGCCGATGGCAAACAGTCAGGCACAGGCCGATCTGACCATCGGCACGTCAAACGAGATCACCCGGATGCATCGGGATGGCAAGGTGATGATCAGCGACCTCCTGAGCGGTCTTGTTGTGAAGGCAACGGGGCAGCTAATTTTTCGCGAATCCTCCAAACCCTCCGGTCCCGTTCTGTGGCTCAACCACGATATCGTGGCTCAGCGACTTAACGCTTCCCACCAGCATTCGAAGTCTCCCGCGCCGCCTGTCGCGCAGGGAATGGAACCCTCACAAATTGAGATGGCGTGAAGGCTTCCCAGCCTAGCTTGGAAGCAGTTCAAATACCGACCAAAGACTAGCCGCCTCATCATCGATGACCCATGGCGCAGGTGAACCGGCGCGTCTGTTTTATCGCGCCAGATTCATGGCGTGGCTGCCGGATGGCGCAGCTATATGCTCCACCAGTCGGTCGATGATTTCCCCATAGGTGATCCCGCTCGCAGCCATCGCCTTGGGATACATGCTGATGTCGGCGGTCGTCATGAGAACCACAGCTTATACGAATGTTTTAGGAAACCACAGTGGCTGAGATGTCCACGCAGCAAAAGGCGATAGGGGGTCGGCCATCACTTCCGATTGAACGTTCTGGCCAGAACAGGAAATCGGATAACCTTCAAGGCGGGTATCACGAGCTGTCGAACAGGTTTCAGCAAAAACCGTTCAGTTTAAGGATTCTATACGCCTCGATCGAGGCGCGAAGTGCGTCCTCTGAATTGCGATCGCCGTCGTTGGCGTCGGGATGGTGCATTTTGAGCCTCTCCTTATAGCGGCTCCTGATTTCGCTGGATGTCGCGTCTGGCGAAAGGCCAAGCGTGTCGAAAGCCTTGGCTTCAAGCACCTTCAGTTTTCTCTGCTGGGCACCGGCCTTCGTCTGTCCCGACCTGTCGGCCCTGCGCGCATTCAGCGTCTTTGCCGAGCCCGAACGAACCGAAGACGGTAGCGGAGTTTCGGTTGCTTCGCTCACCCGGGTTCCCCAAGTCGGGCGAGCGCCGGTTGTCGCCTCCTTCTGGTAACGGGCGACGTTGGGATTGGGTGGGGCCGTGGTGAAGCTGTATCCCTTGTTATAGGCCGTCACATGCTCAAGACAGAACATGAGATAAAGACCTTCTGCACCCGCGCCCACGGGCGCGCGGTGAACGCCGGTCTTTTCACACCCGTCCCATTGGCATTTTGGACCTGTGGATTCGCTGGCCGAAGGCGATCTTTTGCGAGGGGACCGAAGGCCTACGAATATTTTCGAATCATGCGTCATTGTAACTGTATGGACGCAGAGGACCGCTTGGGCAACTGCGGTGGTCTTTTGAAATGCCATTCGTGGATCGTCTCTGCGGAATCCAGTCCCGCAGCTCAGGATCACGACAGCTTTCCTGCCAACGTGGCCGTAGGCTCAGAAACTCCGGGAGGGCGGTTTTTGGCCATGGGAGGCAGGATCGCGTAACAGGTGCCGAGAATTGAACCAGGTTGCATTCCGGTCGCGCCCGAGGGATGCAACCAATGGACGTAAATCGCGATTTTGAAAACTAAACGTTGACGTGGCGACCGCAGTTCCGTATAGATGCATCATCGATCTTTTGCTTGCCGAGCTTTGTCTACCGCGCGATTGGCACCGCGCTTTAAGCGAACTTCCCTCTCAAAAATAGTCGGTTTTCCTCTGCGTGGCATCAGCTTCGCGGTTCCTCAATCTATGCTTTGAAAGGGTTCATCATGACCACTGGCACAGTAAAATGGTTTAATTCCACCAAGGGCTTCGGCTTCATTCAGCCTGACAACGGCGGCGTTGACGCTTTCGTTCATATCTCGGCTGTCGAGCGCGCCGGAATGCGCGAACTCGTTGAAGGCCAGAAGATCGGCTTCGATCTCGAGCGCGACATGAAGTCGGGCAAGATGTCGGCCTGCAATCTGCAGTCCGCATAATCGGTATCTGCTTCCCTTTGACCACGGATGTACTGGCACTGCCGGAAGCACGTTATCATTTAAGGCCAGGCGGTTTGCCTGGCCTTTTTGTTTCGACTCCAAGCCTCTGAGGACCTATGACAGAGAGATACAGTAAATCCCGCCAACAGGCAGAGATTGCCTTCAGCAATCTACAGACAGAGTTCTTTTCCAAGAACAGCGCTGTGGAAGAGCTTGAATCGGCAACGCAGGTCAGGGATGCAAAGACTTTAAGACTTCGAGCGGCGCGTCTTTCCAAAGAGCACGCCGAGCGGACATCGGCGACGAATGCCTTGCTTGCCAAACGTGCAAAGAAGGGCTGATCAGTCCCGTCTGCTGTCGTGGCTTCAGGCCTTATCGAAGAGCGTGGCGCAAAATGCGACACTCATTCCAACGCAGGAGATTTCATGGCATCGGATACAAACGAACTGCAGACGATCAACACCGCTTGGCAGATCGCGATCCAGGAGATCCTGCGCATGGTCGTCCGCGACATGTATCATGCCGGCGGGGAGGCAGCCTTCAGCGGCCACATCAAGCGGATCGAAGAAGCGGCCGTTGACAGCATCTACACGGACTTGAGGCTTCGTGACACCGACGAATGGACGGAAACACTGGTCAAGGAACGAGCCAGCAATTTCGTAACGTCCCTTCTGACGTCCTTTACATATGACCGGGCCTGATTGCACCACGCAATCACTGCGATCATTGTCTTCCTGGTAAAGAGGACGATGCCGCTCATTGGCGAACCCGTGTCGCTGAAATTAGCTTTGCAGATAAACCTCCTACCTCCAAAAAGGAAAGAAGGCCTCTAAAAAATCCAGGGCCTACTCTCCACCTTCTGACCCACGGGCTCTATCTCCGCACTGAATGGACGCTTGCAATCGTGCCCGCACCGGGGCAGCGTTTGCCTGTGATAGTGGAACGAATCTTCCGGTTCCAGCGTCTTCTAGTATAGGAAACCAGAGCGTTTACCGTAATTCAGAGGTAGCCATGGAGGATGCATGACAGATAATTCAGTTGCAAAAGCAAAGACCGGGGTAGAGGGCCTCGATGACATTCTCTCCGGCGGCCTCTCCCGGCGTCATGTATTTCTGCTTGAAGGGGCTCCCGGCTCCGGCAAGACGACAATTGCGTTGCAGTTTCTTTTGGAGGGAGCCACCATTGGCGAGCGCTGCCTCTACATCACGCTTTCGGAAACGGAGGAGGAACTGCGTGACAGTGCTTCCTCGCACGGGAAGGACATAGGCGATCAGGTCGAGATTTTTGAGCTCGTTCCGCCGGAAAGTCTTCTGGATGCAGACCAGCAACAAAGTCTCCTGTATTCTTCCGACCTGGAACTCGGGGAGACGACAAAGCTGATCTTCGAAGCCTTTGAACGGGTAAAGCCCCATCGTGTGGTGATCGACAGTCTCTCGGAGATCAGGCTGCTGGCGCAGAGTTCGCTTCGCTATCGCCGCCAGATACTGGCACTGAAGCACTTCTTCTCGCGCTCCGATGCAACAGTTCTACTTCTCGACGACATGACCTCGGACGCAATGGACAAGACGGTCCACAGCGTGGTGCACGGCGTAATCCACCTTGAGCAGCTGGCTCCAGACTACGGGTCGGAGCGTCGGCGGCTTCGGGTTCTGAAATATCGAGGGCAGGCTTTTCGTGGTGGTTATCATGACTTCACCATCAAGACTGGTGGCGTCGAAGTCTTCCCGCGACTCCGCGCACTTGAACACAGGGTGGCGTTTGAGCGGACTCTCGTGGCAAGCGGCATCAGTGAGTTTGACGATCTCCTGGGAGGCGGCGTCGCCCGCGGCTCCAGCACGCTTCTGATCGGCCCCGCCGGCACCGGCAAGAGCCTGTTTGCGCTACAGTTTGTCGAGGCCGCTGTCAGTCGCGGCGAGCGGGCGGCAATCTTCGTCTTCGATGAGGAACTGGGACTACTGTTTGACCGCACAAAGGAGATGGGGCTTGATCTGGAGGCCATGCGCAACAAGAACCTGCTCCATATCGAGCAGCTGGATGCGGCCGAACTGTCACCCGGCGAGTTCTCCCAGCGCGTAAGGGACAAGGTCGCCAGCTTCGACGCCAAGACAGTCGTGATAGACAGCATAAACGGCTATCAGGCTGCGATGCCGGAGGAGAACGCACTTATCCTTCACATGCACGAGCTGTTGCAATATTTGAACCGGCAGGGTGCCAACACCTTTATCACTGTCGCGCAGCACGGCCTGGTCGGCGACATGAAATCCCCGGTGGACGTGACGTATCTTGCCGATACAGTCATCCTGCTGCGCTACTTCGAAGCGGAGGCCCGCGTTCGCCGGGCGATCTCGGTCATCAAGAAGCGTACTGGACGACATGAAGATACCATTCGCGAATATAAAATTGGAGCCAATGGGTTGACGCTCGGCGAACCGCTCTCCGCGTTCCAGGGAATCCTGCGCGGTGTTCCTATCTTCGTGGGAGACCGTCAGCCCCTTTTGCAAACACTTGACGAGGATGGCAGCCATTCCTGAGCGCGATATATTTGGCCTTATCCACACTCCTATCGGTCGCGACGCGCCGATTGCGGCGGCGTTGCTGCACGAAGCCGGCCTGCGTGCAAACATTGTCCCGACGTTGGACGCCCTGGTAGCAGACTTGAACGAGAATGTCGCTTTCGCCGTGATGACGGAAGAGGCTTTGCGGTCGGTTGATCTGCGCCCGCTTGTCTCGTGGATCGAGACGCAGCCGAGTTGGTCCGACCTTCCCATCATCATTCTGACCGCGCGCGGCGGTGGCCCCGAGCGCAACCCGGCCGCCGCACGTCTGTCGGAAGTTCTCGGCAATGTCAGTTTCGTCGAGCGGCCCTTCCATCCGACAACTTTTATCAGCGTCGCTCGTTCCGCAATGCGCGCGCGACGCCGACAATACGAGGCGAGTGCCCGTATGGAGGCACTGGACGAAGGGGAACGCCGTCTTCAGACAGCGCTCGAGGCCGGCCGCCTCGGTGCTTGGGAACTCAATCTTTCCACAAATGTCCTGACGACCTCGGCAACCTGCAGGGGGATATTTGGTCGTTCGCCGAACGACGGTTTCACCTATGAGGACCTGTTGCAGGCCATTCACCCGGACGACGCTGCACGGACGAAGGATGCGGTGCGAAACACGATCGAAACGGGAGCTGACTATTCCATTACCTATCGGATTGTCTGGCCTGACGGCTCTATTCATGGCGCGGAAATCCGTGCACAACTGCACCGCGACCGTACTGGACGGCCCATCAGGCTGGTCGGCGTTTCGGCCGACATAACCGAGCGTATGCAAGCGGAAGAACAGCAGCGCCGTCTCAACGAAATTCTTGAGGAACGCGTTGCGGAGCGGACACGAGAACTGGAAGAGGCGCACAGGCTCGTGCTGGCCGAGGTCAGTCAGCGGGAACGGGCCGAGGAGCAGCTTCGTCACGCCCAGAAGATGGAGGCTATCGGCCAGCTCACTGGTGGGGTTGCCCACGACTTCAACAATCTCCTGATGGCTGTTCTTGGCAACCTTGAACTGCTCCGCAAACATCTGACAGGCGATGCGAAGGCAACTCGACTGATTGATGGAGCTCTCCAGGGCGCGCAGCGAGGCGCCTCGCTCACCCAGCGGCTTCTTGCCTTCGCGCGTCGGCAGGACCTTCAGGTGGGCCCGGTTGATCTTGCCGGTCTCGTGACCAATATGCAGGACCTTCTGCAACGGTCCGTGGGATCGAGGATTGCCATAGAAGTGGTCGCTCCGGAGCGCCTCCCGGCCGTATCGGCCGATGCCAACCAGGTGGAGCTCGCCCTCTTGAACCTTGCCGTTAACGCCCGTGATGCGATGCCGGATGGCGGAACGATCAAGATCGGGCTGAAGGAAGCGGTACAGCCGACGGTATCGGACCTCCTCGCACCTGGACGCTATGTCGTGCTGTCGGTGATTGACCAAGGCCAGGGCATGGATGCGGCAACGCTGCAAAAGGCGATCGAGCCGTTCTTTTCCACGAAGGAACTCGGCAAGGGCACGGGTCTAGGGCTATCCATGGTTCATGGTCTTGCGTTGCAGCTGAACGGCCAATTGAAGCTGGCAAGCGCCGTGGGCGAGGGGACGACGGCGGACCTCTGGATTCCGGTATCGACATCGCAGAATCTGGAAAAAGAGCAGGATGTCGCCGCAGCCGATGCCCGGAACGATGCCGGTCCCAAGCGAATCCTTCTCGTGGACGACGACGCACTGATTGCGATGAGTTCGGCTGACATGCTGATTGATCTCGGCCACGAAGTCGTGGAAGCCCATTCCGGCAAGGAGGCGCTCTCCTTGATTGATGGCGGCGCTACTTTCGACCTGGTGATCACTGACTATTCCATGCCGGGCATGACGGGCGCGGAACTGGCGAAAGCAGTCAGGGACCGCCTGCCGAGCCTGCCTATCGTGCTGGCCTCAGGCTACGTCGACTTTCCGTCGGGCGTGGAACTTGAGGTGGCCAGACTGTCAAAGCCATATTCCCAGGACGAGCTGGCGCTTATGCTCAGTAAGATTTCATAGCACTTCGGCATCGCCCGCCAAACGCAAGCCGGCAGTTTTGCTGATCGGTTCATTCACGCATCAGGTGGGTGCGTGAAAACCTCATTATTCGCTGCGACGTCCTGTGACCAAGTGCAAGTTCGGTCAGGAGCGCAGGAAACCACGAAGATATTGCGCTGCCGTTTGAGGACGAGACTGCCTTCCACCACGAAACCCCGTACTTGGTCGAACATGATAGAGTGCTGAAAATGCCAACGCCCTCAAGACTTTGGACCCGCAGTAAACAGATATGGCGGTGGCGCCCCGCAGATGTAACTCAACTTGCAACCTTTCGGAGCGATTTCTCAATTTCTCCGCCGCAATAAGCGTTGCCATATTCTTCGAAACTTTTACTGTTCAGAGCAGCCAGCGGAGGTGTAGCTACCACTCTCCTGGAGAGACCCCAGATTATGGGTGAGGTGTCCTCGATGATGCCCTTAATGGCCGGGAATCGGTCAGCTACAGTTGTCCAAAGGATTGCTGTCACTATATCTGCAACCCCGATCTTTTCCGTCCCCAGCATAAAGCCCGAAGCAGCGCTCAAGTCGTTTCGTGCTCCGGTATCCGCGAAAATACGGATCCATTTTTGGAGACGCGGGACGAACTCCTGCCACTTTTCACGCGTCCACATCTCGCGCCCGCCGTTGAGGGTTAACTCATTGAGGACGTCATTGGCGTCATTGACGATCTTGGCACTGAGCGTGCGGCCCTCAACAGTTGTCGGCAGGATATCCAGCCGCTCACCGAGGTAGATGGCGATCGCCGGCATCTGAGAGATCGCGAAATTGCGCTCGCAATCAATCAGAACCGGTGGCCCCATGAAGGCAACCGGCTGCTTTTCCGCCCCGCAATCCATAAGACCTTCAATCGCATCGACATCGTGTTCATCCCAGGAGCACCCACAATGGGCCAGAATTCCGCGGATGAGCTGGCCTCGAAACGGAACTGGCCAGTAATAAAGGTCGAAGGTGTTCATGCCGTCCTCCATTGGTCAATCTCCCTAGGTCGCCGTCTTTCCGCGGTCGGAGCGTTCACTCCCCCATAACGGCTCCCTCACGCCTTGGATCGGCGCTACCTGCCAAACCTTGCGCAGTGATCTCGATGGCATGCAAACCGGAATTCAACTCACCCGGTTTCACCTCGTAACCGAGCGCCTTCAGCGGCTCGACCAGATCTTCCGCGCTAGTGCCGGCCTCGATGTCGTAGGTGCCGAAGCGGTTGATGAGGTGCGGCTGGGCGACGATCGCCTCAACCGGCATACCCCAGTCAATATAGGCGATCAGCGCCTGCGCCACGTAGCCGATGATCTGGCTGCCGCCGGGCGAACCAATGGCGAGTAGCGGCTTGCCATCCTTCATCACGATAGTCGGCGCCATGGAGGAGCGCGGCCGTTTGCCAGGCTCGACGCGGTTGGCGATCGGCAGGCCGCCGTCATGTGTCTTGAAGGAAAAGTCCGTCAACTCGTTATTGAGCAGGAAGCCGTTCGTCATCAGACGCGAGCCGAAGCCGCTTTCGATCGTCGTCGTCATCGAGACCACGTTGCCCTCCTTGTCGACAATGACAAAATGGCTGGTAGAGGGCAATTCGAGTGCGGCATCCCGGCCGAAAAGCAGCGCGTGGTCCCATTCCGGTTCGCCGGCCTTGACGGCATCCTTGGCCAGCGCCCTGTCGCCGTCGAGCAGTTTTGCCCTCTCGCCGAGATAAGTCTTGTCCAGCAGGCCCTTGATCGGTAGCGGCACAAAATCGGTGTCAGCGACATAACGCTCGCGGTCGGCGAAGGCGAGGCGCTGCGCATCGCCGATAAGGCGCCAGCTTTCGACATTTTTCGGCCCCAGGGACTTGAGATCAAAATTCTCCGCCATGCCGAGCATCTGGCCGATGGCGATGCCGCCCGACGATGGCGGCCCCATGCCGCAAACATCAAGAGCACGATAGATGAAGCAGACCGGCTCGCGCTCGATGACGCGATAGTTGGAAAGATCGGAAAGCGACAGTACGCCGGGATTGTCGGTCGCCTCGCGCACGGTCTTGACGACCGCCTCGGCGATCCTCCCTTTGTAAAATGCGTCTGCGCCGCTTTTGGCGAGCGTTGCGAGCGTCTCGGCATAGGCCGGGTTCTTCAACAGGGCACCGGTCTGCAGGGCGGCCCCGGAGGTGTCAAAGAAATAGGACCGGGCCTCTGGATATTTCTTCAACCGGTCGCCCTCGGACACAATGAGGGAGGCAAGGCGCGGCGACACTTTGAAACCCTCGGTCGCCAGCGTTTCCGCCGGCTTCAGCAGGCTTGCCCAATCCGCCTTTCCATAACGTTTATGGGCTTCCTCCAGAAGTCGCACCGTTCCCGGCGTGCCAACGGAACGGCCGCCGACCACGGCGTCCATGAATTTAAGCGGCTGACCTTTGTCATCCAGGAAGAGCTTTGGCGTGGCGTCCATCGGCGCCGTCTCCCGGCCGTCCAACGTCGTCAGCTTGCCGCTTTTTGCGTGATAGTAGACGAGGAAGGCACCGCCGCCGAGACCGGAACTCTGCGGTTCAACGAGGCCGAGCACGGTCTGCACCGCCACCATCGCATCGATGGCGTTACCGCCCGCGGCGATCACGTCGCGCCCCGCCTCGGCCGCTAGCGGATTGGCCGCTGCGACCATGAAGCTCCGGGACTCGACACGTCTGGCAGTCGCAACAGCAGTCGCTTTTTCGGGTGCCACCGTGTCAGACGCCTGCTGGGCTGAGGCGATCGCGGTGGAAAGCATTAAGGCGAGAAAAGCCTCACTGAGAAATCTCATTTTCATTAGCCTTATCCTCCAAAGCGGCACGACCCGTTAATGCGAGAAGGGCATCCAACCGGGCCAGCAGGCAGGTCGCCCCCCCGATGAGTGGGGCGCGGATGACCTTACGAACTCTTCCTTCGCTCACGCAAAGGCCTGGCCTTGGTCTGTATTTCGGTCCAGTCCGCGACAAGCGTTTGATCTCTTCTATTATCTTGCCGCTTTGTTTCAATGACAACCGGCGTTGATGATTTTGCTTGAAGGGTGGAGATCAGATGGGAAGGGGAAGCCTGACGATCACAAGAGTGCCCATGCCTTGCCCGCTTTCAAAGGTAATCGAGCCGTGGTTTATCGCGAGAATTTCCCTTGCAATCGCCAACCCCAGTCCAGAACCACCAACGCTTTCATCGAAGCGCTGGCCGCGTTTCCCTATGAGCTCCAACTGGGATTGCCCGATGCCAGGTCCGTCATCGTGAACGCGCAACTCCGCAACATAATCTTGCATCGATGCTGACACATGCACTTTCGAAGTCGCCCACTTCGCCGCATTTTCCAGCAATATACCGACCAGCTCAACGAGATCGTTTTCATCGAGATCAACGTCGATGTTCTGCGCCATCTCGATTTGCCAGTCCAGTTGCTCGCCTTCTTTGGTCTTTTTGAGAACGGCGGCGGCCCGATTGACGATCGATCCGAGAGGAGCCCGCAAGCTGTGCAGCCTTGCTCTTTGTCTGAGTTTCGACAACTTCAGTTGATAGTCTATCCTGCTGTTCATTTCGTCTGAGAGATCGAACAACACAGACGCAGCGGATGTCTCGCCACGATTTTCTAGCTCGTAGGCAATCGTTGCAAGAACGGACAAGGGCGTTTTCAACCCGTGAGCAAGATCGGAGGCGCGCGCCCGTGCAAATTCTATCGATGTCTCCTGCAGTTTCAACAGTTCGTTGACTTCGGCAACAAGCGGATGCACCTCTGTCGGATATTCGCTCCCTAAAGTGGAAGCGTCGCCTTTGCGGATAGTCTCAACTTCACTCTTCAACTGACGGAACGGCAGAAGGCCAAAACGAATCTGAAAGAGAGCGGCAAGGACAAGCGATGCGCCCAGCACGGTCAGTGCCGCGGCCATTTCCCATGCGAATTTACGAATAGTTTCGTCCAGAATTGAACGGTCTTGTGCAACGACGATCTGATAGTGGCGTTCAAGATTTCGGGCCTTGAACGTCGTCGTTAACGACAGCGCTAACAGGGATTGGCCTGTTGGACCCTCAACACTTGCGAAGTGCTCACCGTCCGTGTTCTTCGCTCCGGTCTGGAGATTTTTATCCCACAGAGACCGTGAGCGCAGCGCTTTTTGATTGTCCACGTCAGTGATCTGCCAATAAACGCCGCTGAATGGGGTCTCATATCTCGGGTCGGGCAGCTGACGTGTCAGACGGGGCCGATCTTGTTGTGCATCAAGATCGATGATGGCAATGAGACGTGAGAGCGTCGCGGTAAGATCGGAGCGAACCCCCTTTTCGACGTTTTCGATGAACATGTAGGATATTGCTGATCCTGCGAGTATGAGCGCGAAAAAAATCCATACCGCGCCTGCCACCATCATGCGGGATTTCAGTGATTTTGATTTCATGCGGCATGGCCACCCAGGAGATATCCCAACCCTCTTCGCGTAATGATGATATCGGCACCCAGTCGGCGACGGAGCCGACCAACCAGCACCTCGACAGCGTTGGACAGACGATCGTCATCCTGGGCATAAAGATGTTCGGTAATTTCCAACTGGGAGACGACCTTACCCGGCCTGTGCGCCATGAAGGCCAGAAGGCGATACTCCTGCGGAGAGAGCGCAACGGGCAATCCTCCCATGGAGACCTGTTTCAGACGTGTGTCCAAGGTGTATTGACCTATTGTAATAATCGGCGAAGAAAACCCGGCAGCGCGCCTCACCAGCGCCCGAACACGCGCTACAACTTCCTCCATCCTGAACGGCTTCACGACGTAGTCATCCGCACCGGATTCGATACCTTCGACCCGTTCACTCCAGTCTCCACGGGCTGTGAGGATGAGAACTGGAGTAGCGCGCCCGTCGCGGCGCCACCGCTTGAGAATGGTCAATCCATCCAGGCCAGGAAGGCCGAGGTCCAGAATAACGGCATCGAATGCCTCCGTTTCTCCCCGGAACCAGGCATCCTCACCATTTGCCGAGAGCTCTGTCACGAAACCGGCCGCCGCGAGTGCGACGGAAAGGGACTGAGCTATCCGTTTGTCATCTTCGGCGACAAGAACGCGCATAGGTCATTTCACTCCAATGAGGCGGCCATCATGCGCGTCGAATGAGTATCGCCGCAACCGGTCGTCGTTTTCCAGGACTTTGAGTTCGTACCGGAGACCGTCATGGCGCGGTTTAAGCTCAGCGTCCAAAATGCGACCGTCCGTGAGTGCCTGGGTTTTCGCAGTAATGCTGTCGAGTGAAAGGATATGTTCTCCCTGGAGACTGTTTAGCCCCCCGCGATCCTGCTGTTCATCATCCTCGATGTCGTTTGAAAAACCTCGCATCGAACCCGCGGCGTCACTGCCATTATAGACACCCTCGGCAACGCCGTCGTCGCTTTCGGTCTGCGAGGACGTTTCGCTTTCGGCGCCTCCGTCCGTGTCATCTTCGGCATAGGCACGGGCGTGAAATGCAGCTGAAAGCATCAACGCCAGAAGGACGGCGTATCGGACGTATCGCTTTGGGCTCAAGGGTTTCACATTGACCTCCCTGGTCACAGAACCTTTAGACGAGTGAAGATGACAATTCGCTGACAACAGCTTCAAGGGGCTGTCAGGTCCAGTCGAATATATCACTGCCCGACGGATTTTTGCTCCGTTGGGTTCAGTGAGGTTCACAGATGTTCATCCGCCTGCTTCCAGCCGCCGTATTTGTCGCCGTCTTCTGGATGGTTGCTCTCACGATCCTGGCCACACGAAACGCGCCGGGATGGTCCGTAGACGGGCCCTTAAAGTGCCGCGACCGGACATACACGGATTGCGCCCTCCTGCGCTGAGACACGATTGAGACAGGAGATCTAAAATGCCTAGAAGCAAACTGAAACTTGTGTCGCTCACCCCGCTGTTCGCCGCGCTTGCGGCCAGCCCTCTGGTCCAGCAAACCGTCGCGGTGACCGCGATCGTATCGCTGTCGATGGGGCAGGCGGTTGCCGGCTCACCTGTCCGCATGAATGCGCCAGCCCTTCTTGGTGACATGCGCAGGTCGCTGGCGGAAATCGCTTTCTCGTTCAACGAAGCGAAGGGGGACAGCAAGCGTCGCAGCGGGGTGGCAGTGCTCGCTGCTCTGACAGAGGCAACCCAGGCCGTCCAGAGTCTGGAAACCGCAATTGCAGCCCATGACGCGTCGCGCATCTCGCGGGCGACCAAGGCGCTGTCCCACGCGGTCGGTAATCTGCAGACCCGCTATTCACTGTCATCCGCCAAATGCGATGCTGTAACGCGCGCGCTCCAGCGGTTCAACGCAGCCTGGGCAGAATATTCGAGCCGTTTCGTTCTCGCAAAACATAAGGCGTCTGCGGCAAATGCAACGGCGTCGGATGTGCAGGCGCTCAGAAGGAAAGTTGCCGACTTGTCGTATAGAATGCAGCAGCTGGAGGACGATGTCGCCGACAATGCAGCTCTTCGCGGTGAAGTGATCAGGATGCGGCGTGAAATTGCGATAACGCAGAGCACGCCTGCAAACGCATACGACTATCAACGCCTTTCATTTACGCTGACCGTCCTGTCCGGATCCTTCGCAGCTCTTTCACTCACCACGAGGGAGTACTACCCAAGCTACTATGTGAGTGTCGCCCCTTTTGAGAGCTACCGGTCGATCGACACCTACTGGGACGGATATTATGACGGGTACTATCAAGGTGTCGCCGACAGCTATTACAGCGAACCGATGGTCATCTCGAGCCCGGTCATGACCGAAAGCCGAACTGAGACCTACCAGAACGTCACTTATGAAACGATATACAGCATCACGAACGAGACGACGAACATTTACCAGACCATGCCCGAAGAGGACTTGTCGGACGTCACCGTGGCGCCTGTTCCTCAAGGCGTGAACTTCAGCGTCGAAGACATTTCTGCAAACCAGAAATCGGGCTCACCGGAGGTTGATGAGTTCAGCAACACAGGGCTTCCTGCCTCTGAAGCAGCTTCCGGCACCATGCCGGAGGTGCTGCCTGAGAACAACTCAAAGGATCAGGCTCCCGATGTTCCTGATGATCAGGACGAACCGCCGCCGGCTATTCCGTCACCGCTGGAACATCGCTCGAACGATGGGAATCCGGGCACTTTTGACGATACTGCAGGCAGTGTATCGCCCGACCATCAAGACAAGCCCTGGGCGCCTGAGGATTGGGTATCGCGCGATCATTCAACACCCGATGCTTTGCCGTCTAGTGAAAGCACTGGCGAGCCACGCGCCGGCAAGCCTGTTCCGGAAGACGAGGCCTCGGACGAAGAGCCGGTGGTGAAGGCCGCACCATGAACCGCAGGGAGAAGCGGCGCATTGAACGGCTCCGTCGCCCTTTTCCAGTTCAATGCCCGCTGGCACCTCTTAATGGATCCCACAAGCGCGAAATGAGCGAGACGAAAGCATGATCATCAAAACCATTGCCGCCACACTCACGGTAATTGCTACGACAACCTGGTGTGCATCTTCTTCCAACGCGAGGGAAGGCATCATTCGAGTTGCGGTTTACCGCGGGCCAGCCAGCTGCGAGGATTGTTCCGAAACCATGCGCAAATCGATAATGGCGCTCGGACCAGAATACAGTGTCGATTACGTCGGCGCGGAAGAGAAGATCGATATTCGTGATGAGACCCTTTCAAAATTTGACATCTACGTTCAGCCAGGCGGAGGTCAGGATATTCCCGCCGCATTTGAAAGCCTTGGTGAGCAACGGGTGGAGGCGATCCGGAGATTTGTCGAGGCAGGAGGCGGCTTTTTCGGCTCGTGCATGGGCGCCTACCTCGCGAGCGGATCGGGGATAGGCCTCATCGATGATGAGCTTGAATCTGAGGTCGGCCGTCCCGGCTTTCCTGTAAGCTCCATCATCAGCACGGCAGTGTCGACGAGTTGGAACGGGGAAAAGCAGACGGTCTTCTTTCAGGATGGTCCGTACATGTCAGAACCGAAAGATGTACGCGGGTTCAAAAAGATTGCCACCTATCAGAACGGCGATATTGCGGCGGCTCGTTACCATTTTGGCAGTGGAATCGTCGTGCTGACAGGCCCGCATGCAGAGGCAGATGGATCGTGGTTTCGCGAAGCGGGCATACCGATTGACAAAATGCCTGATCACAGTGTGCTCCGTTCCGTTATGGACGAGTTTCGCAGCGAACCGAGGTGATTTTTGTGTGCAACTCTGCCGAAAAATCGCGTGTGGCCCGCAAGCCGCAGATTTACATTCATCGGAGATCATTATGAATGGTTCGTGAGAAACATGAACGTGGGAGGATGGATGATGAAAATTGAGACGCGCCCATCCCCGCAAGATAAAGCGGAGGGGAACCGTCGGCCGGTGACCGTCGCGGCGATCATCCTCGCTGCTGGGAAAGCCAGCCGCATGGGCGACGGCGGGGCTCACAAATTGCTGGCCGAATTCGATGGTAAGCCGCTTGTCCGCCGTTCAGCAGAAATCGCGCTCACCGCTGACGCAGCATCCGTCATCGTTGTGACTGGTCACAGGCGGCGCGAGATAGAGGCTGCGCTCCTCGGGCTGGGAGTAACCACCACCAATAACCCGGATTATGCGTCTGGCATTGCAAGCTCGCTGATCGCGGGATTTTCAGCCCCGGCAGCGTGTGATGCGGATGGTGTGCTCGTCATGCTCGCCGATATGCCCGGCGTGACGATCGGCGATCTCGACTCGCTGATCTCGGCCTTCCGCATGGCCTCCGGGCGGGCAATCGTTCGCGCGGTCTCGCGCGGCAAGCGTGGCAACCCGGTCATCCTTCCGAGATCACTAAACGGTGCCGTCATGCGCCTTGAAGGCGATGTTGGCGCGCGGCAGATCATCGAAACGTCGGGGTTGCGGATCATCGATGTCGAAATCGGGGATTCGGCGCATCTGGACGTTGATACGCCAGAGGCTGTTGTGGCGGCCGGAGGCATTTTAAGAACATAAAGTCCACGGCGCTGGGACGCGGTGCTGCTTTCTACTTTTCTTGTAGGGGCCTAGAGTCGCTGTCCAGCAACGTGGACTGCCCTTCGACCGACTGGACTGCGATAAAGCGACTGATGTGAGATTCCATCTCGCGTAGTGCGAAAGTTGCGTGACTTGACTGTCTCCATCCACCTCTAACGGATGCAGGTAGCAACCGGGTGAACACCGGTGACCTTTAAGGCCGTCGGTGTAGTCTTCGCCCTCAAGTTTGTGGATCAATCAATCACGCCTTCAATTACATGATATCGACCCAACAATCGTTTGAACCGCTTTCCGCAGCGAGCGAACCAAAGTTCCCTCGCTGGAAAAGATGTCAGTCCAGTCCACCCGTCAGCTTGTCCAGAGTAATGGGCAAATCGCGGACGCGAACGCCTGTCGCGTTGTAGACCGCGTTGGCGACGGCCGCACCAACTCCGGTGATGCCGATTTCTCCGATGCCGCGTGCGCCCATGGGGGCTTGGGGGTCGGGCTTGTTGGTGTAGAGGATTTCGATTGCTGGTACGTCCATCTGCACTGGCACATGGTAATCCGCCAGGGAGGCGTTGACGATGCGTCCCGTTCGCTCATCGAAGTTGGTTTCTTCTGTCAGAGCGAGACCGATGCCCATGATGATACCTCCTTTGAACTGACTAGTGGCCATTTTGCTGTTCAGTATCTGCCCGGCATCGAAGGAACCTAGAAAGCGCGAGACGCGTGTCTCACCGGTGCGTGCGCTGACGTGCACCTCGCAGAACTGCGCGCCGTAGGAATGCATGGAGAAGGCCTCCATTTCGGCTGGTGCAGGTGCTTCCGCTTCGCAAACGAGTTCTTCTCGGCCGGCCCGGCGGAGAATCGATTGGTAACTTTCAAAAAGGCTGTTGTCGCTTATGTGTGAAAGCCCCCCGTCTCTTGCCTCGACTTCGAGCAGCGAGAGCCCGGCAAGGGGAGAGTCATTTCCGGAAAGCTTGATTAACTCCTCCACCAAAACCTCAGTTGCGGCGATGACCGCGCCGCCGATGGAGGCGGTTTGTGTCGAGCCTCCGGCGATCACACCACGTGGCAGCTTGCTGTCGCCATATTCGAACGTCACATGATCGAGGGGCAAGCCCAGTCGGGCCGCAAGGTGTTGCATCTGGGCGGTGGCCGTTCCCATGCCCATGTCATGGACTGCGGTCGACACAGTGACACGGCCATCCACCGTCAGTTTGATCCGTACGGCGCCACCGGGAAACCGATGGTAGGGATAGGTCGCGGTGGCGCATCCCATGCCGATGAGCCATTCGCCTTCACGTTTTTGGCGTGGGGTCTGGCTCCGTCTGCTCCAACCGAACTGCTCTGCGCCCTTCTCATAGGCTTCAATCAGATAACGTGACGAGAATGGCTTACCTGTCGTCGGATCCTTTTCTGGTTCGATCCGTCGTCGTAGCTCGATGGGATCCAGTCCCAATTTCTCGGCCAGTTCATCCAATGCACACTCAAGCGCGAAGGTCCCGACGGATTCACCGGGAGCGCGCATGAAGGTATTTGCCAGCATGTCCATGTCGGCGACATCCTGACCGATGTGAAACGTTCTGGCGGCATAGAGGTGGCGGGCGGGGAAGGTGAATTGTTCCGGGCAAGAATTATGCAGCGTCATGGCTGCCGTCCCGGTGTGGATCAGCGCATCGAGCGTTCCATCGGCCTTTGCGCCCAGCGCCACGCGCTGTTCGGTTACCGTTCGACCACCGATGATCCTGAAGACTCCTTCGCGCGATAGCATGATCCGCACGGGCCGACCGGAAAGTCTGGCTGCGGCACAGGCCAGGATTTGATGGTCCCAGAAGCATTTCCCACCAAAGCCACCGCCGACATAAGGCGAGGTCACGTGAACCTTGCTGACATCGAGACCGAAAATATCCGCGAGCTGACCTGTCGTAAGGTCGAGCAGCTGGCTGGCATCATGCACGCGAAGCTCATCATCCTTCCAGACAACGGTTGCCGCATGCAGTTCAATGGCATTGTGGTTGTGGCGCGGTGTGCGGTAGATGAGGTCGACCTTGACCTCCGCATTGGCAAGCGCGGTCTCGGCATCGCCGATGTCGATGAAAGGCGGCTGGCCGAGCAGGTTGTCGAGCTGCCTGGGCGATTTCTTCGCGTCATCGAAAGATGTGACCGCTGGTAACAGTTCATACTTTGCCGTTACCAGCGATGCTGCGTGATCCGCTTGTTCCTGCGTCTCCGCCAGCACGAGTGCGATAGGCTGCCCATTCCAATGGATTTCGTCGCTTTGCATGACCGGCAGATTGCTGGCCCCCGCTGCTGTCGGAGAGGACATCATCAAGGACGGCGCCTTCATCCGCGGCGCGTTCTTATGGGTCATGACGAGGATAACCCCGGGTGCGGCTTCCGCTGCACTTACATTCAATTCGATGACGCGGCCGCGCGCGACAGTACTGAAAGCGAGCGCCGCATAGCTGATATTGTCGTAGGGGAACTCCGCCGCGAAACGCGTTTTGCCCTGAACCTTCATGGGGCCCTCGATGCGGGATATACCTTGCCCAAGCACCCCATGTTTGCGCAGCAACGGATCGGATGTAACAGCAGGCTGCCAGCGGCCTAGTTTGCCTGCTTCCGGCAATGTCTGGCTATCGGTGCTCATGCGCTTTCTCCCTTCAGTTCCTCAAGAACCGCGACAATGGTCCGTTTTGCCAACTCGATCTTGAAAGCGTTGTCTTGTAAGCCGACAGCGTCTGCGAGCTCTGCCTCGGCGGCGGCCCGGAAACTCTCGGCATTTGCCTGCTGGCCTTTGAGACGCGATTCAGCTTTCAGCGCACGCCACGGCTTATGGGCAACGCCACCGAGCGCCAACCTCACATCTTTCACTTTGCCAGCGTCATCCACATCCAGCGCAGCAGCAACGGAAACGAGAGCGAAGGCATAACTCGCGCGATCCCTGACCTTCCGATAGGTGGACCGACCTGCGAAAGGCAGCGACGGAATTTCAACGGCCGTTATGAGATCATCCGTATCGAGTTCGGTTTCTATCTCCGGCGTGTGGCCTGGAAGACGGTGAAGATCGCGCAGCGGCAGGCTGCGCGTGCCCGCGGGGCCCTGGAGGTGAATCGACGCGTCCAGAGCGACAAGTGCCACGCACATGTCGGACGGATGTGTCGCGACGCAGCTTTCAGATGCACCGAGGATCGCGTGATAGCGATTGAACCCTTCCAGTGCATCACAGCCGGAATTGGGCTGACGCTTGTTGCAGCGGGCGGCATTATCATAGAAATATCGACACCGGGTGCGCTGGAGGATATTGCCTCCGACTGTTGCAACATTTCGAATTTGCGCGCTGGCTCCCGCAAGTATGGCACGGGACAGCAACGGAAATTGAGCCCGCACCGCATCATGCGCTGCAAGCGCCGTGTTCTTCACACCTGCGCCAACCAGCAGACTACCATCGGTGCGTCGTTCAATGATGCTGGACAGATGCGTGACGTCGACCAGTGTTTCCGGTCGTTCTACGGTCTCCCGCATGAGGTCGACAAGATTGGTGCCGCCGCCCAGATATTTCGCGGTCGGCCCCGCCTGTTTGAGCGCGATTGCCGAAGCGGTATCCGAAGGCTGATGATAGGAGAAGATATTCATGCCCGTGCCCTCTCTTCGCTCGGCACCGCCGTCTGCTGGACCAGCGTATCGGAAATGGCCTCAACGATGCCGTTATAGGCCCCGCAGCGACAGAGATTGCCGCTCATGCGTTCGCGGATTTCGGTATCATCGACCGTGATGCTGTTACTCGAAAGATCGGCGGTGACGACGCTGGGGATGTTGCGTTCGATTTCGCCTGCCATGCCGAT